>Ga0116112_1000339_pt1 | contig 38521 bp, 66 predicted proteins | sample June2015DPH_8_15_FD_89721 | JGI IMG/M metagenome (GOLD analysis project Ga0116112, IMG submission 89721) | Peatland microbial communities from SPRUCE experiment site at the Marcell Experimental Forest, Minnesota, USA - June2015DPH_8_150 | ecosystem: Environmental > Terrestrial > Soil > Wetlands... | reverse complement strand
TGACTGCCCGTTTGCAAAGTCTAGTACTTCCGTCGCCATCAAGCATCTGCGATTGCAGGACGCCGTTTCCGATGCTTACTGGACGGATGAGATGGATGCCGCAATTCGAGGTGCGCGGCGAAGCATGAGCACTCAAGAGTTCCCGCGACAGATGTCTCGTAAAAGACACTTCCGTACAGACGAATGGCCATGACTCATTTATGCGACATACAGACGCCGCACTCCGTCGATTGTGTCGTATGTGGATCATACAACATGATCACATTACTCGTTGCAGATGATAATCACGTCCCCGGGATGCACAGACCACCAGCAATCAGGAATCTGGTCCTCGGTTTCACCAGCCAACTCGACCGAGGCAGGTTCGGTCACCACAGTGTTGCCGTCATAGCCCATGAACACCTTGGCGTCCCCGGGCATCATCTCCAGCAGCACGATTAGTTCTTTGACTGTCATCACTCTACCTCACACTGGTTCGACACGCATGATGTCGAGAAACATACGCGGGTGCATGCCGCCCGTAACGTGCCCATCGGCATCGAGCGTCCAAATCATACCGGTCTCGTCGATCTTCGCTCGCGGCGTTGTCAGGAGATAGCCTGCAATCTCGTGCCATTCATCGACATTGAGTGGTTCAATCATGCTTACATTATACGCCGTTTGTGGGAAAAGTCAAGAAGAATGTGGGGAATGAGCGAGGCGCGAAAGCGGGTCAGCCCGTGCTAACCCGCTCGGCGCGTTATGCCTTGACTGTCGCCGATGCCGCTTGAGACGGTATCAGCGTGGACGTTGCTGACGCTGCGGCCACATACTGAATAAAGGCTTCGATGAGTGCGTTCTCGCTCACCTGTACCCCACTCGATATGTGTCCAGCAGCCAAGTCCATCATGAAACCATCCGCCATGCCGTTCGCATATTCACGGATGATGTTCGTTTGAGTTCGCATCTTGGTTGCCCCCTTTCTTTGAGTTACACCTACCCCTGCGGACCAACCGCCGCGATTCTTGCTCGGCGTGCTCGGGACACAGGTGTTTATCGCGGCTCACACGCCAACCGATGACGTACAGCCGACGATTGCATTCGACTTCAGTCTCCGATCCAACTCGGGCATAACTGGCACAACCCTTACGGTCGCACTGTATTGTGATGGTGACACGCTCTCGAATCATTGCATTTGCCTCTACGCTATCGCTCTATGCATGGTACACGTCCAAAAGGTTATGGATCACCTCGCGGATTATCACCAGAAGCCAGTGCAGGACAATCATGACTTTTCCTTGTCAATCAGTACCCGCTTGACCGCTATCGGTCGGCGTACCGGGTACGCACTCTCGGTTGTGCCCTTCTCTTTACCCCCTGATTGGTCTCGGGTCGTACTAAAGCGACGCTTCGGGCAACCGTTCTCACAATGCCATGTTCCGAGACCGTCGCCGCCCTTGACCAGTTCAACCTTGGTCACCGTGCCGCCGCAGTTCTCGCATGAGTAGTTGTATCGGCTCATTCGTCCCCCTTGTCGCTCAGTCGGTCCATCATCCCGGCTATCGTAAGTTTTAGCCAGTATTGAAAAGCCTTGCTCTTCCACGGTCGAAGGACGCCAATAGACCAATCCGACGGCGTGGCAGCCGCGACCTCGGGGATAGAGTCAATCAAAATGTGTGCGTTGCGATGCCCTTGCTTCCATGCCTCCATGATTTCAGTCGGAGTTGCGTCCGATGGGATTAGCCGCTTCGCTTGCCGATACGCTCGGACTTGCTTGCGAAATTGTGCCGCGACAATCCACCCCCGAATCGGTTGAGTGTTAAGAATCCACTGAAGTGCGTTCATCGGTTCTCTACCTCCGAGTTGCACGATATGTCTTGCTGCTGGTCTAACGCCTGCTCTATGATTTGCAGGTCACGCCCGTGCTGTGTTGTCTTACCGCACTCGTACATAAACACCATTCCGAGAGAGACGATCCACACGAGCCAGAAGTTTTTCATGGCTGCTTCCTGAACAAGAAGTACATCGCCAAGCTGAACAAAGCCAAGTACACGAGCACACCGTAGAATGCAGCCATCACCATTCTCCCTCTGGTATATCGCTTAGCAGCATGCGATGCACCACTAGAACCTGCCCCGCCGGATACTTTGACTCGCCCGTATTGTAGAACGGCTGACACTGGCAACTAAGTCCACGAGTGTGACCCGCGGCCATATCTGAAACCTCGTAATCCCATCCGTTTGGCACCACGTCAACAAATGGGTGCTCCAGCGTTGGTGCCAGTGCTCGCCATCCGTGCAGCGGCTCGGTGTTGGTCGTCACCACTTAACTGCCTCCAGAAAAACCAACCACAGCAATACCGCTGCGATGGCAATACACGCGATGGTCATAGATGCCAGCCCTTGTTGATTTTGGCATTCGCCTTCGCGCAGAAGAATCCCCACACGCCTGCCGCCGTCACTGTCAGAGAGATGAACACTTGAGCGTCCCCAGCTTCAGGATATCCCACGAGGTATGGTACCACCGCGATACCAAGAACCCCGGCGAGGAACGGTAAGCCGCCCTTGACGATGTAGTTCAGCGTCGGATGTGATACGAGACCCTTAGCGGCGGGATTGCCCTCAGTAGCGACCTTGGCGATATTGACTCCCCAGTTCGTAGTCCAAGCATCAAGAAGTTGACCTGTCACCCCCGCCGCAGTTGCGACTGCTAAAATCACCGCTGTAATATGCATGAAAGCCTCCAGTGTGCTATTTTACAACAGTTTGACTCAAATTGTCAAGCAAAATTCGATGGTTATAGATTCGACCTACGCACGCTAAAAACTCATCGCGTATCCCATCTTCGCAGTACCTCCTGCGCGTCCATACATGCGCCGGAGTGCTGCAATCCCTCAGGGTCTGTATACTGCTCGCAAAAACACCGATTGCCGTTGTTGTCTCTGAAACGAACTAGGCCACGTAGAGCCGCCATCGCTTCCGCGCCCCATTGACAGCAGGATGTTCCTTGGTCGGCACAGCAAATCGGACACTCCTGTGTTTCTACAGATATTTCTACTTGGTGAAACGGGCATATTCTAGGACGCATGTTTGCCTCGATATTTGCTCGCGCTATCGCCACATCAAGAATGTGGTCCTGTCGTTCTCGGTCATAAGCAGAATCTTCGTTGCGGCTCATTTGTCACCTGTTCTTTTCGGCATGAGTTGCTGGATACGTTTGGCGGTTGCCGATGATTCCCAAATCTTCAATTTACCACACGCCGGGACACAAACGCGGGTTCGGTTCCATCAAATTCCTGAACCACAACTTCCCATCGCCAGCCTAGCGAACTTGCCATTGACTCCGCACCTTCCTTCGTAAGCCAGCGGAGTGCCCGCTTGATATTGTCCGTGGTCGTGAACTTTCCTGTCCAGTCCACACAGTAATATCGAGGCTCGCCCACCAATGCTTTCTTGCGGACGAGATACACAGTGATGATTCGAGCGGCTTTCATCGTCACAGTCATATATCGCCCTCGTCTTTTGTGCCGTCGTGCTGAATCAAGTAGGCATGCGAGCACGCACCAGTAATGCCGACCACAAGGCATACAAACATACGCACGTAGAATACGTTTTGCTCGTGACTGCCCTGCTCGCAGTCCATCGAGTAGAAAGCCTCGAAGAGAGCCATCAAGAACGCGAACATCCACGTCACGCACGTAGCTCCTCGTAGCAGCAGCTTGCCTACCTTTGCCATCACTCACGCTCCGGCACATCCGCATTTCGCAATTGCTTCAGATAATCCACAATGCCTTGCTTCACTGTGTTGCCTTCTTGTATCGCCGCGTCCCGTGACTCTGGAATCGTCGCCGAGAAACTGCCTTCGTACACCTTCGTACCGTTCTCGTACACCTTACACTCGGCGACCCAATCTTCGACTTGCTTCACGCTACCATCTGAATAGCCCGCGAACGCGAGAGCCTGCTCGGGTTCGCACGTGATTGTCATCGTGACCTTCTCGGACGTGGTCGCGGCGTTGGCACAAACCAGTATCAAAGCAGTCGAGAATATGAGACTCAACGCAAGCATGGCCCAGAATAGAATGAGTAGAATTTTCATTTGTTGCCTCCTCGCATTAGCGGCGGTAGCGCATCCCAGTAGTGATAAATTAGATGCAGCATGGTCGCCGTCAGGATTATTTGCACCACGTAGTATGCTTGAAGATACGGCGCACTCTCTACCGCCGCCAGTGCGAAGCCGTTGATTTGCGCAGCGAGAATGAACCACTGTGCGGTCTTACTGAAGTCCCGAGTAGCTTTGCGCTTCAACACACGATGCAGCATCGGGTAATAGATGCCCGCCGACATCACCATGCTTGCCGCAAGTAGAATCGTCTTAATCATCGCGGTCGTTGTCCGTGAAACTGGAGAATCCTTTCTTCTTTTCGATCCTCGGGTTTATTCCATATAACTTGGGTCTCTTCCCCCACGCCGCCCGCGAGGCCAACAACCTTTTTCGTACCAAGGAGCCAAGCGGACTGTTCCATTTCCTGAAGAGTCTGTCGATTAACCTCCAGGTATTTGTTGCACTGCGTAACCCGCATAGAAACCTCGGAGTGCGTGAACGGCATAAGTGGGCACAGAATCATCTTCTCTCCGTTCGACCCCTTAGTCACTTGAGCCATTCGACAGTTGTCGCACAGCGAAGACTTGCTGCTGTTCGGCGTTCCGTCATACTTCAGATTAAATGGCATCGCGTCTCCTAGTTGCCAGTTACCGTGAAAACCAGCGGTGCTGTGTAGTACACATTCCACTCTTCTGCAACCTGTTCGGCATGCTTCTTGTTCTTGTCGCGTCCATAGATGTGCCCCTCTTCGTCCTTGAGCACGTACTCGCCGTCCTCGGGATACGCTTGGACTTTCACTCGCACTCCGCAACTCTCAGCAACCCACGCTGACCATCGTACGTTGCGGTCACCGCGTTGTCGCCGGATGCACAGTCCCTCACGTACGCTTTGACGACCCAGTACTTTTTGAAGAACAACCGACTGTAGTAAGTTGTCCACGTATTGCCGTTTGAGTCAGTAACAAAAGGCTGAGTACGACTCTCGCAGACCACCCGAGTCAGGAGAAGATTCCCCGCGTTATTTCGCAACGCGAATTTGACCGACGCTACGCCCATCAGAATCCCATCCAGTGCCGAGTGACCGATGGAACGCGGCACACCGTCAAAATCCAACCCATGTGGTGCATGACGACGTTGGTTGCGATGCTCACGGGAATAGACGCCACAACCCCAGCAATCAAGTGGTCCGTGTGCGCTCGCAGCCAATTCCAGACTCGCATGCTACTCCTCAAAGTCCTTATCGTTTTCTGGGTCGGATTCTTCTTCATCCGAGTCGTCACAGACCAACTCTGCGACATCGCCTTCCCAACCACAATCCTCACAAACTCGACCGTCGAAATCAGTCGCACCATCCACCTCGTAGTCGGTGTCTGCAATGTTCGTACCGCCGCAACGTGGGCAAAAAATGAATACGCTCATCTGGGTTCCTCCATAATCCCATCTGGGTCAAAATCTCGCCATGCAGGCTTGGGTTCCGCTGGAATCCCACGCTGCAGGTGGTGAGCCTCGCCGTGTGCATCACAGTAGCAAACGAGGTTTCCGTTCTCCATTGTGATGAACGTCGCGTCCTCGGTGCAACCCGACTCGCGGCACTTCTCAAATTGGTAGCCATCAGTCTCCATCAAGGCACCCCTCGTGGACGGTCTGCACATATGCGTTATGGTCAAGCACAACAGCCCAGTCCTGCAATTCACTCAACTGAATTTGCGTCGTGACTAACAACGCCCGCCACCTCAACTTCGCTTCGTGCAGGATAATTTCAGTCGAGCCGCCGGGACGAGCCGTGCGGAGTAAAATGTATCGAGCTTCTCGGCTCAGTGCGTTCCACGTCTTCGCTCGTTCGGTCATAGCAGTTCCTTTTTGTGCCAGTCTGCAACCACGATTGCCAGTTCCGCCCAGAATCTCTTCGCTGCTGACTCTGCTGTGAACCCGGGACCGTACTCCACACTACCGTCCATACCGACACGCACAACAAGATTACCGCCGTCCGCCTGAATAGAAATGGCGTACTCCTTTGTGATAGCAATGCTCGCAGGAAAAGTCTCAGCGTCTTCGACGCCCGTAATCGCTGGAAAGACGTGCGCCGCAGTTTGCTGCCTCACAGCGTTTTCGGTCATGTTGCCTCGCCTATCCGAACGTGGCGATATTTCGCGTCGGCGTACGCATGACGCCCGGGAATCAAATTAGATGTTTCCGCCACTTGCTTGCCCCGTGCAGCGTTCGCCGCGTGCTTGCGAGCCTGATGCTGCTCGGCTGACCGTGGATTCTTACGTTCGCGGTGACTCTTTTTCGCTCCGGGGATGTTCATAGTTCTCCTATCGAGGAAGCGGACCCGTCTCTCCTGCTTTACCGCCGAGCCAGTATCCGAAAGCACTTGCCGCAAAACCTAAAAAAATACCAATAAACATGCCAAGCAAAAAAAGACTCATACCTTTTTCCTTTTGCACGAGAAGCACTCGAATGGCGGGTTCCCGTGCTCGCAGACTGTCTCACCTGCCTTGCGGCGGATAGTTGCACCTCGACCCATCGCTTTAAGTTTTTGAACTTCTTCGCACACTGACTCATGAGGAATCCGGCAGTTATTGCACAGCGGCACGGGGCAGTGATGACAGATTTTCAATTGCGACTGGTCGGTCGAGCCGCAGCTACTACACGTCATCGGCAATTGAATTAGCGTTCGTTCCATGGTGCGAAGGTACACCCATCCTTTCTGTCTGTCAAGCATTTTCTGCATGAATCAGCGTAATTAGCGCCATTGATACAGTCCACAGACTGTGCGCTTGTGCCGACCGATCCAATGGCATCATCTCGATGTGCTCCCACATGCGTTTCAAGACCGCCTTGGGACTAGCGAGTTGTTTGGCGATGGCTTCTTGGTCCGCCGTATGTTGCTCGCCGTATTTTACGTCCGGCGTTGAGTCATACCATCCAGTGAAATCGTGCTGTTCGTCATCCATAATTTTGAACTGTATCCCTACCTTGCCTTGATGTCAAGAACTTTCTAGTGTGTATATTTTTACACACTGGCCCGCATAGTACTTTCGTACAGTTGACCTCGCGTTTGGGATATGCGACCATGGGGACAGGTGACGAACATGAAAATGACACCGAAGGCAGACGCAGAAGTCCTAGCCCGAACATGGGGATTCCATTGCATCCTATGTTTGGAGTCTCATTGGATTCCATACACCGACCGCTACAATTTACGCATCGAGCAACTGGCAACCCTCGCGGGGCACTATGCCTACATCGCACTACAGGAGGCATCATGAAAACTATAACAAGGTTTGTTATAATCCTCGCCCTGTTGGCACCGGCGGCAAGTGCATGCCCACACCGCTTTGCTTCGCCGACAGGCGACTGCGGCATGGCAAGCTGGTATGGGTCCGAGTGGACCACCAACAAGGCACACCCCCGACGCGGTACGATGGCAAACGGGCAGCGATTCAATCCTCGGGCACTAACCGCTGCGTCCTTCGCCTACCCCCTCGGAAGTACCCTCTCGGTAACAAACGAGGCTAACGGACGGCAAATCACCGTCAAAGTTACCGACCGGGGTCCTGCTATGCATCTGGGAAGGCTCCTAGACCTGTCCCAAGCCGCAGCCGAGCAGCTAGGCTATACACGCCAAGGACTGACCTACGTCTCTGTGAGGGTCGTTTCTGCCCCAAAGCGGTAGCGTTTAATCGGTCGGTCGGCGAAGTACGTCCGTTCTGTCTCAGTCATACGGTCAGGATACATCTCCAAAAACCGCACCACAATTACGTTGCACGAGCCACAGAGAAGTCCTCGCACGCATTCAGCACAGCCGCCCCGAATATTCTTGCACCGATGATTTACTTGATTCTCACAAAAGTGGCTGTGGTCTACGCATGGCGATACTGTAAATGGTTGATTACAAAGGGCACAACCGAAGTTCTGTTCTGCGAGCAATCGTTCGTACTCTGGTTCCAATATATCATAATGGTGACGGCGACTCTTCTGAGCGTGCCACAAAGCCGAGCGCTTCTTATCACACTTCGCATTAATCGCTCGACATGACTCACAAGTTATATACCCGTCAGTAGGTTGCCCGCATTTCGGACATCTCCCACCTGCGACCAGACGGTCGTATCTCACCTTTCCTTTGCGACGCAGTTCTGTCCGATGCTTCTCTCGGTATCTCGCTTTGGATGGTGGGTAATGCATATAGTAAATCTTACACGATTTTAGAGCCAAAAGTCAAGCAAAGAAAAGTACTTTGGTACTATTGACTGATTTTGCCCCAGAAGTGATAATGGGTGCATGGAGGCAACCCACATGAACATGCAAACGATAGCGACCGAAATCGCGGCAGCGCTCGGCTCCGAGTGGCAGGCGGTTCCACCGCAAGAGGATGGCTCGTGGCGAGCCACGATTAAGGGTCAAAACAACCGCGTGCTGTTTCTCTCGAACACTCGGGCTGGACGGCGACGCACTGCTGGCACTATCACATGAGGCACAGAATCATCTCTCGGAGGTGCTGTGATGCAATATCTTGAAACTACTGAACTGGCGAAGCTCTTTCGGGTCATGCATGCGACTAACCGCATTCATCACCTCGCGGCTTTGACCGCCTTTTGGACAGGCGCTCGTGTGTCACAGGTCTTACGGTTGCAGGGTCAGGACATTTTTGAATCGGGCGGGAAAATGGTCATCAAGATTCATGCCGCCAAGCGAGGCAATGAGCGGCTGCATACCTTGCATTTTGACGCCGACCCCGCTTTTGATATGTCGCCGCTCCTCGAAATCGCTCGGCGGCGTCCTACTGCCCGTCTGTTCGCTGGACTCAGCAGGCAGTACATGAATTTGTCACTCAAACGGTATTGCGTCGAAGCTGGAATCCACACGGACTTCGGTCACATGCATGTGTTTCGGCATTCAGTTGCCATCCAAATCTGGAAGGCTACCCAACGCCTTGGTGCCATCAGTGAGTTTTTACAGCACCGAAGTCCGCACACTGCGCTCTGCTACCTTGCCGAGAATGATGGCAAAATGGCACAGGAGGCTGTTGATAATCTTCAACTGGTTTAACGTGCCACTGAGGCAGACAGCAGGAGAATCTCCACCAACTTCAAAATCACAGCAATGCGAATCATCAACACGCAGTGTGCTCTGCCGTCGAACGTCGGTGCCAGAAGTTTTCACAGTATTGATGAACGTCTTGTGGGATGTAATGAACGTTCGGGTCCGGGCTACCGCACTCTGGACAAATCGCGTAGTCGCTGCTGCGCGAAGCGTATTCATGCTCGTCGCTGCTGCGAGGAGCGTATTCGTCCCGCTCCAGAACTGCGACAGCCAATGCGGCGACCTTCAGGATAGCCGTGCGGAATGCATCACGGTTCCACGGGAGGGTCACCGCCCTGCCGAGATAAATGGCGATGTACGCGACCCAGTCATTCGGCGTGTTGGCGTTGTCGAACTCGTCGCCCCACTTCGAATTCTGGTACGCCCGCTCGGTGTCAATCATTTTGTAAACGTCTGCTCGTTCCATAGTGCCTCCGATACTGGACATCCTACACCCACTCAAAACCAAAGTCAAGGGGAATCTAGTACGAAAGTCCTATTGACCGAAATCGGGTTCCGTGGCATCCTGACACTGCCCGTAAACGGACCTAATGGTCGAGGGCGGGCAGCACCACGGGAACGGCATCAAGTCTGTGAGTCAGCGACCGGGTTAAGCCGCCCCTGACGCAGACAAGACGCAAAGGCCCACGGCACCCGTCAGACCACTTGGTAAGTCCGGCGAACGGTGCGGGAAATAGGTGACACGCCCGGAAGGCGTGCCGCAAACCGAAAGCCCGAAGTACGCCGCAGGCGGAAATGCCCCGGCAGGTGGAAGGGTGCCACAAATTTTCGAGGAGGAATCATGAGCACATTCAGCAAGAGCGAGAAAAAGCGGATAGCCCGAGTGCTGGAGGCACAGCGGCGAGTCGTTGATATGAATCTCAGCGACAATGGATATGCCAATGACCACGGCGGATGCCCGAACTGCGGCGACACTGGCGGCGTATTCACGATACTGTATGAGTTGGAGCAGGCTTTCGGGATACGGCGGGCTGACGGCACGCTCAACAAGTCCGTGATGCCCTCCCGAAAATCGGTACTTTAGTACCATTGCCAACTCTCGCCCCAAATGTGATGATGGGTGCATGGAGGCAATCACAATGACTCAGAAAGAAGCGAACCAACTGAACGCAGCTAAAGCCGCAGTCACGGCATCGTGGGAAGCCACTTGCCGCGCTAGCGGTATCGACCCGACATCCAAGTTTGTAGTCTTCGACCAAGCCAGCCCCGAAGCTGTCGAGCACAATCGCCTCATGAAAGAGTACCTCGCGCTGCGCAATCGCATCGCGCACAACGTGGCGCGGCGCGAACGCCACGCGGCGTACAAATCCCTCGGCATGAATCGAGTCAAGGGCGCGCTCGGCGGGGTGTATTATGAATAACACCAAAGCTGCCGTCGAAATGGCGCTAGACCTGAAGGTCGGCCAGCGCGTCATCCACAAGCTGACGGGAATCACCGGGCGTATCATCGGCACCGAGTCGGTAAACGGGCGCAACAAACTGACCGTCGAAACCCCAGCGGGTCGTATCCTGAAGGGTCTCGACCGACAGGAATTCTTTCTCGCGGAGGCACGACTATGACCGCCCTTGATGAATTCATCTTCACGATTCTGTTGTATCTCGCGCCCGTCTATTCGATGGTAGACCAACTCTTCGCATGGAGGCATCGCAAGTGAGCACCTACACAATCAAGCATGGGGAGGTCGGGTTTGATATCCTGAAGGATGGCGAGATTTTTCGGGTCGGCATCGTCTCTCGTGAAGACGCCCGCTGGGCAATCCGATACTTTGAAAAACAAAAAGCTACAGTTGCGGGCGCGATGAAGGCTATTGCCGACCTTCGTCAGGCTTTGAAAGATTACTACGGCATTACCGATGCCGAGATTTCCCGCCTTCTGCTTCACGAGGCCGCTCGGGAATAATCCTATGCCCGCAAGCACCACATCGTCGCGGTCGGGAAACGCAGCGCCGTATGCGGCTGCGAGACAGGAATCTACCGTCGCACATCCAAGAATCGGTGCGACCACGTCAAGGCAGTGCGAGCGCGGCTCGCCCGAAGGGAGAACTAACATGTGTGCGATGGAACGCAAGCGCGGTTGCGGTTACCGGAAGGTCGGCGGTCTCTACCTCATGGGCGGCGGCATCGGCATCCCCTGTGACCGCCTGCCGTTTGAACTGACCGTCTGCCCGTGCTGCTCGCAAGGAGTGAAGCAGGCCCGGGGATGGACGTGGATTGACGTAGCGAAGTTCTTTCAGGGTCCCCACATGGAGGAGCCGCAGACTTTGTGCTCCTGCGGCTCGAAGGGTTGCCCGCTGTGCCTCAAGCCTGAAATTCTCGGCAAGGCTGGTCTACTCTGGATTGGCGAGAAGTTTTACAAGACCCCGAGCGACTTCCTCAAGGAAGGCGTTGCACTGGGGTTCTCGCGTCGCATCAAAGCCGTCCCGCAAGGATTCAAAATCGGCGAAACGTGGGTCCTGCTGGCACACGCCAAGGCGGTCCCCGTGCCCCCGACAGTCACCACGACTTTTGACAAAGACCCCGAATTCAAGCCGGGGATTTTCTATGTGTGGCTGCCTCAGAGATTAGAACTCTGCTTCAAGGAATCCGAACGCGGCTCCGAGAAAGTTCAAGCTGCGGAGAAGCGCGGCATTACAGCAGTTTTTTTTCCTGACTCTGATGTTGACCATCAAGGAAACGTGCATGACGATTTCGAAGCGGAAAAGAAACGCACTCGCACAGAAGCGATATAAGCAACGGCACCCAGCACGAGTGCGAGCGGCGAGACGAGCCTACTATCGGCGGAAGAGGAAATACTTCACCCGTCTTATGCGAGCGCGGCGTAAGAAAAATCCCGTTCTTTTTCGCCGATACGCCCGAACAGCGAATGATAAACTTCGACAAGAAGTTTTCACGCATTACTGTCATGGACGCCCTCGGTGTATGTGCCCGGGATGCGATATTCAAGAACTGGCGTTTCTCACCCTTCAGCACCTTCGAGGTGGTGGAACTCAGCAACGCCGAACCCTCGGTCCCGCCGGGACAGGCACTAATTTTTACTACTGGGTCAGGAAAGTCGGGTATCCAAAGTACTTGACAGTGTTCTGTGCAAATTGTAACATTGCGGCATCACGATTCGGAGGATGCCCGCACCGGAGGAAACAGGCGTGAGCGACTACATGACATATATAGACCCCTCGGGTCTCCTGCGAGCCATGACACCCGAGGAAGCCTACATGCAGAAGGTTCCATTGTGGCGCAGCCCGGGGGGTCAGGGGCTGCGTAGGGTAGAGTCAGTGTTGAAGGTGCCGCGCATTCAAACCAGTTATCTAACTCGCGTCTTGGACCCGGCGCTCCTAACCGCGACTGACGACGACAAAGACCATCAGGGCAACGTTCACGATGACTTCGAACGCGAGAAGAAAGAGAAAACCGAAGAGGAGGCATCGTGACGCCTGAAGAACAGCGAGCATGGGCTGATATGCGCGGGGCGGGTTATCCGCCCCTAACCCCTTTTACAGAAACCATCCCGCTACGCTCGCCTGTTCCACCCCGAGCGTCGCCTTCGTGGAAACCACCATCGGGGCACCGCATCGTCACTGACTATTTGGCGTGCGTGCTGTACCCACTTCTCCTCAAAGATAAATTGAAGACCGCTCGATTCCACCTCGATCCCATCACGGAAGAATTCGAGTCCATCGCATGCAGTGGGGTGAGCGGTATGCTGTTCGCACCTGTCTTGGCTCACCTCATGCACAAGACCGTGACCGTGGTCCGCAAGGATGAAGGGACTCACAGCAAGTGCATGGTCGAAGGTAATCTCACCCATGGGCTGCGATATGTAGTTGTCGATGATTGCATGGCCTCGGGGAAAACAGTAGAGACCATCTACCGAAACATCAAAGCCAAGGTTCCGACGGCGAAGTGCGTCGCCGTCTACTTGTACTACTCGAACGAAATATGCCCGAATTACTTTAACGATATCCCCGGCATGTCGAGGATAGGCAACTTCAATTATGCGAGGGCGACCCCATGAAAATCATCGAGACATTGCTGTCCCTGATGTTTCCAGTGCGACTACCCAAGGTCGAACTGGAGCCATCGGTCGAACCCGCCGACGAACAGGGTTCGGTCGGCAAACCAAAGCACAAGCTATACCGCGACGCCCTCGAGCGCCACTGGGAGGACGAGCGGAATGCTTATACGGGATAACTGCGATATCTGCGGCGGCGACAAGGTCGTCGAGACCAAACCAGCGGGTGCAGGCTATGCCGATGACCTGCCAGAATACGTACCTTGCCCCCAGTGCACAGCAGAGGACTATGAGTGCATCCTGTGCGGGGAGCCGATGACCGAGGAGCACCACTGCTCCCCCGAGGGGATAATGCGGTATCTCAATGAGGTGATGCCCCTCCCAGACGCCCCGGAGGAGGAAAAACCAGCCCCAAAACCGATGTCCCTTGAACAACTCTTCCCCGAAGTCTAAAATCCTATTGACTTCCGACTAGTACGATGGTACTATACTGGCATGCCAAGAGAATTTACCCACAGCGGGGGTGTGGAAACCTACTCGTATTGGGAGCATGTCTCCAACGCTGCCAGCGTTCAGGCTTGGGGCGGCATTGGCCCAACTCCCCGGGTCAAATACACAAGGAAAGGCAAACCATCGCAGGAAGTCTACCCGCGAGAAAACCAAAGTCCGCTCCTCTCTGCGGAGACCATCCCCGAGAACGAGAGCGTGCTTGATTTCAAAACATTTGCTCAAGAATACCCCGACCGCCTTTTTCCGCTTCTAGCTGACCTCCGATTAGACTTTCAAGAACCGTTCATCGAGTACTATTTTCTCGGGAAGTCGCAAAGTTTTCTCGCTGCGGTTTATGGTAAAGTCCAAACTAGAGTGTGGCAGTCTCTTCGTATTATTGAACAGGCACTCGGTGCCCGCATCGTGCTCGGAGCCAATCCCGGCGTCCAAGTTCTCGAACCCATTCTTCGCAAAGCCCAGCTAGATCACACCGAATTCGGAAGTTTAGCTCGCCTGATTGTTTTGTACGCACAGACCCAAAACTATGCCGCCGTTGCCAAAGCCGTCGGAGCACCTATCCCAGCAATTCGTAAACTTTTTCTACCCGCAATCCACGCACTATGTGCAGCCAGAGATGTACGAGCCGTCGCCGTCGGAGCTTATCTCCGAGGCTTAACCCACCAAAATTCCCGAAAAGGGAAAGGACTCGACAGCCGCCATCTCGCCCGGGCAAAACGAATGAAAATCCGCTGTTTCACCGCCCCGGCTCTTACCGATTTGTCGCCAACAACCAACGCCGCTTTATTGACGTTTGGGGATACCGCTACCCTGCACACTACCCCGTGGCTCTTATTTGAACTCCACGACCATGAGTTTCTACCGACCAGTTCAAAACAAGCGGTTGATGCAATTTATCCCAGCCTAGAGACCGCTGATACCATCGAGAAAGACCATGTTCGAATTTTTGAGAACAAAGCAATGCAGATTTTCATCCCAACTGATGACAACGGGAATCTTAAACTCGGCTATTTCTTTGCTCGCAGTACTACGGACGCGGGAAAAAAACCATGGGACAGCGTTCGCCATTTGACCCGAATTCGCGGTGTCTCCGAAATGGCAGCGGTCTACGACGGAGAGAATTTCGTTAGTGCCCCCTTAGTACCGGACGCCGTTGTACAGCCGCTAATTAAAACTTATTCCCGCAAACCCTCAAAAGTTAGAATCGGAAGTTTTGTAGAAATTCTCACAGGCGAGGCGGCAAAATACTGCGGAACGATTACAAAGAACACTGGGAAAATCAAGGTCACCGTGGCATTTCCGAGCGGGCGTCGCTTCCTCGTAACTGCGGAGGACGCATCTGCGGTGCGAGTGATACCGAACGTCCCCGCCGAGCGGCGTGCGTTCTGGGGCGAACAGATTATTCTTTCCCAGCCGACTTCTCAAGATGCTGAACAAACACCTGACCTAATTTCGTCAGACTCTTCTCTGTCATCTCCTGCTGCGTGTTCAAAACAATAACTTGCTTGCCCAAGTCTTTCACATCGTCGCGTACGCCCTTCACATCCGATGCGATTGCAGTGAACTGTTGCTTCGTCTCGGTAATGTCCGCCTGAAGGTGCGGCAAGTGATTCGTCATAATCAGTTTGACGTTCTCGTTGATATTTGCCACATCTGCCAGTGACGCCGTTGCGGCTTCGAAACGCTTAAAGGCTGCGACTATTTTGAGCACGACGTACTTCCCCGCGCAGTAGATAACACTCACGCCCGCGCCCGCGTATCCAGTGGCTTCGAGAATCTTGTAGACCAAATGAAAATCGTGCGCGGCGGCGACCATGACACCCTCTCAAAAACCGATTTTATTCTCTCTCAAAAACGCACGGTCTTCGTCGCTCAAATCGAATCGGTCGGGGTCATACTTTGCACCCCGATGCCACACATCCTCGCACCGACGACCGTCAGTCGCACCGCAGGGATAAATCATCCCGTGGATATCCTCGTATTTGCTCAAACACGTAGGACAAACTGGCGACCGTTCCAAGGCATTCTCCTGCCTACACTTATGGCGAACTTAGTCACAAAATTCGGTACTTTCGTACTATAGACACTCGGCGACGCCGTGCTTAGAATGGGTGACATGGAGATAAGCTAATGAAAAGAACAGACATTCACCGCCCGTCCGTTGCGTGGGCGTAGGAGGCACCATGGACATCATCACTTCAGGAATCGTCGGACTCATCGCGGGCGTCCTGCTGGTGTTCCTCATGTTTTTTGTGTTCCTCGTCTTTGCGATTAGCATGGCATTCTCGGCAGGCATCTATTTCGCCACCGACTTCATCAGGAGAAAAATCCATGGACCTCAACAACACTAGATGGGATGGGCAGTTCGAGGACGATGAATTCGAAGACATAGCAAATGACCCCAGGCTAGGCGAGTGGCTGGAAGAGATGGGATTCAAGCCCGTACCCGTCTACAATCCAAACGCCCTTTGCGACGGCTGGCACGGTCGCTGGAACCGGTTGAGCGCCGCCGACATCAAATTTCTCATAGCAATCGGAAGTTCAATCGAGGATGTACCGGAGGATAACCGTGTTTTTCAAAACCGTACTAACGCATGACGAGTTTCGGCTGGTCGCAAAAGCCTTGCTCGTGCTCGAAGGAAAAGAAGGAATGGACTTGGTGCTGAAGCTACGCCGAGAGGCACGAGACCCGGCGGACGACGGTCCCGAGGTCGAGATTCTCAGCGTAGAACTTTAGTACTATTGACGCCTAACCCGGCTGGAGCCATACTCTGAGCATGTTCAGTGGAGTTTACGAGGCCCGAGGTCGAGATTCTCAGGAGCAAACCATGAAAACGTCAGGCAAAATCTTCATCGGGATTGTAATAGCATCGGGGATACTCGGTACGTCGATGCACACCAAACCTATCCTCGACATGAGCAACCCCGCCGTCGCACAGAGTTTCAACTTGATAGTCGGCACGCTTTTCGTCACCGCCCTGCTTGCCGGTATCGTTACAGCCTTCGTGCTGCACGCAAAGCAAGTGCTCAGGTTCCTCGGCTGGGTACTAATCGCCGCCGTGTTCATCGCTCTACTGGCTTGGTTCTTCTCGATATTCGGTCTCATCTTCGGCGTCATCATCATACTGCTTATGGGGATATTTGTATCAATAAATTAGGGTATCAGGAGCGAGCCATGATTCTTTTCTTTATGGGTCTTGCCATCTCCGTCATCAGCATTCTCAAATTCGCAGGGGCAAGCTCTGACTTATTCAGCTAGTTTCCACCCTTCACGAGCCACTGCGCTTCCTGCAAGAGCACCGACACCCCATTTTATTGTCCCCCGCAGCCGCTGATATGTCGCTTGGTTGTTGATGAACTTTTCCACCTTAGGAACATCGGAGAACTGAGCACTTCGGTTCGGCAAGTCACTAAAATCTTTCCGTACCTTGACCCAGTCTGTGCTCGTCCCGAATTTCCCCGTAGTGGTGTTCTTTGCAATCAGGCTCTTGAGTGCTTGCGTTTCGGTTGCTGGTATCTCACTGAATAGTTCCCCCGTTACTCTAGCCGAGTGAACTTGAGCAAGCGCGTCCTTTGCTCCCTCCTCGCCAAACGCCTGCTGTAGCCGTCCTGAATCGTAGAGAGCAGTCCAGCGATTTTCCAGTGTATTCAGATTGGTCGCTCGAACTCCCGCGCCGGTGACCCGATTAGCCATTCGAACCGCATTGCCCGCGTCAAGCGTGGCTTGCCCTGTTCTGAATTTCGTACGAGCCGCTTCCGCTGTGTCCTCCGGCATTCCGTTCTCGACCGCGTTGTCAAATAAGTTGTCCACGTTCATTTGTGCGCGGGTGACATTGGCTTCCAGATTAGTGATATCAACGCCCGCCATACCCGCTTTTTGCTGTAACTCCAACTGGGCGTTCTTGAGTTGAGTCTGAGCATTGGTGAACTTGCCGTCCGTGAATTTATCCAAGGTCGCATAATCCGCCTTACCTGCATCCACGAGAGCGTTTCCGCTATTCGTGATGATGTCACGACTTGCCGTCCCCGCCGCCGGAGCCGGTAATCTGTTCTCCGCAGCATGGCGAGTTGCGATGTTCTGTAAGGCTTGGTCCATATTGGCTTGGGTAGTCGCCTGCGCTTCGGTAGCTGCCTGTGCTGTTTGTGCTCTAGCAGCCTCGGGAGTAATTTCAGCAGTGCCTTCGGGCAAGCCTGCTTTAGCTGCGCGACCTGCCACGGCAGGTTCAATCTTGCTGGTTGCCGACCGAAATGGATTCTGCATCGCCACAGAAGGAGGTGACGCTGGTGCTACGTCGGGCGGCGCTTTGGGCACACTCGGAATAGACTCAGGACTGACCCCGCCCGCGCCTGTTATCAGCGCGGTTGAGATACCTCGGTTAAGCGAGTCCGCAAGTTCATTCAGTCCCGCGTCTTTCAATTTCTTATTCAAATCCACAACGCTGTTGAGAATAGCGGAGTGACTCGCGTGGTTTTGAGTGTATCTCTCCAGTGCGCCCATCACACCGCCACTTGATTTTTGGTCGTCGAGGAATCGGGAGACTGCGCTTACGGCGGCACCGGGGATTCGAGCCGCGCCGTGAATGAAATCTTCAGTCTTCGTCAAATAATCGGGAACAGGAGGCGTTTGTGCCCCGCCGTCAAGCGACACAGACTTACTCATATCCAACGTTACGCCCGCAGGAGGAGTATACGGCTGGTCAAGAGGCTGCGACTTGCTCATATCAAGCGTAACGCCCGCAGGGGGAGTATATGTCGTGTCGTCTGCCATCTCATCCCCTTATGGATTCGTCTCAGGAGCGGGTCCCAGAATCTTACCGGTGATGTCATGATAATACATTTTGCCATCAGACCCGGGAGCAGCACCCGTAGCACCAGCAGGTCGAGTCGGCTTCGCCGCAGGCGGTGGAGGTGTCGTACCAGCATTCACGGGTTGTGTCGGCGCACCGAACGTTCCGCCCGTCTGCATCTCACCGAGAGCAGCAGGAACGTCACCGCCTACTTTACCCACGGATGTGCGAGCGTCAGGGGTAATCATGTTTGGATAATGCACGCCGGTGTGCGTACGATACTCTTGGTCAACGTTAGACATGCGGCGCACCACGGTATGAGCCATTTGTTTCGCCGCCGCTTCAATCTGGGCAGGCGTAGATGCCGGACTCAACAAAACACGAGCCGATTCTGCGTCCGCCGCTTGCGGAGCAAACCCAGCCGCCAATGCGTTCTGGTACTCAGTGATGACCGGTTGAATCGCAGCCTGCAGCGTCGTGATAGTGGGGTCACCGAATTGGTCACGAACCTTGTTTATCGGCGTGTTGACAATCTTCGCATTCGTAGTGCGGAAGTTCTCGGTCACAGTGACGAGGTCTCCAGTGTGTTCGAGGAACGTATTCCCGCTGTTGATGTTCTGTTGCGTTCGACCATTCGGGTCGTTGAATTGCGTCACAAATTTGTACTGTTGCTCCGCAGCCGCCATGTTGAATGGTTTGCCCGTAAGTTCCAGACTCCGTCGGTTCGCTTCTTTCAAAACGTCAGAGTAGAACGGCCTCGACATAGAACGTGAACTGATAACCTGAGACGGAGAGGTTCCACCTTCCGCCAGCATATCGCCTACCGGAGTCGGGTCTCCCTCCTCTATCTTCTGCTTCAACATGTCGGATTGAGCCATCTGCCACGTAGCAAAATCCTGAGTAGGTTGACCGGCAGCATTCTTCGGCACGCTGCGCAGGTAAGCATCATTCGCCATTGTCTCTTGCTGCGTCTTGATTTCTGCGCCCGCTGCGGTCGCTCTCGCCGCTTTCTCTGTAGTTGCTTTACTTTGGGCTTCTTGTTCCGCCGCGAGTTGCTGCGTTGCCATGTACACATCCCGCTTCGTAGCATTCGGATTGGCAAGAACCGTCTGCATGTTCTGCATTACCGGATTATCAGTAGGAAGACCACTCTGTGTGGCTGCACGGAATGTTCTCTGTGCAGTCGTCCTAAACCAATCCGATGGACCCGCAGCCGCTCCAACGGGAGCAGCGGCAACACCACCAGCAACAGGAGCAGCCGCAGGAACTCCCGCCGCAGGAGGTGCCACGGTTCCACCAACGGTTGGGGCAGCGACAGCACCCGCACCGCCAGCCGCAGGACCAGCAGGAGCACCAGCGGGAGCACCAGCGGGAGCAGGTCCGCTCTCCTGCATAGCCGCAGTAAATTCGTCGGGCGACATACCACCATGAGCCGCCACAAAATCCGCCGCCGAAATTTTTTGACCTTGTGTTTCTCCAGCCAACCTCGCTTTGGTTTCCGCTTGCCGCGTCTCAAACTCTTCATGCTCCATGTCCCATGACTGTTGCATGTGACCAATTTCCATTTGCACTTTGGCGGTGTCCCACGTCTTCAACTTCATGTTCACATCGGCTTCTTTCGCCGCAATCGAAGCCGCACTTGCCTGCATTCGCTGAGCCTTCAGGTTGGTAAGAGCGGTGCCTTCTCGCTCGCCGTGCGTCGCAATTGCCGTGCCAGCATCTTGCAACGCAGCACCACCGACTGAAAGTCCTTGAGCCAGTCCGTGCACCATCGCCATCAAACGAGCGTGCTTCGGAGGCGGCGCGGGCGGATTAACTTGTGCCTGTTGCCCTGTAGCCGAAGAAACATTGGACCCGGGCGTATACGCCGGAGCCATTGCAATGTTGGGTTGAGGGACACTCTGCGGCGTCGGATTGCTGACAGTCTGGTCTGGAGTCGCCGGTGTAGTCATAGCAGCCGGGACGGCGGTAGACGGGTCAGGCGTCACAGGTGTCGGTGCATTTGGGTCAGGTGCCATGTTCCTTGTCCTTTATGCCTGCGCGGCTACAGGAGCGGCAGCGGGCGCAGCTTGAGCCTCAGGAGCGGGTGCAGCGGCAGGCGGCGCGGCTGCGCCGTCCTGTGGCTGCTCACCACCCTGTGGCGGTTCTTGAGGTGTCCCTTGCCCGCCTGCGCCTTCGGCTGGAGTTGGCGGCGTCAATCTCGGCGATATCCCTCCGGGCTTCTCACTAGCATGCGTGCGAGCAGCAGATTGCATCGGCTTGTACATGAGTTGAATCATCATCACACCAAAATCCAAAAGGTTCATCCCCGCCCCGTCCGTTTTCTTCACAAGGTCCAACTGACCGTTCGAGGTCTTCACAGCGGGGTCATTCGGAGCAACAGACCGTTGAATTTCATCCAACATCTTTTGAGCGGCGGTAATCACCGCTTTGGCTTTCTCATCGTCCTCGGGAATAATCGTGCTACGCAACTTCTCGGCGGGGTGCCCCACGGTGTGCCCGTCGCCAGAACCAAAACCTTTTCCGTCGCTGTGATGTGCGGTCGTCACCAAGTTCTTAGCGAGGCCGCCCGCTTCCCCGGCAGCGTCGCCGACGGCGTGAATGTGGTCTGCCATATCCTGCCCGTCAACGTAAGGCACCGTAAAGGACCGTTTGACGCCGGACTCGTCAAAAAGAGTGACCAATTTCTCGTTCAATGCCGAGTATGTTTTGGTGAGATTCACTTTTGCCATATTTATCTCTTTAGCTGTTGCCCTGCATTTTTCCAATTCCACCCATCAACCCGCCAACACCGCCCGCCAAACTCCCGATACCGCTCATCATACCGCCAATGTCAGCCCAACCCGCTTGCTGGCTCGCCAGCAAAAGTTTCCCAGCATTCACGGACGCATCCGCCGCCCCCTGAGAAGCCTGACTGCCAGTACCAAAACCACCACCATAACCTGCACCAACCTGCGAAAGACCGCCAATAGCGTTCCACATGTTCTGGTTCTTGACCGAAGCGTTAAGATTAGCGAGGTCTGCCTGTTCTTTGGACCGCATCCCCGCGATTTCGGTAGTAGCTTGTCCAACCGCCTGACCGACACCGCTTCCGCCAACATCCGCGCTACCATGCCCCGCGCTGTACGCTGCCGCAGCACCAATCGCCTGCTTCGCGGCTGCCGCAGTACTCTCGTTGATGCTCGTTGAGGCTGTAGCTAACTGAGCAGGAGGCAGCCCCATCGGATTCGACGCCATGTACTGCATACGGGCAGCCAATTGAGCCTGAATGTTCTGGTTCTCGGCGAACGATATCTGAGAATCCTGAAAGAAAACGGCAGAGTCCGCCGCTTGTGCTTTTTCAAGCCCCGCCGCTGTTGAATCGCCACCGCAGCACATATTAGTTGTCCTTTGCTTCTGCCTCAACCAAAACTTTGTTGATGTTGAAAAGAAAAAGCTGTCTCGACTCCGGTTCGAAACCGTGCTTCACTGCCCACTTCGCAACCGGGTATTTTTCCTTGCTCGTCATCGTAATCTCACGAATGCCGAACTGAACTGCAAACGCCATTAGCCCGTTCAGTATCCACTGAAGAGCCTCTTTCCGCTCTTCCGCATCAGACTCGGGGTTGAACGCCAAGTGAGCCACGGTCAACTGGCAATATGCCGGGGCGAACGCAACCACCTTCCCCTTGTCATCTTCCACGACAAAACAGACCGCCGTGGGGTTATTCTTCTTCAAACCCGCCTGTGCGTCCTTCGGGTCAATCTGCGGGTTCCCGCACGTCCAGTCTGTAAATGCCGCTGCGTCAGCAGGTTCCGCCATACGGAATCGCCCTATGCTCATAGGATGCTCCTTCACTTATGGCGTAAAAAGTCTTGTTTGCAAATACTTCGCCGCCAACAAAAGGCGTTCAGGGTCATCCCCCGCAAATCCCAACAACCGATTGCATCCGCTGTGAAGAATCCCGCGAACACATCGCCCGCAACTGTGCGTTCCCGGGCAGCACTCGTGATTGTGGTCTAGCACGGCGCGTTGTTTTCCAGAACTCCCGAAAGGCTGAAAACAAACGGCGCATACGTTGTTCTGACTATCTAAAATCACCTTATATCGGTCTTCCGATAAGTGATGGCGATGCGCGGGGGTCTTATTAAATCCCGCCATACACGGCTTGCAGCACGTCTGCAATCCATCCATCTTTTGCCTGTTTTTGCTGAACCGAGAAACGTCCCGTTCCCCACAACTCGGGCACTGTTTCTCGGCGAGCAAAACCTCAACGGTCTTCTGCGGGCGTCCCATACATATGGCAGAAAAAGTCACAAACTAGAGTCAACTACTTACGACAATCGAACAGGATGCGACGGACTTGTCAGTACATCCGTCTCGCCCCAGTTCCCGACCGATGTCACGTAGATCGAATGCGGCGCGGCATGCTTGTTCACAGTAAACGTCAACGGAGACTTGGCTCCTCCCGCTACCAGCGTTGGCTGCCCGCCCGCTTGCCGCAAGTATACGTTCGCGCTGCCAAAGTACGGGTCCCCGGACGGATGGTTGAATTGCACTGTCACGTTCTTCTGAGTCGGCGTCGAACGCAGAACCACCCGGACATTCGTCACATGCGCAGGCGTTGTTCGCGGGGCAACTGATGAAGAGTTCGGCTGCGTTGTCGGCAGCACAAAAGATGCCTTCGGTTTCGCCGTTATCTTCGTCTGTTGAATCTGGTTCGTCTTCTGACTATTCGCAGGCCAGATAATCGGCGTTGTCGGAATCGTCCCGGGATGTCTTGTTATTTCCGTGTCCTGCTTGTTCATATCCTCTGGTCCTCTTTGAACGCAATCGCCTTGATAGTGTTCGGAGCGTTCTCCGGTTCAAACTGAATCTTTACTTGCAAGTGGTGAACGAACTGAGACGCCAACTGACTATTCATCATGTTGACGTTCCACCGCAACGCAAGCAATGACTCCGACGGATGGTTCTGACCAACCGGCGGCTCCTGTATAGTTTCAGGCAGTTCAACAAAACCAATGCCCTTCGTGTCGTTAACCTCATTCGGCAAAATCCAGATATTCGGCCACGATGGTGCCCCGTCGTTAAGCGTGCCAGCCGCGTCGAAATACCCCACAACATGGGACAGAGGAAACAACTCGCCGCCGAGTTGCGACAGCGTGATTGACCCAACGGTGATGTAGCAATCGGAGTACGGCGACCCATTGTTCTCACCGTACACTCCCCCGTCTCCCCATGAATTGAGGTCCCGAGCCAGCAGATACGTGCCGCCGTAATACACCGTCACCTGAACTTCAGATATGGCAAACTCTGCAGTTGGTGCGCCCGCCGCTGCAATCCCAAATCCAAACGTATTTGCATTCACAACCGATGGCGAAATCCACGGCATTCCCCACAGGTCCGCGAACCCACCAAATGTCACCGTGGTGTTTGAAGTCCCCAAGATAAACTTGTCCGACTCGGCCCCAGCGACAGCGCCCAGTGGCGTCACTACCAATTCAGGCGCATAGTAGACAGTCACCGTCATTGGATTGTAGAGCACGTAGGTCGAAGCGGTGTCCGTTGCAAGACCTTGAATTTGGAACCCGAACGACGCCGAGTTTATCATTGCGGGCGTCCACGTACCGCCCCACAAATCAGTCGCACTGCCTTCCGAGATGGCGGTAAGTGCCTGATTGAGCACGAATGATTTGGTCTGCGTCGGGAACTGAATCGGTGCAATCGTCAGCGTCCCATCGGTCGGTGCACCTGCTATCGTCTTGTACTCCCAACTGATACGCAGAAAGTTTGTCCCATCATTCGCGTTCAACTCAATTGCAGGTTGGGTCCATCCAAGCCCGACTTGATAAGTATTGATGGAGTTTGGATATGCGGATGCAACCCCCAGAGCAAACGTGTTTGGCGTGGTCGCCGCCAAATTACCTGCAGTCGGATTATCTCCTGTGCCAAAGTTCGTTGCGGTAACCGAAAAAGTTCCAGTCATGTTGGCAACTTCAAAAATACCCGCGGCTGCGAGTGTCACATTCGCACCCGACCCGATGTAGATGTTATCCGCGCCCGTCGAAGCATTCGCAATGGCCGACCAAATAACCTGCCGAATCCCATTCGCCGTGTAGTCCAAACACTTCGTCCAGTGATTACTGAAATCGTCTGAAATACTTGGCGTGACCGTAGTCACAACTTTCCAAACCGCGCTAACGACCAGCAAATCTCCCGCATTGCTCACTGTCGTCGGCATCGTCATAGAGTTCGCACTGCTGGTTTGAGTTATATGGCTCCCGCCCGGATTGGGAGAATTGATGACGCTGGGTGTGCTCGACGAGTCGAACCCAATAGCAATTGAGTTCCACGGATTTGACACAGGAGGAAATGAAGTCTGCGTCGTGTCCGCCGCTTGCGTCTCCACTCCTATTCCAGAAAATGCAACGGTGATGCCCAAAATTTGAGCCGTCGGTGGAACCGCAAAACCCAAGTTCGTGCACGCGAGATAGTCAGACACCGAACTTGTACCGAGCACCACCGAGGTGGACTGAGACGCGACCGCGATATTGTTCGGGTTCTGCCACGCTGTTCCCGAGGGTACCGAGACATCTGTGCCCATCCCTACGGTCTCTGCGTAGCCGCCGGAACCTGAGATTGTCTTGCCTGTGATGGCAACCTTCACGCCTTGGATAATTGCGCCCGCCGGGACATTCATTCCAAAGTTCGATGCGGACAGCGTCTCAGACGCGCTTCCCGTGAGCGTTACCGTCGCGTAGCTTGTCGGGTTCCCCGCCGTGATATTGTTCGGGTTGACCCATGCGGTCCCCGTACCGATGCTTGTGCCCAGTGTCGGGTACTTCGGCGGAATACTCGTCGGAGTACTCGCTGCTGGGGAAGCCAACATTAAGCTATACGTCCCCACAGATGTTTCGATAGAACGCAGCGCCCCAGCGCCGCCGACCGGATATGCCGGAACGCTCCACGCTTGGATGTTGCTCCCAAAGCGAAGGACTTGGTCTACTCCGTTGCTCAAGAACACGCCGACATCATTGCCATCGCGGTGCATTGTCACGTAGGTGTCAGCCGCATTGAAGTTCGCCGAGAGATAATCCGCAATGTGCTCGCCGATTTCCTCTTCTGCTCCTGCCAGTTCGCTGTACTGCCGCTGCGTTGTAAACTGCCCAATGCGCGTCCGAGTACGAAACACTGCATTCGGATTTGAAATCCCAAATTCACTGAATGCGTCAGTCGGATAGAAGCTAATGGTCTCAGGTCCGCCGAGAATCACGTTCACGCGGTCAGCCAGATAGGTCAGCAAGCCAACGCCATCAGGTGTCGGAATGAGGTTAAGCACAGGACCAGCGAACTGGAATCGGTTCGCCGGAGGCCACGCCTGCTCGGGAATTCCATTTGTGCAGTCGGGACCCGCACTGAAATACACAAAGTTGCCGACCACCATCCAGATACGACCCTGCCAGTACTTCGTAATCGTGCCGGACTGCAGCACCGTAGAACCCGGAGCGCCCGGAGGTGGGTCATTCAAGTGACTCTGCGGTGCAATCTGAAAGATATTGAGGTTCGCGTCCGTCGTAAAGTCATTGTACGTCCACGGTATCGACTGCCCGGGATTGGTGACCGCCCCAGCAAAAAGATAGATGCCCCCGCCATCGCTCACTCGATATATTTCAACCGCGTTGAACGTCACCGTACCGGTATCGGGAGTCGATGTCGAATTCGTTGGCGTTTGATAGTAGACTTCGAACCATGTTCCGTTCGGGTCAACGTTGATAACTTGAAGTTGCAGATTATTCAACCACATCGCATTCGTCAAACCCGAGAACGTCACATAGAGACCAGCAACGAAGTCATTGACTGCGGTGACAGTCACGATATTCGCCAACACCGCGATAGCAGTAATCGTAGCGGTCGAGTTGCACAGCACCGAGCCGGTCCCGACGCCGGTAACAGTCGCAATCAGCGGAGCGGTTTGCCCTGTATCCGATGTGCTTCCCACATTTGAGTACACGAAGTTCGCCGAAAATGAGGTCGTGGTCAGCCCTGCCGCCAGCACCTCGAACGCCTGACCGTTCAGATAAATGCCAATTTCAAAACCGTTCACCGTGAACATGTCCCCCGGGACAAAGTTATTCACGCCGGTGAAAGTGACCACGCCGCTGGTGATAGAGAACGCTGTGATGCCGACTGACTGGGGGCCAAGAATCGTGCCCGTGTTAATTGAGATGGGTGAGCAAGTCGTCAAATGCCCGTCGATTGTGCGGAACCCATATACATAGGAAGTTCCAAAGGACTCAATCAGCGCGCCGGGGCCAATGTTCGTCCACGTATAATCATTGTCTGTCGTCTCTGCGCCGATTGCAGTCGCCCACGTCGGCGGAACTGGACCAGTCGTCACTGGATTGGGAACGTTAATCCAGTATGCCTGCGTTGTAGTCGTAGCCCCCGTGGTGGTCACAGTCGTAGTGACCGCAGGCGGAACGTTCGTGTTGGCCGCAACTGCAACCCAATACTGCCCACCGAAGGTAGCCTCTTCTCCAACGGCATAGGCATGCCCCGCATTCCACTCGACGATAGGATTAGTCGAGTTCGTGGCGGCTTGCAAATTACCGTTCGTGTCCAAGATAACGACAGGCAGCGAGTAGTTTGTTACGGGATACCAGTTCTGAATGGGTCCCACGTTTGTCCATGTAACCGTGCCGTCCTGCGTCGGCGAATTGATAACCGTGCTCCACACCGGTTCGTTCAGCCCGGTTGTGCCTGAACCTGCGGGTCCAATTGGCAGTTGGTAGTAAACCTGAATCGTCGGCGGGTAGGGTGAGCCATCCACGAACGGATAAGACCCGGGATTCCCCATGGACTGCGCGGCGAGCGCGATACCGAAACCCGGAGCGTTCACTATCGCAGGAGTCAGCGGCAGTCCCCACAAATTATTACGGTCTCCATAGGTATATGTCTTCAAACTCTCGGCGACAACAGAGGCGAGGCGACCTTCTGCCCAGTCGCCGACCTTCGCTTCGTTCGTACCCGAGGGCACCCCGCCAATAGTAAGCTGCACCCGGTAATCTTGGTTGTATGACGCTGTGTTATTTGCGATGCCGCACTTCGTGATATTGACCACGACCCCAAGAATCACAGCATTCGACGGAATCGAGAACCCGAAACCCTGAAACGAAATAAAGTTAGAATAGGTATTTGTCGGCGTCGATGCGTTCCACCAGTGATATCCCGGGACGCTGTGCTGGTCCGCGTTCCACGGTGCGTTATAAGAACCTGCAATCGGAATCACACTCTCAGTGGTATACCCTTGCGTCTGCGATGTCGGACCTGAAACTTCGATGAACGCTATTTCCACGTTGCCGTTGGGGTCCACCACCGGCTCATTGGTGCCGTACTCCGTTTTAGGGAGCCACATTCCAAGGTTGTAAACAGTAGGCGTCGTTGTAGGCGCAGCCAGCCCCCATGAGTACGGGTTGACAGCGGATATCGGCTCCACTGAATTCCATACCTGCATGTCTGCGCTCGCGCCGTCAGAGAAGTATACGAGATTCTGAAGTGTCGTGATGAAGCCCTGCGCTGGAGTAGTCTTTGTGATAAGCGCGGTAATCGCCGTGGTCGTGAACATGGCGAGCCGCAGGTTCGTATCGACGAAGTCAATGACTTCGCCATTTAGGTTCCGCATGAAGTCGAACTGGTTGACAATCTCGCCGTCAATGAGAGGCTCGGAGCAAAAAATAGAAAAACCGGGGCGGCGCTGCCATTCGTAGAGGTCCGTGTCTTCCATGTTCTGACCGTCGATGACGGGGTCGTGAAAACTCACGACGTTCACACCAATACCTTTGAACGGGGCGAAGAGTTGGCTTCTATGGGTGTAGACAGGTTTGTTAGCTCTTTCGAGCGTCGAGTCATTTCTGCTCGACTCTAACAGTTCAATTCCTGTTAGCTCGGACTATCGCATCACCTTTCGGCGTCCTCTCGTTTAGTCTCTCACGGTGACTTACGTCTTCCGCCCTGTTGGCATCTCAGCTTCCAAGTCGATTAGAGAAGATTTTGATTTCTCAGGGGCTATACTTTGGTTAACCCGCTGAGCCAGAACTCAATTGCAAGCGCTGGGTCCGATTGACTCACTTTTTTCGCCACTGGATTTTCTCCTTTCTTGCCGTCGAAACTGGGCTTCTGACATTTTTGCTCGCGTTTCAACTGACAAAGTTCGTCCGCGCATTCGCGCTGCACATGCATCTCGAAATGCCTGAGTGCGTTTCTTTCCTTTCAACTTCGCGACGCGATGAGCAATTGATTCAGGGGATTGTTTAACTCCTCGAATTTTTGCCGCTCGTTTTTCAATAGTTTCAGGGGAATAGGTGCGGTTCAAAGCACGCGCATCAGCTAATGCCTGTAATCCACGTTCGCGGAATATAGGATTCTTCCATTGTTCTGTGGCTGCCATGCTCAATCGAGCACGCACTTCAGGATTCACTTCGTGCCCCGCCGCCGCATACCCGCCATCGGCCAAGTTATAGCCGTTTGGGGCTTTGGTTTGAAGGAAAATAATCCAAACTCGTTCAAGATTATCCAACTCTTCCTGTGAGCGAGCGATAGAGAGGGTTTGAGATTCAAAGGCATCTGCCCCATACTTCCGCAATGCCTTGGAAAAGAGGTTTCGGTATGCAGGAGTCTTAGGAGAACGAGCACATCGCAAATGTAATTTCCATCTCTTAGACACACCCGCAGTCGTCTGTCCGACGTATCCCTTCTGGGATAGCGGATTCCAATGGAGATAGACTTCTCCCCGAAATGGCATGCTTTCTATCATAGGTTTAGGAGCCTTGCGGGCTTCCATCTATGGCAAAAAAAGTCTTATTATGCGGTGTACAGTGGCAAGTAGTAGGTAACGCCATCAACCTTCACGGCTATCTTCACGTTGGCGAGGTCCCCCGTGTTGACCGCAGACAACTGCACGAAGTGCTGCCCCCCGCCTGCCAGATCAGTCGCGTCAAACAAGAAGTTCGCGTTTGCTGCGGCGCGAATGACCGAATTGATGATCGCTGCCGTCGTGTTGTAAATGACGATACCGTCGATTGCCGCTGGGGATGAAATAATAGCTGCCGACGCCGTAGCTCCACAATCGAACCAGCCTGCAGCAATCGGGGCCGAGGACGCCGACGCCGTGGACAGGTCTAGTTGTCCGACGATGCCTGCAGAGACGTATGCCGTTGAATTCAAGGCACCTTGAACTGTCAACTTGCCTTGCGTACCATAGAGATACGATGCACCAGTGATAGTCGCCCCGGTCGCAAGAGTTGTGTTACCACGAACCGCCGCAACGCTGCCCGTCACTGAGGTAACCGCCGCACCCAGCGTCAATTCTGAGTCCGTCTGCCTGAATGTTGCCTGTGCGCCCGTGGGGTTCAAAGTCTGAACCGTAGAAACCCCGCCGGGAGCCAGCACCGAGCCGCCTGCCGCCAAAGAAATAGAGTTTGAAAACAGAATCGGGTTCGCCACGACGCCTGCAATCGCCGGAGCGGTGATAGTCGCGGTCCCTGAAGTTCCGCCCGCCAAAGTAAGCTGTCCTGCAGTCGTACCCGTCAATCCGACAATAAGTGCGGTCTGTGCTGTAACCGTCCCTGAATATACAACTGAGCCGCCTGCCGCCGGAAGCTGTGATGGGTCAATGGTGCCGCTGATATCCGCGAACGAAGGCTGCGTCAACGCGACAGACCCATCCGTATTGATAGCACTCACCCAGTGATGCGGAGACCCAGCATTCGAGAACACCCCACCAAGCGTACTGGGTCCCGGGGGACCAATGATGAACAATGTCGGATAGAAAATCACGTTGCCTCCTACGGTTGCATACGGCGTCATCGCACTGATATCGACGGTCGCACCTGCAGCCTCCGTAAACTGCCACCACATAGGGTCTTGGTTTATCCGTGCCCCGTTTTGGTCATACACTGTCACCAAATAATACGTTCCCAGCCCCATGCCGTTCTGTGGGTTCAATTCAGCGTTGCTGTACAACTGCGCAGGCTGAACCAAATTTCCGGTGGCATCAAATTGAAAAGTTACCTCAAGACTTGCACCCACAAATCCATACGGGGGCGCAATAACCGTCGCATCCACGTTCAACTGAAAGCAAATGCTACCGTTCGGAACAAAAATGCTCGAAGCGTTCTGAATCCCGCCATTCACAAGCGTTATCGTATGGCTACCCTCGTCTTTGCCGCACTCAGCTTTGCACGATGCTCGGCTGAGAATTTTCTTCCTCTGTTGCTTTCACTTATCTTACGCCGAGCTTCTACCGAGAGTTTTTTTCCAAGCATGTAGGTATTACCCTGACTCCGCTCCGATAGTTTTCTACAAAACTCGGCTGACCTTTTATAACCCCGTCTAGTCCAAACAGGTGGATTTTCCCCACCACCTGTTAAATTCCGAAGACAACCCGTCCCGATATCCTTCCGCCCAAACAACTCAATTAATGCAATCTCCGATTCAAATGCTTCGTCCTCATTTAACATCGGGAAAATCAAAATTCTTGACCGTTCTTTTGGTGGTCCAATCCGATGGTTGTACTTCACATAGGCGCGGTCACCTGTCCCCTTTCCCGCATAGTACGGAGAACCATCCGCCCGGAGCCAGAGATATGAATAAAACTGCTTCATCGCCTGCCCTCACTTATGGCAAAAAAAGTCTTGTTCACGGCTCTCAGCTACTTCCGCCAGCCGCCGCAGCCCTGTGGTAAAAAGTGCTAGCCGATACCGAGCCAGATACCACAAACATTCTTCCTTAGCACTGAGATACGCCAGCCACAGGTAATGAACGTGGTGACAGCACTCGTAAGGTGCGATCCGGCTCAGGACTTCGAACAATGCTGTGGTTTTCTCACAGTAGTCTTCAATCGCGTTGTCGTCGAACCAAATGTGGCGAAGTCGCTCAATGCAGCCGCACGCATACGTCATCCGCTCGTCCACAGAAATTACCCTCTAGAGCGACTTGCTCGCTTCATACGCCGCTCTCCTCGCTGCCGACCAAGGTTTACGATGTGCTTCGGCATTTCTCCGATTCGATTCTTCGCTATGGTGCTTTCCAAAGAACGGGTTCTTTTCGCCGACGAGTTGCTTGCCGATTTCGCGCATTCGGTCTCGCATTGCGTCCGAAACCCCGTGTCCCGTCAAAGTGGCAGATATTTTCTGTTTCGTCTCCGCTGTCGGCTTGTACTGTTTCTTCCGAACAGACGCTTGGCGTTTCCATTCTTCCGAGTGCTTCTTTCCTCGTACACCTTGCCATCCCGCAGCCCACTGAGCTTTCATTCGCTTACTAATTCTTCTACATTCCGCTTTTGTGTGCGGTCCCGTAAACCCTTCGCCTCCGTCACAAATGTTGTACCCTACGTCAGGGTGTTGAGTCTTCAGAACTCGAATGAAATGCTTTTCCAATTCATCAAGTTCGGCCCGAGTCTGCACGTCCGAAACTAAAGGCCAGATACTCCAAGTCTCTCGGGGATGCTTTCGCATCGCTGCATATAAATGAGACCGTTTACCTGAATAATGGTGTGCCTGCCAATCTTTCTGTTGCAGGTAGCGCTGCAAACTTTCCCCTTTGTGTTGCCCAACGTACAATTTCAAACTTTCCTTACAAACAAGAACGTAGATAAACATGGCATCCTCCCAAAATCAAAGAATACCATGAAAACACAATCCTGTCAAGGGTCATCTCATGATGTTCCACTCGGGAGTCATACTCATATCATTTGCCTCCCGATCTTCGCTCTCCAGCGCGTTCTGCACTGCCAGTGCAGCAATCTGCATCTGTGCCTGCGTCTCCGTCGCGGATATACCGTATGCGAACCTCATACCTTGCCACAGACACATCTCGAACAACACCCAACTCAGGTCATCGGGCCATTGAAACACGGATTGCCCGCTCGTGAACTTCGGTGCCCGTGCCTGATACACCACGGTGTAAGCGAACGGATACGTGCTTACAGGTTGAGATAGTCGGAACTTCACAACGCCGCAGCCGTAGTCAATCTCGCACGACAGTGAGACGTTGTCCCCAGTCGATGTGTACTCCGGCGAGATACGATGTACCGCGTCAATCGGGGCAACGGGCAGTGGAAAACTCGGGTTATTGATATCAAGTACCGCCGCTGATTGGACCCAGCCCAAATTGAAGATACCGGGAGCACCAGACGGTGCAGCGAAAATGTCTCCTGTATCGCTTCCGGGCACGATAGTCACACCCGTCGGCGTCTTGAACGTCACTTGCGTTGCAGTCGCCGTCAACAACGTCACAATCTTGCCGTCGAGTCCGGGGTTATTGGCAACGCTGCCGAAGGTCATGATGTCGCCTGCTGTGAGACCCGCCCCGGATGTGTTCGCTGCACTGTACTGACCGTTGAAATTGTTCGGCGGATACACGGGCACTGGATTAGTCGTACCCAATGTGATGGTCGTAATGCCACCCGACGCTGATATGCTGGCGAGCGTATTCTGTTGCCCGCCATTGCCCTGCAGCACGATATGAAACTGGTCGGGAATCGAAACGAGGTTGTACCCGTTCACCCAACCGGACAGTTGCGTCAGTTGATTGTACACAAACGTGCTGTTGTACGCCGGGTTCATCACCCCTTGAATGAGAAAAATGCTCGTACCAATGTTGCCCGGTAGAAACGGATGCGGGTCCAAAAACTGAACTGTGAGAGTACCATTGGCGGGATTAAAGATAATTCCCGCTGTTTGCCACGCACCCGATGGACCATAGCTGTTACCGCCATTAAAAGTGCCATAGGACACCTTCGCGTTTCCGTTCTGATAAACGCCCGGGTTCAAATCTACGCCTGCGCCGCCTGCAGGCAGTTGCCCGCCCGGGGTCGTACTGTTGATGAGCGTGAAGCACGATGCACCAGCATGCTTGAAATCCTGAAAACCTTGCTGCGAGATAAAGAAGTGCGGGTTCACAGCGGGATTATTACTCCCGAGGTCCACACGATTGAACTTCCATGCCATGCGCCGCACAAGAAGCATCTCGTTGACGTTCTGCGCGAGCCGCAGCATTGGCTGACCGTCAATACCGCCCACATTGAAAAAGTTCTGCAACTTGGTATGAATCTTCAACTGGTCAGCCATTGACTGAATCGTCGTGGACATGTTGAGGTTCGGAACACCGTTGAGATTCATGACTTCTTCCCTCGTTTCGCCAACGACTTCATCCCAGCCGCCATCAAAGCATGCTTCCGTGCCTGTTTGGCCTCGGCTTCGGTAAGCACATGCTCACCTGCCTTCAAACTAACGAGACCATCTTTTGGGATAGGTCCACCGTTATGCCGCCGCAAATGCCGTTCAGGGTGAGCCGCCGTCTCTGCCATGGTCGCCCGTGTCGATTCGGCAGTCTTAGATGCAACGGCGTTCATCTGCGTATCGCTTGCCGTCTCTGCAAATGCAGGACGAGCGGTCGAAATAGTGTCTACGTTTTTTACGCCTTGGCTTATCGTCGATGCACTCGGGGTACTGATACCCCCGCCAGATACTCCCATGACTCACCTCAATCGCTTTCTGGCGTATGACCACGCCATGAACATTACCTCTAGGAAGAGCATCAACACCGCCCCGCCCAACATCACCCGATCAACTACTCTGTCCCACAATCTACGAAGCATAGTCGCCCCGCAAAATCGAAACGCCCCGCCCCTCGGTCAAGAGGAACGGGGCGTCCTTGTTCGGAGCCTTCCAATCCTGTGAGCAGCAGTACTGGAAGATGTTTAGACTTCCTTCTTGATGAAATCAACCACCTTGGACGCTTCGCCCTCAACCGCCGTCACAATCTCTTTACCCTCGGTCTCGGCGTCCGCCAAAAGTTTCTTGCCTTCGGCTTCAGCCTTCGCGGCTTCGTCCTGCAAAAGTTTCAACAGGCGCTGTGCCGCTTGAATTGCACCCTCAACCGCATGCACGTTCGCAATCGCTTGCTCACGCTGGCGGATGAAGTTCCCAATTTCCTGCTCGACGATCTGAATCGCGTTCAATTTCTTTGGTGCCGCTTGCTGTGCTGCCACTGCCGCTGCGAGACCCGCTGGAAGACCAGCCGGGGCTGCAGTTGTTGCTGGTGTATCGCTCATTTTTGGTTCCTCCGAACCTAAGTTGTACTTCTACCGCCCGATTTTACGCTGTGTACAGCGGAATGTAGAATGCCACCCCGTTGATGAGAACCTTCAGCTTCGTGGTCTGTGACCCGCCGACAGCCGCCGTGATGATGAAATGGGGACCACCGTAAGCCAGATCACTCAAGGAAAACGCATACGCTGCGTTTCCGACGAACGAAAGTGCAGCGGTAATGAGAGCACTGGTCGTGTTCGTCATGTTAATCATGCTGACGTTGCCGGGAGTTGCGATAATCGCGGCTGATGCCGTAGCGCCTGCGTCAAGCCACAGAGCAGACAACGCCGAAGTGACTCCAGCCGCCTGCGACAAGTCCAACTGTCCGACGAGAGCCGCGCTGTATTCCCCGCCCGTTGTGGCAAGAGTGCCCTGAAGGACAAACTTACCCTGAACGCCATAAAGATAGCCCTGAATAACGGACGTGTACTGCGCGATGTTGATCGCGCCGCGAATAGCGGTAATGCTCTGACCGGCGGTGATGGACACGGATGCCGCGTTCGTCACAGTGCCCGAGTTGAACAAAAGTTCAGAATCAATGGCACGGATGTTTCCAGCTTGGTTTTTGCCCACGCCGCCACCAGACAAACTCGAATCACCGAACGCCGAATAGACGCCGATGACAAACGGCACATCAGGCGGCGCACCGGGGTTGCTGTTGGGACCGATGGGAGCGTTGACGCCCGTCTCGCCGCCAACCGTGGCAAAACCAGCCACGTTGCCCCGCTCGAACATGAATGTGTCCCGAACATGCAAGGGACGGAACTTGCCATTACCAAATTTGTTTGTAGCCGCTGCGTTGGACATTGTCGTAAGCCTCTCTAGTTATGGCGTGCTTAGTCACTTTCCTTTAGTCAAAACGAGAATTTTATTGATAAAGTAGTCGTAACGCATGCAGTCTCTGCAGTATACCTGCAACCCATCACGCCGCGCCGTATTCTCGGCGAATGCGTACGGGTCTTTAGTCCCACAGGCGGGACAGGCTTTCGTCTTTCGTGGACGCCCAATGGTCATGCTATCCCCATGCTATCGTGCGCAGAATTGCAGCTTCCGTGAATTCTTTGAAGTGGGACTCGCACACGTAAAAGTCTCGGTAACGGTCCCCGGAACATAACTTGCGCGTCTGAATCCCGCTGTTGGTCTCAAACGCCGGAACCAGCGCACAACACTGTTGCGTCACATTAGCCCCAAGCGACAGTCTTGATGAATCGGTCTTCCCATCGGCACTTGCTGGCGGTAGACACAGCAGCCCGCTGGCGTTCTCGTTCTTCGGGTGTCCACTGGTGGACTTTCATTTTCCCCGAGGCGATGGCATTTTTGATACCCTGCGGAATCTTCTCCCGCTGTTCTGGGGTCCACGTACGCCCCGTCAAGGCTTGACGAATCGTCTCTCCGAAACCTTCAGGTTTAGGAATACCTCGCTGAGCGGCGGCGATGCGGTCGTACACCTCAGGGTCTCGTGCCCGAACAGCGGCAGTCAATTTTGCCAAAGACTCAGGATTGTGGCGATACCCGATAGCCCCTCGCCCCCCGTCACAAACGTTGTACCCAACTGTGGGGTCCTGCGACCGAGTCGCCTTGATAACTACCTGCTCCCATGCAAGGCAATCGCTTTCCGACTCAAAGTCACTTCGTAGACAGTGAATCGTGAAATTGTCTTTGCCGTGCTTGCGAATAGCACTAAATAGATGGGGTTTGCTAGTCCGAGATTTGCCCGGATTTTCAGCACACCAAAACTGGCGACTGAGATAGTACCTCAAATCCGACGAAATCGTCTTCCCGATGTAGTACTTGCCGTTAGCGGCGTTGATTATCATGTAGACAAACATTGCGCTCATCCAAGGCAGAATTATACTCCACCATGAGAAGAGAAATCAAGATAATTCGTCCGTCACGACATACTTTCCAATTGCATGACTATCCGGTAATCTTTATGTGGCTCAACGAGATACGGCTTCCCGTTCGGATGTTGCTCGTCGGGCGGACCAATCCGCCACTCTCGCGGCGTAATCCAGTCGCCGCAGACCACGCAGATTCCACGCGGTTGATGGTCAGGCTGGTTGTGAGCCAAACAAATCGCGGGACGCCCGTTCTTGTCGATGTGCGGGCATGCATCCTTGCGTGCTCGCTCGGCTCGGCGTGCAGCCTCCTCGTCAGCCTTCGACTTGAGGTTCTCACGCTCTTCACGCTTCGCTTTGGCGATAGCCGCCGGGTCGATAGGCGGTGCCTTGAGGGCTTGAATCTTCTCCGGGGTCAGTGCCATATCTTGCAGGACCGGCACCAAGCCAGCGAAAACAGCCTTGACCGCTTCAGACACGGCGGTCGAGGTCATCGTGTTAATCATGCCCAACATCTCGGGCGACAAAGCGGAACTTCGGTTGATATCTTCGGGTGCCATGGCAGACTCCTTCGGTGCTCAAACAAGCTGAAATGCTCTCTCTCTCAGTTATGGCGGACTTAGTCACTTTTTCGTAACAAGATGTCAGCAACTAGGCAGGAATTACTCCAGCAGGGCAGCGAGATTCCGATGCACCATCTCGTCGCCGCCGAGGCGAAAATCAGCGGTTATGGTCATCCATCGCTCTTCGTTAAATGCGTCGTCAGGCTCGCCAAACTCCGCGAGGACTTGTTTCCACGAGAGAGCACCCTTCATCAAGCAATAGATGAGCACCGTACGCCAGCCGCGTCTCTCTTCTGTAGGCAAATTTCGGTCATCCACCATCGCGTACGAAAATTCAGTGAGCCAGCCCTTCGGCATGCCGGTCAAAAATTGGAGACGCCCCCGCTCCGAAGAGTAGAGTCCCCAGTCGTCGGGAAAATTATACTGCGACTGCACGAGGATGTGGGGATTCAGATTCTGAAGCCGAAGAATTAGATCGCTTGAATGCATCACCTCGCCCTTGCGCCTATTGAAATCACGAAACCAATCATGGTCACTTTGGCGATAGAGGGAAAGCATGGGTTCTATTTTAGTCTGAATGTATCGTTCACGAGTTTCTTCCCATTTTTCGAGTGGGATATCATTCGCCTGCTGAACTCTCTCCCAAGTTTTCTGTGCAAAATAATCAGCGGACCAGAGGTCTAAAGGCATGCGTGTTTCCTTTCCCAGTACGCTTTCCTTGCGGCGGATTGTTTCGCAATTGCTTCAGGAGTGTGCTTACGATTCGCAAAGGTAGGCTTGTGGCGTTGCTGGGCTTCCCTCATATGCAAACGGGCTTCGGGAGTCGTAACCTGCCTTTTTCTTGCCGCCGCCACTTTAGCTTTCCATTCGGGTGTCTGAGGATGTGTCAAATGCCATTCAATCAACCAACTAACGTTGTGGTGTTTTCCCCGATTAGCGGCAGCAACCTTTGCAACATGTTCTGGAGACTTCCTACACCCTTTCCCCGAAGGCGGACAGTCCCCGCCGTCGCTGCGATTAATCAAGCACCCTGTTCCCAAATCCTTTCGCCCAAACAAGTCAATCAACGCAATCTCAGACTCAAAGGCTTCTGCTTCAGTCAGCATTGGAAATACCAGAATCCGAGAGTGGTCCTGCGGGGGTTTGGGATTCCGATACTGCGAAAAAGCACGATTCCCCGAGCCTTTCCCCGCATAGTAAGGGAAGCCGTCTGTCCGAAGCCATAAGTATGAATAAAATCCCATTTTGCCCCCGAAAACACGAAAGCGGTGCGGCTTCAAAGGGTAACATCCCTCCACCGCACCGCCGTTGCGCTATTACTTCTCTTCATTGTTTTGTTCGTTGTCCTGCTTTTGTCAATTTGCGAGTCCCGCATCTAGCGGGGTCTGGATTCTCTCATGTGGCACCGTCCCTTTCGTACGGCTCGTCTACTGTGAGCCAGAATCAGTATACTGCGTCGCCGCACCGATGTCAAGCTATTTCTTGTAGAAGTTTGACCC
>Ga0116112_1000333_pt1 | contig 38804 bp, 41 predicted proteins | sample June2015DPH_8_15_FD_89721 | JGI IMG/M metagenome (GOLD analysis project Ga0116112, IMG submission 89721) | Peatland microbial communities from SPRUCE experiment site at the Marcell Experimental Forest, Minnesota, USA - June2015DPH_8_150 | ecosystem: Environmental > Terrestrial > Soil > Wetlands... | reverse complement strand
GTTTCTTCTTTTTTCCATAACCTGAGCTCGCAAATACGGCATTTGGACCAGCATTTCGCTTCCTTGACCTCGATTTTCGATGTCCACTATTCAGAAATGCCGGTTCTCGGCTGAATTTCTAGAATAGACATAACCCAGTGCGCCCCGGCCCATTTTTTATATGCGCTATGGCTGCGGTCACAGGTTCCGATCAACATCTTCACCAGCGGCGCTTCCCGAACTTCAGCCCGGGCGCTGCGGGCGTCGGGTGAATCCTCATCTTTTCCAAGGATGTTTACTGCCAGTTTCCAAGCCAGGGCAGGTTCTGCGCGAACCAGATTGATCGGTTTATCCATAGCGGGTCACTCCAGTTGTTTCGACCTCTGCCAGCAATTGACGGATGGTTTTCCCCAAGACCGGATGGATTTGCTCCGGTGCCAGGTCCGCCAGTGGCACCAGCACAAAAGCGCGCTCATGCAGGTGCGGATGAGGCAGGATCAGATCGGGCGAGTCGAAGATAAGATCATCGTAGAAGAGGATGTCAATGTCAATCTTCCGCGGCCCGTAGTGGATGGAGGGGACGCGCCCCAGATGGGTCTCTAATTCTTTCAAGTTTTTCAGAAGTTCCTGAGGCTTTTGAAGCGTTTCGCCTGTAATGACCATATTTAAGAAACTGGGCTGGTCTATCACGCCCCAGGGCAGAGTTTCGTAGATAAAAGATTGCTTCTGCACTGTCACGGCTGGTGGCAGGGCCGCGATGGCGGCACGCAGGTTTCCGGGACGGTTGCCCAGGTTGGTGCCAAGTGCAAGGGTAACAGTATTTGTGGACATCCGGTTGGCAGGCATTCTTTTGCTGGTATTTTACCCCGTTCCCCAGGGTTTTCATGAGTAGGAGTTTGTCATCTTTATGCAAGCAACTCCTTCTAAAGGAGCCAGGCTGGTTCCTCCAACGAAAAACAAAGTTGCTCCGGCAAAGGGTTGCCCGGGGCGATTTGTTCTTTTATCCACTTACCATTGTTTTTGTCCAAATATTATGGAAGGATCAAAATATAAACTTCTCCTGAATTTTTGGATGGGTTCTCAGCCTTCCGTTTCCCGTAAATGCGGGAATAACAGCACCTCACGGATGGAGTGTTTATCTGTCAGGAGCATGGTCAATCTATCCACGCCCATACCAAAACCACCGCAGGGTGGCATTCCATAGCGCATGGCCCGCAGGTAATCTTCATCCATGGGATGCTTCTCTTCGTCATCAGAGGCGTAATCACGGCCCATTTCAAGGAAACGCTGTTCCTGGTCGAGCGGGTCGTTGAGTTCGGTGAAAGCGTTGCAGAGTTCAAACCCGGCCACGTAGCCCTCGAAGCGTTCCACGGTCAAAACATCACCCGGTTTGGATTTTGCCAGCGGAGAAATATCGCGAGGGTAATCAAACAGGAAAGTGGGTTGAATCAATGTCGGCTCGAGAAATTCTGAGAGCATGAAGTCGATCAACTTGCCACGCGTTGCCTTCGGATCCGGTTGTTTTCCAGTCTTGACCAGGGCCTTGTACAGGCTGTCAGCATCAACATGCTCGGCGATATCAATCCCGGTAACTACTTTCAGCCCGGCCCGCATTTCCAAACGCTGCCAGGGAGGCGTGAAGTCAATCTCGTAGCTCTGGTAAGTCACCTTCATGCTTCCATTTACTTTTTGACAGGCGGTCGACACCATCTGTTCGGTCAGTTTCATCACCTGGAGATAATCAGCGTACGCCCAGTAGAACTCCAATTGTGTAAACTCCGGGTTATGCTTGTAGGAAACGCCCTCGTTGCGGAAATCGCGCCCAATCTCATACACGCGTTCCAGGTTTCCTACCAGTAACCGTTTCAAATAGAGTTCGAAGGAAATCCGCAGGTACAGATCCTGCTTGAGCTGGTTGTGATGAGTGGTGAACGGTCTGGCTGCTGCTCCGCCGTAGATTGGTTGCAGGATGGGAGTCTCAACCTCCAGGAACCCGTGATCATCGAGAAACTCTCTCAAGCTTCGGATGATACCAGCCCGCTTACGAAAGGTTTCACGCACCTCCGGGTTGACCGCCAGGTCCGCGTAGCGTTGGCGAGCACGCAATTCCGGGTCTTCCAGTGCCGCGTGACGGACAGTTTCACCGTTCTCCATGACCTCGTCCTTGGCTGCTGGGAGCGGACTGACGGCCTTGGCCAGCAGCCGGAAGTCGTGGACTAGCAGTGTCACTTCCCCGGTGCGGGTACGAACCATGACTCCCGTAGCCTGGATGAAATCACCCAGATCAAACATCTTGTCGAAGAAGTCGATCCGTTCCTGACCAAGGTCATTCACACGCAGGAACAACTGGATCCGCCCGTCGCCATCTTCGATATGCGCAAAGGTGATCTTGCCCATGGGACGCGTGGCACGGATGCGCCCTGCCAATGTGACTTTTACCTCGGCAGCCGGCGGGCCTTCCGGGGCAGCCTTCTCGGCGGTTTCGAAGGCCGCGATGGCCTGGGCACTCGTGTGCGTCCGTTCGGCCCGGGTGGGAAATGGCTCTATCCCTTCTTTGGCTAGTTCATTGATTTTCTCGAGACGGATTTTTTCAAGGGAAGTGTATTCGGTCATGCTGAAACCTTTCTGACGGTATTTTACCATCCATCGCCCTGCCATTCTCTTGATTGGGCTTTTGGTGAAAAAACAAAAAAGCCCCGCGCATCATACCAGCTGCGCGGGGCCTGACAAGGACATGCCCCAAGCCTATTTGATCTTAACTACGTGGACTTTGAATGTTCCGCCTGGAGCTTCAACGGTTACATCATCTCCGATACCTCGATTGAGCAAGGCTCGGCCCAGCGGTGATTCGTTTGAGATTCTGCCTTTGCGCGGATCCGCTTCTGCGGCACCGACAATGGTATATTCTTCTGGTTTGTTATTGCCTTCTTTGACAACCACGGTATCACCCACCTGAACTATGGTCGTGTCGGTATTTTGTTCCTCGATGATGCGTGCCGAAGCCAGTATCATTTCCAATTCTTGGATCCGCCCCTCTACAAAGGCTTGTTCATTTTTGGCAGCCTCATATTCGGCATTTTCGATCAACTCCCCCCCTTCCATGGCCTCGTGCAAACGCTCAGCCACTTCCTTGCGCTTGGTGGTGCGCAGGAATTCAAGCTCATCAGCTAGTTTTTGGTAGCCTTCTTTAGTCAGGAATGTCGCAGTCATGGTTTTGTCCTGAGAAAATACAAGCATCTCTGAAACAGAGATGCGTTTTGTGTAGGATTCCCTACCCACCAATATTATACATGATTCCAGACGAAAATCAAGCCGTTCTTTGCACATGCTGCGGCTTACTGTGTCTTTTATTTGTTTTTTGTGTTATCAATTGTGCCAAAGTTCTTTATTTGCGGAGTATTTGATGCAGTTCCTGGTTTACGCCGGTATCATGGTTGTGTCGTATATTTTCGGTTCCATCCCATTTGGCCTTGTTGTTGTGAGACTGATGACAGGCAAAGATGTCCGCACAATTGCAAGCGGCCGGACTGGTGGGACAAACGCCATGCGTGCCGCAGGACTCTGGGCCGGCCTTCTGACCGCCATTCTGGATATTCTAAAATCTGCCGCTTCGGTCTGGTTGGCGCAGGCGATGACCCCCAACGTCTGGATTCATGCCGTTGCTCCTATTGCCGCAATCCTTGGGCACAATTACTCCATATTTATGATTGAGCGTGGATCGGACGGCCGCCTCCACTTGCACGGCGGAGCTGGTGGATCTGCGGCCGGAGGGGGTGCGCTGGGCCTCTGGCCTCCGGTGGCCTTTATCCTCATTCCGCTCGGACTGTTGATCTGGTATGGAATTGGTTATGCCTCGATCACTACATTAAGTATTGGGTTGATGATCATTATTATCTTTGGAGTTCGAGCAGCCCTAGGTCTGGGGCCTTGGCAATACATTATTTATGGCGTAGTGGCTGAGATTTTATTGATCTGGACATTGCGTCCCAATATTAAGCATTTAATGGAAGGCACTGAACGTCGCCATGGCTTGCCTGAGTTGCTCATCAAACGCAAGCAGGCCAGGGTATCAAGCAGGAACGAATAGAACCAGCCGCCGCACATTATGGGTGCGGCGGTTACTTCTTTTTGGTAGCCCCTGCTTCTGCCTGTTCCTGCCGCAGTAGTGCCCGTAAATTGCGGCGATGAAGTTCTTCGGCCAGACCGCTCAGGTTGACGCGGCTCTTCCCACTGCTCTCGACATTATTTTCATCCAGATAATCCGCCGGAACTTTACGCCGGGCGGCGGTTTTGGCCACTTTGCGGATGTTGGTCAGGTAATTCAGGTTTTCTTTGACAGCCGCTTCAATCTCGCCGCGCAGGATGATATCACCGTGCCCCTGGATGATGTTTTCCAGGCCCATCCGCCCGATTTTCTTGATGGTGGCAGCCATTTCATCTGCATCGCCATCCACTACGTAAGGCAGGGGCATGAAGGCATCCCCGGCGAACAGGACGCGGTCTTCCTCTATCAACACGGCAATCCCGTCAGCGCTGTGTCCGGGGGCGGGCATGATTGTCAGGTTCTTTTTACCAACACGCAGGGTCAGCACGCCCTGATCGAATGTCAGGTGCGGCAGAACAATCTTTACTTGCCGAAATGCCGAATTCTGCTTCCGGGCGTTCTCAAGTGCCGGAATGGCGCGCTCAGCCATCAAATCGTGGCACAGGGAATGAGCTATGACGGTTGCACCGGGGAAGAAACAGTTACCCCAAGTATGGTCAGCATGGTAATGGGTGTTGATAACATAGCGTACCTGGATCCCCACTTCATGTTCCACAAAATCGCGGATGGCGAGGGTTTCTTCAGGCATGGCCAATGTGTCAATGACGATGGCCCATTGTGGCCCGGCTACTACACCGGCTGTAACCTGGGCATAGATTTCACTCTGGAACCAGTAAACATTCTCAGAAACGCGTTCGTGATGCATACAGACCTCAACAGAAAAGATACCTTAATCTAGCACAAATGGGGGGTAAAAGTCAAGAAAATGTCGTTTTTGGGTAATTGTCTGAATGAGTGCGGTAGCGATTTGACAATACTGCGCGCCTGTGATAAAAGTCAACCAGAATCGTCCGAATTAGTGCTCTACCTGAGCAGAATCGATTTTTTACTGCACAAGGCTGCCGATGAAATTTCGGCAGAGGGATTTATTCCATCATCCCGAATGCAGTGCAACTGATTGGAATGAGCCATGCAAAGAAAATACACCAACCGCCGTTATTTGGATGCCCTCAATCAAAAAGTATTGGTATTCGATGGCGCCATGGGCACCAATCTTCAAAAGATGAACCTTACCGCTGAACAGTTCGGCGGTGAGAAGCTTAACGGCTGCAATGACTACCTGGTCATCTCCTGCCCCGAAGCGGTCGAAAAGATTCACCGTTCGTTCCTCGAAGTGGGCGTGGATGTAATTGAGACGAATACCTTCCGCGCCAACCGCCTGACCCTCGGTGAGTATGGTCTTGCGAAGCGGGTGATTGAGATAAATACAGCCGCTGCTGCTCTGGCGCGGCGTCTGGCCGATGAATACTCTTCCATCGACACAACTGGCAATTCGGCGCCCATAGCTCGTTCCTCATTTCTTCGTTTCGTTGCCGGTTCCATCGGTCCTTCCGGCCGCCTTCCCTCCGCCGATGATCCAGACCTCTCCAATGTCAGCTTTGCGGAACTGGCAGACGTTTTCCGCGAACAGGCTATTGGTCTCATCCAGGGCGGTGTTGACCTGCTGCTGATCGAGACATCCCAGGATATCCTCGAAGTCAAGGCTGCTATCACCGGCATCCAGAAAGCCTTTGATGAGACCGGCGTCAGCCTGCCCATCCAGGCGCAGGTCACCCTGGATACCACCGGGCGAATGTTGCTGGGCACCGACATGGCTGCCGCCCTCACGATCCTCGAGGGCATGCCTATCGATGTGATCGGCTTGAATTGTTCCACCGGCCCCGAGCACATGCGCGAACCCATCCGTATCCTTGGGGAACAATCCACCCTGCCGGTCTCCTGCATCCCTAACGCTGGCCTGCCGCTTAATGTGGATGGGCAGGCTGTTTATCCGCTTGAACCGGAACCGTTTGCGCAGGCGCTTATGGAGTTCGTCGATAAGAATAATATATCGGTGGTGGGAGGCTGTTGCGGCACCACCCCGGCTCATTTGAAACTGCTGGTCGAGAAACTTGATTCCCATCCCCATCCTGCCCGCCCGGATCAACCAGCCGCCCGCCTGTCTTCTGCCATATCTGCTACCGCCATGCGACAGGATCCGCCGCCTCTCCTGATTGGGGAACGTTGTAATGCCCAGGGCAGCAAGAAGTTTAAGCGCCTGCTGCTAGATGAGGATTACGATGCCATTCTCGAGATCGCCCGGGAGCAGGTGAACTTCGGCGCGCACGCCCTGGATATATCCACTGCAGTGACGGAGCGCCCGGATGAAGTTGCCCTGATGCACAACGTGGTCAAAAAGCTGGAGATGGGTGTCGATGTGCCGCTGGTGATTGACACAACCGAATTGGACGTGCTTGAAACAGCCCTCCAGACGGCTCCTGGGCGTTGTCTCATCAATTCCACCCACTTCGAATCCGGTCTTACCAAGGCTGATAAGATTTTTGCCCTGGCTAAAACCTACAATGCCGCTGTCATCGTACTGACCATCGATGAGAGCGGCATGGCAAAAACTGCCGCGCGCAAACTGGAAGTCGCCAAACGTATTTATGAGTTTGCCGTCACCGAACACGGCCTGCGTCCAGATGCGCTGGTTTTCGATACACTGACCTTCACCCTGGCTACCGGCGATCCAGAGTTCGCCAACTCGGCCATCGAAACCATCACCGGGATCCGGCTTATCAAGCAAGCCCTGCCGGGCGTGCTGGCTTCATTGGGTGTCTCGAACCTGTCCTTTGGCTTGGCGCCCCAAGCCCGCCCTGTGCTGAATTCGATCATGTTGTATCATTGCGTCCAGGCCGGCCTGGATATGGCCATTATTAATCCGGCCCAGGTCACCCCCTATGCGGACATTCCCGCTGGCGAGAAAGAGTTGGCCGAGGAACTGATCTTCAACCGCCGCCCGGATGCATTACAGCGTTTCATCGAACATTTTGAGCATGTTTCGCCAGAATCGGACGAAAATGCAGCCGTGGATCCAACCAGGGGCATGACCGCCGAACAGCGCCTGCACTGGCGCATCCTCCACCGCCACAAGGAAGGCGTGGAGGCGGATATTGATGAGATTATTAACCGTGAGACTTCGGAAGTCTTGAGGAGTAGACACGAAACTGCGGTACACATTCTCAATACGGTTCTCTTGCCCGCCATGAAAGAAGTCGGGGACAAGTTTGGCGCGGGTGAATTGATCCTGCCCTTCGTGTTGCAATCTGCCGAAGTAATGAAGAAGGCCGTTGGACACCTCGAAAACTACCTCGAAAAGGTGGAAGGAGTCACCAAAGGGACGATCGTGATTGCCACTGTTTACGGCGATGTGCACGATATCGGTAAAAACCTGGTTAAGACTATCCTTGCCAATAATGGCTTCACCGTAATCGACCTCGGCAAACAGGTCCCCGCCGAGACCATCATCACCCGGGCTGTCGAGGTTAATGCAACTGCGATTGGTCTATCGGCGTTGCTGGTGAGTACTTCCAAACAGATGCCGCTCATCGTAAACGAACTGCAACGTCGTGGGCTTAAGTTCCCGGTGCTGGTGGGCGGCGCAGCCATCAATCGCCGTTTTGGCCGCCGTATCCTTTTCACCGAAGATGGGAATCCATACGAACCGGGTGTATTCTATTGCAAAGACGCTTTCGAAGGATTGGAAACGATGGGTCAGTTGATCGACCCGCAGCGCAAACCGGCGTTGTTGGAGCAGGTCCGTAAAGAAGCCGATTTGGAAATCGATCGCATCACCCTGCCACGCCCGGAACGGAAAACCGGTCAACGTTCCGCCATCGTGCCTCATCCGGTTGCGTTGCCTGCCGGGGTTGCTTTCGGTCCGAAGGTTGTCCGCTCGATGCCGCTTGAGCTCATTTTCCAGCAGCTAAATATAAATGAACTCTACCGCCTTTCCTGGGGTGCTAAAAACACCCATGGCGCGGAATGGAAAGAACTCAAGGCCGGGTTCGATGCCCGCCTCGAGAAAATGAAGTACGCTGTTCTTAAAGAAGGCTGGCTCAAACCCCAGGCTGTATATGGTTTCTTCCCATGCCAGGCGGATGGGGATTCCCTTATAATTTATCCCCCTCTCCCATTGGGAGAGCGGCAAAAGGGAAGGGATGAATTGACCCGGCTTAATTTCCCGCGCCAGCCCTATGATGACCACCTGTGCCTGGCGGATTACTTCACCCCGCTCGATTCCGGTCAGATGGATGTGGTTGCCTTCCAGGTGGTTACAGTCGGCCAGGCTGCCACGGCTAGATTTGATGCCCTTCAAGCCGCCAGCGACTATACCGAAGCGTATTTCCTGCACGGGTTGGCGGTCCAGACTGCCGAAGCCACTGCCGAGTACCTGCACAAGCATATCCGGCGCGAACTGGGTGTCCCGGAGGGACAGGGGAAACGCTACTCATGGGGCTATCCGGCCGTCCCGGACCTGGAAGATCACCGCAAGGTTTTCGATCTGTTGCCGGCTGAAAAGGAACTGGGAATGTCGTTGACATCCGCCTTCCAACTGGTTCCGGAACAATCCACTGCTGCGATGATTGTCCATCACCCGCAGGCGAAATATTACAGCACCGGTGAGAGCCGTGTGGATCAATTAACGAGGTAGTGGCATGGTCCGTACTTTATTAAGATCCAAAATCCACCGTGCCGTTGTGACCAGCGCGGATTTCAACTATGAGGGCAGCCTTATGGTTGACTCCAGCCTGCTTGAAGCCGCCCGCATGCATGCCTTCGAACTGGTCCAAGTGGTGGATATAGAAAAACGGCGCGCGCCTGGAAACATATCTGTTTGCCGGGGAGTCGGGCTCGGGCGTGATCCAGCCTGATGGTGCTGCCGCACACCTGCTTCATCCCGGCGAACATATTATTATCATGAATTATGTCCAGGTCCCCGAACCACTTCCGGAAGAATGGTTGCCAACCATTGTCTTGGTAATTGAGCAGAATCATATTCAGGAAATCAAATGACCGGTAAATTTCTGTCCCTGCTCCAAACCTCCCCAACCCCGCTCCTGGCCGATGGGGCCATGGGTACACTCCTGCACTCGCGCGGCACCCCTTTTGATCAGTGCTTCGATGAACTGAATCTGAGCAAGCCGGCTGCTGTAAGCGGCATTCATGCAGAGTACCTGGAAGCCGGGGCGCAGATTCTCCTGACCAACACCTTCGGCGCCAACCGCTTCAAACTCAGCAAACATGGACTCCAGGACAAGCTGGACGCCATCAACCGCGCCGGGGTCGAGCTGGCCCGTCAGGCCTCCGGTGGTTTGGCTTTCGTGGCTGGCGATATCGGACCTCTGGGAGTGCGTATAGCGCCCTTTGGTCGCGTCCAGCCCGAGCAGGCGCGCGCCGCCTTTATAGAACAGGCGCAGGCCCTGGCGAAAGCCGGCGTGGACCTGATCGTCATCGAGACGATGAGCGACCTGTACGAAATCCAGGCGGCCATCCAGGCGGTACGTGATATTGCGACGGGATTGCCGGTCATCGCTTCCGCCACGTTCACGCGCGACAACCGAACCATCCTGGGCGATTCTCCTGAAAAGGTGGCCTACACCCTGGTCAACGCCGGGGCAGACGTAATCGGGGTTAACTGCTCGGGTGGCCCGGCACAATTGCTGCGCCTGCTCAAGGCCATGCACGCAGCGGTCCCGCCAGCGAAGATTTGGGTCAAGCCCAATGCCGGTTGGCCCGAACAGGTTGGCGGTCGCATCATGTACCCGGCCGACCCGGATTACTTCGGTGATTATGCCCAGGCATTTTGTGAAGCCGGGGCAAGTATCATTGGTGGCTGCTGTGGTACCACCCCGCAGCATATCAGTGCCATGCACAAGGCGTTGGTTGCCAACCCGCCGGGCTGCGGTGCGCAGGTACTCCATTCCTCTGAAACAGTGGAAACTTCGGAAGTCTCCGAAGGCGAACCGACTTCCCAGTTGGCCAAAAAATTGGCGGAAGGAAGATTTGTCATTTCCGCCGAAATGGACCCGCCGCGCGGTCTTTCAACCCATAAGCTCATTGCCGGGGCTTCCCTGCTCCAGGAAGCCGGAGCGGATGTAATTAATGTCGCCGATAGTCCCATGGCGCGCATGCGAATGTCTGCCTGGGCGGTTTGTAATATTATCCAGCATCAGGTTGGCGTGGAAACCACCCTGCATTTCCCTACGCGTGGGCGCAACCTGCTGCGTGTCCAGGGCGACCTGCTGGCTGCTCACGCGCTCGGTCTGCGCAATATCTTCGTGGTCATGGGCGATCCGACCTCGGTGGGGGATTACCCCGAAGCCATGGATAACTACGATCTGGTGCCCTCCGGGCTGATTAAACTCATCAAACAGGGCTTTAACGCCGGTGTGGATCATTCCGGTGCCTCCATCGGCCAGCCGACCAGCTTTTTCGTCGGTGCGGCGCTCAACCTCAATCCGTCCGAACCGGACCATGAGATTCGTAATGCGTATCGCAAGCTGCAAGCCGGTGCGGATTTCTTCCTGACCCAGCCGATCTACCGTCAGGAAGAGGGCCCGCTATTCTTCGAGAAATATGCCGCCAAATACGGTCCACTCAACCGGCCGGTGCTGGTGGGCATCCTGCCGCTGGTTAGTGCCCGGCACGTCAGTTTTCTGCAGAATGAGGTGCCCGGGATATCCATCCCTGAAGGAACGCGCAGGCGCATGGAGGAAGCCGGCGAAGACGGTGCGAAAGTCGGTGTGGAATTGGCCGCGACATTGGTTACCGCTGTCAAATCCTGGGCACAGGGTGTTTACCTGATGCCTCAATTCAGCCGATATGACCTCATTGCAGAAATCATAGAAGCGGTACAATAAGACCATGCTCCTGACCATTGACCTTGGAAATACCAACCTGACCATTGGCCTGTTCGATGGCGAAACGCTTACCAACCACTGGCGGTTGGCAACCGACCAGGCCCGCATGCCGGATGAGTATGGCCTGCAATTGCTTGGTTTGCTTACCAATGCCGGGCGCAGCCCTGCCGACCTGACAGGTGTGGGCCTTTCCTCAGTTGTCCCACCGCTGACCGGCCGGGTGACCCTGGCATGCCAGGAATATCTCAAGCAGGCTGCCCTGGTGGTGGATACCGGCGTTAAGACTGGCATTCGCATCCGCTACGAAGATCCCAAAGCCGTCGGGGCGGACCGGGTCTGCGACGCAGTGGCAGTCATGCACTCATATGGTGGTCCGGCCTGCATCATTGACTTTGGTACGGCCACCACTTTCAATGCCCTGACCAAAGAAGGCGATTATCTTGGTGGGGCCATTACCGCTGGCATCAACCTGGCAGCCGAGGCGCTGTTTGCGCATGGCGCCAAGTTGCAGCCCGTTGATTTGCAGAAACCGCCCTCGGTGATAGGACGCAACACCACCCATGCGCTGCAGTCTGGATTACTCTACGGCTATGTTGCCATGACGGAAGGGATGGTGGCCCGGTTTCGCACCGAGCTCGGGCAGGACATGAAGGTCATTGCCACTGGCGGTCTGGCCGGCCTGATTGCAAAAGAAACCCCCGTCATCCAGGTCCATGCACCTTGGCTGACGTTGGATGGCTTGCGGATCATCTGGGAGTTGAATCAGTAGGTACCAAGCTGGAATCTCAATAATTGCCGGTGGATTAATTTTCCCCGGCGCTTTTTTTGTGTTTATGAGCCGAGAAAATGGTGACTAAACAGGTATTTTGTCAGGCTTTTACACAACTTTAACATCGCCTTAAAGAGACAACAATCAAACAGGTTTATCATAATAACGGATCAATATCCCATTCTTAGAAAGGTAGAAATTATGGTAACAACAACATTGGTAAAAATGGAAAATGTTTGGAATACCTTCCAGGAACCGCGCTGCTCTGCCTATCTCCCTAATAGTTATATGCTCCTGCTTTCCGCATTGGATCAAGGGTGGAAGGTTGTCAAAGTCGAACTTGCGCCATCTTTGGATCAATATGGTTTTATCTATCTTGTCACCCTTAAGCGCCAATTCCATCCGCACACCCAGCAGTTGATCCTGCCCAATAACTCTCTCGTAGAAAACCTGCTCAGCGAGGTTGGCACTCTAAAGACTTCCCTTCCATCCACCGTTCACCAGCCGGCATAGCCAGGGTTATCTGATTAGCCGCTGAAATAAACCGGAATTACTGAAAGTGGGTAAAGAGTATTCCTCAGGTTTCCATCCCTTCCTCAGGTATTTTGTACCGCAATTTAATTTGCAGGGCCTGTCCCGCGGACTTTGCGGGGCAAAATAAGCTTGCCGCGCATCCACATGCAAGGACCAGTTTAAAACCTGGCAGACCGATTGTGATAAGATAAAGCCATGGCGGAAAAGATTTTGGTGGTCGAAGACGAACCCTCCCTCCAGGAGACCCTGGTCTACAACCTGGAAAAGCAGGGCTATATCGTGGCGGTTGCCGGGAATGGTCGCCTCGCCATCGAGACTGCACGTAGGGTGACCCCGGACCTGATTGTCCTCGACATTATGCTCCCTGAATTGGACGGCTTCGAAGTGTGCAAGATTCTGCGCAAGGAGATGACCGTTCCCATCCTGATGTTGACCGCCCGCGATGACGAGATCGACCGGGTGGTCGGGCTGGAAGTCGGCGCGGATGACTATCTGACCAAACCCTTTTCCATGCGCGAGCTGATGGCCCGCGTCAAAGCCCAGTTGCGCCGCACGGGCATGTTGCGCGATGAAATGGCCAGGCTTAAGACGCCTGAGGCCGATGCCCAACAGGAAGTGCTGACTTTCAATAATCTCATAATTAACCTGACCCGCCGGGAAGTTTTATTGGATGACCGGGTGCTGGCGCTCAAGCCTCAGGAATACGACTTGCTGTTGTTCTTCGCCCGGCATAAAGGCCAGATGCTCTCCCGCGAGTTCCTACTGGAGCGGGTCTGGGGCTGGGATTATTCCGGGGACAGCCGCACCGTCGATGTGCACGTGCGTTGGCTGCGCCAGAAGATTGAAAAGGATGCCGCTGAACCGGCTCGTATCATCACGGTGCGCGGTGGGGGCTACCGCTTTGAAGGTTAGGCAAAATCCCCTCCATTTGGTTCTGAAAAGTAAGACATGAATTGGCTTTTAATTGTCCTGATAGGTATATTGGCGGTTGCTTGGGCTTGGTTGGGCTGGCGCCATATCACGCTGCGCCGCAGCTTGAAACGTTTTGCAGCCTTTCTTCGTGCCGTTGAAAATGGGCAAAAACCGATCGGCGAACTGCTGGTTGATTTGCCAGGCCTGGAGGATTTTTCCCATTCCGTCAAAACGATGGCACTGGCCCTGAGCGTGCGCACCTCCGTGGTCGAGGCTGAGCGTGTCAGGTTGGCAGCCGTCCTGGATCGTATGACTGATGGTGTTCTGATCGCAGATGCCGGTGGGCAGGTCCAGTTCGCTAACCCGGCTATTGAGAGACTCTTCGATATTCAAAAAGCCGTGGGACGCAGGGTGGTGGAAGTGTTGCATCAGCCCCAGTTGATTGAGGCTTGGCAGAGCAGTCGGGAGACCGGTGAGACGCGGGAGGAATCAGTCGAACTCCCTGCTCGACGACGTTTCCTGCAACTGGTTGTCCTTCCCGACCGTCAGGCTGGCGGTAGCTTGCTGCTGGTGCAGGACCTGACGCGTGTACGTCGTCTGGAAACCGTCCGCCGTGATTTTGTCTCCAATATCTCCCACGAATTGCGCACCCCCCTGGCCTCCCTCAAGGCGCTCACGGAAACCTTGCGTGATGGCGCCCTCGAGGACCCCAAAGCCGCCTCTCGGTTCCTCAGCCGAATCGAAACCGAAGTGGATGCCCTGACCCAGATGGCTACCGAACTTCTGGAGCTTTCACGCATCGAATCGGGACAGGTCCCTCTGGAGCTCAAAGCAGTTCCAGCAGCCGCCTTGCTGCTCTCAGCAGCCGAACGCATGCGCGCCCAGGTTGAACGCGCCGGGTTGGTCTTGCGCCTCGACACGGTCCAGGATATGACCGAAGTCCAGGCGGATCCACCGCGCCTGGAGCAGGTGCTGGTCAATCTGATTCACAACGCCGTCAAATTCACCCGCCCAGGCGGTGAAGTCCTCCTGGCGGCACAAACCGAAGCGGAGTTCGTCCGCTTTAGCGTCCGCGATACCGGGGAGGGCATCCCGGCCGACGATCTGGAACGCATATTTGAGCGTTTCTACAAGGCCGACCGGGCCCGCTCGGGTGGCGGTACCGGGCTGGGGCTGTCCGTCTCGCGCCATCTGGTCGAGGCCCACGGCGGCCGGATCTGGGCGGAGAGTACCGAAGGGCAGGGCAGTACGTTCTATTTCACGATACCGATTGCATCCTCAAAACCTTAACAAAGAGATGATATTCTATTAACGGGGCGTTAAAAAACAATTGATAAGATAAGGTGGATGATTCAATCTACCGATTCTTTTATAGGAGCAACGAGAATGGCAACCAAAGTACTTTTTCTATGTACAGGTAATTCGGCACGCAGCCAGATGGCGGAAGCATTTCTACGAAAATTTGGTGAGGGCGAATTCGAGCCTTTCAGTGCAGGATTGGAGCCGAAAGAAATAAACCCACTGACAGTTCGCGTTATGGAGGAAATCGGGTTTGATATGTCGGGACATCGATCTAAGGGGATCGATGAATATCTCGGGAAGGAACATTTTCAATATTTGGTGACCGTTTGCGATGACGCTGAAAAGAATTGCCCGCGCGTCTGGCCAGGAGTCAACCAGCGCATACACTGGTCCTTTGAAGACCCGGCGGCGTTTGAAGGCAGTCAAGAAGAGAAACTGGTAAAATTCCGCCAGGTACGCGATCAGATTGAGGAAAAAGTCCGCTCTTGGTTGAAAGAAATCTGAGCTGGTGTACTTTCTTGATACATCTTTTCTTGCATCCCGGTTAACCAACCCATAACAAAACCATAACGCTCTTTTAGCGGGTCATTAAAACCGGCGTGTTATTCTTTCTTTGAAAGAAAGCACCGCCGGTTTTTTATTGGAGGACGTATGCTGCCAATTGTTTTATTTTGGATCTTCGTCTTAGCCACCCTGGTTGTTTTTGGAGTGGATATTGCTCAGAAACACCGTGGTGACACTCGCTAAACGTTTAGAGAAAGAAGAAATGGAAAAACATATTTTAGTCACCAATGATGATGGCGTCGCGGCACCAGGATTGTATGCCCTGGTCAAGGAAATGCGCCATCTAGGAAAGATTAGTGTGCTGGCTCCAGACCGCAACTGGTCGGGTAGCGGGCATGTAAAAACGCTGGATCGCGCCTTGCGTGTGCGAGAAGCCCGTCTCCAGGATGGGACAGTTGCCTATGCCAGTGACGGTGCGCCGTCAGATTGCGTTGCCCTGGCTGCTCTTGGGTATTTCAAAGAGCCCATTGACCTGGTGGTCTCCGAGATCAATTTCGGGGCCAACCTGGGCCATGATGTGACCTATTCAGGGACCGTCACTGCCGCGATGGAGGCTAGGATTGCCGACATGCCTGGCATTGCCGTTTCCTTGGAAGTGCCAGAAGGATACCTCGGCGAAATTGACTTTGGTCCAGCTGCTTCTGCCGCCCGGCTGATCGTCCAGCGCGTGCTCGAGAACGGCCTGCCTCCGAAGATCCTGCTGAACGTCAATGTTCCCTTCCTGCCGGATGATCAGATTCAGGGATTCCGTCTTACCCGTCAGGGGTTGCGTGTTTACCACAACCGCCTTGATGAGTGCATTGACCCGCGCGGCCGCCCCTATTATTGGATCGGCGGCGACGCCCCCACCGGTGTTCCAGAACTTGGCACGGATATCGGGGCTTTAGCGGAAGGTTTTATCTCGGTCACGCCCTTGCAGTTGGATTTAACCGCTTACCATGTCCTCACCGATCTCTCCTCCTGGCAATGGCAGGAACAATCCAAAAAACACTTCTTTCACCTGCCCGTTCTCGCGGTTTCCAAAACATAACATTAACCAGATGTTAACCGAGTGTTTTTTAGGCATTAATGGCGGCTTGATATTATTTAGGCATGAAAACTGCTAGAAAAGGTGAAAAACTGTTTTTGAATATTGTTACCATTATCATGCTGGTTGGTTCTTTGTCCAGCCTTGCATATGGAATTTATATCATAGTCAAATAAAAAAGGAGAAAAGAAATGTGTAAGAATTGGTATGTTCCCATGTTCGTCCTGTTGGTTGCCGTCCTTGTGCTGAGCGCCTGCAGTTCGGCAGCCACCCCCACCCCCCAGACGGTCGTGCAGGTACAAACGCAGGTCGTCAACCAGGTTCAGGTTGTGACTGCCACCCCTGCTCCCGCCACGGCCACCCCGCTCCCGGTTGGTTCCATCCAGATCACTGCGGCCGGCGCGACTTTCCCGGCCCCGCTCTACTCCCAGTGGACCTATGCCTACCAGTATGTGAATCCCGCTGTGGTGATCAACTACAATCCCATTGGCTCCGGTGCAGGCAAGACTGCCATCGTCGCCAATACGGTTGATTTCGCCGGTTCCGACTCGGCATTGAGCGACCAGAATTACACCGATGGCAAGGACCTGCAGATGTACCCGATGGTGGCTGGTGCAGAGGTTTTGGCCTACAATATTGCCTTCAAGCCCGTCCCGACCCCCGCGGCCGGCGCGACCGCCATTACCCTGCCCAAGCTCGTTTTGGGCCGCCAGCTCCTGGTGGATATCTATAATGCCAAGGTGACCATGTGGAATGATCCCGAGATCATTGCCCTCAATCCCGGCCTGAAGGATTACCTGCCGGCTGCCGCCATCACCACCGTCCACCGTTCGGATGGTTCCGGTACGACCGATATCTTCACGCATGCACTGACCGCCTTCAGCTCGGATTGGACAGCCGGCGCTGCCCAGTCCATCCAGTGGCCTGGTAAAAACAACTTGGGCGGCAAGGGCAATGCGGGTGTGGCGGCTGCCATCCTCAGCACGCCCAATTCCATCGGTTATGTGGAAATTGCCTACGCCATTTCCAATAGCATGACCTACTCCCAAATGATCAACAAGGCTGGTACGACAGTCGACGCTAATGGCGCCAGCATCAATGCCGACATGGCTGATTACGCCTCCATCTTTGATAACAATCCCAAGATGATTGCGTATATTCCTGACGGCGGTGGCGATGGTTCCTGGCCGATCACCGGCTATACCTACCTCATCTTGCACACCACCTCGATGCAGGATTGCACCAAAGCCCAGGCGATTGTTGACTTCATCAAGTGGGCGCAGACCGATCCGACCGCCCAAAAGGCTGCCACTACCCTCGGATACTCCGTCCTGCCGGATGCCGTTCGTGCGAAAGTCATCGCCACACTGGCCCAGGTCACCTGCAACGGTCAGCCCTTGAAATAATACCCGATAAGATAATTACCTGTTTGGTCCCAGCGAGGGCCCTCCGTTTACAGGAGGGCCCTCGGACTTGGAAATTGATCGCAGGTGAAGGGATTTCCCTTAATGTGACGGGACCTCACCTTGACAGAAATGGCTTCCACCTGCGGGGAAGAGTATGCAATGTCAGAAAAAAGCCGTGTTCTCTTTGTCTGCATCGAGAACTCCTGCCGCAGCCAGATGGCTGAGGCATTTGCGCATATATATGCGCAAGATTTGATCCAGGCCTTCAGCGCCGGTTCCCGACCGTCCGGCCATGTGGATCCGAAAGCGGTCGCATCCATGGCCGAGCTGGGGTACGACCTGGGCAGCCATACTTCCAAGTCATTGAATTATATTCATAAGGTAAAATACGATTATGTCATTACCATGGGCTGCGGGGACGAATGTCCCTTCATTCCGGCCGATCACCACGAAGACTGGGATTTACCCGATCCGAAATTGTTGCCGATGGAGGCGTTCCGCCAAGTGCGCGACCAGATTGGAGAACGTGTAAAGGAACTGGCGGCAAGAATTGAGGGCTCTACCGATGCTAAAAAGTAAATTGTCTTCCCGTTCCCGCCTCGGAAGTCTATCGCGGGTTTTCCAGCACGGAGATAGACCCTGGCAGGGTGTCATCATCATCATATCCATTCTCGTTATCATCTTAATGCTTGCCATCGGCGGGATGTTATGGGTCCAATCCGCTGGTGCCCGGGTCAAATTTGGCTGGTCCTTCCTGGCACCGACTGCCAACCCCAACTGGGATCCAGTCAATAATAATTTCCAGGCCTGGCCGTTCCTATTTGGCACCCTGTTGACCTCGATATTCGCCATCCTTTTTGCCCTGCCGATTAGTCTGGGGATAGCCATCTTCCTGGCCGAACTTTGCCCTGCCTGGTTGCACACGCCGCTGTCGTGGATGGTGGAATTGCTAGCCGCCATCCCCAGCGTGGTCTATGGCCTGTGGGGTATATTCGTCTTCCTACCAAAAGTGGTTGCGCCAGTTGGGGTCTTTCTCGGGGATACGCTTGGTCAGGTACCTTTTCTTGGCAGCCTGTTAACCGGTCCCATCCCTGCCAGTGGGGCTTCCCGGCTGGCTGCCAGCTTGATTCTGACCATCATGATCATTCCCACCATTGCAGCCGTCAGCCGGGATGTTTTCCTGGCTATTCCGGCTTCCCAGCGCGAAGCTTCGAAGGCGCTCGGCGCAACCGAGTGGGAGACCATTTGGCAGGTGTTGATTCCGTTTGGCCGGTCCGGTATCCTGGGCGCGGTCATCCTGGGCCTTGGGCGGGCTTTGGGAGAGACCATGGCCGTTACCATGGTCATCGGTAACAGCATCCAGGGCGGCGTCTCTCTGTTGCAAGCCGGTTACACCATGGCCAGCATCATCGCCAATGAATTCGCCGAAGCTGTCTCGGGGCTTCATACGGATTCGTTGATTGAAATTGGCCTGGTGCTGTTTATTATCACCCTGCTCTTGAATGTTTTGGCACGTTTCCTGGTCTGGCGGGCCACCCGCCAGACGCCCCAGGAGGCGCGTGTATGAGCCACTTTGCCGAATTAATCGATCGCAATCGAGTGGCACGTGGCCGCCAGCGTAAAGCGGCCAATATAATCATGCTCTCCCTGACCGGCTTATTGACGGCCTTGGCGCTTGTCCCGCTCTTTTGGATCATCGGCTATGTGGTTATCCGGGGCGGCAACTATATCAACCTGGACTTCTTTATCCATTTGCCACGTCCAATGGGAATGACCGGCGGGGGTGTCCTGTCTGCCATTGAAGGTACGCTTGTGGTGACGGTTCTGGCCGCGCTGTTTGCCATCCCGCCTGGGGTCCTGGCCGCCTTTTATGCGGCCCGTTACCCGAATACCCCGCTGGGAGTTGCCCTGCGCTTCAGTACGGATGTCCTGTCCGGAGTACCCTCCATTGTCGTTGGGTTGTTTGCGTATTCTGCCATTGTTGTCCCAATGGGCCATTATTCCGGTCTGGCAGGTGGAGCGGCCCTGGCGGTCATCATGCTGCCAACCATTATTCGTACCACCGAGGAAATGCTTAAACTAGTACCCGCTACCCTGCGTGAGGCCTCACTCGGGTTGGGCGCTCCAGAATGGAAGACATCTCTTAGCGTGCTCTTCCCAGCCGCCTCCAGCGGTATCATCACCGGCTTCCTGCTTGCCCTGGCACGCGCAGCCGGCGAGACTGCCCCCCTTTTGATGACCACTCTGGGCAACGAACGCTTTGATATTGGGCAGATCGTTCGAGGCGGCCTCCAGGGTCACAAATCAATTTTTTCTATTTTCTGGAGTATTGTCAATCAGCCGGTCGACTCCCTCCCGCTGGCCCTGTGGAAATATGCTCAGCAGCCTTACCCGGAACGCGTCCAACAGGCCTGGGCTGTGGCGTTGGTATTGATGCTCTTTGTATTGATCGTCAATGTATCGACGCGCGTGTGGATCCAGAATCGCACGCGCCGTATGAAAGGGTAATTCCATGGATATGAAAATGGAAATCGCTCGATCGGTTTTTAAATCCACCGTCGAGGGAGATAGCCCAGCCAAATTGGATGTCAAAAACCTGGCTGTTTATTACACAAAGTTCCGCGCCCTGGCTGACATCAACCTGTCGGTGCACGAGAAAAGGATCACCGCTATCATCGGCCCATCCGGCTGCGGCAAGTCCACGTTGCTGCGTTCCTTCAACCGTATGAATGACCTGACACCCGGCTGCCATGTCCAGGGTGAGATCAGCCTGGATGGGAGCGATATCTATGCCCCCGGCGTGGATGTGGTTGATATACGTCGGCGTGTCGGGATGGTCTTCCAGCGTCCAAATCCTTTCCCCAAGAGCATCTATGACAATGTGGCCTATGGCCCGCGACTGTATGGCATCCGCCGCAAGTCCGACCTGAATGAAATTGTCGAAAAGTCCATCCAGCAAGCCGCGTTGTGGGATGAAGTCAAGGATAAGCTTCATCAGTCTGGTCTCAGCCTGTCGGGTGGCCAGCAACAGCGTCTTTGCATCGCCCGAGCCCTGGCCGTCGAACCGGAAGTCATTTTGATGGATGAACCCGCTTCGGCTCTCGACCCGATTTCCACATTGAAAATTGAAGAGCTGATGCAGGGATTAAAGCAAACGTACACGATCGTGATTGTCACACACAATATGCAACAAGCTGCGCGTGTGTCGGATTACACTGCCATGATGATGATCGATGAGCAGCGCGCCGGTCGCATGATCGAATACGACCAGACCAACATTATCTTTACCCGCCCGAATGACAAACGCACCGAAGATTATGTCACTGGCCGTTTTGGATAGTATGGGATATTGAAAATGGATATAATGAATAATCGATCAGGGCAAGCGAGGCCTCCGATGCGGAAAACGTTTGAAAGTGAAATCCAGCAGTTAAAAGACGAATTGCTCTTGTTGGGGAGCATGGTCGAACAGCAAATTCTGGATTCTGTCGAAGCGCTCAAGAAGCGCGATATCGAAGCATCCCGCCATATATATAAAACAGATGCCCAAATAAATGCCAAACGCTACGCAATTGAAGAGCAGGTGATGATCGTCATTGCCACTCAGCAGCCCATGGCACACGACCTGCGCCAGCTGGCTTCCATTCTGGAGGTGAGCGGCGAGCTCGAGCGCATGGGTGACTATGCCAAGGGCATAGCCACTGTAAGCATTCGTATGGGAGACCAGCCATTGCTTAAACCGTTGATTGATATTCCACGCATGGCCCAGAAAAGTACCGATATGTTGCACCGTTCGTTGACTGCCTTTATAAATGAAGATGTGGTTACCGCCCGCCTGATCCCTGCTGAAGACGACGAAGTGGATGGACTATATACACAGGTTTACCATGAGTTGATGATGTTCGTTATTCAGGATGCCAAAGTCATCGAGCGTGCGAATTGGTTGTTGTGGGTGGCTCATAATCTGGAACGCGTTGCCGACCGCGTAACCAACATCTGTGAGCGGACAGTGTTTTCTGCCACCGGCGAGATCAAAGAGATGGAGTCGTCCAGTAATGGGGGTATTTGAGTAAATCCAGCGTGACCTGAATTTTCATGTATTTATAAACGCACTTTCCCCCACTTGCCAGCAGGCATAGGGGATTTTTTGTTTGCGGGGGGCAATGTTATAATTCTTCTTTTACCGATAAGAAGAAAGAGAGTATGCCCATGGTTCCAGTAACTAAAACTCCCCAGCACCCCAACCCGCCGCCGCTGGTCCAGGTCTCCGGGACACACCGCGAGATGGGACGCCAGATCGGCGAGGCCTGCCGCAAACAGGTTCAACACGGCATCGAGAACAGCCGCAAACTTGTTTCGGATGCCTATGTCCAATTGGAGCTGACCTGGGAGGGCGCCCAGATCCAGTCACGCAAATACATCCCATTTGCCCAGGAACGTTATCAGCAATATGTGGATGAAATGATCGGCATCGCCGAAGGAGCCAATGCCACCTTTGAAGATGTGGCTGTTGTCAACTCCATGGAAGCGGTGACTTCCGACGCATTGCATCTTACCCGCTGTACCAGCATGGCTGTCAATGATGAACGCACTGCCGATGGTCACGTACTACTTGCCCACAATGAAGACTGGGTGCCGGAGGATGAAGATGACGTATTCATTATCCATGCCAAGCCCAAGAACGAACCGCCCTTCCTGGCAATGACCTACGGCGGTTTGTTGCCCAACATTGGTTTCAATGCCTATGGCATAGCCCAGTTATGTGATTCGGTGTATCCCAATGATTCGCGCATCGGCACCCCGCGCCTGGTGGTCTCGCGGGCGGTATTGGCTTCCGAGACGCCGGATGAAGCCATTCGCCACATGCTTTCGGCCCAGCGCGCCGCCGGATACAATCATTTGTTGGTACATGAGAGCGGCGAATTATATTCAGTGGAAGTTTCGGCGCGCCACTTTGGCATCCTGTATGGCGAGGATGGCTACATTGTCCATACCAACCATTACCTCTCCCCGAATATGCAGCCGGTGGAACGCGAGCCGGAGGATTTGATCGCCTCGCGCGTGCGCTATTTCCGGGCCCTGCGGCTGGTCAAACGCGAAGACCAGCATACCATCAAGACATTGCAGACCATCCAGCGTGACCATGTTAACTTTTCGAACTCGATCTGCAACCACGCCGTGGATGTCAATGACCCGCTCGACCGCGAGAAAACGGTCAATGCCATGGTGATTGATCTGACTGCCCGCGAGATGCACATTGCCTGGGGGAATCCCTGCGAGAACCCGTACCATACCTATCATTTGAACGCGTGAAAAGGTTCAATTTATATTGGGGTGTTGGGCAAGCTTCGCCCACCCAACACCCCAATTATCTTTTCTTCCATCAAGGGGAATTTCCTATGATCCTACAACTTTTTCAGAAGAGCTGCGTAAACATACTTTAGAGGCATAAATGACAATTACGCATCATAGGCATATCCCCTGGTATCTCTGGCCATTCTGGGCCATCTGGAAACTGGTCGCCGGCATCGTCGCTGCCACCGGCAGATTGGTGGCAGTTATCCTTGGTCTGGCCTTCCTGATCGCTGGTGTAGTGCTCACGGTTACCGTAGTCGGGGCGATCATCGGGATTCCGTTCATTATCTTTGGATTATTTCTGTTGGTCCGGGGCCTATTCTAAAACCGCCTTCAGTCTTTTTTCCGGGTAAAAATATCCAGCCACTCCTCTACCTCATCCGGGGCAAGAGTGGCATCGTGGTTTGATTTGGAAGTCGGCATGGCTTTTGCTTTGGACATTTCCCGGGCAAAATCCTCTGAAGAAAGTACACCCGCATGGGCGGCTCCCGCTGCGCCCTGTACACGTCTGTCTGAACTGACCACTTTCCAGTTCCTGGCTGCCTTCCCCAGCCGGGTCAGACGAGCTTCGATCGCGGCATCCGCGCTCGATCCCTTGCGAACGAAATGGGCCGTCACCGCGCCGGACTTGCGGGTGGCTACCTGCCCTGGCGGTGCACCGTCGAAGTAAACCTCCACCTGTGCACGTCGCAGTCGGCAGAATTCCTGCAAGCGCGGGATGAGTTGCTCTTCATCATCCAATGAATCAAGCCGCAGGCCGAGTTTGGGGATCAGGTTATGGCCGTCGATCAAGTAAGGCATGGATTGTTATCTGAAGATTATTTTCTAGTGACCAGCACCACCCCCACCAATCCGGGGCCAGTGTGGATGGACAGACCGGGCGTCATTTCCACGTGGAGGATCTCTGGTGGGCATGTCAGGGCTGCACGTATCTGCAGCTCGAACTGGCGGGCCGCTCTTGGTGCATTGACATGCAGGATGGCAAGTTCTTCCAGCGCGCAGCCCCCGGACGCTTCGATCGCGAGGTCAATGACGCTTATCCAGGCCTTGCCCTGTGTGCGGATACGTTCCAGCATTTCCAGTTTTTCGTTGCGCAAAGTCAGGATCGGTTTAATTTCCAACAGCGATCCAAACCCGGCGGCAACCTGTCCGACCCGGCCGCTCATGGCCAGATATTTCAGAGTAGACAGGGCTGCAAAAAGGTGGGTACGGTCACGCAAATCCACCGCCGCAGCTACTGCCTCGTCCAACGATGCGTCGTTTGCAATGGCTTTGGCCGCTTCAATTGCCATTAATCCTTCTGCATAAGCCACTGTTCGTGAATCCACCACTTTGATGGTTTTGCCAGGAAACATTTCTGTTGCCCTGAGAGCTGCCGTGTAAACAGCGCTCATCTCACTGGAAATGGTCAGACACAGGATTTGATCCGCGCCCGCATCAAAGGCAGCTTGATAAGCATCAACAAATTTTCCGGGGCTGGGGGCGGCCGTACTGGGCAATTTGCCTTCCCGGTCAACCCGTGCGAAAACCGCCGCATTGTCTATATCGTAAACATCCCGGTAGCTTTCTTCCCCGAACTGGACAATGATGGGTACTTCAACAATATTATATTGCTTTGCCAGATCGAGCGGCAGGCTGGAATCGGTATCTGTGATTATAGCGATATGGGGCATAATGTTCCCTTCATGGATTGTTGTAAAAAGTTATAACACGGGGGAGCTTATCTGGATATGCCAAATGGCTATCTTGACAATTCGCAAGGTAGAAGAGTAAAATAAATTATATACCCCCCCCAGGGGGGTGGGATAAGAAAGAAGGACCGCGATGAAGAACGAAGAAGCCTTGAAAAGGTTAAAGATAGCCGCAGGCCACCTGGGTGGTGTCATCCGGATGGTGGAGCAGGATGCCTATTGTATTGACGTCATTCGCCAGATCCAGGCCGTCCAGGCTGCGCTCAATAAGGTCAGCGCGGCCATCTTGGAAAACCATCTGAATTCTTGCGTGACAACTGCCATCCGCGGGGAGGACCCATCCGAGCGTGAACGCGTCCTGAAGGAAATCACGGACGTGTTCGAAACAGCCACGAAGGTATAAAGAACAGAGCGAAGAGATCAGAGAGTAGAGATTGGTCGAAATCCAACCCAACCCCTATCCTTTTCAGCCTGTTCTCCACTATCTAATAATCCAATTCATAAAGGAGTAAAACCATGAAAACCGTAACCTATTCTGTTCCCAATATTTCCTGCATGCACTGCGTCCACACCATCCAGACCGAGCTGGCGGAAGTACAGGGCGTCCAGTCAGTCAAGGCGGATCAGGCCAGTAAAATGGTCGAGATCACCTTCGACGCGCCGGCGGACGAGGCCAGGATCAAGGCGTTGCTGGCGGAAATTAATTACCCCGTGGCTGCCTGAAAGATGCCTATCTTCGAGGGCACGGTCCTGCCGTGCCCTCCCGCACTTATCAATAATCCACGAATTGACAGCGTAGTGGTGACTGAAGTCGTAACTACGTTTTCGTGAGCATATGATTATAGGTATATGATGCCTGAAACAAAGCAACTTACGCTCCCCATTACCGGCATGACCTGCGCCAACTGCGTGGCGACGGTCGAACGCGGCCTGAAGAAGCAAGCCGGCGTGCAGGCGGCAGTGGTCAACCTGTCATCCGAGCGCGCCACAGTGACATTTGACCCGGCCGAGGTGGGATTGCCAGCCCTGCTGGCGCGCGTCAAACGCGCCGGGTACGGCATCGCCACGGGCACAGCCGACCTGGTCATCAAGCGACTGGGCGACGATAATGACGCCCGCCGGCTTAAATCTGTTTTGGAAAAAATGGAGGGCGTACTGGAAGCCACTGTCAGCCTGACGACCGAACGGGCACGCGTGAAGTATATCCCGACGGTGATAAGCCAGGCGGAGATCCGGGCGGCAGTCACCAAGTCCGGGTTCGAAGCGCTGGAGCTGGGCGGTGCCGGGGAAGATGCCGAGGCTAAAGCACGCGCGTCTGAGATCGCCAAGCAGCGGCACCTGCTCATCACCGGCCTGGTCTTCACCATCCCGCTGTTCCTGTTTTCGATGGCGCTTGACCTGGGCTTATTTGGCATGGGAGCGCAGCCAGCCTGGGCAAACTGGCTGATGGGTGCGGTTGCCACGCCGGTGCAGTTCTACGTAGGTTGGCAGTATTACGTGGGCGCCTATAAAGCGCTGCGCAACCGCTCGGCCAACATGGATGTGCTGATCGCGATGGGGTCATCGGTCGCCTATTTCTATTCAATTATCATTACGCTGGGTATCATCCCCGGGCAAGTGTATTTCGAGACGGCCGCTGTGATCATCACGCTGATCCGGCTGGGCAAGTTCCTGGAGGCGCGCGCCAAGGGCCGCACCAGCGATGCCATCAAGAAGCTGATGGGCTTGCGCGCCAGGACTGCCCGCATCACCCGGGACGGGGCGGAATTGGAAGTGCCGGTGGATGAGGTGGCGGTGGGCGACCTGGTGCTGGTGCGGCCGGGAGAAAAGATCGCGGTGGACGGCGTGGTGGTGGAAGGCCGTTCCGCCGTGGACGAATCGATGTTGACCGGTGAATCGCTGCCGGTCGAGAAGGGTCCCGGCGACGCGCTGATCGGCGCGACGCTCAACAAGCTCGGCCTGCTCAAGTTCGAGGCCACCAAAGTAGGCAGGGAGACCGCCCTGGCACAGATCATCCGGCTGGTGGAGGAGGCCCAAGGCAGCAAAGCCCCCATCCAGAAACTGGCCGACCAGGTCTCGGCGATCTTCGTGCCGGCGGTGCTGGGGATGGCTGCGCTCACCTTTCTGGCCTGGTTCCTGCTCGCCCCGGTGAACCCGGCTGTCCCGCAGTTCACGCGGGCGCTGATCAACATGGTGGCGGTGCTGGTGATTGCCTGCCCGTGTGCGATGGGATTGGCTACACCGACGGCAGTGATGGTTGGGACAGGCAAGGCGGCCGAGTTGGGCATCCTGTTCCGAACCAGTGAGGCCCTGGAACGGGCCGGCAAGGTCTCGGTGGTGGTGCTGGATAAGACCGGGACGATCACCCGGGGCCAGCCGGCCGTAACGGATATCGTGGTCAGCGAACAGGCGTCAGCGGTCAGCGGCGATGAGCTATTGCGCCTGGCGGCCTCGGTCGAAAAAGGCTCGGAGCACCCGCTGGGGGAGGCCATCTGGGCGGAAGCGACCACACGCGGCTTGGCACTTTCCGACGTCAGCGGCTTCAAAGCCGAAGCCGGGGCGGGCGTGGAAGCCGGAGTGGACGGCCACGCCGTGGTGGTGGGCAACCTGCGCATGATGACTTCCCGTACCTATGCCATGAACGGTCTGGAGGCCAAAGTGGAGCAACTCCAATCCGAGGCCAAGACGGCCATGCTGGTGGCGGTGGACGGTTCGGTGCGGGGCGTGATCGCCGTGGCGGATACGCTCAAGGATGGTTCGAAGGCTGCCATCGCGGATATCCAGCGGATGGGCTTGCAGGTCGCCATGATCACCGGCGATAACCGCAAGACCGCTGAAGCAATTGCCCGCCAGGTGGGTATCGACCAGGTGCTGGCCGAGGTGCTGCCGGCAGGAAAATCCGAGCAAATCAAGCAGCTTCAAGCCTCAAAGCAAAATGTGGTTGCCATGGTGGGGGATGGCGTGAACGACGCGCCGGCGCTGGCGCAGGCGGATGTGGGAATTGCCATCGGGACCGGCACGGACGTGGCCATGGCGGCGGCCCCGGTCACGCTGATCAGCGGCGACCTGCAGGGAGTGGCACGCGCCATTGCACTCTCGCGCAAGACGCTCGGCACCATCAAGCAGAACCTATTCTGGGCGTTCATCTACAACATCATCCTGATCCCGGCCGCGGCGCTGGGCTTCCTGAACCCCATGCTGGCAGCCGGTGCGATGGCTTTCAGCAGCGTATTTGTGGTTTCCAACAGCCTGCGGCTGCGGAAAGCACGCATATAGTAGTACCGTTCAATCCCTTGCTCTTTTTGCAAGAATCTATCAACAGACAATGCATGTGCCCGGCACCTTCAAGGTGCCGGGCACATACTATTAAACCCCGTTTTTAGGGGGTTTGCGCGATCGTTGGTTGAATTCAACGAGGAACAAATAAGGGGGAAGATGCAAGTAAAATGTAAAACATAAAACGTAAGAAGAAAAAAAGCGGTTAATAGCAGAATTTGAAGATTTTTAAGGGTTTCGTGCAGGGGCAGGAGTTGGGGGTGCGAATGCGCAGGGCAGGAGAAGCACGAGGGTGGAATTGATGTGCCCCAAAAAGGGGTTGTTTTTAGCGATTTTGGGCTTGTTTTTGCAAACAAAAGGGGGTTTTGAGGAACAAAAATTATTTGGACTTAGACCCTAAAGGTTTTACCCACCATCTTACTGTATGGCATATCGGAATTTCTCTTTCCGACAAGATTTAGGAGATAACTGAAAAACCTTTTGGGTCTCAACGCGGGACAGGCAGTTACGATCCCGCGGGAGAGCAGCGCGGGACAGGCGGGCACCAAGGAAAACAAGAAAAAAAGATTCCACCACGAAGGTCACTAAGGACACTACGGAAAAACAAAAAACAAATGAGAAGAGAAAAGAGAAGAGAAGAGATATTAGAGAGAAAGGGGCAGGCCACATACAGGTAGTGTCAAAAATAGCCGGATAGTAGTAGGCAGGGAGTCCAACCTCTCCAGACGCTGGAGCGCTGTGAAAAGCCAGGGGAATTTCTCCACAACTTCCAGGTACCATCACCCAGACTCATCTGGTACACGCGCGAAACACCCCGCTCGTCGTGGTAGAGTACGTAATAGGTCTTATTCGAATCATCCGGGCCGATGATCCACGTGCTGCTGGCAAAATGTTCAATGATAAAAGCCCCATTCTCCAGCCAGTCGAATGACACCTGTGGGTGTATTTTGTTGGATGGATCAGCGGGAAATGCCAACTCCACCTCCCACTTGCCTACCAATCGTCCCAGGTTCTGAAGCATGGGATTGGACGGGATTGCCGGCGGGAGGTGCGAGATGATCTCACGTGACTGCCGGAGGTTTTTCCGTATCACGCTGCTTATGATCGGGATGCCGAGCTTGTGTCCTAAAAGCGGTAGACTATCGTACGTTCCATCCTACGCAGCGTGGGGACGAGCTCCTGCACGCGGTAAACGGCGCGCCACCACAACGGGAATCTGGAAAACGCGACCTGTTCGCTTGGTCTGAATTCCTTGATCAGTTCAAGCTTTGGCTCAAGCTGCTGGATATCCTGGGGATCATCAAGCCCCCACTTGTAGGTTGCACCCGTGCCCCCGACGTTCGAGCCCGTTCTTTTTACAATCATGGAATTGCAGATATCGAAGATCAACTGACCGCCGGGAAAGTGAGCGACCACCGCATTGAGCAGCGCTTTCACTTCCGTTTCGCTCAGGTAGTGCAGCACCCCCTCGGCGATAAACAGCCCGGGTCGATCCCGAGGGGCCTCGTCCAACCAGCGCAAATCATCCAGCGAGGCGCCAACCAGGTGATAGAAGGCGCCCCGTGCGGGAAACAGTTGGCGGCGCAGGTCGATCACATCGGGGTAATCCACGTCGAACCACTGGACATTGGCAGGCGGATCGACCCGGAAAACACGGCTGTCCATGCCGCAGCCCACGTGGAGCACGGTTGCATCCGGGTGATCGGCAAGATAGCCGTTCGTCAGTTGATCAAAGGTCGCGGCGCGCGTGGCGACGATGGTACATCCGATCTCCTTCCACATGCTCCACGAGGTTACTCCGCTTAACTGCTTGCTCATGTCGTAATCGATATGCCGCATCGCTTCTTCAGCCCAGGGATCTCGCAAGATGGGATCCTTCCACTGGCTCTGAACCGCTCGACTGCTCAAGGTCATGAGCATCGTTTCTTTTTCTTTTGTGAATTGGATCTTATCGGTTGTCATTGGTCGCTCCTTGGTGTATCGTCTGCTTTGTGTCCTTTGCCTGTTTGATTCGCTCGATCTGCGCGCGTGCCGCCGCGGTAATTTGCCTTACGATGGCTTTACCCGCCGCGCTGTTGCCGCCATCTGCCGGCATCAGCGCGCGATCCATCATGTCGGCCAGTGATTCCATGACCGCATCATAGGGCGGAAACTGGTCATGCGGCCGTTTTCCTTCCCAGCCATTCCGAAATGAGCTGCAGGACACGCTGATCGACCGGCCGGGCGATCTGCTGCTTATAGGTGGAGAGGGTCGGCTGGCCTGGCTCCGCCCGCAGCAGGTGCGTCAGATCGGGCACGGCATGCGACTCGAATTCACTCCGGACGAGCGCAGCCATCCGGTCCAGGTCGGCCGGATCGACCTGGATATCCTTGGTGCCGGTGATTGCCAGCACGGGCGCCTGGATCTTAGGCAGGTCTTCGGCCGGGTTGTAGGCCATAAACTCCCTGAACCACTTGGCATTTAACTTAGCCACCAACTGTATGCGGAGCCAGTCCTTCTTCGAGCGTTTGATCTTGTCCAGCTGCTTCTGCTGGGCTTTGCGGGTGTCGATGTGGAAGAGATCGATCAACCATTTGTTGAATCCGCGCATCCCTTTCAACACCTGGGCGGACTGCCAGAGCAATACCTGCTCGCCGTTCTGGGCCGGCCCGGCCAACAGGATGACGCCGGCCACTTGGCTGCCGGTGCCGGCCAGGCGCGTGGCGATCAGCGAGCCTTCGCTGTGACCCAGCAGGAAAACCTTGTCCGGCCGGATCTCCGGCTGCGCCTTGAGAAAATTAAGCGCGGCGGCGGCATCCGTAACATGATCGAAGAAACCGGTCTCCCAGTAATCGCCGGCGCTCGCACCGACGCCGCGTTTGTCAAAGCGCAGGGAGGCAATGCCTTGCTCCGAAAGAGCGACGGCAATCTCGTGCAGGGCATTCAGACGCGCCCTGGGGGCATTCTCGTCACGGTCCACCTGGCCGGAGCCGGGGATCAACAAGACGGCCGGGCAGGGCAGGCCCGCCTCGGGCAGCCGCAGGCTGCCGGCCAGCTGCAGGGAACCGGACGGGATGATGACTGAGCGTTCATTGGTCATTGCTTGTTTTCCTTCCCATTGTTGGGCTAGTGTTATTTTCTCTCAAAATAGGTCCATGCAGGAGACTCGCCCTGACCCGTAAAGTAACCGGATGGAACCAGGGCAGGTAAAAGCAGGGTACCATCGGCCTCATCCGCTCTGGTGCGGGTGCGATTTTCCCGGATGTTCGGAAGATGATTTTCTCCTGGAAGTCCGATCAGATTTAATCTCCATCCATTTTTCCGGGTTTGATAATCCTTTAAAACCGACTTTCCCATAAACACCTTGGGCCGTACTGCTTACCAAAAACCACTGGTAGACATCCTTAAAATCGGGATGGGAAAGGATAAACCTCATCATGGCCTGTCCGACCCCCATTCTTTGATAGGCCTCATCTACAATCACATCGAGAATATACGCAAACCTGGTTTTGTCGGAAATTACCCGTGCAAAACCAATCTGGCTCCCGCTTCGCAAGAACGCGCCGACAACCAGGGCGGAATTCATGGCGCCTTTCCTGACCTCGTCAATTTGGATGCCTTTGCACCAGTATGCAGTTGTCAGCATTTCCGTTACTTTGACAAAATCCACGCCATCCAACCCGCTCATCAAATGATAGTCTGGAGTTTCCATGTTGCCTCTTTCATCACACTGCGCTCAGAAGTGCAAACAAACCAAACCCGGTAATAATGATGCCTGAAATCCGGTTGACCCAGCCCAGGCCGCGCTGGGTGAATTTCTCCCGGAAGAAACCCACCACGCTGCACAGACTAAACGACCACAAGGCTGAGCCCATGAAAACGCCCAAAACCAAAACACCCGCAGAGGCATAGTTATTCCTGGCTCCCGCCAGACCCAATCCCGCAAATACGGCCACATAGGCAATGATCGTCATGGGATTGGTAAGCGTAAGGAAAAACGTGGAAGCATAATCACCGATCAGGTTATTTTCTTTGGCCGGGGCGGCCTGCCCGGCGGGTTTTGCCAGGAAGGTCCGTATACCCAAATAACACAGAAAAGCGCCTCCGGCCAGGCGGAGCCAGCCTTGCTGGCTGACCAAAAAGTTGGAAATGAAAGCCAGGCCAAATCCCGCAATGGAACCATAGATCGAGTCGGCGGTAGCCGCACCCAGCCCGGAGACATACCCGGACAACCGGCCGCGCGTCAAGGTGCGGCGTATGCACAGCACGCCAATTGGTCCAACCGGCGCGGCAATCGAGAAACCGATCAGGAGGCCCCTGAGCAAAAAAGCGATGTTCACTTTTCTCTATTTTCTCTCAAAATAGTACCAGGCCGAAGGCCGGCCCTGGCCCTGCTCGTAATTTCTCAGCACGAATTTCTCCGCAAAGTACCCGACCATTTCCGATTTCGATATACCGGTTCTATTGTCCGGCAGGCCGGGTTGGAATGCATACACCATATATACCCCGTTTTGCTGGATCCATTTTTCCAGCCCCTGGACGTATGCTTTCCGGTCCTGATCGGATAAGCTGTGAAAACAGCCCATATCCAGCGCCAGATCGTAGGGTCCCGGCAGGTCCAGAAAGCGTAACCTGGCCACATCCGCAGCCAACAGGGTGACCGGATAGCCCTTTAATTTATGGCGGGCTTTGCGGATTGCCAGAGGAGCATAATCAATTCCTGTAATCGTCCATTGATGCTGCGCCAGATGGAGCAGATTGGTGCCGGTGCCACAGCCAATGTCAATGGCTTTCCCGGGCGCTTTTCCTTGGATGAATCGAACCAGTTCCGGAGCAGGGATGCCGGTGTCCCAACGCGGGTTAAATAAATAGCTAAGATTAAACACGATGGATCGGGATATTTTCAACATGGCATTGCGGTTGTCCAACAAAGCTGCGCAACAGCCAGCCGGGGTGCTTCCGGTCCCGGTTGCTCGGTACCTAGTAGTTGCCAGCGTTTATTTCCTGTCGCGGTTGTCATGGAACATCGTTCGCCTGCCGGTATCTGAGCAGAACGACGCCGGAGCCGAAGGAGTGTGTTTCGACGAGTTCCACATTTATTTTATCCTGCAAAGGACCAAACATCGGCTTGCCGCCCCCCAGGAGCACGGGGTGAAGGTAGAGCCGGTATTCATCGATCAGGCCGAGCCGCATGAAGGAGGCGGCCAGCCCGGCGCCGCCGACGCTCATGTCTCCACCCGGTTGGGCTTTCAGCCGGTTGACCTCGGCGGCGATATCCCCCCTGACCAGTTGGGAATTCCAGCCGACCTGCTTTATGGTCGTTGAAAATACGATCTTCTGCATCGTTTTCCAGAGGCGGGCATATTCCCGCTCGACCTGCGGTGCGGACGGATACTCGCCGGCGGTCGGCCAATAGGAGGCCATATTCTCATAAAGCCCGCGTCCATACAGGTGCAGGTCGATCAACTGCTCCTGCTGGTTGAAATGGCTGTGTAGTTCTTCATCGGGATAGGACCAACGCAGGTCTCCGTCGGTCGCTTCGATGAAGCCGTCCAGCGATACCGACATGGCGTAGATTACTTTTCGCATGCTATGCTCCGGCGGTGGCGTGAACCACCGTCCTCCAGGCCTGCCTCAGCCCCAGCGGCGGGACCTTTGCATAATTATCGCGCAATTTCGGCAAAATCCGCCTGCAAGCTTGGCCAGGCCGTTCCTATTCAAACAAGAACCTTGCTCATCCGGCGGGTAACAAATCACAATAGCTAAAACGGTTTTCCCGTAAGACGATTTCTCCAATTGTGAAAGGGACGCTTTGCTTGAAAATCGGTCCAGCGTAGACAAAAGAGTGATATTCGCCGTTCTCGCCGCATGCATCCACGGTTGCGGGCAGTTCGGACAGGAATTGCTCATCGATCAGCCTGCCAACAAATTGCCCGTCCAGCATGCTCGTGTCGACGCAGGTGGTGATGGCCTTGAAACCCAGGGTCGTCAGAGAACGGGCCAGTTCCCGGGTGTCTCTTTTCCAGAGCGGGAAAATGCCCTGCATGCCCAGCGTGGCAAGTTTGTCTTCGCGATACTTCCTCAGGTCTTCCAGGAAGATGTCACCAAAGAGGACCGAGCCAACGCCGGCAGCCTTGTATTTAGCCAGGACCTGTCCCATGTTAGCTTCATATTCTTCATTGGAGGCGTTCTTTGAAATGAGCACTTTTTCAAGCGGAAAACCCAACGCGGCCACCTGCCGCTCGAGCAGGCTGCGCCGGACACCGTGCATGCTGATGCGGTCATAGTCTTCGGTGACCGTGGTGAGCAGAGCGGATACTTGGTAGTTTTGATCTTTTAAGATTTCATACAGGGCGATGGCGCTATCTTTTCCACCGCTCCACGAAACGATTACCTTTTGCATGGTTGTACCTCTGGCTTTTTGCAGTGATGTGGGTGCCGCCTGAAAAGCGGATGGAATGACAGGTATCTAATCGCAAGGAATCAGCCCAAGCGGCGGAACCGGTGAGATTCCTTCTCGCATTATCGCACATTTATGTTAAATTACGCTTATCCTGAACTGTTTGCACTTCAATGCAGGAGGAAAGCTTTCATCCTTTGTCATCCGCCTGAACCCAGGCATAACGCTCATGAATATACTCCATCCACTGCTTCATTTCAGGCATCTGCTCACCAGATATTTTACCGAAAAGCTGTTCGGTGGCGACACTGATGAACCTTCCATCGGTCTTTACCAGGCTTTTCCAAACACCGGTGGCGGATTCGCCCAGGTTTTCCAATGCAGGTGAGGTGACTCTGCGAAAATCGTGATTATGGGCGGGAGCAATGTGTAAGACGCTGACAATATCCGCCCCCAGCTCATGCGCTTTTTCCATCTCATGTGCGAGGAACTGCTGGCGCATGAATTGATAAAAGGGCTCATAGAACAATGCTTCAAAACCAGGCAACAGGTCCTTGTTGATGGGACAATCTGGGCCATCGAAAAGGTGCCTGTAAATTTCTGTTCGGTCTGTGCCGCTTTTAGCGGTTTTCAGGAAGGTGTGACCATACGATTCGGTATATTTCCACTCGATCAAAAGGACCTGCCGTTTCTTATCCTTGCCTTCGAACATCACAATGGCATCGGCGCTGGTGCAATTGGCGCCGCGGCTGCGCTGTCCATTGCGGGAGATTTTCTCGCCAAGATAATTCTTAGCCCCGATCCATTCGAAGGAAATATATTTCCCGCTTTCCACCGGGAGCATTTGCTTAATTTCCGGAAAAACCGGGCGCAGTACCTGGGCTAATGCGCCAGGTTTGCCCGCCAAGGGGAACAGGAAATTGACGCAACAGACCTGTGAATCGCATAGATGATTGCTCGGCTTTCCATTTTGCCCATCGTGCCATTTGATACTGTGTTTGGCAAAGTACGCCAACGCCGGTTCTCGGATTGGTCCGAAAAGGTTTTGCTCTGCGGTTTCGACCGGCAAACAAAAAGTGCGCAACTTTCCTTTATAAAGGCCGGCCGGTCTGGCCGGCTCTGAAAACCAGGATGAACTAGCCTTGCAATGCGTCTGAAATGTTTTTTCACTTTCGAGAAAACCACCCATTATTTACCCTCTTTCCTGTTTGTTGAAAGAAGCTGCCCAACGGCCGGTCGAGCCCTCCGGCCTTACAGATCAAGCACGCTATCCAACCCTCGCCGCAGACCCGTGAAGGTGGACACCTTCCGGAGGGCCAGCAGGGCCCCATCCACGTAGGGCAGGGCGCTGCTGCCTGAGTCGTGCCGGATGGTCAGCTTTTGGTCGGGCATGCCGAAAATGATATCCACCGAAATGGTATATCCGGGCAGGCGGATGGAATGGACTTGCGATCCGGTCAGGCGCGCCCCGCGTGTCTCCACGACACCCTGCGTTTGCTCCAGTGGGACGGTCAATTCGGAGGGGTGGACGGCGGAAAGACGGTGGGCCAGTTCGCGCGCCGTTCCGCTAGGCGCGTCTTTTTTGCCGTCATCGGCATAGTCGATGATCTCCCATTGGGGGATATATTTGGCAGCGGTTTCGGCAAATTTCTGCAATAACACCACCGTCAGGGCAAAATTGCCGACCGCCAATACCCCTCGTTGGCTCTGTCCGGCTGCGCTGGCAATTTCGGCATAATCTTCTTCGGTTAATCCTGAAGTACCGATGACAACATGTACGCCCTGCTGCAATGCCGCCAGTACATTGGATTTTGCCACCTCGGGTTTGGTGAACTCAAAGAACACCTCACAAGGTTGCGTGAGCGCTTCCGATGCGGAAGCGTAGATCGGGCAGGTCAACCCGGCTTCGTCCAGCACATCTCCCAGGTTTTGCCCCGCATGGCTGCGTGAAACTGCCGATACCAGCCGGATATCCTCCGTATGCGCGACTGCCCGGGCCAGGGCAGAACCGGCCCAGCCGGTAGCGCCTGCCAGACAGAGACGAATGGTCATAAATTTTTTCCTCTACATCCTCTTGAGCAGTTCGGCCTTCTTGGCCTGGAACTCCGCTTCGCTCAACACGCCGTGCTGGCGCAATGTGTCCAGTTGGGTCAGCAGGTCGGCCGGGCTGGCAGCCGGGCGGGCGGCGGCGGGCTCCGCCGGGGCGTGCTCCAGCTTTTCCTTGGCGTTGAGCATGGCGGTCTTGTATTGGATCGGCCGTCCGATGTAGGTGAATTTGTTCACACCCAGTTCGCTGGCGGTCAGGATCTCGATATTGCCGTAATCCAGCATCCGTCCCAGGAAGGTCTGGTTCATCTTGACATCATTGACCTTGTCCAGGGAAGAATCGGTGATGTTCTTGCTGAACACACCCGAAAGCTGGATGACGCGCCGGTTGGTGACCACGTATTCGCGGTTCTTCCAGATCAGCACGTCCCGCCACACGCTGATAATCGGGAGGATCAGCAGCAGGTATCCGAGCGGCGCCAGCGGGTTAAGCAGCCACACTAGCCACAGTAACGTGACCAGGACGATTACGATCACCGCCAAAAGCGCCTCGGCCAGGATTTCACCCGCCAGCACCAGCCAGTGGTGGTGGGTCACAAAAAGCACCTGCTCGTTATCGCCCAACAGGCCTTTCAGATATTTGTCGCTCATATGCATCGCCTCCAAATTAATTTATGACTGCTTATAAAAACCAGTATAGCAATTTCGCCGGTATAATGCAATCCCCGTGGTCCGGCTTAACACGGCTCTCACAAAGTCTGAAAGTAGTGCAATTTCCCCCCGTTGATGCGCCCGCCCCAGGGCGGGAAATAAGAAGATTTTGGGGTGCTTGCACCCCAAAAGAACCGGGGGCAGGCTCCCAAACCCCTACCTTGTGAAAGCCCTGGCTGGCTTAAAGATTGTCAGGGACAAAAATTAACCGCTGAATATATTACTGAAAGTTCCTGCCGTTTTCCAGGAGCATCGTTTCCAGGATCTCTTCCGTGGAGAAACGCCGCTGCACTTTCCGGCGAACTTGTTTAAGCTGCGAAAACCGGTATGGGGAATGCCGCTCCAATTCAGCCAGGTAACCCCGGCTGAAAAGTTGCCCGACCCGGCCGGCCGAATCGATCAACAGCGGGGTGATACACTTGCGCATGATCTCTTCCAGCGTCTCCAGCCCGGTTCCATTAAAACAGCGCATGGCATCCAGCAAGCCATTCCCGAAAACGATCAGGCGGCTGGTGACGGCATCCAGCGGCCAGCGGCCGGCCGTCTGGGAGAACACGGTCATAATGCCAGCCCGGCGATCCTGTTCCACGTCTTCCAGGTCGTCCATCAGCTGTGTAAAAGCGCCATAATAAAACGAAAACTCTTGTTGGAGCGGAGTCAGGCTGCCGGCCACCAGATAACCATCCGCCAGGACCGATGTTCCGCCCTTTTCGAAGGCCAGCCCGAGCACGTCCATTTCATATGGTGAGGCATGCGGGAGCTGCAGCTGCAGGCTGTTGGTCTGCGCCCGCAGGATTGCCATCAGGCTGGCGTACACTTCCGGGTGGAGCTGCCGGTCGAACTGGCCTTCGATCATCCCCATCAGGTCGAATATTTTTTGCTCCCACGGATTGGCGGGCGGCACCGCTTGCCCTGCCAACCGCCGCTCGAAGGTGCGGCTGAAGGCGGCCTTCACGCTGGTGGGGATACCCGGATCGTCCAGGTAGTTATCGCTGTATGGATAAAGCAGGCTGTAGGCAAGCACGGCCGGTGTCACTTCCACCGGCTGGCCCAGCAGGTACTGCATCAGGTTCATCGACCAGGCATTCCGTCCGGCCTGGTAGATATCCACGGCGGAAATCTCCGCATCGAACTGGCGCGCCTGCCGGACGAAGCCCTCGACCGCCTCGGCAAAACCATAGGAAGGCAACGCGGCCACGTGCCGGTCTTCCAGGCCGAAGCTGGTCTTGAGAATGTTTCCCGCCAGCGGAAACAGCCGCTCCTGCAGCGTCGATCGGTCGGGCCGCTGGCGCGAAATCCGCTGCAATTCCTGTCCCAGCAGGTCCAGGCTGTTGCCCAGGCTGGCTTCTCGCTCTTTTTGCTCCTTTAGACTGTAGACCGGGCCAAGCTCGGGCAGGCCGGGTGCGCTGCTCCACCAAAGCTCTTTAAATTGGGTAACCAGCCCGCTGACCATCTGCTCGAAAGGCAGGGTCGCAGTCAGTGATTCATTTAAATCAACAGCGAGCATTCGATTGGCCTCCGGTTAAAAGCAAAAGGGTAAGGACCTATCCGAAAATTCAGGAGGAGTCCGCGGTTTGAGTGCAGGCACTCAAAGTGGGCTACTGCTATAATTTTCGGATAGATACATATTCATACGTATATGCCCCGAAAAGGATTCCTTTAATTTGCCCCCTTTCTTCAAATACGCTTGACAAATTAGAACATTTGTTTTATCGCTCACTGGTATCAACTCACACCCTCCTCAAAAATCGCGAGGTTTGGTAAGATAGGGTCACGATGACCCAAGACGAACTGGCTCAAAAGAGCCGTGACGAATTGATCGATCTGGTGCTTGCCGAGCATGCG
>Ga0116112_1000332_pt1 | contig 38824 bp, 33 predicted proteins | sample June2015DPH_8_15_FD_89721 | JGI IMG/M metagenome (GOLD analysis project Ga0116112, IMG submission 89721) | Peatland microbial communities from SPRUCE experiment site at the Marcell Experimental Forest, Minnesota, USA - June2015DPH_8_150 | ecosystem: Environmental > Terrestrial > Soil > Wetlands... | reverse complement strand
GATCTTGGGGGCCGTAAGAAGGGTGCCCCCGGTGTACTGGGTAATCTCGACCTTCCCGACAAGCTTCTTGTTCAGTTCCTCGCAATACTTGCCGAGCATTATGGAGTTCATGTGGACCGGCGGGAAGAAGTTCGCCAGCTTGAGCTTGATCACGTCCGCAGAGGCGATGGAAGAAATCGAAAAGATAAGAACCAACGCAAACAGGACCACCAGCTTCTTTACCATTCTAAGCCCCCCCTTAATGTTTTTTTGCCCGCACCGGCATGGGCCGAGGCAAAAACACCGCCCGCCGTCCCGACCTGGCCCGGCGAGCCCCGTTTCGTTCTCAAACCTTGGATTCCTCGACCGGAGCGGGCGCAAGGCACAACATCATCTATGCTATCCCTGCCGCAAACTCCTGTCAAGAAAGATATGACGCCGGCAGTCTTTTCGCCGAGGCACTGAGGCAGGATCGCCTATCATGGAAGGTAGCCGGAAAAGCTGAAACGAGAACATCGGGAGGGGCATATAAGGGGCTATCTGCCCTCGATAGGCCCCTCTTCTTTTTTGAAGACGACGGCGAGACCGTTTTTCTTCCTGAACACCCTTACCGCAAAAGGATGGGTTATCACCTGTGTCACGAAGCCTGCCGGTTTACGCTCTCTGAAAGGGATAACCATTTTTCCAAGCTCCTCATAAGGCGTGCCGAACTCTATGGCGTACCCGCCGGTCGGGCGGCTGCCCAGGAATATGCAGGCTGCCACGTATTTGGTGAAATCGATATCGAGTGGGGGCGTGGTATTAAAGAAGTCGGCCCAGAACGCCCGCCACATGGATGAATTCGTGATCGTCCTCTCGCCGGGTCTCGTCACGCTGCTGTATTGTCCCGACCACGCGAGGCTGTCATAGGCCTCCTTCGCCCCTGCGTTCTTGAGAACGGCCGCCAATTCCCGAAAGCCTCTTTCCATGGCTATCGACCATGCCGTTTCATCGGCCGGGTTCTTTGCATTCACGTCCGCCCCTCCAGCAAGGAGCATCTCCACGATGGCGGCTTGGTTCCTTACTACGGCAGCGGCCAACGCGGTTCCTCCGAGAGCGTCCATGACATTCACACGAGCGCCTGCATCGAGCAGGATCCTCACAGTTGTCGCATAGGGGCCGCCGGCGGCGTATATGAGGGCTGTGGCTCCGATCTTGTCCGGCACGTTCGCGTCCGCGCCCTTTGCCAGGAGGAGCTTGACAACTTCGTCTTTGCCGGCGCCTGCTGCCCCGATGAGTGCCGTCTGCTGTCTGTATCCCGCGCGCCCGTCGATGTCCGCGCCCTTGGCCAACAGGGACTTCACGGAGGCCCCATCGCCTTTCTCCGCGGCCTCCAGAAGGGCATCCTGTAATTCCGTGCCGGAGGAAAGGGCAGGGTAGATACAGAAAAGGAACAAAAAAGCAGGGACGGCGAGAATTGCAGGGACAAGCCCGCCCGTTCGAGGTCGGTTTCTCCTTCCCGGGGTCCGGGACGATTCCAAGTAATCGCTTTTCGACGACATATTGCCCTTCCTCCTGTTCCGGCGCTCACCGTGCGGGATAAAGCCCCCGCTTCTCCTTAAGCTTTAATTGGCTTTATTAGTCTATCCGGGTCGGAGTTCCTTCGTCAAGCAAGTCTTCACGCGGTCAGAAGCTGCCCAATCGAGATGCGCTGTTGTTATGCGACAGGTCTCTATTCCAGGTACCCTTTCGACGGCATGAGGTCGAGGCGCGCAAGGATATCGCCCGTGTCGGAAATTATCCCTTCCGGCAGGCGAGCCCCTGCGTGGAGCATGGGCCCTTCTTTCTTCCGGGCAGACGGCCCGAAGGCGAAGTAATGGTCCATGGCCTTGTTCGCGTTAGTGAAGGCATTGCCGTAGGGCGTGGGCTGCACGAGGTCGAAGACCTGCCGGAACGCTGCTTCCACCCGGTTGGAAGTCTCCCGGGCGGCTCTGAGACGGCCCTCTTCGACATCCTCGATGACCGACGCGAGGTGTGCTGGAAAGCAATTGGCCGTGCTGAGAAGAAAGCCGTCATAGGGGCCGTGGGCGCCTTTGAGCCAGTCCGCGTAGCTTCCCTCTGCCCCCCGCGTCAGGAAGACCCCGCCTTTGTCCATGGTCGACAGGGCCACGCGGTCGTTGCCGCTCGTATCCTTGAAAAAGATGAGGTTCGGATACTTACCTGCAAGACGGGCAAAAGTGGAAGGCTCGACTTCATTTTCCGTCACCTGGGGAAGCTGGTAAAGGGCAGTCGGCAGGTTTCTTTGGAGGACCGCCGAGAGGCCCTTGTCTATCTCCTTCTGGGAAAGCAATTGCCCTTTCGGCGGGCAGACGGTAAAGGCGGCGATGCGGGCAGCCTTCAAAGAGTCCCTTGTCTTCCGCTTTCCCGTTATCGCCTTGATGGTCTCGATAAACTCTTTCAGGAGCCTTTCCACGGAGACCGCGTCCGGCCTCATTACCCCCGCGAGCAGCACTAAATCGCCTTTGCGTGCCTCGGCGATAGAGAACCGGAGGAGGTCGCCCGTCTCCCCATCCGAGAGCTCCCAGCCGTCGCCTGTTGTCCCCGGTATGAGGTAGCCCTTGACATACCCGCTGAGGTGGGCCAGGTGGGCCGACATTCGTTTGAGGTCGATGGCGCCCTCGGCGTCGTAGTGGGTCAGAAGGGGACACCAAAGGCGGGGGACGCCCCCGGGAAAGAGATCGGCTATAATCGCTTTCCGGATATCTGCCGCATTCTCCATCGAAGAGGTTTCCTCGCTATACCTTGAACGCCTCTTCGGCGCCCGAGTAACGTTTTCTCAGTTTGGGCTTCTCGATCTTTCCCGTTGGGTTCCGTGGAACTTCGCCGAAGAAGACCTTGCGGGGCCGTTTGTACCTAGGCAGCTTCCCGCAGTATTTCAGGAGATCCTCTTCGGTCAGCTCTTTGCCGGGCACTACGTCGACGACGATTGCAACAATTTCGCCCAGCCGCTCGTCCGGCATTCCTATGGCGGCTGCGTCCTTCACGGCCGGGTGGGTATGGAGGAAATCTTCGACTTCCACCGGGAAGACGTTTTCACCGCCCGTAATGATGACGTCCTTTGCCCTGTCGACGATATAGATGAAACCGTCCTCGTCCTGCCGGGCCACGTCGCCGGTGTAGAGCCAGCCGTCTCTCAGCGCTTTCGCGGTTGCTTCCGGGTTCTTGTAATATTCCCTCATGACCCCGTTTCCGCGGACGACGAGCTCGCCGGGTTGGCCCCGCGCGACGTCGGTGCCCGAACCGTCTACGATGCGGGCCTCCCAGTTGAATCCGGGCCTCCCGATGGCGCCCACCTTGTGGATGTTCTCGATCCCCAGGTGGACTACGTTGGGGCCTGTCCCCTCGCTCAATCCGTAGGTGGTATCGTAGTCCATATCGGGGAAATACTTTTTCCAGTGGATAATGAGGGCAGGAGGAACGGGCTGGGCGCCGATATGCATGAGGCGCCACTGGGACAGCTCGTAGTCCGCGAGCTTGAGCTCGCCGCTGTCAAGTTTCACCAGTATGTCTTGAGCCCACGGCACGAGGAGCCAGACGATGGTCCCTCGCTCGTCGCTCACCGCCTCCAGGACCCATTGCGGCGAAACGCCTTTCAGGAGGACTGAAGGCGCGCCGACTATGAGGCTCCCGAACCAGTGCATTTTTGCGCCGGTATGATAGAGGGGAGGGATGCAGATGAAGACGTCTTTTTTCGTCTGGAAGTGGTGCATGTTTTCCGTGATGCACGCGTTTGCCATGTTCAGGTGAGTCAGCAGGATCGGCTTGGGCTGACCCGTCGTACCGGAAGTGAAGTAGAGGCCGCATGGATCGACAAAGGTGATATGCACCCCGGGAGGCGCAGGTGATGCCCCGGCAAGGACGTGCGAAAAAGACTCGGCGAAAGGAGGGCACCCGTTCCCCGCGCATATATAGTGCTTGACCGAGGCCAGCTTGTCTTTTACGGCGCTGATCCTGTCCGTGAACTCTTCGCCGAAGACGAGGATATCGGGCTCTGCAACATCGGCGCAATACTTGATGTCATCGCTCGTGAAGCGGAAGTTGAGGGGGACTACCCATGCCCCTGTGCGGACGATGCCGAAATAGGCGATGAGCCATTGGATTGAGTTGTTCATAAGTTGCATGACTTTGTCGCCCTTCTTGATGCCTCTGGCGATGAGGGCATTGGCAAAGGCGTTCGCGCCCTCGTCGAACTCGCGCCACGTTATGGTGGAGCGTTTTTTCTCCGAAGGCAGCCTCTCTATGAGGGCGATATCGTTGGGATACATTCTGCCGTTCCTAGCCAGTATTTCACCGATATGCACGTCTATATGCGGCATCTCTGTACCTCCTTTTCAGGGTGGCCGGTCCGTCGGATCGTTGGATGCACGGCTGAAAATCTCCCAGGCGTTTGCTCCCAGAAGCTCCGAAACCTGCCTGGCGCTCTGGGCGGCCAGGGCGCCGTATTGCCTGACTAGTGACTTCGAGAACAAACCTACCACGAACATGACTCCGATTGGCTGTCCGGCCGATGCAAATACCGGGGCTGCCACTGTATTGATCTTAGGGTTCATTTGCCCCACATCTTCTGCATAGCCCTCTTGCCGGCACCTCTCCAATTCACGCTCGAGCCTCTCGGGGTCGAACCTGGAAGGGTCGCCGTGGAAATAGAGGCGCGGCTGCGCCAGTATCCTGCTTCTTTCGGCCTCCGGCATGAAGGCGACGACGGCCTTGCCGTGGGCGCCGTGGGTGATCCGGTAGCGGTGACCGATCCGTATGGTGAGGCCGATTTCACCGCCTTCCTGTTTGCCGATGACAAACACATTGTCGTCGGCAATTAGCCCGAAGGCGGCCATGCTGTGTGTCTGGCCGGCAAGTCTCTCAAGGAAAGGTTCTGCTATTTTCCCTACATTCAGGCTGTCGAGCACCTTCCTCCCGAGGGATATCAGCCCAGGCCCGAGGGCATAGAGCTTCCCTTCGACGTCTCTCTGGACGAACCCGAACTTCTGGAGGGTATTCAGTATGGAATAGCCCTTGCTTTTGTGGATGCCGACGCTTTTGCAAAGGTCGGTAAGTTTCATCCGGGCCGGAGCATTCTGAGCAAGGCATATGAGGATCCGTCCCGCCTGTTCCACTGCCGGCACCAGGTCGGTATAGCTCGGTTTTCCTGCCTGTCCTTTCGTTTTGACCATAGTTTCCATGGTGTTTCGTGACCAGAACAGCGTAAGGTCCCGCAAAATCATCGTAAACCAATTCCTAAGGACCCGTCAAGAAAGAATTGCATACGATGGAAATCAACGACAGCCCCGTGGGCTTCATCGCCTCCGGGGCTGCCTATCTCTATACCAGGGAGGTCTTTCCCCGGTGCTCCTTCCTGAAGTTGGGGATGGTATGGCCGCTGCCATGGAAGATGATCGCAGAGTTCTTCAGGAAGGTGAAGAAGGTCATAGTCGTGGAGGAGCTCGACCCGTTCTTTGAGACCGAGATCAGGGCCAGAGGTTTCGATGTCTTTCATGGAAAGGACCTGATTCCGGCAATAGGAGAGCTTTCCCCGGCCGCGGTTGAAAAGGCCCTGAAAAAAGTGGTCGACGGAAAGGTCTACACGGAGCCTAAAGGAAGGATAAGCCAGGACGAAGTACTCAGGCGGCCGCCTAACCTTTGCTCGGGCTGCTCCCATAGGGCCCTGTTCTATGCGCTCAAGAAGCTGGGCCTCTTTGTCTTCGGCGACATAGGCTGTTACGCGCTGGCAGTCGCCCCGCCCCTTTCAGCGATGCATGCATCAACGTGTATGGGGGCCGGGGTGGGCGGCGCCTACGGCGCGGGAAAGGTAATGGGCAGCGAAGGATTGGGTAAGATTTGCGCGGTCATAGGTGATTCGACATTCCTCCACAGCGGGATTGCGCCCCTCATGGACGCTGTCTACAATAAGGGATATTCGACCACAATTCTGCTGGATAACAACATAACGGCCATGACCGGCCTGCAGGAACATCCGGGCACGGGCTATACCAAGGCACTGAACCGACATTCGCAATCGATTATGAACAGCTCGTGAGGGCTCTTGGGGTCAGGCACGTCAGGAAGGTCGATCCCTATAAGTTGAAGGAGACGATGGATGTGATCCGGGAAGAGGCGATGCGGGACGAAGCCTCCGTCGTTATCACGGAGAATGGTCCCTGTATGCTTCATCGCCGTGAGAAGAGGTCCTTCCCGGCCCGCTGCTTCAGCGTGGATGCCGACAAATGCCGGGGCTGCAAGGTCTGCCTGGAGCTGGGTTGTCCGGCGATAGGCTGGGTGGATGAGGCCGGGCGGACCGGGGACGGCAATAAGAGAAAGGGGAGGGTGCTGATCAACGGGATTCAGTGTCCCGGTTGCGGCCTGTGTGCCCAGGTCTGCAAGTTTGAAGCGATTGTCCCCGCTGAAGCTTGAGGGCCCGCGGGTGCCTATTCCTTCCTCCTGACAACTGTATGGTAGCGGACACCAAAACTCTGCGAGGGAAGACGTGTTTTTAGGGAAATCAGGCCGTTTAACGGGGTTTGCGGCCGTGTGGAAAGACCGCCAATAAGCATGGAGAGTACGCCCCGGGCCCGGCCGATCCCGGCCGGGGCGTACTCTGATGCCTGCATTGCCGTCTTATGTCCCGGCCCTTCCTGCCGATAATCCAGAAAGTACGGCGCACCAAAAGGAGACGGCCCATGACGGAGAATATGCAGGCGGACACGAACGCTGCCGTGGCGCCCCGGCCCGCAACGGAATCGGATAAGGGAGGCAGCGAGCGCTACCGCAAGTCCCTCCTCAACCACCTCACCCTGGGCCTGGCAAAGGACATGTATTCGGCCACCCCCAGGGACAAGTTCAATGCCGTCGTCCTTTCCGTAAGGGCGGCCATGATAAAGAACTGGATCAGCACGCAGCAGCGCTACTACCTGGCCGATGCCAAGCGTGTTTACTACCTATCCCTTGAATTTCTCCTCGGCCGGCTCCTGAGCTCGTACCTGATCAATCTCGGTCTCACGGAAGAATACCGCGAAGGCGTGGGCGTCCTGGACATCTCCTTTGAGGACGTGCTGGACCACGAATGGGACGCGGCCCTCGGAAATGGAGGTCTTGGAGGGCTTGCGGCGTGCTTTCTCGATTCCATGGCGACCCTCAGGTACCCCTCCTACGGCTACGGCATACGGTACGAATACGGCATCTTCTCCCAGAGGATCAAGAACGGCTTCCAGTCCGAGGCGCCGGACAACTGGCTGCGGTATGGTAATTTCTGGGAATTCCCCCGGGCGGAGCTCCTCTACCCCGTCCGATTCTACGGCCATGTCCAGACATACGGGACAAACGGCCGGGCCAGGTCTGCGTGGATCGAGGCCGACGAGATACTGGCCATGGCATATGACTATCCAGTTCCGGGATACAGGAACGATTTCGTCAATACCCTGCGTCTATGGGCCGCTAAATCTACGCGCGATTTCGACCTGGAGTACTTCAACAGCGGCGACTATATAAAAGCCGTGGAGGACAAGAACTCGAGCGAAAACATTTCCAAGGTCCTGTACCCGAACGACGCCTCCCTTCAGGGCAAAGAGCTGCGCCTAAAACAGCAGTACTTCTTCGTCGCCGCCACTTTGGGTGACGTGCTTCGCAGGTACAAGAAATTCCACGGCGGCTACGACGCTTTCCCACGGAAGGTGGCGATTCAGTTGAACGATACCCATCCTTCCATCGCAATCCCGGAGCTAATGCGCGTTTTCGTGGACGAGGAGGGCCTCGAATGGGAAGACGCCTGGGCGCTCACGTCGCAGACCGTCGGATATACAAACCATACTATTCTTCCCGAGGCGCTCGAGACGTGGTCGGAGGAGCTTATGGGCCACCTGCTTCCCCGCCACCTGCAGATCATCAAGGAGATCGACAGGCGGTTCCTGGTCCAGGTGGTGCGGCGGTTTCCGGGCGAGCCGGAAAGAAAAGAGAGAACCGCAATTGCGACCGGAGGGGTAATCCATATGGCGAGGCTTGCCATCGCAGGCAGCCATGCGACCAACGGTGTCTCCCGGCTCCATACGGAAATCCTCAAGGCAGAAGTTTTCAACGATTTTTATCTCATGTATCCCGAGCGCTTCCATAACGTTACCAACGGCATTACGTACAGGCGATGGCTCATGGAGGCAAACCCCGGGCTCTCGGCCCTCATTACCGAGGCCATCGGGGACGGATGGACCCGTGACCTTGAAGGGCTGCGCGCTCTGGAGCCCTTCGCAGGAGACGACAGTTTCTGCAAGGCCTTCGAGGAGATAAAGCAGGGAAACAAGGAGAGGCTCGCCGCCCACCTCCGGAGGGGGGATAAGATCGCCATGAACCCGTCTTTCCTCCTCGATTGCCAGGCGAAACGGTTCCACGAGTATAAACGTCAGCTCCTCAACGTTTTCCACGCAATCACCCTCTACAACAGGCTTGTCGAGGGGGACCGGGCCGATTCATTCACCCCGAGGACGATATTGTTTTCCGGCAAGTCGGCACCGGGCTACCTTATGTGCAAGCTCATCATAAAACTGATCCACAATGTTGCAGACGTGATCGCTGCCCATCCTCTCGTAAAAGAGAAGCTCGAGGTAGTCTTCGTGCCTAATTACGGCGTGACTAGGGCCCAGTTCATCATCCCGGCCGCCGAGCTGTCCGAGCAGATATCGACGGCCGGATACGAGGCGTCCGGAACGGGCAACATGAAGTTCATCCTCAATGGGGCCCTGACGCTCGGCACCCTCGACGGGGCGAACGTCGAGATCCGCGAAGAGGTGGGAGAGGAGAACTTCTTCCGCTTCGGCCTCGATGCGGGCGAGGTGCAGGCCCTTCGGCCGGCCTACAACCCGGCTCGTTACATCGAGGAGAATGACGAGCTGAAGCGCATCATCGCCCAACTTCGAAGCGGTTTCTTCTCCGCAGAGGAGCCATCCCTCTTTCAGCCGATCCTCGACAGCCTTATCAACGGAGACCGCTTCTTCGTCCTCGCGGACTACGCGAGCTACGTTAGCTGCCAGGAGGCAGTGTCGAGGGCTTATCAGGACCGGCGGGGCTGGACGAGAAAGGCGATCATTAACGTGGCGCGGTCTGGCAAATTCTCGTGCGATAGGGCGGTCGAGGAGTACGCACGGCGCATCTGGGACGTGTGCCCCCTTTATCCCTGCGAAGGGACGTAGCGGCGTCTGGCGTCCGTCATTATGATTTCCTTCATTCCACGCTTCGTATGTGCTATTCTCATTGTGCTCCATTGCCTCAGAGACAGCTGCCGGACATAGGTCCCGCGATCAAGTGAGGAGGGTTGCATGAAACAGCCGCTATGGACACCGCCCCCTGAAAGAGTCAAGAACGCGAACATGACCCGCTTTATCGAATTCGTCAACAAGAGGCTCGGCTTGCAGTGCAGGGACTATTTCGACCTCTACGCCTGGTCGATAGAAGCCATCCCTGCCTTCTGGTCCGCCCTCTGGGACTTTCTCGGGATCAAGGCCTTGCAGGGATATACGTCGGCCGTGGAGGACCTGGCCGTATTCCCGGGCACGCGGTGGTTCCCGGGAGCCAGGCTCAACTTTGCCGAGAACCTGCTTAGATACAGGGACGACAGGTGCGCCTTCGTCTTCAAGTCGGAGACTGCGCCACCGGTCAGGACCACATACGGGGAGCTTTACAGGGCGGTCGCACGCCTCGCCTCTGCCTTGCGGAACCTCGGGGTGACCAGGAATGACAGGGTTGTCGGCTATATGCCGAACATGACCGAGACCGCCGTGGCAATGCTCGCCGCGACAAGCATCGGCGCAGCTTGGGCTTCGTGCGGCTCGGAGTTGGGCATACAGGCCGTGATCGACCGCTTCAGTCAGATAGAGCCGAAAGTCCTTTTCGCAGTGGACGGCTACCGTTACAAGAACAAAGAATTCCCGATGCTGGCCGACGTTAAAGCGGTCGCCGAGGCGGTGCCTTCGATAGAGAAGGTTGTTATAGTCCCCTACGCGGGCGGCGGAGCGGGGGCGGCAGGCGTGCCCGGAGCTGTATTATACGGTGACTTCCTGGACTCCGACGAGGAATGTGTCTTCGAGCAGGTCGGTTTCAATGACCCTGTCTACATAATGTTTTCCTCAGGCACGACGGGAAAGCCGAAGTGCATGGTGCAGAGCGTGGGGGGCATCCTGCTCAACCAGCTCAAGGAGCTGATGCTCCACGGGGACCTCGGGAGGGAAGATACGATCACCTACATGAGTGCGCCCTCCTGGATGATGTGGAACTGGCTCATCGCAGCCCTAGGGGTGGGGGCGAAGATCGTGCTCTTTGACGGGAACCCCGGATACCCGGACCTGGGGACTATGTGGCGGCTCGTCGATGACGAGGGGATCACCTTCTTCGGGACGAGCGCTACTTACATCAACCTGCTGAAGGCCCAGGGCTTCAGGCCCAAAGAGCTTTTCGACCTTTCTTCCCTCGCCTCCATCGGACAAACGGGGTCGCCCCTGTCCGCAGAGGGGTTCGAGTACGTGTACGACGGGATCAAGAAGGACGTTCATTTCAATTCCCTCTCAGGCGGGACGGACATCAACGGCTGCTTCGTGATCGGCTGCCCGGCGCTGCCCGTATACGCGGGGCAGCTCCAGGCTCCCGGCCTTGGCATGAAGGTAAAAGCCTACGACGAAAAGGGGGCGCCTATCTATGACAGGCAGGGCGAGCTTGTCTGCGAAGCGCCTGCTCCCAGCATGCCTATTTATTTTTGGAACGACCCCGACCTGAAGAAATACAGGGAAGCTTACTTCGGCGTATATCCCGGCGTATGGCGCCACGGCGACTACGTCGAGTTCTACAGCGACACAAAGGGCGTCACTTTCTTCGGCCGGTCGGATGCCATATTGAAGCCGTCGGGCGTCCGGATCGGAACGGCGGAGATTTACAACATCGTCGAGAAGCTCCCGGGGGTTGCGGACAGCCTCGCTATCGGCCAGAACTGGGAGGGCGACCAGAGGGTGCTCCTCTTCGTGAAGCTCTCCGCGGGCGCAGCGCTTACGGAGGAGCTGAAGGGCCTAATAAAGAGCACGCTCCGGGACAAGGCATCGCCCCGCCACGTGCCGGCCCTTATCATCGAGGTTCCCGACATACCCTATACGTTCAACATGAAGAAGGTGGAGAGTTCGGTTACGAATATCGTCAACGGGCGGGCCGTCACCAACAGGGACGCCCTGACCAACCCCGAGTCGCTCGACTACTTCGAGAAGCTCATGCCAATCTCATAGGAGAAGTACCGGCAGGGCTCAGCCCTTGGAAGGCCCTTTAGAGAAAATGTTTGACTATCCGTTATATATTATAGTATATAACGTTTAGCGATGAGCCATCCGGCAGCGAGAGCGATTCTGTCATTCCTATTTACGGCCCTTCTTGCCGGGCAGGTCCTGGCGGCTGAGATAAACCTTTCGGCAGCCGCCAGCCTGAGAGAGGTAATTACGGCGCTTTCCGGGAGTTACGCGAAGGCCACCGGAGAGGTCGGATTCCGCACGAATTTCGGCGCCTCGGGCGCCCTTGCCAAACAGATCGCCAATGGGGCGCCTGCCGACATATTCCTTTCGGCCAATACCGAGTGGATGGACTATCTCAAGGCAAGAGGGCTTATAGACAAAAAAAGCATCTCGCCCTTCGCTTATAACGTGCTCGTTTTTGCCGGAAGGCCGCAGTCAAAAGTGGGGGGGCTGCAGGATGTGGCAAAGCTTGAGAGGGTCGCCATAGGCAGTCCGAAGAGCGTGCCGGCCGGTCAATACGCGATTGAGGCCCTGAGGAGGTCGGGCATCGAGAAAAAGCTCGAGAACAAGTTGGTGATGGCCAGGGACGCCCGCGAATGTCTCGTATACGCCGAGAGGGGAGAAGTGGACGGGGCCTTCGTTTACAAGACCGATGTCGAGGAGGCCGGGAAGGGCGTGAAGATCCTGTTCACCGTGCCGCAGGAGCTCTATCCGAGGATAGTCTACCCCATGGGCCTGACCGCAGAAGGCGTCAAGAAAGCCAGCGCCGCGGCCTTCTTCCGGTTCCTCCAGTCGGGAGGGGCGAAGAGCGTTATCGCGCGCCACGGCTTCGAGGTGAAGTAGGAGCTATGCCCGCTTTTACTGCCGCCGATTACTCGGCGATCTTCTTGTCGCTGAAGGTTGCGGTCGTGGCGACCCTGGCATCCCTTCCCTTTGCTTTTGCCGCAGCTTATATAATGACGTACCGGCGGTTCCGGGGAAGGATCGCCGTCGATGTGGCCGTCAATCTTCCCCTCACCCTGCCCCCCGTGGTGATCGGATACCTTCTGCTCATTCTCCTCGGGCAGCAGGGATTCATCGGAAGAATGCTGCTCCAACCGCTCGGCATAAAGCTGATCTTTTCCTGGAAGGCAGCGGTCATTGCCACGTCGGTGGTCGGCTTTCCTCTCATGGTGAGGTCCATACGGACAGCGATGGAGGGGATAGACGAGCGCCTCGTCCATGCCTCCCGCCTGCTGGGCGCCAGGGCGCTCGACACCATAATGACGGTCATCGTGCCCCTGTCGGTTCGGGGGATCATAGCAGGCTCGGTGCTCATGTTCGCCCGGGGGCTGGGCGAGTTCGGCGCCACCGTGATAGTAGCCGGCAACATCCCCGGCGTGACCCAGACTATTCCTCTCGCCATTTATGAATACGCAGGCTCCCCCGGAGACGATGCCATGGCGCTCAGCCTCTGTGCCGTATCCGTGTCAATCTCGGTCGTCGTGCTTGTCTTCCATGAATGGCTCGGCAGGCGTGTCGTAAGGAGGGACTAGGTGGAGCTCCGCGTGGCGGCCAGAAAACGGTTCGGCGCTTTCCTGCTGGATGCGGACTTCAGCGTCAGGGGAGAGCGCATCGGGGTCTTCGGTCCTTCCGGAGGCGGAAAATCGACCCTGGTCGGCATTATTGCAGGGCTGGCCGGACCGGACAAGGGGACCATCGTTCTTGACGACGAGGTCATCTTCGATAGCGGTGCCGGCCGTAACGTGCGGCCGGAGCACAGGCGAATGGGGATGGTCTTCCAGCGTCCCAGCCTTTTCCCTCATCTGAGCGTAAAGGGCAACCTCCTTTACGGCTTCAAGCGGTGCCCGCCCGAAGCCCGCAAGATCGCCTTCGACGACGTGGTGGAGGTATTGAAGATCGGCAACTTGCTCGACCGCGGAGTGAAGCACCTCTCCGGCGGTGAGAAGCAGCGGGTGGCTATCGGGCGGGCGGTCTTGGGCAGCCCGCGTCTTCTGCTCCTCGACGAGCCGTTGTCCGCCCTTGACGACAGTCTCAAGTTCCAGATAGTTCCTTTCTTGAACGAGGCGTGCGAGGTCTTCAGGATCCCCTACCTTTTCATCTCCCATTCCTTACTTGAGATGCGGGTCATGACGGACATCGTCCTCCACATGGCCGGGGGGCGCGTCGTAGAGCAGACTACAGCCGAAAGCCTCGTGCGGGCCCGGATGGGGGAGGGGAAGACAGGCTACATAAACCTGCTCCGGCTGCCCGAAGGCCGGGGGGTCGACGGTCTCTATGCCTTCGATTGGGGCGGCCAGCGGCTTTTGGCTTCTTCGGGGAACGATCAGCCGGGAGCCCTCTTCGAGCTTTCTTCGAGGGACATTATCCTCTTTCGGGGACGCCCGGAGGCGGTTAGCGCCCGAAACCTCCTCAAGTGCAGGGTTGTCGATGTCTTTGAAACGGGAAGCAGGGTCGGCATAGAGCTCGACTGTTGCGGCAACCGCCTGGTGGCGGAGGTGGTCGGACAGGCGGCCGAGGAGCTCGGAGTAAGAGCGGGGGGCGAGATCTACGCCGCAATCAAGGCAACGGCGTTCAAGAAGTTGGGATAGGCCGGAAAAGCGCATGCCGGAGCCATATCCGGCGCTTCCTCTCAAGGGTAATGTTTTGCCAGCCTTCCGGGGGGAACGCCCAGCAGGTAGAGGGCCATGATAGTCCAATTACGGAGCGTGCACCTTGCTATACCTTCCTTCCTCCACCTGCGGGAGGAGGTCTTCACCTTTTCGTCTATCAGATGGATCCTGTCTCCCCGCTTCTTCACCCGTCTCATCAGGTCTACGTCCTCCATTACGGGCAATGGCCTGTATCCGCCGATCCGCAAGAAATAATCTCGCTTGAAAAAGATCGCCTGATCGCCGTAAGGTATGCGGGTCAAGCGGGACCGGAGGGACGCCGCCCTTTCGATGATCCGGTACGCGAGTCCCCTGTCTGCTATTCCAAGGTCGAAAGCGCCGCCCACGAAATGTCCCAGTTCCATCGCCGAGGAGATTCTTTCAAGGCCGTCCGCCGGAAGCTCGGTATCTACATGGAGGAACAGGAGGACGTCGCCGCCCGCAGCTTTGGCTCCCGCGTTCATCTGGATAGCCCGTCCCCTGGGGGAGAGAATGCTTTTGGCGCTGCTGTCCGCAACGGCCCTTAGGGTCCCCCCTTCCTCGCTCCCGTCGACCACGATGATCTCGAGGGCCTTGTCGAAAGCCATGCCCCGAAGCCGGCCTATCGCGTCGTTGATGAGGGCTTCTTCGCGAAAAACGGGTATCACGACCGAGATCGTCATGTCAGGTGCCGGCGGTCTCTAATGTAGTCGATTGTCGAGAGCCTGCCGGGCGGGAGATCTCTCAGCCTGTCGTAAAGCGCCTTGACGTCTTCGTATACGTCTATATCGTCCCAATGGGGCAGCACGTGGACGCTCACGCCCTCCTTTCGGAATACGGCCATAGTAGCCTCGAATACCCCCCTGCCGCCCCACTCGATGCCCTCAAAGGCCGCCGGCAGGACGGCCCCTCGGCGGAAGCCTATGAGGTAATATCCCCCGTCATGAGCCGGTCCTATGACCGCATCTTGCGACTTGAGGCGCTCGAACGCTTCGCCGATAAAGGCAGGCGGAAGGTCGGGAAGGTCGCTGCCTATAAGAACGGCCCGAGAGCAGGCGGGAAGGGAGAAAACCTTTCGAAAGGCGGCCAGCATTCTCATCCCGAGGTCGCCCCCCTCCTGGGGCAGGCAGGTAACGCCGCCGCCGAGCCAGTCAATGGCAGGCCCCAGGCCAGGGGGGTGGAAGAATACCAGGGGAGCGCGACCGGCCCGGCGGACCGCGGCAAGGGTGTCGGAGACAAGGCAGCGGTAGAGGTCAAGGGTAGCCTCGTCTCCGATCGTTTCCGCAAGTCTTGTTTTTACAAAGCCTTTGGCGGGGAGCCTGAGAAAGAGGATAAGCCGCTCTTCGTAACATATTGAGGTTGCTCGCCTTTTTGTCATTCCCTTTGCCCTTGGCAGGAGCTGCCCGAGCCGGCTGTGCAGCCGTAGCAATGATCGCCGACCGCGATGCGGCGGTCAGCCAGCGGACCCATATCGAAAGCGGAGATGTGATGCGGCGCGCCGTGGTCTATCGTCAGACCCAGCATCTGGTTGAAGTCGCAATCGTAGAGGCTTCCATCCCAGCCGACGGAAACCATGGATCTGCACATTACCCCCTTCAGGTTCACGGGATTGAAGGCCTTGATCAGCCGTTTCATGTAGTCCTCATAGTTGCCCGTAGCAATAAGATACTCGAGATACCGGCCGATGGGCATGTTGGTAATGCAGAACAGGCGGTTGAAGCTCAACCCGTGGCGTTGGCGCAGGGCTTGCCTGTAGAGTGACTCCAGGCCCCCTTGGGCGCCGGGAAGGTAGGCTCCGGCCGGGTTATGCACGAGGTCCAAAACGAGCCCGCTTCCGTCCCGCCCGTAACCTTTTGCGTTGAGCCGGCCTATGACCTCCATCAGCCGGGCGAATACCCCTTCCCCCCTCTGCCGGTCGGTCAACCGGGGGTCGATGTGGGGCAAAGAGAGGACTACCTCGATCCTGCAACGGGCATAAAGATCGAGGAGACCCTCGTGCTCCTTGTCGAGAAGGACCACTCCGTTGCTTCTCACGAGCACGCGCCGCCCCAGGGCGGCGCATTCCTCAAGGAACCAGCGGAATCGGGGATGCAATTCGGGGCTGCCGCCCGTTACGTCGATGACGGGTATGGCATGGCTTCTCAAGACCTTCAAGCACTGGTCCATTATCTTTCCGGACATGGCCTCGGACCGCCGGGGACCCCCTTCTACATGGCAGTGCCTGCATTCCAGGTTGCAGCGGTAGCCGATATTGACCTGAAAAATGTCTATACCCGCCGCCCGGAGAGGCTCCTTTGCCTTCTGTGCAAACGATGGCGCGACCGGGTCCGCTGTCACTTCACATCTCCTTTTCCTTGATGATCTTCCGCATCTGGGTCGAGTGGGCCAGGACAATGCCTGCCGTCATAGCCGCGCCTACGTGGACGGCCTCCATCATCTCTTCCCGGGATACGCCGAGGGAGAGGCACTGGTTTGTGTAGGCGTCAATGCAGTACGGAGACTTTTGGGTGGCGGCTACGGCGAGCGCAATGAGACCTTTCTCCCTTTCGGTCAAGTGCCCGCCTTTCATGGCTTCGCCGTAGTAGTCGAAGTACTTCCTCCCCAGTTCCGCAGCGTATTCCCCTATATTCTCGAAATCTTCGAGGTCCTTCTTCTCGTAGTACTCTCCCATGGGACACCCCTTTTCCTCGGTTTTTGCAAGCCCCGTTTCTTCCTGCGGCGGACGCCCGGGACTTGAGCCCGACAAAGGACAGCTCGAAAAACATGCGGCCCTGCCCGGAGCTATTGACGCGCCGATGTCGAATAATATATGGATTATAGGCTTTTTCCCGCGGTGCTGCAACGCGGCCGCAGCATCATCCGCCGAGCCCAAAAAGATCGCAGGCAGCGTTCACTACCGCCAGGGCGAACTCGGGGTCTTCCATGTTGGCATCTACTTCGACAACTTCTATTTCTTTCTTCAGAGCGCTCTTGAGGGTCTCGCAAAATACGCTGTCCCCTTCGGGGTCGTAGGTGGGGCTGCCCGGCCTGTCGACCGAAGACCACCCCCGGAGGGGTATAAGGACCTTTACAGGCCCCGAAGATCGATTCAATTTCGAGGCGAAAGCCGCCGAGATTTCGCGCAATTCATCGGGGGTGGCGCGCAGCCATGTCCGGAGCTTATCCAGGTCGTATTTCCGCCGTTTGGAGAAGGAAGGCCATGACCGGGGCGGAGTGATATGGTTCACGCCGCAGGTGGAGACGATCTGGGGAATACCTACGTTCCCGGCCGTTTCCAGCCGGCCGGGCCCGGCGTCCCGGGTAAACCCGTAAAGGTGCTCGCCTACGCCCCCGGGCGCGAGGTCTATCACGCCCCGGAACAGGCGCTCTCCGATCATGCTCTCCATGGCCCGGTCGCCGACTCCGTTCGCATGGAACCCGACCACCTGGCAGCCCTTTGCCTCGAGGGCTTGACGAACGGACCTTGCGCACTTTTCGCAGGGACTCATCATCGTCATGGCCAGGGCTCTCTCTGTCTCGATGGCGGTCTCCGTAAGAGGGCCGTGCAGCATGGCCCAAAGGGCCCATGCGGCCCTCTCCAGCACATTGCGCACGGGATTGGAGAGGCCGGAGATATCGACAACGGAATGAAACAGCAGTATATCGCTCGTTTGCAGGAAAAGGTTGGAAGCACCGTGCATGGCGGCGGCAGAGGACACCATGAGCTTGGGGAAGCCGAAGGGGAGGGCTTGCATGACGGCCGTAATCATAAGGGTCCCGGTATAGCCCCCGATGCCGATCACGCCGTCGATCCTCTTTTCCATTGTGAGTCTCGAAGCTATGCGCGATGCTCCATCGACCATCGCCTCCATGTTTACAGCCATATCCCTGGAACCGTTCAGGGCCTCGAGGCTGTTACCACCGGCGTGTGCCACTTCATCGGCCGAAATCTCCGGCCTGAGCTCCCGGTCCCCGTATCTCATAGAGAGATCCATGATCATCGGCCTGGCGCCGAGATCCCTGAGCGTCCGGCTCAAGTAGAGGGCTTCGGCTCCCTTGGTGTCCATTGTGGCGAGGAGAAGGATAGGGGGGTTCAGGTTTTCATGTACTTCCAAGAGAGAGAGCCCTTTCGTATCTCGTCTATCGGGAGGTCGTAAAAAAAGCCACGGTCCCGGATATACTCGACGTTCGGCCTTCCATCGTCCGTATGGGAAGGGAGCATCGCGTCGTCTTCCCCGTTGAACGGAACGGGGGTCACCATCATTTTCTCGCAGTATGCGCGATCGTAGGTGGGAGTCGTCCTGACCCAGCGGCCGTTGATATAAAGATCGGCCAGACCGTGAAAGGGAAATATGTTGCTGCCCCTTTTCTTGACGATCTCAGGGGCAGTGAGGTGGGCCCGGATCTCCGCAAATCTGAGCCGGGCAGGGATACGCGCTGCCCGGGCCAGAGCGACCAGGAGGACCGCTTTTTGAACGCAGTAGCCTTCTTTGGCGGCTAGCACATGACTTGCCCTGAAGTGGGAATCAGTCGGCCTGGGCGCATAGATATTGTATCTGATCTCGTCTTTTACGAAATAGAAGAGGCGAACGGCCCTTTTCTTTGCCCCTTCCAGGTCCGCGGTCAGGTCGGCCGACTTTCCCGTTACGGCTGCGTTGTCGCAGTCGATGAAGAAGGTGGGCTCCAGGCCGCGGCTTTCGTCGATAGCTCTATTCAATCCTCCACCAGCGTCAAGGCGTTCGGTGCGCACCACTGCACACACTGCGGATTGGGTGGCTCTCCGCAGAAGTCGCACTTCAAGGGTATTTCGGTGTCGGGCTCCTTGTATACAGATTTTGCCGGGCACGAGGCCCTGCAAATCACGCATTCGTCTACCTCGACACCTTCGATCATGAGAGTGCCTTTTGAGTTGCAGGCCGCCTCGGTATAAGGGCCGGCGATGACAGGGAGGCAGAACTCCTCGCCGATGAATACCCTTATCCTCGACCGCCACGGGTTGACGGCCTGTGTATGGGCGAGGGAGCAAGCGATCTCGCACTGCTTGCAGCCGGTGCATAACTTATGGTCTATCTTGATCTTCATATCAAATCTGTTCCTTCCTTCTCCAGTCCCATCTCCCGAAGCTTCTCCTTGGTGGGAATGCCCTTTTCGTCCCATGCCCTCAACCGGTAATACTGGGGGAGGAGTTTATCGAGTTCTATCACCCTGTTCTTTACCCGAGGCTCATTGAGTATTCTCGGCGGGAGGGTGTCGTCCTTCCCTGTGATGCCGGCCCTCATGTTGAAGAGGCGCTCCAGGTTCCAGATCTTTTCTCCGAGCCTGTTGACCCCTTCCGGGGTATACTTTTCCCCCGTCACATACGTAAGCCACTCGGCTAGCTTCTCTCCCCATAGGGGACCGTGGTAGATGATCCAGCAAAGGACGCCGGAGTCGGCCGCGGCGATATAGTCCTGGTCCTTCTTGGTGAATTCCACAAAATAGGCAGGGTCCTTTCGCCCTTCGTAGAAGGGCAGGGTAGACTTCGTATGGGCCCCGCCGGTGTTGCAGGTGGCATATTGCAGGCCCAGGGCATCGAACGCCTGCGGGTGCCAGGCCGGTATGCCCATGCCCTTTATGCCCATGTACAGCTCGGGGTGCCCGTATTTCTCGGCAAGGGCGATACCGCCCTCCGCCATGAGGTCCCCTATCCCCTCCCTCCTTGCTATCTGTTTCAACAGTTTGAACATATTCCGGTTGCCGAACTCGAGGGGATAGCCCATGTCCTTTTCCGGGAGGTGGCCCTCCTCGAAGAGCTCCATCGCACAGGAGACCACTGCGCCTGCCGTGATCGTATCCATCCCGAGCTCGTTGCATAAATAGTTGTTGCGGCATATGTCCAACATATCCCCGATGCCGCAGTTGGACCCCACCAGGGCCATGGTCTCGTGCTCGGGGCCCTTCGCCGTCAACGGATATTCGGGATCGTTCTTGATGCGGCTTCGCTTTCCGCATGCAAAGGGGCAGGCAAAGCAAGCCTCGTCCCTGACGCGTATGAGGGCGCGGATCACTTCGGGATCTTCATACTTTACGAACTCTTCGAAATAGCCTTCCTTGAAATTGAACGCTGCCTGGCTCTTGCTCGCGTTCGCCCGGCCGGGCAGGCTCCAGGTGCCGTACATCCTGCGCTTCAGCAGTTCTTTGTTATCGCGGCCCTCCTGATAGAAGTCCATGACCGCCTTTCGAAAGCCGTCCACATCGGCGATGTTCACCTGTCCGGTCCCCAGAGCAGCCACGGCTTTGAGGTTCTTCGAGCCCATCACGGCACCCAGGCCGGAGCGTCCGGCTGCCCGCCCGCCGTCGGACATGATGCAGGCGAACCTGACCAGATTCTCCCCCGCGGGGCCTATATTGGCGATGCCCATACTGTTGAGCGCCCAGTTGTCGAGGCCGTGCTTCGTCCGCATATCCTCGCGGATCGCCTTCTCCGTCTCGGACGATACCTTACCCCACAGGTAGCCTGCGGGGTTTATCTCCACCAGGTCGTTGCGAATAGTAACGTAGACCGGCTCGGGCGATTTACCCTCGAATATAAGGAGGTCGTAGCCGGAATACTTCAGGTTTGCCCCGAAGTACCCGCCGCAGCAGGGGCTGGACACGCAGTTGCTCAAGGGGGACTTGGCGGAGACTATGAAGCGGCTTGCCGCCGGAGCGCCGCTCCCCGTCAGGGGCCCTGTAGAGAAAATAAGCTTGTTTGCCGGGCTGAGGGGGTCTATGCGCGGGTCTATCTCGTCGAAGAGGATCCTGGCGCATACGCCCCTCCCGCCGATGTAATCGCCCATCAGGTATGAAGGCATATCCTCCACCCGGCTCGTCCCCCTGGACAGATCGACTCTCAATATTTTGCCGTTCCAGCCGAACATGCTAGTCACGCCTCCCCGTTATCTTGATGATTGAACGGACCCAGGGCCCTGACCGCCTCTGTCATCTCGTTCACGATGCTTGCAAAGCGAACTCCCTCGGAAGCGGAAACCCAGTCAAGCCGGACCCTACCGTCCTCCACACCGAATTGCCCCAAAACCCTCTTGAGCAGCGCCATTCTTGCAGCCGCCTTGTAGTTCCCTTCGAGATAATGGCATTCTCCCGGATGACACCCGAGCACAAGCACGCCGTCGGCGCCTGCCTGAAGGGCCTCGAGAATAAAATAAGGCTCCACCCTCCCGCTGCACATGACCCGGATCATCCTGATGTTCGGGGCGTACTGGATCCTTGACGTGCCGGCCAGATCGGCACCCGCGTAGGAGCACCAGTTACAGCTGAAGACGAGTATCTTCGGCTCGAACCTGTCCACTCATCACCTCAATCTATAGGAACTTACCGTCCGTGAGCTTCTCACCATTCGATTCTTTACGTGGCAAAGGCAGCACGTATTTCTGCCACGATCTGCTCCCTGGTGAAGTGCTTTCCTTTCATCGCGCCGCTTGGGCATGCCCCCGCGCACGTGCCGCATCCTTTGCAGAGCGCCTGGTTTACTACGGCGACGCCTTTTTCTACATCTTTCTTCACTGCTTCATAAGGACATGCGGTCTCGCAAACGCGGCACCCGCTGCAAAGCGATTCTTCCACTTCTGCAATTGCGGCCTGTCCCTCTATGTTCTTCCGCGTCAATATCGTAAGGGCTCTCGAGACAGCCGCCTGGGCCTGGGCGATACTCTCGTCGATGAACTTCGGGCTGTGAGCTGTGCCGCACATAAAGATGCCGTCCGTGGAAAAATCGACGGGCCGGAGCTTCATATGGGCTTCGAGAAAAAAGCCGTCCTCGTTCAGCGGGACCTTGAGCATCCGGGCGAGGGCCAGGTTGCCCGCCGGCGGAACGGAAGCGGCAGCCAGGCACACCAGGTCTGCGTCGAGCTGCAGCTTTTGACCGAGGACTGGCTCCGTAGCGCACACCCTCAGGAAAGCCTTTCCTTCCTCTTCGACCGGCTGAACATCAGGCTGATCGTCTTGCTCATGGCGTATAAAGACAACACCCAGGTCCGAGGCTTTCTTATAGTAATCCTCCTTGAATGCGTAAGTCCTCATGTCGCGGTAAAGGACATAGACATCCATCTCGGGCTTGAGCTTTTTGAGCTTCAGCGCGTTCTTTACCGAGTGGGAACAGCAGACCCGGCTGCAATAAGGCCTCTCCTGATTCCTCGAACCCACGCACTGGATGAAGACTGCCGTATCGGCCTGCTTCACGCGGTCATCACCCTTTTCGATCATCCCGTCGAGCTCGAGAAGGGTCATCACTCTGGGGTCCTGACCGTAGAGGTACTCCTGGGGCTTAAGCTCCTCGGCGCCCGCCGCCACTATGGTCACGCCGTGCTCGATTTCCTTAGGTGCGTCCTTCCCGTTCACCCTGATCTTTGACAGAAAGTTGCCCACGTACCCCGAATGCTCTACGAGCTCCGCCCGTGTCGAGACCTCTATGAGATCGGTCGCTCGGACCTGGGTGATGAGGTCTTGCAACAGACCGCGCACGTCGTCGCCCTCCAGCGTTTCCGGTATCCTGGTCGACAAGCCCCCCAGTACTTCGGATCTCTCGATCAGATGGACCTTTATGCCCTGCCGGGCCAGAGCAAGGCTGCTCGTCATCCCGGCGACGCCTCCGCCGATTACAAGGGCCGCGCGGGTCACGTTGTAGTTTGCCCGGTAAAGGGGTTGAAGGAGTAGGGCTTTCGAAGCTGCCATTCTGACAAGGTCTTTAGCCTTCTCTGTCGCGGCTGCTTTATCGTTCATGTGCACGAAGGAGCAGTGTTCCCTTATGTTGGCGAACTGGAAGAGGAAGGGGTTCAAACCGGCTTCTCTCAGGGCATCCTGAAATACCGGCTCGTGCGTCCTCGGGGTGCAGGCAGCCACCACCACCCGGTTGAGCCCCTCTTTCCGTACGGTTTCCACCATGTGTCTTACCGAATCGACGGAACAGGCAAAGATCTCCTCCACAGCGTGGGCCACGCCGGGGAGTCCGCGGGCGTGTTCCACGACTTGCGGCACCTTCACGATCTTAGCGATATTCGTGCCGCAGTCGCATACGAAGATCCCGATTCGGGGCTGCTCCCCGCTCACTTCACGCTCCTCGGGATAGACCTTTTCCTCTACCATGGTGCCGCGCTCTTCACAGAGGAGCTGTGAGGCGAGCGATGCCGCGCCGGATGCTTGAGTAACCGCGTCCGGGATGTCCATAGGGGCATGGAAGACGCCGCAGGAGAAAACTCCGCTCCTTGAGGTCTCCATGGGCGAAAAAGCGGGGCTCTGACAGAAGCCATGCTCATTGAGATCTACGGCCAGTTTTCCGGCTAATTCCCGGTTTCCCGGGGCCGGTGTCAAACCCACGGATAGAACGACGAGGTCGAATTCCTCATCCTTGACTGCCGTGCCGTTGATACGGTACCTGAGGACCACGTTGCCGCTGCCCGGCCGCTCCTCGACGAGCGAGGCCTTGCTCCATATGTAGCGAACCCCGGGCATGGCCTTGGCCCTTTCGTAGAAGCGCTCGAACCCCTTGCCGTATGCGCGGATATCGTTATGGAGGATGGCGGTCTCCATCTCCGGGTGGTGCTCCTTCGACAGGATGAGCTGTTTTGTGGCGTACATGCAGCATACGGCGGAGCAGTATGAACAATTGGCACTCTCGTCCCTCGACCCCACGCATTGGATCCAGGCGATCCTGTGGGGCGTCTTTCCGTCGGACGGGCGGCGAAGCTCACCTCCATTGGGGCCAGAAGCACTGATCATACGCTCGAATTCAAGACTGGTGACGACATTCGAGAATCGATGATACCCGTACTGGCTCTGGAGAAGGGGATCGAAGGGCTCATATCCGGGCGCGAGGATCAGGCTCCCGACCCTCACGGTAGTCTCCTTCGGCTGCATCTTGAAATTTATAGCCTTGCTTTTGCACGTGGGCACGCAGATCTGGCAGATCTTCCTCTTGAGAAAGAGACAGTTCGCCGAATCAACTACGGAGACCGCCGGGACCGCCTGGGGGAAATGGACGTGAATGCACTTCTTCTTTGCCAGGTTCTCGTTGTACACGTCCGGAACATAAACGGGGCAGTATTCCGCGCAGGTACCGCATCCGGTGCATTTCTCTTCGTCTACGTAGCGCGGTTCCTGAACGAGACGGACCTCAAAATTCCCCGCTTCTCCCTCCAGTCCGCCGACGCTGGTGTTCGTAAGAATGGTTATGTTTGGGTTCGAAGCGCACTCGATGAACTTGGGGGAAAGGATGCACATGGAACAGTCATTGGTTGGGAATGTTTTGTCGAGCTGGGACATCTTTCCGCCGATGGCGGGGGCCTTATCGACGAGGTATACCTTGAACCCCGAGGCCGCGGCGTCCAGAGACGCCTGTATGCCGCCGACGCCCGCCCCCACTACCAGGATCGCTCCGACCCTTTTCCCGTCTACGGGACCCTCGCTCACGCTGATTTCATCAAGCTGCCGGCTCATAGTACCTCGCTTACAATCTCGGAAATATCCCGGACCTGGAGCACATCCTCCTTTCCCAGAGTAAGGACGCTGTCCTTGAAGTTCAGGATACAGTACGGACAGGCGGTGGCAAGCACTTCGGCGCCCATTTCGAGGGCCCTTTCCACCAGGGTGTCAGAAAAACGTTCCCCTTTCTTCGTCTCCATCCAGATCCTCGCACCCCCGCCCCCGCAGCAGAGGCTCTGCTCTCTGGCCTTCATCTCGTCCATCAAGGTCAGGCCGGGAATGCCGGCCAGGACCTTGCGCGGCTCGTCGTAAATCCCGTTATGGCGTCCCAGGTAGCAGGGATCGTGATAGACGACTTTTTTCTCGTAAGGCTTTTGGAAGGAAAGAAGTCCCTCATCGAGGAGGCGGGCAAGATACTGGGTGAGGTGGACTACGGTGAATTCTCCCCCCATGGGCGGGTACTCGTTTTTGAAGGTATCATAGCAGTGGGGCGAGGTGACGACGACCTCCTTGATCCCCGATTCGCGGAGTGCCTTTATATTGCTCACCGCAAGGCTTTCAAAGAGAGCGTAGTTCCCTGCCTTCCGGATGCTCTCGCCGCAACAGCTCTCTTTGTTGCCGAGAATGCCGAAATTTGCCCCGGTCTTTTTGAGCACCCCTGCCGCAGAGCGGGCCACATTCCTCATCTTTACGTCGAAAGCGGGCACACAGCACGGGAAATAAGCGATTTCCGTTTCCTCGCTTATCATCGGCACCGCGAGATCCTTGGTCCAATCGACCCTCTCGCTCCTGACGCCGCCCCAGGGGTTGCCCGCGCTCTTCAAGCTTGCCATTGCGCTCCGGAGGCTCGCCGGCACTGCACGGGCGATGCTGTCCTGGGTGATGTTGCGGACGGCCCTTATCACGTCGGTAATGGCTACACCCCGCGGGCAACGGCTCACGCACATATTGCAGGTAGAACAGAGCCACCAATCTTCCTCGCTAAGCTCCACCAGCCCGAACTTCGACTCCGTGATCTTTTTGTGGGGCATGAATGTTCTTACGTCGTTCCAGGGACAGCTTGCCGTGCACAGGCCGCACTGAAAGCAGTTGCGAAATGCATCGCCTCCGGCCTCCTTGATCATTTCGATTGCTTCCTTGAACGGCGGTATCGCTTTCATGGCCGGCATCCCCTTATCCGTCAATTCGCGGCCTCTGCGGCCATCATGCTGCTGAACTTCTCCGCTATGGAATCGGCCAAGGCGGCATCTTCCATGGAGCATTCCATCTCGATGAGCTCGACCCCACGGCCCGTGCCGGGTTTGAGATGGCGCTTGAGGCTCTTGACGAAGGCCGCGTCCGCTTCCGGATCGAACAGCGGACCGCCTTCGACGCCCAGGGAGGAGAACCCTTTCAAAGGTATGTAAAGGGCTGTGGGGCCTTTTGCCCTACTCAGTTTTTCGGCGAAAACGCGGCCGATCTCTTCCATCTCACGCTTGCTTGTCCGGGCCTGCACGCGCATCTCATCCTGTACGTATATCTTTCGCTTCGCTAAGTTCTTCTTCTTCCAGAGGGGATCGGTGAGCCTCCGTGAGTAAGGTCCGCAGCTCAGAGCGTCGAACCCGCAGGGCGTCAATATTACGGGGATCCCCCTTTCAAGCTCCCTGTCAAACCTGTCGAGACCTGCCGCACGGTTCCCGCCCAGCATGGCTTCCGACAAGCCGGCAGGCACAAGGTCTATGACTCCGTCGAACATGCCGTCGGAGATCATTTCCTCCATGATCCGGTCGCCCACTCCCTGCGCATGGAAGGGGATAATCTCGAAGTCGGCCTCGCATCGCGAGCGCACCGCGCGGGCGCATTTTTCGGAGAACTGAAATTCCGAAATCGCCACCAGCTTCCTGGTATCTCTCTCTTGCGTCCGTTCTATCCCGGCCACGCCTGCGATCATCCCGGAAAACCGCCGCAGCAGGTCCCTCACGAACCTGTTGAGCCCGTTGATGTCGAGGCACGCATGGAATATAACGATATCCTTATGTGCAAAATAGCGGGCTGAATATGCGGGCATAGCGGCGGAACTGGAGAGGATGAGCTTGGGAAAGCCGAAGGGTAGGGCTCTCATCACGGACGAAAGAAAGAGCGTGTTGCTTGCCCCGCCAAAACCGGCTATAGCATCGATAGCGCCCTGCTCGTATAGTTTTTTCGCAATACTTATCGCGCCGTTTTGCATAGGTTCCGTGATCGCCGACGTTCCCTTCTGAGAGGATATCTCTTTGAAATCGGCCCCGCCCTGCCGGGCCACCTCGACGCATGAATAATCGGCGCCCTCCTGGCCGTGGGCACGCATGGCGATGTCGACGATGATTACCTTGCACCCGAGGGCCTCTGTGAATCCCTTCAGATACATGGCCTCTTCGCCCCTGGTGTCCAGGGCTGTCAGCAACAGGACTGTGGGCATGTTCTCACCTCATCTTCCCCGGAAGTCCCGGCCTAAGGTCGTTTGACCCTTGAACGGCCGGGCGCCTTCCGCATTTTCAACGCTCTTAAAGTCCTGCAGTCAACCCCTTTACCAGATACGGCACCTCGACCCTCCTGGTGGGCGCGAGTATCCTGCTCTGGTAATCCATCACGTATTTCGATTTGAGGGTCCGCGTGAGTTTTCGGTACTCGTCTGCGGCGATCGAGGTGGCGATCTCTTCTATCTTCGGACTCGTGCCTTCGACAAGGATAAACGGTCCGGAACCGACCACCACCTTCCACACGTTCGTTATTTTTATGCCCAGTTTTTCCACCTTGGGGATGAACTCCTCCTCCAGGAACTTCCGGTATGCTTTTTCCATGCCCGGAATGATATTGAAATACTGGTTGAATTTCCATACCCCCATCTGTACCTCGTACCTATCGACCCTGGTAGGGCCGTACGGCCTGTAAAGTCTGCTCGAATAATTCCTGATAAGAGGGAAGAGCTCCTCCATAAGATCGCTATACTCCTGCGATGTCACGGCCTTTTGAAAGGCTGCATTATGGTCCGTCGTGGACACGCTTATGATACGGGGGCCTGCGCCGACCACGACATAGTACGCTCCAACGATCCTTAGCCCCGTTTTTTCAACCGCAGGAATGTATCTGCCGAGAATGAATTTCTCGTATTCCTTCTCCTTGTTCTCGACCACGTCCCAGTAATGCGTAAAGAGTATTGCCATGGCCCCCCTCCTAGAAGATCCTCAGGATCATGGGTTCGGAGCTGGCCGTTACCTCGTACGACTTGAGTGCCGGGGTGCCGGCGAACAGCTTTTCGAATCTGCCCACGATCTTCTGATAGTCGCCGCTCTTTTCATAGGCTTCCAGGTCCCCTTTGGTGTCCCAGGCCGTGATCGAGATGCCCTCCTCCGGATTTTCCATGTTTTCGAAGAGGTGGACGAAGCGGATGCCCTTGTGGTTCGCATGGGCGGGGATCACCTCGTTCACGTAGTGATTGCGCAGTTCCTCCATCTTTCCCTGCAATACCTTGAAAAAAGTCATTCTTACGTACATGTGGACCTCCTACTTTCGGAAGAGTTGGAGCATCAGATCGATCACGTACTGCTCGTCCGTATTCGTTTCTTTTTTGGCGTATTTCGCTCCTCTGGCCTGAACCCAGAAAATGTTCTCCGGAAAAGCGAATCGTTTGTCCACTACCCATTCCATGTCCTGCGGGTTGCCGAAATGGCGTTCGACATCTTTCGCGATCTTCACGATCTCGAGTATTTCCCTGTCTTCTACGCAGGGCGTCTGCCTTAGCTCTTGAGGCACCTCGCAGAGCACCGTGCCTTTCTCGCCGTAAACGACCATCTTTGTCTTCTGTCCGATGGACCGCGATTCTATGGCCATCTCCTCCTTGTGAATCACGAAGGAGTCCGGGGTGACCTCCCCGCTGACCACGCTCTCGCCGAGCCCGAAGTTGCCTTCCAGTATCGCCCTGCCCATGTCGCCCGTGTTGGGGAGCAGCGTAAGAATGACCCCTGCGCTCTTCGCCTCGATCATCATGATGACGGCGATACCGATAGGCGCCCAGGAGACCGGCATTTTGTTGTGGAGCCTGAAGGCGATTGCCCTGGTCGTAAAGGCGCTGCCCCATACCTTCTTTACGTGCTCGATGATCGCGTCCTCTCCTTGCACGTTAAGATAGGTCTCCATCTGGCCGGGCATGCTGACCGCTCCACTGGAGCGGACGGCGCACGGGACCTCCCGGATCCCGACCTCTTTCTCCAGGCGCCGGTAAAAACTCGTGATGGGCTCACCGAGGGCAGGCGGCATGGACGCGCTTTCGATCACGTCCCTTATCCGCCTGCTCACCTCCATGACCCGGTCCACGTCCTGGTCCAAGTCGACTCCACTGGCCAGTCCCTCATCGACTATCCGGCCCACCTCGTTCTTGAGGCCGGTGGCATCCATGAAATGCTCGTACGCCTTCACGGAAAGGGCAAAGCCCTTCGGCACACGCAGGCCCAGTTTTGTCAGCTCTCCCAGATTGGCGCACTTCTTGCCCACGAGGTCGTTATATTCCTTAGAAAGCTCGTCTAGCCAGTAAATTTCCTTGACTTCCATGGCGTATCCCCCGGCTGTAAAGCCATTATGCGTTCAAAATAAAGACCGTTCCCATATTCGCGTCGAGTCTGACCTTCATACCGTCTTTCAGGACCTTGGTGCCCTCGAAGACGTTCATCACGACCGGGATACCGTATTCCCTGCCGACGATCGCCGCATGGGACAGGCTTGCGCCGCGGTCCACGATGACGCCGCCCAGGAGCGTGAAGACAGGCGTCCAGCTCGGAGACGTTGTAGGCGCCACGAGAATGTCCCCTTTCTCGATCTTCGACAGCTCGCTTTCCGTCCAGACGACCTTGACAGGCCCTTCATAGACGCCGGGCGAGCCGCACACGCCGTAGAGGTCTGCCTTGAGCTCGGGACGGGCGACGGGCATGGTGCCTACGACCACCTTCAGGGCGATGGGGTCGAGAGACTCGACGAGTCCCTTCATCGCCTCCTCGATGGAGAAGCCTTCCTTCATTATCATGGGCACGTTGCCCCGCTCGCACCAGCCCTTCCAGTCTGCCTTCCTGCGCTCGACGAGAGACCGCAGGTTGAACATACCCGGGTTGATGCCCACCTTCCTCACCTCATCCGGGATGAGGAAGAAAATGTCCTCGGCGCTATCGATGGTGCCTTCTTTGGCGAAGCGCCTCCCCATGCCGAGGGCGGTCCGCCTGATCATTGCGTGGGCGTAAAGATCGAGGTAATGGTTGTGCTCCTCGCTGAACCAGGCGCTGTTCTGGGCGAGAGTGAGGATCATCTTGAACCAGCTCCTCTGCTCGGGGGCTATCTTCTCGAGGACCTCTTTTTCGGTTGCCATCCTTTCGGCCTCGTGCTTCTTTCTTTCTTCATCGAGATTGTAGTCGATGCCTTTTTCAAGGCCCATCTTGATGATGTTGAAGGCAGGCGTAGGATCTTCCAGCCACGTGGGCACGTTGATCTCCGCCATCCTCTCGAGCCTCCACCCCGCTTCCTTCTCCATGAAGTCGTCGAATAGCTTCAGAAACTCCGTTCCCCTCGGAGCGGACTGGAGCACGCTCCTCATGTCGGAGACGGAGTTTTTGAGGAACAGGTCCTTTAGTCCCAAAGTCTGGGCCTGCTTGGCAAGATCGAAGAGACCCTTGTCGACCTGGAAGCTCTTGTTGTCGAAGCCGCTTGTCAGCTTGTGGAACTGCGGGCTCGTGTCGTCGATGCCGAGGAGCTGTCTCGTCATCTGCTCGAAGAGCACGAAGGCGGTATAGACGCCGTACATCATGTACATGTGGATTTCCCACATCCGCCTGCACGTATTGATCGTTTCCTCGAAGGTCTCCAGAAGCTCGATGTTCGTTGCCTTGTCGAGGTCTACGGCTTTTATCTTTTCATATCGGCCGAGCATCTCCTTTACGAAACCGTTCCACAAGCCCTGAAAATCGTCGATAAAGGGCTTGATGGCCACCCTGAAGCGCTCTTCCCTCGCCTTTCTCTCGTTAGGGTCCTTCACGATCAGCAATGCCAGATAGCCTGCACCGTCCTTGAACCGCCAGTCCCACCCTTTTACGGTCGGCAGAGAGAGCTTCTCCGCCCCGTACTGCATCCCGTGCCGGCAGAAATTGATCCAGAACCAGCCGAACATAGGCGTCCATGGCGGCACGGAATGGGTCGCGTCCTGGAACCAGCACGGCGAAACCTCAAAGTCCACAGCCTCATCGAACTCCAGACCCGGAACACAATCGTACATCTTCATAATCATTCCCCCCTTTTGGTTTTTGTGTAACAACCAAACAGCCCTCAGCAAGAACCATTTTTCCGCTGAAGCCGAAAGCCATATTTAATGCATTGCCCTTCCGCCATCGACAAGGATGGTCTGGCCCGTTATGAAATCTGCGGCGTCTGAGGCCAGGAATACCGTGGCCCCCACGATATCCTCCGCAGTCCCAAGCCTTTTGAGCGGGGTTCTGGATGTGTCGTATTTCTTCACATCCGCGATCGTTCTGCTCGCCTCCGTATCGGTATAGCCGGGCGCCACCGCGTTGACGGTGATATTGTCCGGCCCGAGCTCTGCCGCAAGGGCCCGGGTCAGGCCGACAACGCCGCCCTTCGAGGCGACATAGTGAACAAAGCCGTTAGAACCCGTGAAGAATACCTCGGACGTCAGCATGACGATCTTCCCTTTTCCCTGCGCCTTCATATAGGGATAGACGGCCTGCGTGCAGAGCCACGGCCCCTTCACGTTGATGCCCATCATGAGGTCCCATTCCTCCACCGAGATCTGCGTGAAAGGCCTCCGCTCTACGCCGAAGTAATAGGCGGCGTTATTGACGAGAATATCTATTTTTCCGAATTTCTTCACTGTCTCGTCGGCCATCCTCTTTACATCGTCGAAGCTGGTCACATCGACTTGAAGAAAGATGCATTCGCCGCCTTTTGCAGTTATCTCCTCCGTCGCCTTCTTGAGGCCTTCCAGGTCTTTCCTTGTAACAAGAACGAGCTTTGCTCCCTCTTCGGCAAACCCGACGGCGAACGCCTTGCCGAGGCCCTTTGCCGCTCCCGTGATAATGGCGACTTTTCCTTCCAGATGTTTCATGACTTGCGCTCCTTCCGAGATGCCGGCAGCCGGGACATCAAGCAGCCCTCACTACAAGGCCTCCCTTGCCGGTTCCCGTATGTCTCGCCAGGGGATTGCACTTGATCTTCAAGAGATAGATCGCCCTTTTGCCGAAGGTCTCGTCTTTCAGGGATTCATAGCTTCCGGTCCCCTTGACCAATAGCAGGTCGCTCTCCCGGAATGCCTGATTCGCCCTCGTTTGATCTTTGCCCTGCACGAATATCTTGTTAACCGTAACAACCTCGTCCGCTACCCGGTCGAGGCCGAAAAAGGCCGCATCCTCCATCGTGGCATCCTCAAAGAAGGCGGGTTCCTTTACTACGAGCGTCACTCTTAAGCCCATCTTTTTGAGCGTCTTGACTAGAAGCGAGTCGAATCCGATCTCGCCCGCATTGTCTGTGACATAAAAGACATTCCGCGCCTTTTGCGCCGCCCCGAATGGGTCGCCCGAAACGGCCGGAAGCGCTGTTTTTCCCTCCATGATCCCCAGGACATCGGGGAAAGTAAACGCCCCCGAGGGCACGCCGATGGGTGCCACATTTCCGGCCGAGGCGAGAAAGCAGGCCCTCTCGAACCTGTCCCTCGGGGTCTCTCCCTTTTCTATATAATCATCGGCTGCGGGAAGCAGCCCCAGCACGAAGGCATTCGTCTTTCCCTTGAGCTCCTGCCAGAAATCAGACTCCGGAGTGACGAATTCGTATATCAAGCTTACGGCTTGATTGCACAAGGAGCCCAAGTTCGATGCACCGGTGATCTCGGCGGAGAGGAGGTGGAGGATTTTCCTGAACAATTGGGGGATATCGCGATTGCCGTTCTGGGCCGTGGCCCTTCCGTATACCCACTCCAGTACGCAGAGGCCGCACTCCAGCTCGGGTTTCATATCCCCCATCCGCTCCTCGAACCAGGTCCTCGGATCGACATCAGGGCCCTTCCCGATACGTCCTTGCCATGCCGTTGCCCGGTTCTACCAACCCCGTTCTTCCCAGGGCCTGTACTTAAGGCCGAAGTCTTTAGCGATCAACTTGTAGCAGTTGTAGCTGCTGCCGCGGCCTATGCCGTGGGCCGGGTGGCACGCCATGCCTGCCATATAGTAATTCTTGATGGGCATGCGCTGTCCCGAGAGCTCGGGCATCGGCCTGTTCCTGCCTGAGCACTCGTAATGTGCGTCGAGACCGCCCCATCCGCCCTGGGGCATGCAGGGGTTCCTGTTGACAACGTCATCGGGGGTGGCGATCCATGCCGAGATGAAGGTGTCCCTGTTCACGTTGGGCGCATACTTGCCCCATTCGTCCACCATCCTGAACTCGATCTCCTTCTTCATCCTCAGCCAGTCACGCTCGCTGAAGTTTCTCCAGGGGCAGGTGAACTCCTCGACCAGGGCCGCGAACCGCCCTGCCGGCGCGCGGGTCTTGTCCCATTGCGTGTCGGGCGCCACGAGTAGATAGAGCTTGTCGGCTATACCTTTCGCCCACCGTTCTTTCTGGTATCGGCCGCTCAGGAAATACTCGGGGTCTGCCTCGCCGAAGTAAAGCCGCGGCACCATCCCCAGCTCGGGCGTCTGTGGATAGACGGGCGGCTCCATGAGGGCGACGTTTCCCCAGAGCAACTGGGTTCTCTCATAGCCTTTATCGTCGTAGAGGGCGGCAGGCTTTTCCTTGAGCTTCTGGCCCTTTGCCCAGATCTCGGCCGGCCAGTTTTCCTTGCCCGCGACGTCCATCGTAAGCTCCGTGTTGAGGTCGCTCACCACGACGTCGGCCAGGATCCTCTGCCCGTCGGCCAGCTCGATTCCGTAAGCCTTGTTATTGTCGATGAGCACCTTCTTTACCTCGTGCAGGACGAAGAACTCGCCCCCGTATTCCTGGAAGGCCCGCAGCAGAGCGTGGGTGATGCTGTGAGTGCCGCCGGTCACGATTGCGGCCGCATCCATCGAAAGAATCAGGCCCAGGGCGTGGATATGCCAGTAAGGTCCCGGTCTGTCCTGAGGGAAGAAGCCGGTGGATGTCTGGATGGCCCTCATGTAGAAAGTCTGCATCTCGGGGCTGTTGAAAAGCGTCGTGGCGATGTGGCCGACCGTTCCGAAGGCGATGTCCGGGGGTATTCCGTCCTTCGGGTCGTCTGCGAGCGCCTCCAGCGGGTCGGGCCCGTCTGGCCATTCCGCGGGCCCGGTGAAGCGATACCTGTGCCAGGCGGCTCTCCATCTGACCTTGTATCTCCTGATTATTTCCTCAACGGTGTTGGCGTCGTCTTTATTGATCTTGGCGACTTCCCTGATGGTATAATCGGCTGCTTCCTGGGAGAATTCGGCCCTTCCGGTAAAGTTGTCGACCACCGGGAATATGGTCTTGCCGAGGATGTAGTCGCCGTTAGGATAGATCCATGCCTCGTTGTTCTCCGGGAACAGGTACACGAGACCGTAGTCCCTCAGGTTGAAATCGGTATAGGCAGGGTTTGTATAGAAGCGCGTGAAGTGGGCGCAGACATTCTGGATGAAGCCCGGCAGCGGAAGCTCCTCGCCGCAGGCGCCGCCCCCCATTTCGTGCCACCTTTCGAACATGGCCGTCTTGAGCCCTGCCCGCTGCAGGTAGCATGCTATGATGGTCGCATGGTGCCCCCCCCCGACTATTACCGCATCGTATTTTTTATCTGGCATGTCGGCCTCCTTGGCGTCATTCTTCATTCATTATCTGCTTGGAATGGGCCGTGGACCCGGCTTGGGGATAGGCCCTGGTCCGGCCTTAGGCGTCGGCGCGGCCATTGCCGGCGGGGCCTGGGGCTGGGCTCCCGGCGCAGCCCCTTCCTCCAGCGGTGGGTACACCGGATTTTTGCTGAAAAGGAACTTTATGCCGCGCATGATGAGGGCCGGGTTCTTGAGGACGGTCCAGACCATGTGTCTCAAGTCTTGAGGGTCGACGAAGGCCCTTACCGTCCAGTGGACGGGGTGGAGGATCTCCATGACCATGAGCATGCGCATGGGCTCCTCGGCTCCGTTCCGGGGCGGCTCCAGAGTGGAAGGGACTATGTTCGTGGTCTCGATGGCGGCTATCCGCCCGCGAAGTAGTGTTCTGCCTAGGCCGGTTGACCGTATAAACATCGTTGCCTCCTTATTACTTACTCTAGAACAGCCCGAGGTCTCTCGCTTCCTTGACGCCTCTTGGCTCGGGCCACCACTTCTGTATGCCCAAATCCTCCGCAATCCTTTCTGCAGCGTTGAATCCGGGGCCGTATGTTATCATACCCCCTGAGTGCGTGCAGGCGCCGGCGAGATAGAGCTTCTTGATGGGCGAATCGTGCTGGCTGCAGTACTCGTTCGGCCTGAAGTAGCCCATCTGCAAGGGAAGGTAGGCGCCCTGTTTGAAGCATCCGTTCTTCATGTCGGGGAATTTGTTTTCCGTGTCGAGGGGAGTCCCGATATAGTCCCACACTATCGTGTTGGGGTTCATATTCGGAGCATATTTCTCAAGCGTTTTCTTGCAGGCTTCTGCGTAAGGCCTCCTCATCCTGTTCCATGCAAGGGCCCCTCCGTCCTTCAATTTATATGGGGCGCATTCCATGCTTATGAGGCCGATGTGCTTCACGGCGCTCTCTGGCCGGCGATGGACGCGTACGGGATCATGGATGGAAGGAAAGCAGCAGTTGAACCCGCCGTTGTGCAGCTCGCCCCTCTTCGATGCTTCGAAGTGATCGACAAGGTCCTGCTCGCTCTCGTATCCGATGACATAGATAAGGGACTTCGAGAGCTCCGGGTCATTCTTCAGGGCAGTGAACTGGGGCACTTCCGTGAGTGCCAGATGGCAGGTAAAGAAGCTCATCTCGGAGTAATGCCACTCATCGAGCCTTGTGATCAGTTCCTGCTCGAGGTGCTCTTTCCCAATGTAGTCATAAAAGGTCTGGTGGGGGTTAATGGCGCTGCAGACGAACTTGTTTGCCTTGATGATCGTTCCGTCGTCCAGCTCGACCCCTTTGGCCTCTCCGTTCTCGATGACGATCCTCTTGATAACGCAGCCGCTGATTACCCGGCTCCCGTTTTCGGAGATATACTTTCCAAGGAGATGGGCTACATGGTGGGACCCCATGCGCGAGAGGCGGAAATGCCAGCCCCGGTTTATCATGAGGGGTACCAGATAGCCAAGACCTTCGAGGTCGTAATCGAGGCCCCACATTGTGGCGAGATAGAGGAAAAGGGCCCTCACCTTGTCGTTTTCGAACCAGGCATCGACGATCTGCCTGGGGGTGTATCCCGTCAGCTCGTCATCCCACTTCGTGGCCGGGTGCCTCTCCAGCTTTGCCGCCTGCTCCAGGCTCGGCAGGGGGTTTACGTAGCTCGCCGGCGCCAGGAAGACGTCCATGGCTTCATCCGACCACTTGACGAAGTTCCTGAACGACTCCGCGTCGTTTTCAGAAAATTTGGCGATGGACCGGGCAGACTTCTCGGTGTCCTTGTAAAGGGCCAGATAAGTCCCGTCCTGAAATGGCATGACGACCTGGACGTCCGGGTAGATCCACTGGAGATCGTACCTCGTCTCCAGCTCGAAATCCCGGATCGGGGGAGCATACTCCACCATCATATGGTAAATGGCGTGGCTGTCCACGAGCATGCCGGGGAGAAGGAGGTTCTCCGTTGCCAGGCCGCCCCCTATCTCGTACCGCCTCTCCAGGACCGCTACCTTCAGGCCCGCCTTTGCCAGGTAGCCGGCGGTTGTGAGGCCGTTCGGACCCGCTCCAATAATAATGCCGTCAAACTCAAGTTCCCTCATATCGCCTCCTTGCAATTTTCATTCTTTCCCATAGCCGCTAGGTGCGTGCACTCTCCAACGTTAATAAGCCTTTTTTTACGGCATTTCAGATATCACCATTATGTTCGTTCACTGTTGACAGATCAATACAATTAATTTTATAGTTTTGTTAGAATTTTTACGTGACCCGCAATCCCGGTGAGGACTTAGTAACGTGAACATAAACTTGAATCAACTCAGGGCCTTTTACCTGGTTGCGAAGAACGGAACATTCTCCAAGGCTGCCGAGGAGCTGTTCGTGACGGAGCCCGCTGTTTTCGTCCAGGTTCGGACCTTGGAGCGCTGCCTGGGGCTCAAGCTCGTCGATAAGTTCGGGAAGGACATGAGGCCCACCGAGACGGGAAAGCTTCTTTACGGGTATGCCGACAGGATTTTTAGCCTGGTCGAGGAGGCCGAAAGAACGATAAAGGAAATCGGCGAGGCCAAGAAGGGGGAGCTGAGGTTAGGGACGACGAGTATCCTTGCCGAATACCTGCTGCCTATCATACTTCCGGCATTCAGCGCCAGCCACACAAAAGTACAGGTGCACCTCGAGGAGACGAGCTCCAGTCAACTGGTGAAGGGCGTTCTCGCCCACGATTATGAAATAGCCATTGTGGCGAGAGTGGCCTATCCGGATGCTATAGAGAACGTTCCCCTGAGCAGGGACGAGATCCTTCTTGTAGCGTCTCCGGAAGACAGCCTCGCGTCGAAGGGGCGATGTACCCTCAAGGAACTGAACGGGTATCCGATGATATGCAAGGACGCAAGGTCGGCGACGAGGCAGTCCGTTTGGAGGGAGTTCGAGAAGAGGGGCATCAAGCCTTCTGCAATCATCGAGGCGGGGAATACGGAATTGATAAAAAAACTCGTAGCAAGCGGGAGGGGGGTCTCGCTCCTTGCTGAAGTGTGTGTTAAGAAGGAGGCGGAGCGAGGCGAACTGGCCGTCATCGCCGTTGAGGAGGGACCTTTTTTCCTCGACATAGACGTGATCTACCTGAGGGGCAAAACCCTTTCGCCCGCAGCAGCAACGTTCCTTAATTATCTCCGGCAAAAAGGCACTTCCGAGAATTTGAACCGCTTCGTGGATGCGAGGAATAGCAGCAAAGGCCCGAGGCTCCTCATATAGAGCTATATCCCGGCTTATTCCGGCGCCCTCGATTTTCTTTCCATGAGATCGCACAGACGTTGTGAAGCCATGATGCCGAATCGTGGATCGTTGATGGACAGGTCGACGGCGACTAGCTGATCGTCCCTCACAAACCTTCTTAACTGCTTTTGAAAGGCTTCCATGAGGGCAGGGTCGTAGAAAGACTTGCCCTCATCGCCGGGGTAGGACCAGCCCTTGAGGGGGATGAGAAAGAGCATATGCTCCGGCTTCGTCTCCTCCACGATCCCCCCTATCCAGCGTGCCGCTTCCACCGCCTCGCGCCTGGTCGTCTTGAAGGCCCACCGGAAGTCGTGCCTGTAAAGGTTTCTCTTCCTGAAGCGCGGGGGGACCGAGTTGTCTTTCGGCACGAAAGCGACCGCGTCGACTGCCCCGGGTGCGATCACCGCCGGTACGTCCATCGATAGATAGGACCTCAACCTTTCTCTATTGATATTTCCGTAAGCGCCGAGAGCCACGTAGTCGATAACGTCGTGAAGGGCAAGGTCGAGGATGCCCGAAAAAAAGTTTGCCCTCCCGAGCTCGGCCATGGCCATCGTGCTTTCGCCCGCCGAATGGAAGGGCACGAGGGCGAAATTCTTTTCCCGCCAGAAGGCCTTTATCTCCTCGGTATAGACCCCCATGATCCCTATGGCGGTAATGGCGATGGCGCCCCGCTCCATTTCGGGCAGCCCCTCTTTCATAGCAGTGAGCGCCCTTGCCGCGTTCTCCAGGACGGACTTGGACAGGGGGTTGAGGGCGCCGAAATCGCAAGGCGACTGGATGTAGGTGATGTCCTTGTGGCTGCGAAAGGCGGGAAGGCTGTTCGCGACCATCGTCGATACGATGACCTTCGGCATCAGGAGAGGCAGGTTCTCCATGATCCCTACGGCCATGAAGAGCAGGGTGCCTCCCCCCACGGCCGCCGCGCCCGCGATCTCCTCCTTCTCCATGATATCTTTCAGCTTTTCAACGGCCCGGTCTTTCGCTGCCGAAATGGAGGCGTCCCTGGAATCGGAGACTACCTGCGAAGAAGCGTCGAGTTTAATAGCCCTGTGGCCCAATCGCCCTATCTCATCGCAGAGGAAATCGAGCTCCTCCCCCTTCGTGTTCCACGTTCCTACGACCACGTAAGAAGACATAGGCTAGAATCTAACCAAATTCTCAAAAAAATGCCATCAATTCTTGGACGGCCGCTAAGACCCCCCTAACCCCCCCGGCCCCTCGCACCGTTTTCTCTTGACTTCTGTTAAAGACCCCCGCCAAATCCCCCCCGGCCGCACCCTTTTCTTCTCACTTCTTTTAAAAACCCCGCTCCAAATCCCCCCCGGCCGCTCGCACCTTATTCTTCCGCTGACCCGGCGCTCCCGGACTTACCCGTAATTGGTGCTCCTTCCACTCAAATCCGGAACTCGCAACATATGTGGGTATCTCGTTTGATTCGT
>Ga0116112_1000329_pt1 | contig 39159 bp, 44 predicted proteins | sample June2015DPH_8_15_FD_89721 | JGI IMG/M metagenome (GOLD analysis project Ga0116112, IMG submission 89721) | Peatland microbial communities from SPRUCE experiment site at the Marcell Experimental Forest, Minnesota, USA - June2015DPH_8_150 | ecosystem: Environmental > Terrestrial > Soil > Wetlands... | reverse complement strand
CGGCACGGCGGTTTTGGATACCATCAGCCACACCGCCCATGTTGCGGTTCGAGACACGGCGGAGGTCGGCGGCGACGTTGGAGCCGCGGCCACCGGGCTCGTCGAAGGGGCGATCGAAGGCGCCAAGGAAATGGGAGTCAGTGCCGAGGACGCCGCGGCGGCGGCGGCGGACGGAGCCTTGAAAGCGGCTGGCCAGGTGGGTTCGACCGCGGTGCAGGCGGTTCGCAAGGCGGTGGCCAAACCGATCAAAGGCGTCAAGGTCGTGCTGAAAGAACCGAAGATGGCTGTGTCCGAGAATTAAACTGGCGAATCACCGCTGACTGGCGCGGGTTCGCGCCAGCCAGGCTGAAAGCCATGCCGAGTTTGCAAGAGTTATCCACATCATTTTCTGCACCGTGTTTTAGACGGAATAGAGAACGCGACGAAATGCACCGCTCGACGAATCACGCCGTCGCGTCCAGCTTTTCGGTTGTAGAAAGGGTGTTGGGGTCAGGGTAAATGGGGTGAATACCCCATAGCACCCGCAAAGTTTCTCTGCTCATTGTGATGGAGGCGAAATGGAAAAAAATGATCAACATGCGGGCGTGACCGGCAACAAGACGCGGATTGAGCAGGCCGAAGCCCGGACTGAGCAGGCGGAAGCCCGGACTGAGCAGGCGGAAGCCCGGACTGAGCAGGCCGAAACGCGCACGGAGCAGGCCAAGACCCGGGCAGAATCGGCGGAGATGCGCACGGAGCAGGCCGAAACCCGGACAGAATTGGCGAAGACGCGCACGGAAAAAGCCGAAATCCGAACCGAGCAGGCCGAGACGCGCACCGAGCAGGCCGAGACGGCCCTGCAACGTGTGGTCAACAAAGAAGTTCACCTGAGCCCGGAAATCTCCACCCGGTTCCTCAAAAAATTTCCCCTGCAAGCGATTGCTGACCGGAAAAGCCCGCTCGAGGTATTGACGGAGCGTCAGCGCGAGATCCTCCAACTCATCGCCGAAGGCCAGAACACCAAAGGCATCGCCGATATCCTGAAGGTCAGTCCCAAGACCGTCGAATACCATCGCATGAAGTTGATGGACTGCTTGAACATTCATGATGTTCCGGGCCTGGTGCGTTTTGCCATGCAGGTCGGATTGCTTCCGCAGGAAAAGCTGGTTACGGGCTAGAGTCTTCCGGAAAGATTCCACTGGTCAATTTTCGGGCTTGATTGGCTTCGGCCGTCCGGCCATTGCCAACGCACGCAACAAAATCCTGATGTTCGGCGACCACTGCACCTGGGTTCGGGTTATGCACCGGATGGGCTGGTCAAAGCGAATTTCCCGGTCAAACTGTACTTTGAGTTTCATCATTTTCCTTTCCGTTTTTAACCGTCGCCGGCTGGCCGGCTTTTTATCATCAGCCGCCTGCCGTGGTGGATCCGTTCAGGGTCATTCTCGTGTGCGATAGAAGCGCCTCGAAAAACTCGCCGCGTTCGTGTCGGTAAAATCGAACGAACCGCTGGCGCCCACCGTCACGGTGCCGATGACTGTCCAGGTCTTGAAATCCTGCGTCGGCTGGATGTCATACGTGTGACCGACCGGGCCGGTCACGGTCAGAATGAACTGCCGGGTGGGCGTGACACGGAGCTGCACTCCGGGAAGGATTGGCACGGTGTAGGACACTTCGCTTGAAAAAGGACTTTCCACACCAAAAGAAGAATACGCTGTCGCCGCAAAATAGCAGGTGGTTCCCGGGAACAGGCCGGAAATGGTTACGTTCGTTGCATTGCCGGCATTAATTATGTTGGTGTAGGTGCGGCTCGCCACCCCATCATAAATCTTGTAGCCTGCAACGTTAGTGTCGGAGCTTCGGTTCCAGGCCAAAGTGACGCTTCCGGCTGCTTGAACGGATGTAATGAGAGCCGTGAGGATCAAGAGACCTCCCAGAAACTTCGTCAGTCCGGTGATTTTGAAAGGCCGGCGCAAAACATCGTTCGCGCGTTGCGCTCTGCGTTCGTGAAAAATGCTCATGATTACCGTTACCTTTTGCGAGGTCTGGCCGCGACTAGGGTGTTCCTTGCCGCCACTGGGAAAACCCTTGGTCTCAGTTTGGAAGCGTGAGCCTGAGACCGGTGAAAGGTTGAACGAGCGGGCCGCTCAAATGTCCCCGGCCAAACGGGTCGCGGTCGGGCCGGAATTTAATTCGCAAAATCCGCGGGTAGGGTAACACCCCATAGCCAAGGGCCGGCCCAAGTCGTAACGTGCCTGTGGTAAGAATAACCAAAAGAAAAGGGGAATTATATGTTGTACACAATTGCGGTAGTATTGCTGGTTCTGTGGCTGCTTGGCCTGTTGAGCAGTTACACGCTGGGCGGGTTCATCCATGTCCTGCTGGCGGTTGCCATTGTCATGGTGCTGGCCAACTTCATTACCCGGCGCAAGCCGGCGTGATGGAAGTATGAAGGACACGCATCAACCTCGAGGTAAATCACAAACTCGTTGAAAGGTCTTTATGAATAAAATCGTTTCTCTGGCTCTGCTCATCGGTGGAGTCGTGCTCATGGTCATTGGCGTCAACGCCACGAACTCTTTCGGGTCCGACGTTTCCAGGTTTTTTAACGGATCGCCGACCGACAAAGCCATCTGGATGCTCATTGGAGGCACCGTTGCCGCCGTCATTGGTCTGGTATCAACGTTGCGCAATTGGAAACAAGCTTAAGCAAGCACTGCGCCGGCCGGTCAAACCGGACCGTCAACACAACAACACTATGATACCAAATCACAAACAGTTCATCGAAGCCATCCACGCGAAGAAGAAGGTTTGCGTGCGGTTCTATTCCAAAGCCGACAGTGGTGTGCTTGATCGAGTCTGCGCGCCGATGGATTACGGTCCGGGAGGCGAGATTAAGGATGGGCTGAATCGCTATTGGCTTTGGGATTACGCGAGCAACACCGGTCCTCATACCCTGGGCCTGGTGCCGCAGCAGATTGTGGACTTGCAGGTGCTTGGCGAGGTGTTTGACCCGGCACAATTGGATGTCAGGCCCCCGCAGTGGTCCATCCCCCGGGATTGGGGTTCGCCGCCGCAACCCATGGATGCGCCAGTCCGTGCGCCTGCGCTATTTACCGTCGCCGCCCGAACCGTTGGCGGGCAGGCGCAACGGCCCGAAACCATACCCGCCAACAAGAAATGACCTAATGAATGCGTTGAAACGCTGGAATCGGTTAAAAGACCTGGAAGCCTTCCAACATGGTCTGGACAGTCTTTTAGGCCGCCCCTCGGCTCACGGGCCTGAGGGTCAAGAGGAACCCATGGCGGTTGTTGAATGGTCCCCGTTGGTGGATATCAGCGAAGACGACCAGGAGTATCTGATCAAGGCCGAGTTGCCCGATGTGAAGAAAGAGGACGTGAAGGTCACTGCGCAGGAAGGTACGCTCACCATCATGGGCGAACGCAAATTCGAGAAGGAGGAAAAAGGCAGAAGGTATCACCGCGTCGAACGCGCTTACGGCACTTTCGGACGCAGCTTCTCGCTCCCGGACGATGCCAGCCCGGCGAAGGTCAGCGCCGAGTTCAAAGACGGCGTGCTCACCGTGCATTTGGTGAAGGACAAGAAAGCCAAACCCCAGCAAGTCGAGGTCAAGGTCTCCTAGACAGGCGCGGCGAGGGTCGGACGGCCTGCCCGTTCTCTTGCGCCAGAGCGGAAACACTTGGCCAATGACTCAAAAACCAGTAAATGTGTGCCATGCGACTCTATCTGATTAATCCGTCCAATCCGCTGGTCAGCATCGTCAATGTCAACGAGAGCCGGTGGAACCGTTACCGGGTGTGGAAACCTCTCAGCCTGATGGTGCTCGCGGGTCTGACGCCGCCGGACTGGGAAATCACCATCGTGGATGAGAACCTCGGCATGCCGGACTATTCCGCCATGCCCCGGCCGGACCTGGTGGGCATCACCGCGTTCACGTCGCAGGCAAACCGCGCTTATCAGGTGGCCGCGCACTTCCGTAGTCTGGGCGTGCCCGTCGTCATGGGCGGCATTCATGCGACCATGTGCCTGGAGGAGGTCATGGAACGTGTGGACTCGGTCGTCACCGGGGAAGCTGAAGACATTTGGGGGCAGGTCCTTGACGATGCGCGGCGGGGCAGCCTCAAGCGCCAGTACGAAGGCGGACATGCCGACATCAACCATTTTGTGCCCGCGCGTCACGATTTACTTTCGGGACGCTATGCCCTCGGAGCCATTCAGACCACGCGCGGTTGTCCCTTGAATTGCAGCTTCTGCAGCGTGACGACTTTCAACGGCGCGCAATACCGGCAGCGGCCCGTCGCGGATGTCGTGCGCGAATTCCAGGCGATCCGTGAGAAACGGGTTCTGGTTGTGGACGACAACCTCGTCGGGACGCGTCCGGAACACATCGCGCGTGCCAAGGAGTTGTTCCGCGCCCTGGCCAACGCCAATCTGCACAAGCAATGGATTGCCCAGGCCACTATCAATTTCGCCGATGACGAAGAACTCCTGGCGTTGGCCGCGAAGGCTGGATGCCGGGGCGTCTTCATCGGCTTTGAGTCTCCGACGCCCGAAGGGCTTCGGGAACTCGGCAAGAAGTTCAACCTGGTGAAGGGCCGGGATTTCCCCGCCTCGGTGCAGCGCATACAGCGGCACAAGATTCTGGTCGTCGGTTCCTTTATCATCGGCTTGGATATTGACGAACCGGGCATCGGCCAACGGATCGCCGAGGTGGCCGGCCAATATGGCGTGGACACTCTCAACACGCTGTTTCTCACGCCTCTGCCCGGCACGCGCCTGTGGGACCAAATGAAGTCGGAGGAGCGCATCACCCTCAATATGTTTCCGGAAGACTGGAAATACTACACGCTGACGTTTCCGGTGGCACGGTATAAACATTTCTCTCGTGAGGGCATCATCCAGGAAATGATTACCTGCAACCAGCGATTCTATTCCCTGCCGTGCATTCTGCGCCGGGTATGGAGCAGCTTCTGGCGCCGCTGCCACCCGCTGCTCAACCTCGTGGGCAATCTGTCCTACCGGAACAACTGCCGCATGGACACTAGGACTTACGCCGAGTTCCAGCGTCAGTGGCGCCATTCTTCCGGCATAAACCGAATGCAACTGCAAACCCAGGCCTGAACGAATATGAAAACCACCTTTCGCTATCTCAGCCTCAATGCCCAAGCCACCTGGCACCGCCAGGTGGAGGAACAACTCAAACACCTGCACAGCTTGACGGCGATAACCGCCGCCGAAGTGGTCCTCGAACACCAACGGGAAGCCAAACCGGCCTTCCGCGTGCAAGTGCGGCTGGAGATTCCGGGACCGGGCATGCACGCCAAGGCCACCCGCCATACGCGCCAGGCGGCGCTGCTGATTCATGGCCCGGCCCTGCACGCCGAGGCCAAAGACGACACGCTCGAAGCCGCGCTGCTCAAGGCCACCCAGGACCTGGAGCACCAGGTTCAGGCCCGCCAACTCAGGCGCTTGGAACGGGGCAAGAGCAAACTGCAGTTCAGCGCCGTTTCCAGCCGGTGGACCAACACTCAGGCCGGCCGAAGGTGAAGCAGTCGATGAATCCTGGATCTATGAAAACGAACGAAATAAAAAACCGAGCAGCCGATAGGCCTTTCATTCGGCCAGCGGCTGACGCAGTGGCACCTGTAGAACCGGAAGATTTATCGCGATTTGAAGGAGAAGGTGGCTTGGAAGGGCCTGTGCCGGTTACGGAATTAATCGATGTTTCACTTGAAAACGCCATTTGGCGGAGACCGCGCTGGGCGGCACATCAAACGAATCAAAAGGAAATGACTCCATGAAACTGAATAATAATCCCGCCGCGAGAAACCGTGAACGCGTGGTGGACGGCATAGCCAGACCAACGCAGCGAACAGGCGAGCCGGAAGCACTCCCGGGAGCCGGCGTTCCGGAACGCTTTCGGCGTTTGAAATGGAATGAAGTGGTGTGTCGTGGCGACTTCGTCGCGGGTGAGCACCGGGCGTTTGAACCGTGGGAAGGGCCGGGCGGGTTCCGAGCCGACACGTTTGTGAAACCGATTTACCGGCTGAACGAAAGCCGTTCGACCGCAAACAAAAAATTAAAATGAACAAATCAAGATGCCCTCACTGTGGCGTTAAACTCGGCAATTTCCTCTACGCTGACGCATGTCCGCGTTGTCACGAGGAATTGAAGCATAACACGAAACCGCTGGTCCCAGCCCAAAAGAAAGACCCGCAAAAAGAGAACCTGTGGCCGGTTCGGATTTTCTTCAGCCTCTTGCGCCTGGTGGAGAGTTGACACCAAAACCAAGGGAAACCATGAAACCATCTCCTATCTGTGGCGGAAGCCAGGGCAAGCGCGTCAGAAAGCAGGTTTACGAGCTTACGCTGCACGATCTCAGCACATTTCCAGTTTGGGAGTTCAGGTTGGATGAAGAGGGCGAGGAAGGCCGGGACGAGTCAACCGTCCGGCCATACACTGCCTCTGGCCCGCTTGATCCTACGGACTGCATGTTCGTCGTGCGAGCCGTTTTTACCCTGGCCGATGGTTCAAGGATGCAGGGCTATTTCACACCACCCGGTCGGGGCGACGCCAGCATCGGCACACTGCAACCGATCATCGTTACTGAGCGCGGCCAGGTTCGCCTTTGGTGTGGCACCGCGGCCCCCGACTCGAAGCGTTTGGCTCACAGCTACGAGTTGCTCGGGAAAGATGCGAAGCATGTATTTCCAGTGCAGTTCGAGTCAGACGTAGAGTTGGTCGGCGGTCCGGTCAGGGGCAGCGTGCCAGGTTTCCTGGTACTGGAGGATTTTCAGACCCGGAGAACGAGGACAGTAATATGACGCCGGGTCGAAGGCTTTAAGACACAAAACCTATGAAAGCAAAAACATTCGAAGTCGTTCTCCATAAGCTGCCCTCCGGCAAGTCGCCGGCGACGGCCATGGAAGAACAGCTCAACCAATTCCTCGCGCAACACCCGGACCTGCGGCTGGTGACCACGCACATGAGCACCCTGGTCGCGCCGGCCGAGCCGAATGCCATGCCCAGCACGGACGAATCATCCATCATCATTTTCTGCACTCTGTTCTATACCGAATAGCGAACCGAAGTGATATGCAGCCCAACACCACCCCCCATCCCGGAGACGAAGGAACTTTATGGCCGTAGCGACACTTAAATCACTGCACGCGTACCTCAGACTGCTCGAGAACCCATCGGAACTGAAAAGAAAGATGCCGGACTATTCCAACCCAAGGACAATAAAGGAAGGGTTGTTCGAAATGAGCAAACTGGTCGGCCTTGATAATGCCGCGTTTAAAGACCCGCAAAACATTGCGACTGTAATCGGCCCTCAGCGGTTCATCATGATCCGGGGAGAACCCTCCGTCACCGCCCATATCGCCCGCCTCTTCGACAGTTCGAAGGTGCTTGTGACCGTGCTCATAGACCCCAGACATTTCGAGAAGGCAACGGTCGCGCAATCGGGAGCGAACCTGGGTTCCACCCGGGCACAGTCGAACGCCGATCCGGAAAGCGCGCTCGAGAGCCTGAAACCGCTGCTGGCAGGGAACCTGACCCTGACTTGCCGGCTTTTCCGGGCTCTCTTCGAGCACATGTTGGGGTTCGCGTCACCATCCAGCGCCCAGCAGGGAAGTGGTACCCTGGTGAACGAACTGACCGGCAGCAAAGAGCATGGCCGATCTTTTCTTGCCACGGCGATGTTTATTTTGGGAGCAGAGATTGACCGCGAGAACCTGATTTCATTCATGATGGAACAGGGTCTCTTCGGCATGCAGTTGTTTGAGCAGCTCCTGCAGAACCGGGATTACTGTGATGCCTATTACACTTTCAGGAGACTCGAACGGGCGTTCGTGGCATCGCCCGCCGAAGAGGAGAAGCAATTAAGGAACAGGATCGACAAGTTCAACGCGCAATTCGGGGGAAAGCCTTGCGATGAGAAGATGTTCGAAGGCGATGACCAGGACAAGGCCAGGGTCGATGCCCACCTTGCGGCAGTTGATCTCCTGGAGGCCATGGCGCTCACCCCCTTGGGCATGTGTCTGAACAATTCGATTGCCGCCGCTTCATCCAACGCCGTTCGGTCCATGAAAATCATGGCGCGGCATTTTGAGCGTTTCGCCGACGGGGAGGAAACAAAAGAACAGGCCAACAAGGAAATTGCCGACCATCTCCTCGCGTTTGCCCGGCAGTTTTCCGCCGACAACAAGGCAGCGTCACCCCCATGATGCAGCACGAAAGTACCACTTTATGAACATACTCAAGCTCATTTGCCTGACCGTCATCCGACTGGTCAAACAGGTCTGGTTGCTTCCCCAATCGATCGTGAACGCCGTCCACCAAAGGCAGCGGCGGATCGTTCTGAACGAACTGGAAGCTGAACGGCTCGACCGGATACGCAACCCGTCGAAGTATCTCGGGAAGTGATTGGAAATTCAATCCGAGTGAACGAGCCCAAAAGCCGATTTAAAAATCAACTATCATGAACACTAAAGTCTATATCGACAACCTGGCCGCAGTTACGACGGAACGAGATCTGATGGAGCTGTTTTCCCCTTATGGCAATGTCGCGGAGGTCAATGTCCCGATTGATCGCGCCAACGGTCGCCCGCGCGGTTTCGGCTTCGTGACCATGGCCACGTCCGAAGGCGCTCGAGCCGCCATTCGGGCTCTTCATGGAAAGGAAATAGGAACGCACAATCTCATCGTGAGCGAGGCGTGGCTGCACGAAGAGCGCACCAACCCGTCCGCAGGCGCCGGAGTCCCCGCCGCCGTTCCCGCCATCTTGACCGAGCCGCCGCTTAAGGGTGCATCGTGACCTTTAAAGACACGCAACTGCAGAAATGTTAAATGAAAGAACTCATATGCGACGCCCCAAAGGTGTTAAAACCAGAAAGTCCGTAGCCAAACGATTCAAGATAACCGGCACCGGCAAAATCCTTTTCCGGGGTGCGGGCAGACGCCATCTGCTTCAAGGTAAAAGCCCCAAACGCCGCCGGTTTCTGCGAAAGGCGGCGCTCGTCGGAGCCACAGACATTTATCGCATCAAACAGAGTCTGCCATTCAATCATTAACGCCCGCTGATTTACGACGCAAGGCAAACTGCTGGCAATGTTGGCAAGGCCGTTTTGACTTGCTTAATAAAGCGGAATAAACTTGTCGCGCGCCCGGGCCGGGGCAAAATCAGCATCTGCAAGGTGTCTTCACGACGCTTTTACACGCCTGAATTTCCAGTTTCCAACATTATTGTCATCGGTATTTGCCTTGAAGGTTTCCAGTTTCCGACTTTATTGTTATTACGTGAGATCGATCAGCAGCGATTTTTCGGAGAAATATTAAACTCTCAGGTTCCAACTTTATTGTTCGTGTACAGCCCCTGTAAAAGAACAATAAAATCGCAATACCAATCGGCCGGTGTTTGCAGTCGTACCGTTCAGGGTTTCGGCAATAGCCGCGCGCCCGCCTCACTTCCCTTGCCACCACGCCCGGATGTCGTCCGCGGCTTGATGCGCGAGCGAAGGAATGCTCCGAACCGCCTCGCGCAATTCCGGAAAATAATGGAAGGCCAGCCATAAGAGGGCGGCGACAACCGCGAGCCAGACCACCGCATCCAGAAGAAACACGAAGGACCAGGCCCATCCCGGCCGGCCCGAACCCCAATAGCACGAGCGTCGCGCCGCTTTCAGCGGACACACGATAATGCCGTAGGCGATGAACAGCAGCAATGCCGCGACCCACACCGGCACGTTGGCCGGCAGCGCCAGCCCGAACACGGCGCCGGTCGCCAGCAGCGAGATCAAGGCGCAGATCCACAGGACCTTCGCCGCGCCGTGGAGTAACGAGAACAAGGGCAGCGCGAAGCCCATCCCGGGATGAAAGGGGGCATGCTCCGCCCAATAGCTATGCCAATTATACCGCCACTGATCAGCATTCGCGCGCATTTCCCGCTTGAACCGGCGCTTCCATTCGCGGCGGCGATTATTTCGTGGACGGAACCCCGCTCGCGCAGACGGCGTTCGCCACCGACCCCGAATATCCGCGCCGGACTTCCCGCGTCGTTGAACTGCTCGGCAATCCACCGGGCGATGCGTCCGGCATCGAAACGCCCGACGCCGTTTCCGCCGGAGATTTGGCGAGGCTGGCGGCGACCGTGGACGCCGGCACCCTGCCTGTCGGCGCCGTGGATTTTTTCAACGCGCTGCTGGCAACCAAAGTCCGTCCCGCTCAGGCGAAGGCGCGTGAAGCGGACCGCGCAACGCAGGCGGAAGGACCGTCCCTGTTTGTGTGCGGGAGCAATACCGCCTGGCTGGCCGGTCGGAACGAGCAATGTGCACGGCGCGGAATCCAGATTTGTTCCATGCCGCGCAGGCTTTTCGAGCGGGAATTGCGCGAGGAAATTCTGGCGCGGTGGGCGGCGTCGGCTGCGAATGCGCTGCGCGAACGGGGCGCGGCGCTGCTGGCCATCGGAGGCGAGGAACCCGTGCCCGGAGTGACATCCGCGATGCTCACGGACCGGCTGGCGCAAGCCGTCGAACTCACGCTGGAACGGTGCGTGGCCGCCCGCGTCTTTCTCGAAGGCGGCGCCACGGCCGCCGCGGTGGTCGGCCAGCTTGGGATTCAACGATTCCGCGCCCAACCATCGCCCGGCCCCGGCGTAGGCGCACTTGAGCCGGTGGGTCAGGAAGGTCCGTTATTTTTAATCAAGCCCGGCAGTTACCCCTGGCCGGAGGAAGTCTGGTCTCGTTCTTCCAGTTAAAAATTCGATGTTCGGCGTTCAGTGTTCGATGTTCGATGTTTTCACAGCGTGAGGCATCGCCTTTTACGCGGCCTTTAGCTTTTGGTCTCGTTCTTCCGGTTGAATGGTTTCCTCAACCAAAGAGATTATCAAATTCGTTGTGTGTGCCGACCCAAACCCAGACGATGGTGTCGCCGTGGCGCTCGCCGATGGCGCGATATTGTTCATTAATGCGAACAGACCAGACGCGGTCATAGCCACCGAGCTTTTTGAAGCGAAGCGAGGGATGATCTGGGTTTTGCGCGAAGAGGGCGTAAGCGCGGCGCGCGGCCATGCGGTTAGGTTCGCTCAAATGCGCATAAGCCCGCCAGAAACTGGGCCGGGTGCGCGAATTCACAGGCGCTTGGGGTCGAGCGGTTCGTCGCCTTCGGCGGCAGAGTCACGTAAAAAAGCATCGAGACGAGGCCGGGCCTGAGGATAAGCGAGCCGGCGTTCCCATGCTTCGTCATCCTGACGGGCAAGAAGAAAGCGGGCAAAGTCCGCCAACTCGGTTTGTTTATCTGGCGGCAGAGCTTCGCAAACCTGGATGATTTCCGCGGTGGTTTTGCTCATGACAGTTAAATAACCACAAACGCGAGAAAACTCAAGCGGGTTTGCTCCGAAGGTCCACTGGATTCGTCATGAAAAGGTCATCCTGGATTTCGATCTCGCCGCGCTTTACGGTGTCGAGGCCCGCGTGCTGAATCAGGCAGTCAAGCGCAATCGCGCCCGCTTCCCGGATGACTTCATGTTCCACCTCACACCTGCTGAAGCGGACGAGGTCCGTCGCCTGGTATCACAATCTGTGACCCCGGCGCCAGGCGACTCGTCGAACTCATCACAAATTGTGATGAGTTCTCCCACCTGTCCATCATCTTGTCCCGCTATAACCTTGGTGACGGCGGAAGTCCTGCACGGCGGGACGACGATGGATCTTCGATCTCCAATTCCCCTTGCCTAACCTCCGCCGCGGCTTACGATGCTCACCACGTGAGGCAGAGCCTCGAGGGGCGTGGCCACGTGGCGTCCTGTCCATCGTAGTCCTGCAACACAGGACGAAGTTGGAAGCTTTACGCGGCCCACCGCGTGAGACGAAGTCGTTTACGCGGTTACGTGGCTCGCCAATCTGCATGGGTATGGGAATGTGGGGCGCACCGCCCAATGAAAAATGAAATTGCCGAATCCAGACAAACTATTGGTCGAGCGCGAGAAGATTGCGGATTATCTGCTCAACCCGGCGCATCCCGACAACGGCGGCAAGGCGGAGTTTTTTGAGAAGCTGGGTTTCCGGCGCAAGGAATGGGAAATTCTGGCGGCGGCTTTTCGGGTCTTGGCGCAGACAGCGGAGGTGACCAGCCATGCGGAGTCGCCGCATGGAAGAAAATATGTTATCGTTGGGCAGATTGAATCGCCGCTTGGAAAGCCGATGGCGGTGAAAACGATTTGGATTATGGACAAAGGATTGGATGTGGCTAGATTGGTCACGGCTTATCCGCGCAAAGAATGAGCGGCGTTATGATCAAAGAACATGAACGAGTGGTATTGACCGTTGCCGTGCCCGCCGAAGGATTGGAGGCAGGCGACGTGGGGACGGTCGTGCATATTTATCGTGACGGCCTTGCCTACGAAATCGAGTTCACGACGTTGGAAGGGAACACCGCCGCGGTGGTGACGGTGGAAGCCCGGCAAGTCCGCCCGGTTCACAAACGGGAAATCACCCACGCGCGGGAATTGCAGGCGGCTTGACAGGTGTAGGATGCCGTTATGACGATCACGAAACAAACCGTCGCCGACAAAATCGCCGCGTATCTCCATCACGAGATCACGCTCGCGCAGTTGGTGGATTGGGCAGAAAACGCCATGATGGACGGCGAGCTTGCCAAACGTGATGCCAAAATACTTTCGCCCGTTATTGCCCGTCTCGGCGTGGCCGACGTGCGCGCCTTCGGCCTGGCGTGGGACGACTGCGAGGAACTTCTCCACCAACTCGGTTTTTCTCCCCGCGTTGAAGTGGTTGCCGCGTAGTTCCCTTGCCGCTCACACACGGCTTTGCCAGTGACGGTCGTGACGTGCCGCGTGCAGGACTGCCGCCACAATCACCGTTTGCCCGGCCTCGACCACTTCGTAAATGACGCGATAAGGAAAGCGGTCCGGGTAACGCCAGCGAATGGTCTTGCGCGGATGGCGGCGGGAGTTGAGCAGGGGGTTTTCCGCAAGCGCGTCCCAGACACGGATGACTTCCTCCACGAACTCCATACCCAGTCCGGGCTGCCGGGATTCATACCAAATCGCCGCTTCGACGACGTCCTGTTCAACTTCGGGTCGAATGACCACCCGCCAGTTCATTTCGGGAAGCGGGAATGCAGACGCGCTTTCATTTCATCCAGCGGCACGGCGGAATCAGGATTCTTGCGATGTGCCGCCAGTCGCTCATTCACCAACGTTTCGTCCTCCGGTGAAAGCGGCGGCTCATCCAGTTCCAGCGCGCGACGGACGAGCAATTGCCGCTGACCGATCGTCAGCGCGGGCAACTCTTTGAGAACTTCCGTAAAACTCATGGTGTAATCCTAACCCACCGGCCCTCAACAATCAACACCCCCAACTTGTTCTGAAAGTTCGATGTCTTCCTTGCCGCGCCAACTTGTCTCGCCGAAATTCGATGAAGGCGGAAGCGTAGCGACGGCGGGAGTGAAGACGGGAGTGAAACGAAGGCCGATCGATCTCCAATTCCCCTTGCCTAACCTCCGCCGCGGCTTACGATATTGTTGAATCTGCTTGGTCGGGGAATCGATCTGGGGATCAGAACACGAATGTCAACCGAAGCCGATACATGCCGCAAATTCGTTGTGCCGAAGCTTCAAGCTGCCGGGTGGGACAACGACCCGCATTCCATCGCCGAGCAACGCTATTTCACCGCCGGGCGCATTGTGGTTCGTGGCAGCCGGGCCGAACGCCGCAAAGGCAAACGCGCCGATTACCTGTTGCGCTATACCCGCGACTTCACCTTGGCGGTGGTCGAAGCCAAAGCGGATTACAAAAAGGCAGCGGATGGCATGCAACAGGCCAAAGACTACGCCCAAACCCTCGGCCTGAAATTCGCCTACGCCAGCAATGGCGAGGAAATCATCGAATTTGATTTCATCACGGGCAAGGAACGGAAGATCGAAACCTTTCCCACGCCCGCCGAACTCTGGTCACGGCTTCGCGCCGGGGAAAGACTCACGGACGACACGATTGCGCAACGCCTGCTGACTCCGGCCAATCTGACCACCGGCAAGGAACCGCGTTACTACCAGCAAATTGCCATCAATGCCGCCGTCCAATCCATCCTGCAAGGCAAACGCCGCGTGTTGCTCACAATGGCCACCGGCACGGGCAAAACCGTTGTCGCCTTCCACATCTGCTGGAAACTCTGGTCCTCGAAGTGGAACAGCAAAGGCGACCCGGCCCGCAAACCGCGCATCCTGTATCTCGCCGACCGCAACTTCCTCGTGGACGATCCCAAGGACAAAATCTTCGCACCGTTTGGCGACGCGCGTTGGAAAATCGAAGGCGGCATCGTGACCCACGGTCGGGAAATGTATTTCGCCACCTACCAATCCATCGCCAAGGACGAACGCCGTCCCGGCCTTTACAAGGAATTCGCGCCCGACTTCTTCGACCTCGTCATCGTGGACGAGTGCCATCGCGGCAGCGCCAAGGAAGACTCGAACTGGCGCGAAATCCTCGAATACTTTGAGCCGGCCTACCAACTCGGCATGACCGCCACGCCGTTGCGACAAGACAACAAGGACACCTATCTCTATTTCGGCAACCCGATTTACACCTACAGCCTCAAGCAGGGAATTGACGACGGCTTCCTCGCGCCCTACCGCGTCCATCGCATCGTGACGCAATGGGACGCCGCTGGCTGGCGTCCGAGCAAGGACGACCTCGACCGTTACGGTCGCCGCATCCCTGACGGGGAATACACCACGGCGGATTTCGAGCGAAAAGTGGCATTACTGAAGCGCACGGAGATCATTGCGAAACACCTCACCGATTTCCTGAAAAAGACCGACCGCTTTGCTAAAACCATCGTTTTCTGCGTGGACCAGGAACACGCCTCCGAGATGCGCACCGCGCTCAACAACCTGAACGCCGACCTCGTCCAGCAATATCCCGATTACGTCTGCCGGGTCACCGCCGACGAAGGCGACATCGGGCGCGGCCACATGCAGCGGTTTCAGGACGTGGAGACGCGCACGCCCGTCATCCTCACCACGTCGCAACTGCTCACCACCGGCCTCGACGCGCCCACCTGTCGCAACGTCGTGCTCGTGCGCCTCGTCAACTCGATGGTCGAGTTCAAGCAGATCATCGGGCGCGGCACGCGCGTGCGCGACGACTACGGCAAGCTCTGGTTCAACATCCTCGACTACACCGGCACGGCCACGCGCAACTTTGCCGACCCGACCTTTGACGGCGACCCCGCCTTCGCCACCCAGGAGGAAATTGACGAATACGGAAAGGTGAAGGAAACCGAAGTCATCACGCCGGAGGAAATCGAGGATGACGACGGCAAGCTTCAGGAAGAAGTCCAACCGCCCGTCATCGTAGATGGCCCGCTACCCGAACGTCGCAAGTATTACTTCGACGGCGGACAGGTGGAGATTGCCGCGCAACTTGTTTACGAATTGGACTCTGACGGCAAGCAACTGCGAGTGGTTAAACTCACGGACTACACTGGCGAAAGGGTGTGCTCAATCTGTCACAGCACGGTTGAGTTGCGGGCACGCTGGAGCAACTTGGAACAGCGGGCACAAATTATCGAGCAACTGCACGAGCGGGGGATTGATTTCCGGACGCTCGCAGTTCAAGCGGGCAAGCCGGACGCCGACCCGTTCGACCTGCTGTGCCATCTCGCCTTCAACGCGCCCGTGCTCACCCGCCGCCAGCGCGCCGACTGCGTGAAGAAGCAGCAAGTAGCCTTCTTCAATTACTTCGCGCCGGAAGCCCGCGAAATCCTGAACGACCTGCTGGAGAAATACGCTGTTGACGGCGAACTCCAGTTCACCCTGCCCGACGTGCTGAAACTCCCGCCGATTTCACAGCACGGCAATGTGGCGGAAATCATCGGCAAATTCGGCGGCGCAGACCAACTCCGCAACGCCGTGAACCAACTCCAAACGCTGCTGTATGCCGCTTAACACGATACCGCTGCCTCAACTGCCGACGCCAACCACGCCGCTGCTGACCGACATTGCCATCGCAGGACCTCCAATTCCTGCAATAGATCGGCTTCGTCTTATGGGCCACAATGAATGGGAAGACTTCGTTTTAGAATGGGCACATTCGCTGAAAGCCAAGTATGGCGCCGTGGAAAAGTGCGGCGGTGCTGGAGATAACCAAGTCCAATCGCTGCTGTACGTAGTATAGGTGCAATATGTATCCGAGAGAATTTTTCGACACATTTTGGCGACCAGACATTCGCGATGAAGTATTTGTCGCGATGCCATTCGACGATGCCCTTAAACCCAATTGGGCAAAAATCATCAAGCCAGCCATCATCGAGGCTGGACTCAAACCTCATAGGGTGGATGCCACCGTCATCTCAGGGAATATTCTGATTGAGATTATGGATGGCATCGCTCACTCGCGTTTAGTCCTCGGTGATTTAACACAATCCCCATTTGACACACCAAATGCAAATGTCATGTATGAGGTGGGACTTGCACATGCTTTGAGAGAGTCTACCGAAGTTTTGCTCATTAGAAGTGACCGCAAGAAATTGCCTTTTGACGTAAGTCATATCCGCGTTCACGACTACGAATTAAACGATGTGCCGTCCTCCAAACAGAAAATTAAAGAAACAATAGTCAATTTGCTTGCTGAGATCGAAATGAGGAAAAATCTGAAACTTCAAATGACCATTGAAAAACTTGATGATAAGTGTTTGCGTCTTCTGCGAAACGAAGCGAAGAAGGAATGCTTCGGGACGTTGCCTCTGGCTGTCCTCGAAAAATGGCTCGAACGGGAATCAAGTGAGGATAAACTTTCCAAAGCGCAAGCGCGCGATGCTTTCGTCTCACAACAATATGACGAAGCTGCAGTGACACGTCTGTTGGACTTGGGAATCGTAAGATTGGATGCTCACAAAAAAACCGGAAGCATGTCCATTTATCGCTGGACATATTTCGGACGACATATCCTCGTCAACCTTGGATATCGAGAGACGGCCGCTAAGCCAACGTGGAAAGCCAAATGAAAACCCTTTCCCAACCGACTACTGCCCAATCGCTTGGTGCGCTGCTCAAATCAGCGCGCGACATCATGCGCAAGGATAAAGGACTCAATGGCGACCTCGACCGCCTGCCGATGCTCACTTGGATCATGTTCCTGAAGTTTCTCGATGACTTGGAACTTCAGCGCGCGGGCGAGGCCAAGCTCGCCACGAAAAAGTTCAAGCCAGCCATCGAACCGCCCTATCGCTGGCGCGATTGGGCAGCGAAGTCCGATGGCATCACCGGCGACGAATTGCTTGCCTTTATCAACAACGAGGAAACCACCTTGCCGAACGGCAAAAAGGGCACTGGTTTGTTCCGTTACCTGCGCACGCTCACCAGTTCCAATGGTGACGACAGGCGCGATGTTGTCGCCACGGTGTTCAAGGGTGTGCAAAACCGAATGGTCAGCGGCTACCTGTTGCGCGATGTCATCAACAAGCTCAACGGAATCCACTTCACTGCCAGCGACGAGTTGCACACGCTGGGCGCGCTCTACGAATCCATGCTGCGCGAGATGCGCGATGCCGCGGGCGATTCAGGCGAGTTCTACACCCCGCGCGCCGTCGTGCGCTTTATGGTAACCGTGACTGACCCGCGCCTGGGCGAAACCGTGCTTGATCCTGCATCTGGCACGGGCGGTTTTCTCGTCGAAGCGTTCAATCATCTGTCCAAGCAGGTCAAAACCGTGGCCGACCGCAAGGTCTTGCAGGAAAAATCTCTGTTCGGTTGCGAACCCAAGACGCTGCCGTATTTGCTTTGCCAGATGAACCTGCTCCTGCACGGCCTTGACGCCCCGCAGATTGACCCCGGCAATTCCCTCCGCTTCAAGCTCACCGACATCGGCGAACGCGACCGTGTGGACGTGATTCTCACCAATCCGCCATTCGGCGGCGAGGAGGAAAAAGGTATCCAGGGCAATTTCCCGGAAGACAAGCAAACCGCCGAAACGGCATTGCTGTTCCTGCAACTCATCATGCGAAAATTGCGTCGGCAGGGCGGCAAGTCTCGCGCTGCCGTGGTCGTGCCGAATGGCACGTTGTTTGGCGATGGCGTGTGCGCGCGCATCAAGGAAGAACTGCTCAAGGAATTCAATCTTCACACCATCGTCCGCCTGCCCAACGGCGTGTTCGCGCCTTACACCAGCATCCCGACGAACATACTGTTCTTCGACCGGTCCGGCCCGACGCGCGAGGTTTGGTATTACGAACAACCGCTGCCCGAGGGCCGGAAGAATTACACCAAAACCGCACCTATCCAGTTCGAGGAATTCGCCGACTGCATAAAATGGTGGGGCCAACCTGGCCCTGGCATAAAACGAAAAGAAAACGAGCGCGCCTGGAAGATGCCCGCCGCCGAGTTGCTGGCCAATGGCTGCAACCTCGACCGCAAGAACCCGCGCGCCAAGGAAGACATCACGCATCTGCCGCCCGCCCAACTCGCCGCCGACATCCTAAAGAAAGAGCAGCGCATCGCGGAAATCATGGGGAACATCAAACGACTACTGCATGGCTGAAGTTGCACAACTAACCGCAGCGGAACGGCGTTTCCAAAGAGACGCAGTTTACATCGCAGCCCGCGAACTCGCATTCTCGGCTCTTAGCAAACAATTCCCTACCGCACACTTGTCAGACGTTGTCGATTTTCTTTCCGGCTTCGCATGGTCTGCTTCCGCATTCAACTCTGGCCCAGCCGGCGTTCCGATTATCCGCATTCAAAATCTCGGTGGTGATGGCAGCCGAGAATTTGTGTTTTGGGAAGGGGAGTTCGATGAAAGATTCCTGACCCGGGCCGGCGACCTTCTCCTAAGCATGAGTGGCAGTTTCAAAGTATGCCGGTGGTCTGGGCCTGACGCCCTGCTCAATCAGCGAATAGTAAGGTTTCTACCGAAGGCTGGTCACATGGACTTGGATTTCCTGTTGTATGCGACAGACGCGATTGTAGAGGGAATCGCGAATTCAGCGACACAGACGAGCGTGAAGAATGTCTCGCTTAAAAGTCTCGCTACATTCCGCATTCCCGTGCCACCGCGAGATATTCAACAGAACGTTTCTGAGTTCTTGGCGGCGGTCAAATTGCGCAAACCGCGGCAGGATTGGCCGAAGCCCATTGAAGTTCTGAAACAGGTGTTTTCAACGGTGGTGCGGATTGAGGAACTGGCCGCCCAAATCCACGAGGCCCGCATCCTCCGCCACCAAGCCGCCGAAGAAGCCGAGGCGGTTGTCCTCTCAGCCTTGAAGCATCTTCGCTTGCCAAGCGGCACAAAAACCAAACCAATCGGCGATTGTTCAAGAATGAGTACCGGCACAACTCCGCCGAGCGATCGGAGCGATTTCTACGGCGGGCCGATCCAGTGGTATACGCCTGGCGATTTGGAGTATCAGCAACGGCTGAACGCTTCATCACGCACATTGTCGGAACTCGCGCTGGCCGAACGAAAAGCCAGAATGTTTGAGCCCGGCACAGTGTTGCTCGTCGCCATCGGCGGTTCCCTCGGGAAAGTTGCGCTGACTCACGAACGCTGTTCGGCCAACCAGCAAATCACCGGCATCAAATTCTCTGACGAAATTCTGCCGGAATATGGTTTCTGGTGGATGCGCGGCTTGGGGAAGGAACTTATGGCTGCTGCGCCACAGGCAACATTGCCAATCATCAACCAAGAGCGAATCGGCGCATTTGAAATCAGCGTCCCCCCGCTCCCCGAGCAACGCCGGATCGTGTCCGAGCTGGACGCGTTGCAGGCAGAGGTGGACGCGCTGAAGCGCCTGCAAGCCGAGACCACCGCCGAGCTGGATGCTCTTTTACCGTCCATTCTGGACCGCGCCTTTAAATGTAAACTCCCATGAATTTTGCGGCCACAGATGATTTTTCAGCGAAGTTCATTTACAGGGTGATTCGTAGGCGCGCCCCGATGTTCGCCGTGGTTTTCGCACTCCTGTTTTCGATTATTGCCGTTGCCCAATACCTTTTCGTTCGCCACGGAGTTTACAAATCAGCACAGCTTCAGTCGCAGCAATGGGCAGACGAAGTTGCCGCAGAAATTGCATATAACGATAAATGGGACCTGATGGCATATCGCCGGTCAGAAGATATTGAAGCTCCACATGTTTTCACGTTCACGTCGGATGGAATAGTCATTGAAACGACCGGATTCATCCCGGGGCTAATTGGCCGGGCCAAACTGCTCGACGACTCAATTTTCACCGAACCGAAAACCGTAACGGTGGCGGAAACGGGCGAAACATGGAGAGAGTATGCAATAAAAGTCAGAGGAGGCATTGTCGCTTTGGGCATCTGGAATCCTCAAGATGTAAACGCACCAGATGAGCTTCTGAAGAGTGCCGCTCATGAATTCGGTTCTACAATTGAGGACGCCGTAAAGGTTCACACCCGCCAAATATCCGCGCAGGTAGATTATGCGATCATTGATGATTCTGGCAACTTGCTATCTGAGGTTGACTGGTTTCCTCTCAAAGTGGAACCGAGTTCCATTTCCGAGCTGGCAAAATCACGCGGATTGATTCAGAGAGGCGGCAAGTCGTATTTGCTCGTCTCCAAATCCATTCTGGACCCACGAGGCAATGACGTTGGCACAATCATCGTGCCCAAAGAAGTCACTGGCGAGGAGCACGTGATTCGCCAGCACATCGTTTTTAACGCAATTGCGACTTTGGCATCTTGGCTGGCAGCCTTGGTGGTTGTGGTCGTATTCCTTGCAGTCGAAGACTGGCGGCACCGCCCCCAAGCAGCCTCGCTTGAGGATGCGCTGAAGAACGGTGAATCACAATCGGTTGAATTCAAAAGAGGTCTTCCGGACAAGACACTTGCCATGGCGATTGCTGCATTCGCCAACACAAACAGTGGCACGATCTTCTTGGGCGTAGATAATGACTGCCAAGTTGTAGGGATTGACTGCGACTCGCCGACAAGAAAGGACGAAGAACTGAAACGACTTCGTCAAATAACGGCAGAGAAAATTAAACCAGCGATTTCGGTGACAGCCGATTTTATCACGTATGAGGGGAAGGTCGTTCTGAGAATATTTGTGCCACGCAGCGAACAGCCTCTTTGCTTCGTGGACCATGAAATTTATGTGCGCGAGCAAAGCGCAAGCATGAAGGCAACCCCTGAACAAGTGGAGAGAATCGTGGCCAAATTTTATGGATGAAATCGTCCATTAGCAAACTCCGATGGAGCAAAGACGAATTCACTGAGGCGCCTGCAAGCCGAGACACCCGTAAAGAACACGGGGCGGGCCACCGTAAATAACACGGGGCAGGCCGCCGCCCGTCTTCGCCTCACAGCTCCGACGAGGCAAGCCGAACCGCCTGCATTTCATTTCGGCGCGACAGGGTTGGGCACCTTTCCGCCTTCGCCGAGGCTATGGTGGACAGGGCTCCCCGCCATCCTCCCATCTTCGCCCGGCTTCCATCTTCGCACTGCTTCGCCGAGACAAGTCGCCGCGACAGGCGACCGCGCTGGCAAAGGGGATTTGGCGTCATCTTGCTTTAACAAAAGCAGTTCGTTTTTTCTGAACGGCGCCGGCCGCTTTCCGGATTGCCGGCCAGCGCAGCTTGTGTTAACATCCGAATATCATGAAAGCAAAAATACTTGTCAGTGCCTTGGGTTTGCTCATTTCCGGCACGCTGGTGGCCGTCGCCGGCGAATTTCCAGACAATTGGACCTGGGACGACAAGCCTGAGCAACGCGCCGCCCACGCCGCCTTGGAAGGCAAGCCCATGCCCGCCTTTCACGTCAGCAACTGGATCAATGGCGGCATCACTTCCGGCGACATCAAAGGCAAGGTCGTGGTCGTGGATCTTTACGCCACCTGGTGTGGGCCCTGCATGAAAGCCATTCCCCATAACAACGAACTCCTGAAAAAATACAAATCTCAGGGACTGGTCATCATCGGCGTCTGCACGTCCGATCGTGGTCAGGAAACATTTGCGGTAAACGCCCAACAACATGGCATCCAATATCCGGCTGCCCGCGATCCCGAATTGAAATCCGAGAAGGCCTGGGCCGTGCAATACTATCCCACTTACGCCGTCATTGACCGCAAAGGAATCGTCCGCATCGTCGGCCTTTACCCCGATTACCTCGAAACGGTCATCAAAAAATTGCTGGCAGAACCCGCTCCGTAAAGGTGTGAAGGGATTAGTCCCGCATTTTGAATAATCGGCTGGCCACAGCTCGCGTCTTCGCTCTTGCCGTAAACGGGTAAGTCCTCACTTTTGACACTTTTCCGCATCCTGAAAATCAAACGCTGGAGACCAAAGCCAGAAGTCAGTGGCTGGTAGTCAGTGGTCAGTGGCCAGTGGTCAGTAGTCAACTTTTGCGCGTTTTGTGACTTTTTGCGGCAACAGGATCAGGTCAAACTTCCAATCCGCCGCAGGCGCAAGGCCGGTTCGCCCAGCTTCCGGGACTCGCCCAGGTCCACCTCGAATTCAGCCACCCAGTCATTGTGCGCCTCCGGGTCCACCAGCATTTGTTGCACGCGCCACGTTCTTTTGTCCGCCGCGGGGAGCACATAGGTGTGACGCACATTGCGCGCGTCGGGGTCGAGACAAATGCGTTCGTGGTCGGTGTGGTAAGCAGCCAACGCCTCTTGCAAACGAGCCGCCGTCCAGGGTTGCCCGTCGGCATCCTGCGGCGAACTGAGATTGACGATGGCTTGCTCGTAATCACCGATCACCAGTCCGCGCAGGAACGTGAAGATGCGATTGCGGATCGCGGCGGTGAATGCTTTCGTATCGCGCGTGATGTCGGCAGCAGCTTCTTCGGCCCCGGGCGGACGGACTTCCCGGGTCTCGCCGGGGCGATAATTCGGGTCGCGCATTTTCTCCCACTCGTCGAGCAGGCTGGAGTCCACCTGCCGGATCATCGTGCCCAGATAGAGTTCCATCTCGCGGACCTGGTCATTCTTGGCGGCGTCGGGCACGGTTTGCGCCAGGACTTTGAAGACGCTGTTCAGGTGCCGCAGCAGCACGCCCTCGGCACGCTGCAATTCGTAAAGCTTGATGTAATCGGCGAAGGTGCGGAATTCCTCGAACATCTCGCGCGCGATGGATTTCGGGTGAATGTTCTCCTCGCCCACCCAGGGATGCCGCGCGGCGAAGGCATTGAACGTGGAATAGACAAACTCACCATTCGGCTTGGGATATTCGAGCTTCTCCAGTTCTTCCATCCGCTGTTCGTATTCGATGCCTTCCATCTTCATCTCGGCCATCTTCTGGTCCTTCACCCGGTCGAGCTGTTTGCGCAGGATGATGTCCGGGTCTTCGAGGATGGACTCGACGAGCGTCAGCAAAACGAACGCGTAATCCGGCGCTTGCGGGTCCATGAGCGGAATCGTTTCGAGCAAATACAGCGACAGCGCCTGATCCATGGAGAAATCGTCCTGCAACTCGACGTTCACGCGCAGGTAAACGCCGTCCTCAGTTTTGGGAATGAACTCCACAATCTTGTGGTCAAGCAGTGAGCGGAACAATTGCCAGGCGCGTTTGATGTGCGCCTGCTTCTGCCGCGGCGTTTCGTGGCAATCGCGGATGAGCCGCTGCATCGCGGCGCAACCGTCGCCTTTGCGGCTGAGCACATTTAACAACATCCCGTGCGTCACCTGGAAGCGGGAGGTCAATCGTTCCGGCGGCGCGCTGAGCAGGCGGAGGAAGGTCTTCTTGTCCCAGTTGACGAAATTCCTTTCTGGCGGCTGGCGCTTGACGGTCTTCCGGCCATCGCGCGCTGATTTTTCCGCGAGCTTGAGGTTCTCGATGACATGCTCCGGCGCTTGCGCCACGACCCAGCCGCGATCATCAAACCCTTTTCGCCCGGCCCGGCCGCCGATCTGATGAAAATCCCGCGCGCTCAGGATGCCGGTCTTCTGCCCGTCGAACTTGCACAGCCGCGTGAAGAGCACGGTGCGGATGGGGACGTTGATGCCGACGCCGAGCGTGTCCGTGCCGCAAATGACCTTGAGCAATCCCTTTTGCGCGAGTTGCTCGATCAGCACGCGATACTTCGGCAACAATCCGGCGTGATGCAAGCCAATGCCCTGGCGCAGCCACTTCTTGATTTCCGGTCCGTAGGGACTGCTGAACTTGAACCCTTCCAGCGTGTTCGCAATCGCGGCTTTCTCTTCGCGGGTACAGACATTGAGGCTCGTGAAATCCTGCGCGCTCTGGGCCGCCTCCAGTTGCGTGAAGTGAACGACATAGACCGGCGCTTTGCCGTCGGCGACCAGGCTTTCCAGCGTCTTGGCCAGCGGCAACTCGGAATAAGCATGCTCCAGCGGCACGGGCCGGTCCGTGGAGGTGACGGCCACGGTCGGACGACCCGTGAGTCGCGTGAGTTCCTCCTCAAAAAACGTCGTGTCGCCGAGCGTCGCGGACATCAAAAGAAAGCGCGCCTGCGGCAACGTCAACAACGGCACCTGCCACGCCACGCCGCGTTCGCGGTCGGCGTAATAATGGAACTCGTCCATGATGACTTCCTGCACGTTGGCCGCCGCCCCTTCGCGCAACGCGATGTTGGCGAGAATTTCCGCCGTGCAGCAAAGGACGGGCGCGTCGCGATTGACCGAAGCATCGCCGGTGCTCAGACCGATGTTGTCCGGACCAAACTCGCGGCACAGCGCCATGAACTTTTCATTCACCAGCGCCTTGATCGGACAGGTGTAAATCGAGCGCCGGCCTTTGGCGATGGCCTGAAAGTGCAGCGCGGTGGCCACAAGGGTTTTGCCCGAGCCCGTGGGCGTGTTGAGGATGACGTTCTTCTCGTCGAACAATTCCAGGAGGGCGGATTCCTGCGCGGGATAAAGCTGTAACCGCCGGCCTTCCGCATATTCAAGAAAGCGTCCCAGCAGCACATCGTTGCTGAGTTTCTCATCGCGCGGAATCAGATCGTAAAGTGTCGCTGCCACCGGACGCGAACTCTACCGGTTACCGGCGCGACTGAGAAGGAAGATGAACGACGGGCAAACCGTGAGCCGGTTCAGCCAAACCCCGGTTCAAAGCAGCGCCAGTTGTTGTCCATTTGGCTAGCGCAAACTGCTGACGCCCATGTTGAGCAACTGTTGTGTCCAGCCACGGTATCCTGAGTTCAGAGCGGAAGCCGAGGAGCGAAGCGACCGGACGAGTCGGTAAACGGACACCAAACGGCTGGAAAAAAGGCCGGTTCCGAGCCTCGCCTCGTTCCGGTAAAGGTTTCACTTACAAACTTTATTTTACAGCGGACACGGGATCTGCGCTTTCAGTTACAAACTATATTTTGTGCGGCAGGATCAGGAACTGGTCGATTTTCTCGGTTTCCGATGGGTGGCGCTTACAAACTATATTTTGTGACTACATCTGTGATGGTCAAATCCATTATCAAGGCCCGAGTTGGAGGCGATAGAAGCGGAACGGGTCGTTGAGGTCGGTCACCACCAACGTCAGCGGCGGCACCGGCGAATTCGTCGTTAACCACACCTGCCAGTTCACCAGGTTCGTTGAAGTCAATACCGTGTAATCCGGTCCTTGCGGCCCGTCTGCCGTTAAGCTCAACTTGCCTCCGGAAAGGTTCACTGAACCAATCACAGGGTTGGTCAAGGGATTGACCGTGACCGTAAAGTTGTTGGTCGCGCTCAAACTCGGCGTGCCGTTGTCCGACACCGACACCGACACCGGATTGGTGCTGTTGGCCTGGCTTACCAGAGGTCGCCAGGTAAAGACGGCATCGGTGGCATTCGTGGTAAACGTCGCATTGGTCGGGCCGCTCAACAGTCTGAAGGTCAAGCTTTGAGGCGGCACGTCCGGGTCCGTTGCCATATTGGTGACCAAAAGGCTCACGCCCGCGTTGATGACCTGATTGGCCACTGACGCCCAGGTTGGCGGCGTATTGGTACCGATCCGCCCGACGAATGTCACCACGCTCAAGGCCGGCAACATATAAGTGAAAGCGGTGCTGTTGACGGCTATGGCCGGCTGGCTGGCCAGCGAGAAGTTGCTGGAGGTAATCCACGGCGTCACCGCGGTCGCAGTGAAGTTGGTCAGATTGAAAATTTGCGTCATCGGGCTGGGAGCGTAGTTGATAGCCACGATGGCAAAATTGGACGAAACCGGATCTTTGTAGGCGCTGATCCAGGTGAACGCATTGTTGGAGACGCCGATGCGATAATAACCGGGACGCACGAACCGGCTGTAATTGCCCAGCACATACATGCGTTTGGCGGGGTTGAAGGACAAATCGCACAGGGCTTCGTTGTCGGTTGCGCCATTGTTGATGAGCAGCCACCAATAATGCCACGCGTTCACCTGGGCATACGTCAGGAAGGAATGGATTTGGCCGGCCCAGTAAAGCCCGTTCGCGATGCTGCCATCAAAACTGTCAACGGTCGAAACCTCGGTTTCCCACAGCGGCTTATCATGGCTGTTCACCGGTGCGACCGTAAAATCGTAATCATGTGCCGCCAAAATGCCGACCTGGTTCGAGGTGCTCAGGTCGTTCAGAGAATTCGTGGTGAGAGCGAAATCCCAATGGCCGTCCTCGGCGATCATGATCTTGGTGGAAGCGACTCCGTTGTTCGACAGCGCATTGTGAAGGTAGGGGACGAAATCGTGAATTTGTTGTGAGGTCCAGGCGCAGGATTCGTAGTTAGTGGTGCTGTAATCCGGCTCATTTTGGACCGAGATGGCATACACATCCACCTGGTAATTGCTCTTCATGCTCTGGACGTAATTGGCGAGCTGGTTGGCGTAGGCCTGGTTGGACGCCGACAGGAAATTGCCGCCGTTTACAGAGCCCGAGTCTTTATAGGCCGGAGGCGGACTCCAGGGCGCGCTCCAGATTTTAGCACCCCGATCCCGCGCCAGCTGCATGATATTGGTTTCACGGGTGGTGCCGTCGGGCGCAATGCGGGTCCGCAACAGCGAAAGCCCGATGCCATTATTGGTTGTGACGGTGCCCACGCTATTGGTGTAAGCAATACTGGTATTTGTGGAAAAAAAGAGGTCCGCTTGATCCGCAGTCCAGGTGCTGCGCCAGGCTGAGGAGGCGCCAAAGCCATCGATGTTCTGGTGGACATCATTCCAATCCACAATGCAGTTGGTCGGAGCCGGCAGAGACCCGACAAATTTGATGTTATCCACCCAAAGTGTCGAAACTCCACTTAATCCCGGGCTGTAATAGGGTCCGTAAATGTAGATCAACACGTTGTTGATGCTCTGCAGGTCCGGGTCGGCCACCGCGTTAATGGGCAGGCTGACGTGCACCCAATTGGTGTTGCTGGCCGGAACCTCCACGCTGCCGTAATAGTCCGGGTTGTAGCCGATGGCAGTGCCAAATTGCAGGTGGCCGAAGATGGCCACGCCACCATTGGTGACGGTGGCTGACTCCGGCGCAAAACGGACATCGCACTGGAAATTGGTATAATGCAGACCATTGAGCGGCGGGCTGATGCCGGTAAAACCGTCGTAAACCTCGAATTGATTGTTCCCGCCATTGAAGTTGGCGGTGATTTTCATGGAGCCCGAAGCGGGATAATTGTTCGCGTCACTGGCGGAATCCCACACGATATTGCTGAAGGCGCCTCCAAACCAATTGCCCCAGACATTGGTAATCTGGCCGGCGGCGTAAATATTCGCGCCCGCATAGGGGTTATTGGTGGGGTTGAATTGATCGATGATCAAAGTACTCGACGGCCCGCCCGACAAGGTCGCGTCATCGAAGTAAAATACATCGTGTGTCCCACCACTCCCGTTGAGGCCGAAGACCAATTCGATATAACCGTTCGTGGGAGTGTTGTAAGCAGCAATCGTAGGCAAGACGCTTGAATAGTCCAACGTGACGGTTTGCTGCTGCACCGGGCTGTTGGACCAGAAGTAAAGTATGGGAGGCAAGCCGTAATTGGTGCCAGCGCCACTCAAGGTCGCATTTGCCCAATTTTGGTTGTTCCATCCATAACCCGAGGCGTTGATTGAAATGGATAAAATCTGAGAAAACCCGCTTTCATTCGTCGCCGCACTACCAGCCGGAACCGTCCACGTCCACGACAACAAATGGTTGGTAAGAAAAGCCGCCACATCGCCGGGGGTGTACTGCAATTTAATGGCAAGGGTCTGTTTGTACCCGCTCGACGGGTTGGACACGCACAGACTGTATTTACCGAGGGTGGCACCAAAGCTCGAAAAGCTGTATTGGCCGGCAGGCTCCGCGGGATTCGTAATCGAGTTTCCTGTGCTCCAGTCGATCCAGCCATCGTCGTTGTTGGCGCCGCTGCTGTTGGTTTCCCAATTACCGATCACCACCTGTGCTTGCGCCGCGACGGCCAAGCCGCCCAGCAAAGCAATGATGGTTGCAGCTTTGTACGAGGTTTTCATGGTTGATTGACTTTGGGTTGTTTAAGCTCTATAAACTTTATACTATCACGGCCAATGCCGCCAGCGCCAATAAGGCAACCATGCCTGCCGCGTATTATTTGCGGTAGCTTTTCATATCGTTTAGAGCAGGTCGTTTGTGATCCCCAAAGCGGCGCATCTCAGTTTCTTGCAGCAAGTTGTGCGTCTAATCCATCATGCGCTGGATCAGGACTTGAACTATTTCGATACCATCAACATCTATCGCGCAGACAGCAGGAAGGCTGTTCCCGGCAAGTCACTACGTGGTCAATCTGATAAGGTGAAAAACACACGCCAGACTTACCAGTTTCCAACTATATTGTCATCGGCATTCGTGGTGGGGCCTTCCAGTTTCCAACTTTATTGTTTAGCGTGAAAATGATCATCGGCAATTTTTCAGGGGAATATTGAATTTTCAGTTTCCGACTTTATTGTCGTTTTACAGCCATATTTGTGGTAAAAAAATATAGTTTGTGACCGGGAAATAAAGTCAGCAACTACTGAAACAAACCTACGCGGGTGCCGTACCCAAAATCTTTTTGACGAGATTGTGGCCTTCAATGCGACTTTCGACGGCGAGATTCGCGACGGGCAGCATTCGATTCAGCCACAAACCCGGCGGTAAAGCGCTTCGTAACGTGGCACGATGACCTCGGCGGAAAACCATTTGCGCGCCCGGCGCTGCGCGGCCTCACCCATCGTCGTCCGGCGTTTCGGCTCTTGAATCAAACTTTCAATTGCCCGAGCCAGGGCGTCCGGATTGTCAGAGGGCTCCAAAAGCCCGCTCACGTTGTCTTCCACCACCTCCGGGATTCCGCCCGCGCGCCGGGCAACGCTCGGACAGCAAAAATACATTGCCTCAAGTATGCTCAGGCAAAAACTCTCCGTCTCGGACGTGAACAGTCCGAGGTCGGCGGCCTGCAGGTAATCTTCGATTTCATTCACCTTCTCGCGCACCAGCACGCGGTCTTGCAGACCCAGCCGCTGCACGTCCTTGACGTACGGCTCGAAACTTCCACCCGCCATAATAACGAGCTTGAAGGCGTCGCGCGGGCGGACGCGCGCGACGGTTTCGAGCAGGAGATCAATGCGTTTCACCGGGCGAAGATTCGAGGAATGAAGAATCATCACCTCGTTGTCCGCCACGCCAAGCTCATAACGCACTTCCTCGCGTGAACGGCGCGGCGGTCGCGGTGCAAAGAAATTATGAATGACCTCCAGCGGTCCATTGAATCCGAGCACGCGCTGGGTTTCCGCTTTCAGGTAAGCCGAAACCGCCGTGACTGCATCCGAACAGGTGAGCGCATGATGGATGGCCGGCCCATAACCCGGATCGCAGCCGAGCAGCGTGGTGTCGGTGCCGTGCAACGTCGTGACCACGCGCGGCTGTTGGCCCGGCGGCAGCATCGCACGCGCGAGAATGGCCGCCGTCGCGTGGGGCACGGCGTAGTGGACGTGCAGGACATCCAGTCCGTGGTCACGGCTCACTTCGGCCATTCTGACCGAGAGCGGCAGCGTGTAATCCGGGTACTTGAACAATTGATATTCGTTGATGACCACCGGATGAAAATGCAGTCGCGGCGTATTTTCGGGCAGCCGGAACGGGCGTTCGTAACTGAGGAAATGCACCTCATGACCGCGCCGCGCCAATTCCTCGCCCAGACAGGTGGCCAGAATGCCACTCCCGCCCACCGAAGGATAACAGGCGATGCCGATTTTCATATTCCATCGTCCTCGTTCTCGTTCCTCATCCTCGTCCTCGATTTGACTCTCGCGATTACGATTACGAGGACGACGACGAGGAGGATTGGGGCATTCATCCGTGGTTCAAATTAAAATCGCCGCGCACTGCGGCTCATGGCTGCCAGCGAGTCGAAAACGAGTGGATCATTCGGAAACAAGGCGATGGCATGGCCCGCACCCGCGCGCAGCCCGCACAGGCGCGCTCGCGTGAGTTGCAGTTCGACGTAGTTGCGCGCGGCAGCCTGCGAAGCATGTGCTTCCATCGCGGCGGTCCAAGCCCTGAGAATGTCGGGCGCGGAGACATCAATGAGCACCGGAGTGATGTTGGCCGGCTCGGCTTCGGGAGTTACCGCGTAATAAAACAGTTGCTCAATCGCATGGGGCGGCGAGTTGCGCAGTTCCTTGACGCCGCCGTAACGGGCGAGCCGGCAGGCATCGCGCACGAGTTGTCCCAGCCGTAGATGATCGGGATGCTGATTTTCAACCAGGCTCGGCGCAAGTACGATACACGGCCGCACCCGGCGGATAATGCCTGCCAGTTTAATTGTGTGAGCCACACGAACTTCAAAGTGTGCATCACCGTCCAATTCGACAAACTCAACCGTTGCACCAAGGAGTGCGGCGGATTTTTTCGCCTCGGCAACCCGTTGTCCGAGCGTACCGTGGGACGCGGCTTCCCCGCGCGAGCAAATGACAAAGTGTGCCGCACGGCCGGCGCGGGTTTCTTTTGCTATGACGCCGCCGCACCCGAACTCGATGTCGTCGGGATGCGCACCGAAGGCCAGCAACGGCGCGTGTTCAGGACGGGATTTCGGTGTAGGCTTCATCGGAACGCTCAATCGTTTCACGATTCACAAAGGTGATTTCCGGCGCTTCTTCCGGGCGAAGATAGGCCCTTTCACCGGCCCCGGCAATGTAATGCGTGCAATGCACGACCGACTGCATCCAACGCAGCCGGGTGTCGCGTGCCGGACTGATTTGCTCCTTGTTGAAAACCACCGCGGGTATCTTCACATAGGAATCCCCGCCCTCGTGCAACTTCAATGAGGCTTTGAACCTGGGAGGAACGGGCTGTCCGTGTCCGCCGTGCTTCGACGCGGCGGGCCGCGAGTCCGGGCCGTCCGGCAGATCGGCCCTGCTCTCCTCATGGGCCAGACGGGCGCGGACGATTTCGCCTTCGAATGGAACGTCCACAAAAAATTCCGGGATTTCGCAGGCCGCGCGCCGGATGGCCGGGTCGCTCGACCGCACCACACGAATACGGTCGAGCAAATTCATGGCGCAATACATCTCCAGACAGAAATCGGCGACGTTGGACGCGGAGGCCTTCTCGAAAAGCGCGATTAATTTGCGTTCCACATAGTTGGGCAACTGGAGCAACGTCTTGCCCTGCCAGTCGGCGGGAATGCGTTTGAGGTATTGCGGCGAAAATTTCCGTTGGAGCCGGTTTTCGAAAACAAAGTTGAGCTGCGCCGGTTCATTGGTCTTGCGATGACGCAGGATGGTTTTGGTTTCGCGCGGGTCGTGGTCGCTGTCGTGATAGAAGAAAACGATTTCTCCGCCGAGCTCCGTTTGCAGCCGCCGGGCCGTCCGGATTTTGGCAAACAGGTAGCGCCGCGGGAAGAACCCGCACGGCTGTTGGCCGAAACAAATGACAGGTGCAGTGTTCATGACACAGACGCCTGTGCGAGTTTACTCTTAGAACCCAGTGCGGCCTGGATAACCAGGCTCAGCAGCACGCAGGCCGCGCACCCGATGAAGTTATACCAGAGATAGGAGAAATCGAGTATCGGGAATTGATGACGCAGGAAGTACAATACGAAGATCAGCATCTGAGCCGTCAGCGCTGCCCAGAAAACCGCCGTGCCCCCCACCCGCTTCACAAAAAACGCCACCAAAAACAACGCCAGCAGCACACCGTAAAAAACCGACCCGACGATATTGACGGCTTGAATCAGGTTTTCCACCAGGTTGGCAAACAGCGCGAACGTGAGCGCGACCAGGCCCCAAAATAAGGTGAACCATTTGGAGGCGGCGATGTAGTGCGCATCGCTGGCTTCGCGTTTGAACACGTGCCGGTAAAAATCAACCGTGGTGGTCGAGCCGAGCGCATTCAACTCGGCGGATTTTGATTGGAGCGCAGCGGCAAAGAACGCCGCGATCAGCAATCCAATCAAACCGTGCGGCAGGTGGTCGAGGATGAACGTGACGAAGACATAATCGGCATCGTTGCTTTTTACGCCGGGATCGTCCGCCTGCATCGCAGTCTTGGCCTCGTCCCGCAAGGCGTTACTGCGTTCCAGCGCCGCCAAGGCTTCTGCGCGGGCCCCGGCCTCGGCCTGACGGTCGCTGGCGTGTTTGGCGTCGAGCCATTGGTGGATCAGTTGTTCCTTCTGCGCATAGGCCGCGGTGTATTCCTGTTGGAGCGTTTGAAGCTTTCCGCCGGAATCATGCCGGATTGCCTGGTGCCAGGCGGGCTGGTTGAAAAAGACCGGCGGTTGTTCGAACTGGTAAAAGACAAAAACCATGACGCCGAGCAGCAGGATGAAGAACTGCATCGGAATCTTGAGCACGGCGTTGAACATCAGGCCCAGCCGGCTCTCGCGCAGGGACGAGCCTGAAAGGTAACGTTGTACCTGCGATTGGTCGGTGCCGAAGTAGGACAGCGACAAAAAAAATCCGCCGAGCAGTCCGGTCCAGAAGGTGTAACGCCGGTGGAGATCGGACGAAAAACTCACCGCTTCCAGTTTTTTGAAGCCACCCGCCACGGTGAACGCGTCGCCGAGGCTGGTCGGCAGCTTCGTGAGCAGGATGATAAAAGCCGCCACCATGCCGCCGAAAATGACGGCCATCTGGTATTTCTGGGTGAGGGTCACCGCCTGGCTGCCGCCCGTGACGGTGTAAATAATCACCAACAATCCGCTGAGGATGATGGTCAGGTCGAGCCGCCAGCCGAGCACGGTGGAGAGGATGATGGCCGGCGCGTAGATCGTGATGCCGGCGGCCAGGCCGCGTTGCACGAGGAACAGGCCGGCACCGAGCAGACGGGTTTTGGCATCAAACCGCCGGCCCAGAAATTCGTAGGCGGTATAGACGTTTAAGCGCCGGTAAATCGGCAGGAACACTGCGGCGACGAGGATCAGCGCCAGCGGCATGCCGAAATAATTCTGCACGAAATCCAGCCCGCTCTCGTATCCCTGGCCCGGCGTGGAGATGAAGGTGATGGCGCTGGCCTGGGTGGCCGCGACCGAAATGCCGATGGTCAGCCACCCGACGGTTTCGTCGCCCCTCAAATAGTGGCTCAGGTTCCGGTGCCGGCGCGTATGCCACGTGCCGTAGGCGGCGATTCCGAGCATGCTGCCAATCAGAACGACGAAATCGAGGGGGTTCATGAATAGAGCACCGTCAGGGCGACGAGCAACACCACCCACAAAAGGAAACAGCCGAAGACAAAAATGTAAACACCGCGCCAGGTGCGCAATCCGGGCAAGCCGGTCACTTCATCTTTGCCGTCAGCAGGCGTCTCAACCGATGTGGGGTTGTCCTCCGCAGGTTTCATTTTCCGAGTGAAACTAGATTGGCGAACAACCGGTAAGCACCGGGCACACCCGCGGGCAGTTGCCGGAACCAGGCCAGCCCGGTATAGACGAAATAACCTTTGCCGTATTGGGTGACGAGCAGTCCGCCTTTGAGCGGCGCTTCGCCGGGATCGCTGCAGGCGATGAGGGGCGTGAAATGGTCGTCCCACTCATTCGGGAAATACAAACCGCGCTCCTGCACCCAGCCGTCGAAATCGGCGCTCGTGATTTTATTGGGCGTGTTCAGCGCCGGATGCTCGGGCGCCAGGAACGTCACCGGCGCGGTTTCGTCCGTCACCCGTTGTTGCGACAGGTGCAGGTCGAACGGGGCCAGCTTGGCCGCAGCCTGCAAACCGTTCGGGTTGTTGTATTGCACAATGACGTTGCCGCCCGCTTCAACAAACGCGAACAACGCCGGAAGATTCGTGACGAGGTCGTGGCGAACGTTGAACGCGCGAATGCCAATCACCACCGCATCAAGCCCGCGCAATTTTTCAGGCGTGAGGTCCGCGCCGGTCAACGGCGTGACTTGATACCCCATTTGTTCCAAACCCTCCGCCACACTGTCACCGGCGCCCGGCACGTAACCGACCCGATGACCGCGAATGGCGAGTTCCAGACTCACCGCTTTGAAACGCGCCGGCGGTTGGAGCAATAACTGCGGGATGTGGGCGTAGTGAATCTCCACACGTTCGTTGGAGTAGCGGGCGCCATTGATTTCCACGACAGCCTTGATTTCGGCCGTGGTGGATTGTGCAGGAGCGGCAACGTCGAACTTGAATTGTGCGTGTTCGCCGACTGACTTGAAACGGAACGATTGATTCTTCGGTTTGACTTTCCAGCCATCCGGAACGTCCAATTGCAACGTGCCGGCGGCGCCGGCACGGAACGCGGCGGCTTCCACTTCAACCGGGCGCGTGGCCCCGGGAGTGAAGAGCCTGACCTCGGAGGCAAATTTCAGCGAGACGGGTGCAATCACGTCCAATCGGCGGCGTATATCACCCCCAGCCGAATTGGTGCTGATCTGCACCGGCTCGTCTGCCACGACCAAGGTCTGGCCGCCGACGTCGAATACTGCTTCGACCGGGAAAGCGGGCGGATCTTCAGGCCGCCCGATGAGCGCGGGATCCTCCACGCGGAACATGCCCACGGTGTGGTCTTCACGCAGCCAATACGGCTGGCTCAACTGTGCGTCAGCCGGCAGCGTTTGGGAGGATTCTTTCGTAACGGCCTGGCCCGGATGCAAGTCAACCTCTTCGCTGACCTGGTTGGTGATACCCGGATAACGCACCGCCTGCCAGCGGACGGGAACAACGCCTGACTGCACGAGCACCGTGTGGCGCAGTTGCAGCGTTTCGCCGGGCACGACTTCAGGGTCAGGAATTGTCGTCTCCACAGTCAGGCCCAGGCATTCCTGGATGATCTGATCCAATTGCCGGCGCTTTTCGTTCACCACCGGGTCGTCATTGGCAAGCGTGGCCAGATTTTTTTTGATTTCGAGCAATGCCGGCACCCTGGCAGCGGAGTCTTGCGGATTGAATTGCGCAATCGCCGCGTCGGTCAGCTTTCCAATTACTGCGCCGCCGGGTACCCTGCCCCAGGTCGTGTCCACGCCGTCAAGAATGTCGTTGGTCGCAGGTTCCCCATCGAGCAGCGCGAATGATTCGAGTCTTGCCCCGCCGCCACCGAAGCCCCGGAAATTGTCAAAGCCCTGGGTCTTGTGCATGGAGCGGCTGCGCACGGCAATTTCACTGAACGTCTCTCCGGATACAGTGTCCTTGCCGCCGACATCGATCCGGATGAGGTTGGTCGCGTTTCCACTGCGCTGAAATCCACCCACGTTCCAGAGGATGCGTTTGGGTTGCCACGGTGTCAGGGCGTCGAGCTGTTCGGGAAACGCCTTGGGATTACCGGCGAGTTTGAAGGCTTCCAGAGCCAGCACAGTCGAGGCCGTGTGATGCCCGTGCGTGCCGCCCGGCACCGGGGAAAAGCGCACGATCACCACGTCGGGACGGAATTCGCGGATGACGCGCACGATGTCGGACAACACCTGCTGCCGGTCCCAAATTCTCAGGGTTTCGCGGTAATCCTTGGAAAATCCAAAGTCAATCGCGCGCGAAAAAAACTGCCGGCCGCCGTCAATGCGCCGGGCGGCGAGCAATTCCTCGGTGCGGATGACGCCCAATTCTTCGCCGAATTCCGGGCCGAGCACATTTTGACCGCCATCACCGCGCGTGAGTGAAAGATAAGCGGTGCGGTAATGGCGGCCGCGCGCGAGGAAGGCAATCAACTGCGTGTTCTCGTCGTCAGGATGCGCTGCGACGTAAAGCACGCTGCCCATTTCACGGAAATTTTGCAGTTGCGGCAAAATGGCCGGAGCCGCGGGCGGTTCGTTATCTTGACTGGCACCCGGAAAACCAGCGAGCAGGCAGGCGCTCATGGCTGTGAGACGGAGAAACCAATTGGTGCAGCGGCCGGGTTTTGGGGATAAAACTTTTGTTCTCATGCGCGACGCCCGCACGTTTTAAAATTCAAACGACAAAGCTGGTTCTGCGCCGCGTTATTTCTGAACCGTGAACGGCACGGAGAATTGCGTGTTTTCCCACATCAACTTCAGCACGCCGCCGCCCGCCGAATTTTTCTCGACGGCCATGGTGAACTGGTCCACCGGTTTCTCCAGCGCCTCCTGCTTCAAATCCACCCGCGCGAGGTCCTGTTTTTGGTCATATTGAAGCCCCCACTGGCCGAGCTGCTTGTTGATGATCAATTTGGCCGTGCCGTCTTCCTGCGGCAGCGTGAACAACGTGTAAGCGCCCGCGGGAATCGTCGTGCCGCCCAACACAATCGGTTTCTGCGTGATGAGCAGCGTGGCCTCGTCGGCGCCCGTGCGCCAGACCTTGCCATAAGGCACCAGCCCGCCCCAGATTTTGCGGACTTCGCCCGTCCGGGGATTCCTGGTGTAAGGCCGGCCATAGACAATCGTCACCCGATTGCCGTCAATGACCTTGCTGGTGGTCTCGTGCGGGCTGACGCCCCCGGTGGAGGCCACACGGTTTTGCTGGGCCATGACCGGCAGCGCGTTAAGGAGGGCGGCGGTGACAATAACAAGGGTGGGTATGAACTTTTTCATTTTACCTCAGACAGTGGCGATTGATTTTTGTTGAATTTTAGTTTGGAAGCGAAACTGTCATGGTTGCTGGCTCGCAATTAAATCCTGGTTCATTTTCACGAATGAACTGCCGGGACCTTCAGCCTTGATGGCCAGTTCGCTGGATTGCTTGGCGGCGGCAATCGCGCCCGCTTTGTCCCCCTGCTTCGCCAGAATCTGCGCCTTTAAGTGCAGCATCTCGTAGGCAATCCGGGGATTGTCCGCCAGTCCCGCGTTGACCCAGTCGAGGGCCTTCTTCAGATCGAGATCATGGTTGTAGTAAAATGTGGCCGCCTGAAAATACAGGCCGGCCTGCTTCTTGTCCGGCGACGCCATAGCGGCCTCGATTTGCGGCACGAGTTTGCTGGTGACATCGACTGCCAGATGAATCGGGACCACTGTTTTTTCCCAGACCAGATTGAGCACCGCCGATTCATCGCGGATGTGATTGAATTCGATCGTGAAAGTCTCGACGGTTTCCGCCAGCGTCACAGGTGTTACCTTGAACCGTGCGACATCATCTTTTTCGTTGTATTGAAAAGCTCCCCATTGCGCTGTGTTCTTGTTGATGATGATGGTCCAATCCTTTTCACCGGGGATGGTAAAAAGCGCATAAGTGCCGGCGGGGATGTCCGTGCCTTCGAGTTTCACCGGCGTGCTGAAGGTGACCTTGGTGGCCTGGTTGGCGCCGGTGCGCCAAACCTGGCCGTAAGGAACAATGCCGCCGTAGATGGTACGGTTCTTCACGCCGGGCCGGGAATAAACGATCTCAATGTCCGTGAGACCGACGCGTTGTTTGAGTGTGCAGGCGGGGCTGGCGGCGGGGAAATTAATTCGGGGCGTTTGCGCCTCCAATCCGGAGCCCAGGGCCAATCCTGACACGGCCACGACCAGTGAGCGAAGCATCTTGGTATTCATAAAGCCATAAATCTAAATAGGCCGAACTGAAAGGAAAGAGAAAAAAGGTCGTGTCCCAATTTGAGGTTGGGAGCGCGAGTTGTCCTGATTGGTCAGTAGTGAATTGGTATTGCACCCGTGATGTCGAGTGCTTGACACACGCTCAAAAATGCCTGATTTTATTGGCGTTCGACGGTTATGAGGCGGTACGCCTCTGGTGGCAGGACGCTGGTAGGCGAGTAGTGAGTTTTGAAAAAATCGCTATCTTCGTTCGATTCCGATCCTCTTTCCGATAAAACTATCACTTACAAACTTTATTTTACACCGAACGCGGAATTTGCACTTTTAGTTACAAACGTTATTTTGTGCGGCAGGATCAGGAACTGGTCGATTTTCGTGGTTTCCGGTGGGCGGCACTTACAAACTATATTTTGTGACTACACCTAAAGACGATGGAACAATCGTGCGTTCCTTTCGTGTCAAAGATTGCGTCGCGGTCATCGCCTTGTGGCGGCGCACCGAGGGTGTGGGGCTGAACGAGTCCGACACGCGCCGCGCCATCGCCGCGTATCTGCGGCGCAACCCGCGCCTCAGTTTCGTTGCGGAGCAGGGTGGGCGAATCATTGGTGCCGTGTTATGCGGTCACGATGGCCGGCGCGGTTACCTGCATCACCTTGCGGTGGCTGGACGCCATCGGAAGCGCGGCATCGGGCGGCAACTGGTTAATGCCTGTCTGGCGAAACTCCGCAAGGCCGGCATCCCCAAATGTAACATCTTCATTTTCGCCAACAATGCGGCGGGCATGAAGTTTTGGACGCACACCGGCTGGAGCCTGCGGACGGAATTGCGTCTGATGCAAATTCGTCTGGATGACAGCCGCCGCGCGAGACGGGATTACCCGTGCTGAATGGTCCTGGCGATGTTCTATTAGTGTGAATCCGTGTCCATCCGCGGTTTAAGTCATCCGAATGTGTCCTGGAAAGCGCATGGCGGCTGACGCCGCTCTCTTCTGATTTCCAGTTGACAATTGTAATCTTTGCGGTTACTAATTAAGCAACGATTATGCGAACGAGTTGTCGCTTTGCCATGGCCGTGCACGTGCTGGCCGTCCTCGCTTACAAGGAGGGCGACCCGGTCACGTCGGCCATGCTGGCGGGCAGCGTCAACACCAACCCGGTCATCATCCGGCGGCTCCTGCTGTCGTTGCAGCGGGCCCGGCTGGTGGAGACCCGCAAGGGGGCCGGGTCCGGCTCCCGTTTAAGCCGTTCGCCCGGCCGTATCAATCTTGCTGAAGTTTATCGGGCCGTGGAAGCCGTTGAGCCTTTTGCCAGTCCCACCCGAAAAGCCAACACGGCCTGCCCGGTGGGCCATTGCATCCGG
>Ga0116112_1000326_pt1 | contig 39415 bp, 37 predicted proteins | sample June2015DPH_8_15_FD_89721 | JGI IMG/M metagenome (GOLD analysis project Ga0116112, IMG submission 89721) | Peatland microbial communities from SPRUCE experiment site at the Marcell Experimental Forest, Minnesota, USA - June2015DPH_8_150 | ecosystem: Environmental > Terrestrial > Soil > Wetlands... | reverse complement strand
GCCTTGACAGCGGCTGGAATGTTACCACCAGCGCGGAGCTATACGATCCAGCCACCGGGACATGGACGACGAACGGCGCGATGACCACCGCACGCGAGTATCACACGGCAACCTTGCTGCCCAATGGGAAGGTGCTAGTCGCGGGGGGCTATAACAGTGGAGGCTCTCTTTCCAGCATGGAGTTGTATGATCAAGCCACCGGGACATGGACGGCGACCAGCGCGATGAGCACCGCATGCGAGTATGACACGGCGACGTTGCTGCCCAATGGGAAAGTGCTGGTCGCAGGGTTTTTTAGTTACCTCGGACTGTTTGATCCGGCCACCGGGACGTGGACCCCCTGCTGGGGAGGCTACATCATCGGCAACCCGGCGACGTTGCTGCCCAATGGGAAGGTGCTGTTCGCAGCAAATTGGGACTATTTCGGCGGTCCTTGCTTAGCGTGGCTATATGATCCCGCCACCGATACAATGACGACGCCCGTCGCGATGACCACCGAACACAGGTGGCCCACGGCGACCTTGCTGCTCAATGGAAAGGTACTCGTCGCGGGGGGCGGTGACAGCAACTGGCTCGCTCTTTCCAGCGCGGAAGTGTATGATATCGGGCTGGGCTTCACGAACTCTTGGCAGCCGCAGATTGCCACGGTCACCTCGCCGCTGAGTTTGGGTAGTAGCCTCGTCGTTACGGGCGCGCAGTTTCGGGGTGTGTCCGAAGGGTCGAGTGGTAACTCTCAAGATTCATCGGCGGATTATCCACTGGTGCAATTGCGTCGCTTGGATAATGAACAAACTGTATTTCTGCTGACCACGAACTGGTCCACGAATTCGTTCACCTCTTTGCCGGTGTGGAATTTCCCGTCCGGCTATGCGCTGGCCACCGTGTTCGTCAACGGCATTCCCAGCACCAGCAGCGTTGTCAATATCAGTGTGCCGGTTCCGGTCACTACCGCTCTGACCAGCGCTCAAAAGCTGACCAACGGTTCGTTCCAGTTCGCTTTCACGAACAGTGTAGGGGCGCTGTTTGGTGTGTTGGCGACCACGAATCTGTTGTTGCCGACGACTAACTGGACGGCGCTCGGCGGGGTTGTGGAGCTTTCACCCGGCCAATTCCAGTTCACCGACTCGCAGGCGACGAACGACCCGCAGCGCTTCTACCTGATTCGTTCGCCATGAATGTCGTGGCGCGTGGCATGTGACGTGTGACAAGAAGTCAGCACGCCCGCTTTCAGTATCCTGTCACTTGCCACCTGTTACATGTCACTCTATTTCGCCCCTTGGTCAATCCAGGCGCGGACCAGGCCGATCTGTTCGGGCGTGAGCGGGCGGAATTTGTTTTCAAATTTTTTTGGCGGCATCCACAAATCCTTGTCGCCGGTCAGATGCGCGGCGCTCAGGACGAGCGGACTTTTGGCGCTGTCGCCGGCGATGATGACTTTGCCGTCCTTGCCGCCCTTGAGCACATTTTCAAGACTGTCGAGTTTCAGCCTCGCCTTCGGCTTGTCGCCACTGTGGCACTTGACGCAAGAAGCGTCGAGCAGGGGTTTGATGTCGGTAGCATAGGTGACGCCCGGTTTGGTCGAAGCCGGCGGCAATTTGCTGGCCGCGTTATCGGCGATGGCAACCGCGACCAGCCCAAACGTGGCCGCGAGCGCAACGATGGTGAATTTAATCGAATTCGATATTTTCATGGATTTGGTTAATTTCGCGAACAATTTGAGCTTAAGACGCCTCAATATCGAAAAAGTTTCAAGCAAAAAAATAGCGCGAGGGACGGTGTGCAATTTCCGGTGGGGCGAGCGTACTCGCGAGCCGGCTCGTCAGTAGCCTCGCCCCACCAAACTGTAACACCACCAAAAAATGTCCTTGGGACAGCCCGCTTGCGGACAGCCGGTTCCTGGGTTAACCCTTTCACGTGAACGACAAAAAATTTTCCGACGCCTGGCTGGTGGTGCTGGGACACGGCACGGAGCAAAACACCAATTCCGCCGCCCCAATCTATCGGCACGCGGCGGAATTGCGCCGCCGGAACATTTTCGCCGGTGTCCGCGAGGCGTTCTGGAAGCAGGAGCCGCAAATCAAAACCGTCCTGTCCGAAATCATCGCGCCGCGCGTGTTCATCGTGCCGTTGTTCATCAGCGAAGGCTACTTCAGCAGCCAGATCATCCCACGCGAACTCGGTTTTTCCGAACTCTCAACACTCAACACTCAACACTCAACTTTCTTTTATTGTCCGCCCATTGGCACCCACGAAAGCATGACGAAAGTCATTTTGTCGCGCGCAAAAGGAATCGTCGAACAATATCCGTTTCCGCGCGCGCCCCGGCCGCGGGACATTACGCTGCTCATCGCCGGTCATGGCACGGAGGAAAATGAAAATTCGCGGCAGGCGATTGAGCGGCAGGCCGGATTGATTCGCGCGCTGGACCTTTACGCTGGCGTTCATGCGATTTTCCTGGAAGAATCGCCGCGCATCGCCGAGTGCTACGCGCTGGCGCAAACGAAAAACCTGGTGGTCGTCCCCTTTTTCATCAGCGACGGTCTGCACACGCAGGAAGACATTCCCGTGATGCTGGGCGAGGCACAACCGGTCGTCCGGCTACGGCTCGCCGGCGGCCAGCCGCCGTGGCGCAACCCGACCGAAAAAAACGGCAAGCTGGTCTGGTACGCGCCCGCCATCGGCGGCGAACCGCATATCGCCGATGTGATTTGGGAACGGGTGCGGGAAGCGGCGAAAAATTCGTCCTCGTTATCGTCCTCGTCCTCGTAATCTAAAATTAAAAAGTAGAGCGAGAACGAGAAGAAGGACGATTACGATTTAATTTATGAACAAACTGCGATTTGGAATTTTGGGCGCGGCAGACATCGCGCGAAAGAACTGGAAATCCATTTACTACAGCGGCAATGCGGTCGTCACCGCCGTAGCCAGCCGCGACCTTGCGCGCAGCCGACGTTTCATCCGGGAGCTGCAGGCCGAAGCGCCGTTCAGAACGGTGCCTGTAGCACTCGGCAGTTACGAGGAACTGTTGGCGTCGCCGGACGTGGACGCGGTTTACATTCCGCTGCCGACCGGTTTGCGCAAGGAATGGGTCCTGCGCGCGGCAGCGGCGGGCAAGCACATCCTTTGCGAGAAACCCTGTGCCTTGAACGCAGCCGACCTTCGGGAAATGATTGCCACCTGCCGGAAGCACCGCGTGCAATTCATGGACGGCGTGATGTTCATGCACAATCCGCGCCTCGACCGCATCCGCACGGTGCTCGACGACGGCAAAAGCGTGGGCCGGATCAAACGCATCATGTCCAATTTCAGTTTCCATCTGGGCGAGGACCGGCTCCCGACGAACATCCGGGTGAACAGCCGGCTGGAACCGGCCGGTTGCCTGGGCGACGTCGGCTGGTATTGCATTCGCTTTGCGCTCTGGGCCATGCGCTGGCAGTTGCCGCGTGAAGTTTCGGCGCGTGTCCTTTCCCGACGCGCCGCTCGCCGCAGTCCGGCGCCCGTGCCGTCGGATTTTTCCGCCGAACTGATTTTTGGCGGCGAAACGTCCGCGGGCTTTTATTGTTCCTTCATAGCTGAGTATCAACACTGGGTCCATGTGAGCGGCACGAAAGGTTGGCTGATGGTTCCGGATTTTGTTCATCCGCGAGATGATCACGAGCCGGTCTTCGAGGTGAATCAAAAGGAAATCAGAGTCAAATGTTGCAAGTGCCTGGGAAAACACGATCAGGGCCTTGAACACGCGCAGTTCACCAACATGGTCCGCAACTTCGCGAACGGAGTTTTCTCCGGGAGACTCAACCACGAATGGCCGATGTGGGCGCTGAAGACGCAGCAAGTCATGGATGCGTGCCTTGAATCGGCTCGCCGAGGTCGCCCCGTTAAACTGCTGAATCGTTGAACCGTCATGCGCGCCGAACCGGTTCAGCAATTCGAACGATTTAACGATTCACGAAACGCCCTCCATCCGCTATCTTTGCGGCGTGCATTTTCGGAAGCTAACCATCATCGGCGTTGGTTTGCTCGGCGGCTCTCTCGGGCTGGCCGTTCGACGCCGGAAACTCGCGCGCCGGACCGCGGGTTTCGTCCGCCGTGCCGCCAGCCTGAAGGACTGTAAAAAAGCGGGCGTGGCGGATTTCGTCACCACCGATTTGCTTGCCGCCGTTTGGGATGCCGACCTCGTCATCCTTTGCGCGCCGCTCGCGCAAATGCGTCCGCTCGCGGAGCGGATGTTGCCGGCGCTGAAACCCGGCGCGATCGTGACCGACGTCGGCAGCGTCAAGGCCGGTGTCATGCGCGAATTGGAAACCCTCATTGCCAAGGCCGGCGCATACTTTGTCGGCAGCCACCCGATGGCCGGTGCGGAGAAAATCGGTGTGAACGCCGCGCGCGCGGACTTGTTTGAGAACGCCGTATGCGTGGTGACGCCAACGAACAAAACCAACCGGGCCGCGTTGAGCAAAGTGAAACAGTTTTGGAAGGCGGTTGGTTCGCGCATGCTGGAATTGACACCGGCGACGCATGACCTGCTGGTCAGCCGGTCGAGCCATTTGCCGCACGTGATGGCGGCGACGCTGGCGAACCTGGTTTTGCATCCGGCCCAGCCACGGATTCAAGCCGCCGTTTGCGCGAACGGTTTTCGCGACACGACGCGTATTGCTTCCGGCTCGCCCGAAATGTGGCGCGACATCGCCCTGGCCAACCGGAAAAACCTTGGCCGGTCGGTGGACGCTTTTGTCGCTGAATTGAAAAAATTCCGGCGCGCCCTGGCCAAAGCCGATGCCGTGACCATTGCGAAATTTTTCGCAACGGCCAAACAACGCCGCGATGACTGGTGCGCTGGCGGCGCCTCGCCGTCGCCGGAATGAAGAAATGTTGGGTGTTGCGTATGGCGTCAAGCAGCCGCGGGAGATGCGATTCCTTGCTTGACGCCACCCGCAACATGCAAAACGACGGAAAATGTCATTGCCTGACCTCATCGAAATCGTGCCGCTGAACAGGCCGGTGCACGCGGAAGTCACCGTGCCCGGCTCGAAGAGCATCACCAACCGCGCGTTGATCCTGTCGGCGCTGGCGGACGGCGAAGTCACGCTCCGGGGCGCGCTTTGGAGCGAAGACACGCAGGTGATGGTCGAGGCGCTTCGGAAACTGGGATTTGAGATCAAGGTCATCCATGACCTGGAGGAATTCTGTAATCGCACCGTCACGGTCAAGGGGCTGGGCGGGAAAATCCCGAACGCGGGCACGGCGGAAACGCCGCTGGAATTGTTCGTCGGCAACGCCGGCACGGTGGCGCGGTTTCTGGCCGCGTTGGTTTGTTTGGGCAATGGGGTTTACCGGCTGCATGGCACGCCGCGTATGCACGAGCGCCCGCAGGCGGCGCTGTTTGAGGCCTTGCGCCAGCTCGGTTACCGGGTGGATTCGCCAAACGAAAAATTGCCGGCCGTCATTCACGGGACCGGTTCGCACCCGGGCCGATGCAAGGTGAGCATTGAAGAGAGTTCGCAGTTTGCGAGCGCCTTGTTGATGTGCTCGCTGATTGCGGGCTGGCAGGTTGAGGTCGTCGGGGTAAGCGTCGAGGAGTCACCCTACATCTACATGACCCGGGAAATGTGTTCCTATTTTTATTGGAGCCGCAAGCGCAGCCCGCATCCCGAATTCGGAATGAAGGATGCCATCTATCCGGTGGACCCGGATTCGTCCAGCGGCAGTTATTTTTTGGCTGCCGGCTGGCTGGCCGGCGGGGTCGCTCCCGGTGAACCGCAACCCGTAACTGTGGCGCGCTGGCCGGTGCTCGGGGCGGGTTTCCAGATTGATACGAAGTTTTCAAATTTCCGATCGCTGCCGGAGGCGGTTTCCCGGAAGACCGACCTCGGTGACAGCATCATGACGCTGATGGTGACTGCGCCGTTTGCGGGTCATCCGGTGAAATTCACCGACCTTGGCCACCTTCGCGTGCAGGAATGCGACCGGGTCTCGGCCTTGCGCGCGGAATTGACCAGGTGCGGGGCGAAGATTGAAGAAACGGGCGACACGTTGACGGTCTGGCCGTCGCCACTTCAGGGCGCGGAGATTGAAACCTACAACGACCATCGCATGGCGATGTGCTTTGCGATTCTGGGCTTGAGAGTGCCGGGCATCAAAATCAAAAATCCCGCGTGTGTGAAGAAGACGTTTCCGAACTTTTTCCAGAAACTGGCCGCGCCTCCGCCGAAAGGGCTGGGCGCGACAATTCTGGACGCGAAGACGGGGCGGAAGCTGAAGGAAGAGGAATTGTTTGCGGAATGAATTTCGTTGAACCGTTGAACCGTTGGATCGTTAAATCGGTTGCGCGGTTCACGATTCAACGATTTAACAATTTGACGAATCACGAATTTGAAAACCATTGTCATTGCGATTGACGGCACGAGTGCCAGCGGCAAAAGCACCAACGCCAGGCTGGTCGCGAAGGCGCTCGGTTACGTTTACGTGGACACCGGCTCGATGTACCGCACGCTGGCCTGGCATTGCCTGAAGCACCGGATTGACGTGCAGGATCCCAAGGCGGTCGCCGCCGCGTGTCGCAAATGGAAAACGGCGCTGACCTGTGTCGGCGCCCGGGTGCGGCTGCTTGTGGACGGCCATTATCCTGAAAAAGAGATCCGCACCGCCGAGGTCAGCGCCGCCGTGCCGCACGTGGCGGCGGTGCCCGGGGTGCGCGCGTGGATGGTCAAACGTCAGCGCGAATGCGTCAAGTTCGGCAATCTCGTCATGGAAGGCCGCGACATCGGGACGAATGTCTTCCCCGAAACCGATTTCAAATTTTATCTGGATGCGAAGTTGGAAGAACGCTCGCGCCGCCGCGCCGCCGACGGCGTTCAGGAAAACCTGGCGGCCCGCGACCAGCACGACAGCCAGCGGGCCGTGGCGCCGCTCATGATTCCGCTGGGGGCGAAGGTTATCAACAACTCGAACCTGACGGCGGAGCAGACGAGCAATTTGATTCTGGCGGAAATCCGCAAGCGCTTGGCCGCCCAATGAATTTTTCCTATCGCTTGGGCTGGCTGTTTTTTCGCGCGTTCTACACGGTTTATTTCCGCTGGCGCGCTTTCAACGCCGGACGCGTTCCCGAAACCGGTGCGGTCATTCTGGCTTCAAACCATGCTAGTTTTCTCGACCCGCCGCTCGTCGGTGCGGCGCTGCATCGTCCCATCAATTACCTGGCACGCGAAAGTTTGTTCCGGTTTCCGGGCGTTGGTGCCCTGTTGCGTTCGTGGAACTGCGTGCCGGTGGATCGCGACGGCGGCGGCGCGGCGGGATTGAAGGGCATTCTCGACCGGTTGCGGGCCGGCGGCGGCATCATTTTGTTTCCCGAAGGCACACGGACCCGCGACGGCTGGTTGCAACCCGCGCGCTCTGGCATCGGCCTGGTGGTGATCAAGTCCGACGCGCCGGTCGTGCCGGTGCGGGTGTTCGGAACTTTTGAGGCGTTCGGGCGAAATCGCAAATTCCCGCGACCGCACCGCATCGCGGTGAAATTCGGGGAACCAATGCGTTTTGAAAAATTGCGGGCCGAGGCAAAGAACTGTTCCAAGGCGCGGCTCAAGGAGATTTACCAGGAAATTGCCGATGAAATCATGGCAGCGATTGCGAAATTGGAGCCGCAGGAGGACAAGTGAGGTAGGGACGGCCCGCCGGGCCGTCCGCTTCAAAAAGTTGCTCTCGGTCGCCTCGGCGAGGCGACCCCACCTAGATTCCCAAATTCGACAGGGTGTTGCTGATCGTGTTGACGATTTCGACCAGCCGGGGATGGGATTTTTCAAAACCCTCGACTGACGAGCGCAATCCCAGAATGGAAAGTTCGCGCAGTTGCGGATTTTGTTCCGTGCGCGTGGCCTCGTGGGCCGACAATTGGGCGAACCCCGCGATGCTGCGGGCCTGTTCGTCGTGCGTTTTTTCCAACGCGCCGACCTCGGCCTTGAGTGTGCCGAGCAACTGGAGTAATTCACGTTTGCGGTCGTCCTTGATGGCATCCGCGCCGCGGATCCGCGCCTCAATTTCGTCAATCGTCTTTTCAATCATAATTCAAAAGTATTCGCCGTTGGAAGTCAGGCAAACACGGTTGGAGTTCAAGCTTCAGCTTGTTTTGGCGTTGCCAGCTGAAGCTTGAACTCCAACCATTCACCACCGTCCGACTGCCGGCAGAATGGGCCGGACCAGTTCCCAAATTCTCGCGCAGACCGTTTCAATCGAACCCGTCCCGTCCACCACGCGGATGCGTTCGGGTTCAGCAGCGGCCACGGCCTGGTAGCCTTGGGCGACGCGGTCAAAAAAATGGCGGTCGGCCTCTTCCAACCGGTCGCGGGCAAAGGGCAGGATGACCTGGCGCGAGCGCAGGCGTTCGGCGCTGACTTCCGGCGGCACGTGCAGCAGCAAGGTCAGATCGGGCTGGGTATCGCCAACGGCAAAATCAATCACGTTTTTGACCAAAGCCAGATCCAGGCCGCGTCCATAGCCCTGATACGCCGTGGTGGAATCGTAAAAGCGGTCGCACAGGACAATTTCGCCGGCGGCGAGGGCCGGGCGGATGACTTCGCGGACGAGTTGTGCGCGGCTGGCGTTCATCATCAGCAATTCGGCTTCCGGCGTCATTTCCACGAAGTTTTTGCTGTGCTTGAGGGTACTGCGGATTTCCTCGCCGACCGGCGTGCCGCCCGGTTCGCGGAACACGCGCACACGGTATCCCAGCCCGCGTATCTGGCTCGCCAGCAGTTCGACCTGCGTGGATTTGCCGCAGCCTTCGGTACCTTCAAAAGTGATAAACGGGGCCTTCATGGCGAAATGGAAAACATCGAACGCCGAACATTCAACATCCAACTTCCAATGATAGAAAAATTGGACGTTGAGCGTTCGATGTTGAATGTTGAATGTTTTTTCAAATTTTCTTCAACTTCGGTCCTTTGGGCGTGTCTTCAATGACCCAGCCTTTGGCCTTCAACTCGTCGCGAATCGCATCGGCGCGTTTGAAATTTTTAGCGTGGCGCGCCAACTGACGTTCTATAATTAATGCTTTCAATTCTGCCGGTGCTTCGGATTCAACTACCAAACCGACGCCGAGAACTGAATCTATTTTTTCCCAAGCTGCCAGTGCTGACGCGGCTTCAGCAACCATCATAGCATTTTCTGCTAAACTGCGATTGACTTTTCTGACCCATTCAAATACCGCGCCCCATGCTGCTGATATATTCAGGTCATTGTCGAGGGCATTGCTGAATGCAGTCACTAACTCTGCATCAGGCACAGCAGCAGTACCTCCAGCCAGTTCACGCAATCTAGTAACGCATTCATCAATTCGCGCCAATGCCGTTCGCGCGCCTTGCAAGCCTTCGAGCGTGAAATTGAACGTCTCGCGGTAATGCGCCGTGAGCAGCAGATAACGGATTTCGCGGCCGGAAAAACCTTTCGCCAACAAATCGCGCAACGTGAAAAAGTTGCCGAGCGATTTGCTCATTTTCTTGCCTTCGACCAGCAGATGCGCGCCGTGCAGCCAGTGCTTGACGAACGGCCGGCCGGTCGCGCCTTCGCTTTGTGCGATTTCATCCTCGTGGTGCGGGAAGATCAGGTCCTCGCCGCCGAGATGCAGGTCAAAGCTCGGCCCGAGGATTTTCATGCTCATGGCGCTGCACTCGATGTGCCAGCCGGGCCGGCCTTCCCCCCACGGACTGGGCCAGAAAATGTCGCCGTCCTCCGGCGCCCGCGCCTTCCATAACGCAAAATCGGCAACGGCTTCCTTGGCGTATTCATCGCTTTTAACACGCTCACCGGCGCGGAGTTCGTCGAAGTTGAGCTTGAGCAGCCGGCCATAGGTGCAGCCGCAGCCGCGGTATTTTTCGATTGAGAAATAAACCGAGCCGTCGGCGGCCTGGTAAGCGATGCCGCGAGAAACGAGTTTCTCAATGAGCGCGATGATGTCGGCGATGTGCTCGGTGGCATGGGGCTTGTGATGCGGTTCCCGGCAGTTGAGCGTTTTCAAATCCTCGAAAAACGCCGCTTCGTATTGGCCGGTGAACTCGCGCAGTGTGGTTTTGGTTTCGCGAATGCGCTTGATGATTTTGTCCTCCACGTCGGTGACGTTCATCACGTGGGTGACGGCGTAGCCCTTGAATTCGAGATAACGCCGGACGAGGTCGCCGAAGACGAACGTGCGCCAGTTGCCGATGTGGGCGAAATCATAGACGGTCGGTCCGCAGCAATACATGCCGACGTTTTTGCCGCCCGCCGTCGCTGCGCTTTGGCGCGGCAAGCCGGAGTCGAGGGGCGTGAAATCCCGAATCGAGCGCGACAGGGTGTTGAACAGTTTCAGGGCCATTTGCGTCCGCGCAAATTAAAGCGCGGCGCAGGAAAGAAAAGACGGAAATTTAATTTTGCGCCAGCGGTTTGCCGGCGTCCGGCGACTTCGGTTGCAGCCGTTGGCAGCGTTCGACGAACAGGAAAAACACGCCGGGGCCGAAGCAGAGCAGCATTACGGAGATGCCGGTGGCGATGCCCCAAAACGTGCCGGCGGGCGCGCAACAATCGTCGCGGCGGCGGGCGATGACGTGGCTGGGCACGGCGACCAAGAGTTCGAGAATACTGCCGCGCAGGAGCCAGCGCGTGAGGCGTTTGAGGAGCGCATCCGGTTCGTCCGATTTGGTGGCGCGACGGAAAATGATTGCCCAGACAAGCCAGAAGACAAGCATGGTCAAAATCAAGTTTAAGTTGGATTGCCAATCAGGAGTGGTGGCTGGGTATGGTGAAATTATTTGATTTGCCCCATTCGCAACATTGGAAAAAAAGTGAGGCAGAAGATCAAAAATCCCAAAAGCACCGTCGGTGAATATGGCGCAGAGGATTGAGAAAATTCCGGCGAAACAAAGATTGGCCAGAAAAAACGCAGTGACAATGATGGGCACCTTCAACGGTCGGCGTGCGGGCAGCCGGCGTTCAGCAATGTTGATCGGCAACAAAAGCAGCAATACCTGTCCGGCAACAAGAACGGCGAGCCAGAGCCAATACCCCCAATTCAAATAAATCTTCAAAGCGTCCTGCAATCCCATGACGCCATTCTTTGCCCAGCCGCCGAATGCGACCAACAACACTGGCACGGTCAGCAGCAGCAGCGCGAGCGCATAAAGCAGGACGGTGAGAATGGCCCAGCGTTTCATGATGGTTGGGATTGAGTCAAAAAGTGAACCACCGCACCAGCGAAATCGGTGTGTGGCGTTTGCTGAAAATTTGCTTTCACGCCTTGCCAAATTATTTTTTCAACGCAAACTGTGCCAGACGGGCATTACAAAAATGCGACCAAGGCAATGCACATGAGCAAAGAGGCCAGACTGGAATTGGACGGCAAAACCTGCACGCTGCCGATTGTCGTCGGCAGCGAAGGCGAAAAGGCGGTGGACGTTTCGTCGCTGCGCGCGAACACCGGCTGCGTCACGCTCGACGACGGCTACAGCAACACCGGTTCGTGCACCAGCCAGATCACGTTCATTGACGGCGAGCAGGGGATTTTGCGTTATCGCGGCATCCCGATTGAGGAGCTGGCGGAGAAATCCACGTTTATCGAGACGGCTTTCCTGGTGATTTACGGTGCGCTGCCCACGCGCCCGCAATTGCGGACCTTTTCCGATTTGCTCACGGACAATCAGTTTCTCCACGAAGACATGAAGTATCACTTCGCCGGATTTCCGGTCGGGGCGCATCCGATGGCGATTCTCTCGGCCATGATCAACGCGGCGAGCTGCTTTGACGAGGGGCTGATGCACTGGCACTGGGGCAAGGCAAAGGAATTTGACATTTATACCGCGCGTTTGATTTCACAGGTGCGCACGATTGCGGCCTATTCCTACCGCAAATCGCTCGGCCTGCCGTTGATTTATCCCAAGAAGGCCTACAAATACACCGCCAACTTCCTGCACATGCTGTTCTCGACGCCGTATGAGGACTATGAATTGAAACCGGAGGTGGTGAAGGCGCTGGATTTGATTTTTCTGCTGCACGCCGACCACGAGCAGAACTGTTCCACCTCCACGGTGCGCATGGTGGCATCGTCGCAGGCCAATTTGTTTGCCAGTTGCGCCGCCGGCGTGTGCGCGCTGTGGGGGCCATTGCATGGCGGCGCGAACCAGGCGGTGCTTGAAATGCTGGAAGAGATTCACAAAGCCGGAGACGATGGTTCAAAGTTCATCGCGGCGGCCAAGGACAAAAACAACAGCCGGAAACTCATGGGCTTCGGTCACCGGGTCTATAAGCACTACGACCCGCGCGCCAAAATCATAAAAAAGGCCTGCGACGACCTGTTCAGGGTTTTGCACATCAGTGACCCGTTGTTGGATATTGCCAAGCACCTGGAGGAAGCGGCGCTGCGGGATGCCTATTTTGTCGAACGCAAGCTGTATCCGAACGTAGACTTTTACAGCGGCATCATCATGCGGGCTATCGGCCTGCCGGTGGAAATGTTTCCGGTGATTTTTGGGATTGGCCGGATGCCCGGCTGGATTGCGAATTACAAGGAAATCATGGAAGAATCGAGGAGCCGGATTTATCGTCCGCGCCAGATTTACACCGGCCGCACGCTTAATCACTATGTGCCCCTCGAAGAGCGGAAGTAGTTGCGCTGTTTATAGTTGCAAAAACCGGAAGCCGGTCTGGCCGGTGGGGCGGGCATGGTTATTGCTCTGTTGGAGCGCGCTGTTTGATGAAAAAAATCCTGGTCATAGACGATGAGGAGTGGTTACGCGAGATGATCCATCTGGCGCTGAAGCAGAAGGGTTTCACCGTCGTCGAAGCTGCCAATGGCGCCGAGGGCATTGAAATCGCGCGCAAGGAATTGCCCGACCTCATTCTGTGCGATGTGAACATGGAAAAGGTGGACGGTTATCTGACGCTGACCTCGCTCCGCAATGAAGCGCCCACGGCGGCCATCCCGTTCATTTTAATGACCGGTCTGGCCGACAACGTCGGGATGCGGCACGGCATGGAACTCGGGGCCGATGATTATCTGCCGAAACCGTTCACCACCGATGCGCTTTACGCCGCCGTGGACGCGCGCCTCAAAAAGGCGCAGACCGTGCGCGACGAAGCCGAGCGCAAGCTGGCCAGCCTGCGCAACAACATCAGCCTGATCATGCCGCATGAAATGCGCACGCCGCTCAACGGCATCATTTCCAATGCCGAACTCCTGACCACCTCCGCCGCCACCCTCAAACCGGGCGACGTTGCCGAAATGGGCCAGGAAATTCACAAGTCCGGCCAGCGGCTCGAACGGCTGATTGAGAATTTCCTGATTTACGCGCAGCTCGAGTTGATCGCCGCCGACCCGAAGAATGTCAACGCCCTGCGCATCGGAAAAACGGAGCGCACGGCCGACCTCGTCAAGGAAATCGCCACCGCGCAGGCCGCGCAGGCCGGGCGTCCGAATGATTTGAGCGTGGAAGCGGCTGACTTTTCCGTCCCGATGTCCGAGGAATATTTCAAGAAGGTCGTGAGCGAACTGGTGCAAAACGCCTTCAAGTTTTCCCAGTCCGGTTCGCCGGTGCGGGTCGCGCTTGGGGATGAGTTCAACAACATTGTTCTTTCCGTCAGTGATCTGGGCTGCGGTTTTTCCACCGAGCAAATCAAGCGCGTCGGCGCTTATGAGCAGTTTGACCGGAAGATGCAGGACCAGCAGGGATTGGGGCTCGGTCTGGTTATTGCCAAACGGCTGGTGGAATTGCACGGCGGCTCGCTGTTCATCGAAAGCGGCAAGGGCGCAGGCGCAAACGTCACCGCCAAACTGCCCAGGACCAGATTGGTCGATCGTTCTCAGATCGACATTCGCCTGTAGATGAAAGTCAATCCGCGCTCGGCCAGCCCGGCCAGCAAAAACACCAGCACCATGCCGACGACCGGCGCGAAATCCACCCGGCCCGCGCGCAGGGGAATTTTTTTCAACGGCTGCAACAGCGTCTGCGCCGTGGCGCTCACATAATCCCAAAACGGATGTTTGCCAAAATAGACATAGCTGTTCAGCAGATGCAACGCCAGCAGCGCGCCGATGAGAAATTTCCAGACCAGATAACTGCCCAGGCCAATGAGCAATGCTTCCTGCAAATGCTGCGCGGTTGACATCGCCGGTTGCGGATGCAGCCACGGGAATGGCCAGCTCAGCAGTCCCCAAAGCAACGTGCCGCCGGCAAGCGGCAAAAAAAACTTGAGCCATCGGGGCCAGCGGTCCATGTAACCCAGTTGCATTCGCACCAGCCCATGAACCGGCTCCGGCCCGGCCAGGATCGACAGCAGCAACAGCCACAGATAAAACACTGCGAGCATCAGCCCAAAACTGTAAACGGAAAACAAACACATTCGCCCGAAGGAATTGCTGAGGAATGCGGGGGCGATGATGCCCAGGTCCAGCGTTCCCGCCCAAACCGGTTTGGAAGCTGAACCGATCTGCCAGTAAAAACCTGCCCGCAGCAACAACAGCCCGCCAATGGCCGCCAGCAGATGCCAATGCCGCAACCGCCGCGGTTCGGCGCGCCGCAGCGTGCCAATCAACGTCGCGGGCGTTCGTTGGCCAAGTGGATCGAAGCGCATCGAACGCCAGTTGAGCCACAGCAACAGGCAGGCGAGGTTCAGGATGAAATCAATGAGTCCCACAAAAACGTGATGCGTATTACGTGTTGCGTGTTTCGTCAAGCCAGGATCGTCTGCCGCTGCTTGACGCAAAACGCGCCACGCACCGCGGCTCACATCATTTTGAGCAGCGTGTCCGCAATTTCCGAAGGCGTGGGAGCAACACCAATGCCGGCGTTCTTGAACGCCGCGATTTTCGCCGCTGCCGTGCCCTGGCCACCGCTGATGATGGCGCCCGCGTGGCCCATGCGGCGACCGGGCGGGGCAGTCGCGCCGGCGATGAAACCCGCTACGGGCTTTTTGCCGTTTTTCTTGATCCATTCGGCGGCTTCTTCCTCCGCGCTGCCGCCAATTTCGCCGATGATGATGATGCCGTGTGTATCCGGATCGTCGTGAAAAAGTTGAATGACGTCGAGATGCGACAGGCCGGTCACGGCGTCACCCCCGATGCCGATGCAGGTGGATTGTCCGGCGCCCCGGCAGGTCAATTGCCAGACCGCCTCGTAGGTGAGCGTGCCGCTGCGCGAAACCACGCCGACATGGCCTTTTTTGTGGATATAACCCGGCGCAATCCCGATGCGACAACCACCGAAAGAATCTTTTCCTTCACCGGGTGTGACGATGCCGGGACAATTCGGTCCGATGAGCCGCGTTTTCCTTCCTGCCAGCGCACGCTTCACCTCAATCATGTCGCGCGCCGGAATGCCCTCGGTGACGCAGACGGCGAGCGCGAGACCGGCATCCACGCCTTCAAGAATCGCATCCGCCGCAAAGGCTGCCGGGACAAAAATCGCGGAAGCCGTCGCCCCGGTTTGTTTTACCGCCTCGGTGACAGTGTCGAAGATGGGGACTTTCTTTCCGCCGTGTTCGAAAACCTGACCGCCCTTGCCGGGCGTGACACCGGCAACAACCTGCGTGCCGTAATCTATCGAAAGCTGCGCGTGTTTCGCGCCGAAACTGCCGGTGATGCCCTGGATGAGGACTTTGGTGTCGGCTTGGACGAGGATGGACATGGAAAATTTACGATTTACGATTGCTAATATCCGCATCGCGCGTCACCAACGTGATGCCGTGCGCCGCTGCCGCGAATCCGCCTGTCAGGACGAACCCGACTTGAGACGAAATCAATCTTCGCGTCAGCTCACTTAGGTTTTGCATTTCGCTTCTCCATTGCGACGCGAAGAGATTCTGCAAAATTCAGCGCGTCATCGTTGGCCTGCATCCGTTCCCACGGCGTTTTCGCCAGACTGTCTTTCAACAACGCCAAATCAATGGCTTCGCCCGCGGATAAATGGTAAGCCGGCGAATCTTCCTTCAGCACAGTCTCTTTCTTGTCGCGTCTTTTCGGCATGGGTTTACTTGGGGTTCCGTTTGTGAATGCAAATGGTGTTGCCGTCTGGATCAAAAATCAGGGTCATGCGGCAAACAGGCGTGGGAAACGGTTCCATCCGGAACTTCACGTGGTGCTGCTTCAGATGCGCGATGGCGGCGTCAAAATCCTCCACCTCCAACGCGGCGGTGCAACCATCGGGGCTGGGTTTGAAGGCCGGCGCGGAACCAAGGGACAGTGCGTAGGGACCAAATTCGTATTCAACCCATTTTGATTCCGGTTTGTCCACGATACCGGTTGGCTTGAGGCCGAGCACGCCCTCGTAAAAAGCCCGGGCGCGTTTCATGTCCGTTACGGCGTAACAACAAAAGGCGAGTTCAATGACATTCAACATGACTATGGTTGTTTGTGGTTGGACGTGCCAGGACCGGTTTTCGCCACGTAAAACCCGACACGCGTTTCAAAAGTCTGGCCGCCGACCGTTGCAGGCGATGCCGCAAACCGCGGCGGTCGTCCCGCCGGTCTGCGACCTCGCTCATCATTTGTTCGTGCAGGGCATCGCGCTGGCGTTTCCCGTGCTCGTTTTGTTGGGCCAGTTCAATCATCTGTTTCTGCAATTCCACCAACCGGCGAAAAGGCTCGAGGTCCTTCGCGCCCCTTTTCACCCCTGGATTTTCGTTCCTGCCCCGAGTCATCTGCTTCAATTCTTCAAGACGTCCACTATTTTCCAACGGCCTTTACCGCCTTCTGCGCCGCGTCGGCCATCGAATCGGCGGTGATGAGTTTCAAGCCGGAGTCGGCCAGCGTTTTCTTGCCGGCAACGACGTTGTTGCCTTCGAGCCGGACGACCAGCGGGATGTTCAAGTGCATTTCCTTCACTGCTGCGACAATGCCGGCGGCGATGACGTTGCAGTCCATAATGCCTCCGAAAATGTTCACCAGAATCCCCTTCACGTTCGGGTCTTGGAGAATAATTTTGAACGCCGCCGTGACCTGTTCGACATTCGCCCCGCCGCCCACGTCGAGGAAATTCGCCGGTTCACCGCCAAAATGTTTGATAATGTCCATCGTGGCCATCGCCAGGCCGGCGCCGTTGACGAGGCAGGCGATGTTGCCGTCGAGTTTGATGTAATTGAGCGAATGTTTGCTGGCCTCGGTCTCCAGCGGCGCTTCCTCGTTCGGATCGCGCATGGCCTGAAGGTCCTTGTGCCGATAAAGCCCGTTGTCATCGAGCGAAATTTTTGCGTCCAGCGCCATGACGGATTCATTCAGGGGGACCGCACGCGCCTCGCGTGCCATGTCCGGCGCCCCGCCGGACGCTTTGAGCGTGAGCGAAGTGACGGGCGAGGCGCCCGTCACCGCAGCCGGGGCGGTTGCATTCCCCAATTCAACGACGCACATCGGATTAATTTCGACAAGTGAAGCATCGCATTCCCACCACGTCGTAAAAACGCCGGTGACAAATTTGGCGCCGGCGTTCAGCAAATCGCCTTTGAGACCGAGCCCGACAACCAGTTGTCGGGCTTGAAACGGCATGAGGCCGACGGCGGGATCAATCCATTCCTTGAGAATCTTTTCCGGCGTTTTGGCGGCCACCTCCTCGATGTCCATGCCGCCCTCGGTGCTGGCCATGACGAGCGGCCGGCCTATGGCGCGGTCGAGCAGCACCGCGAGATAAAATTCCCTTTTGATTTTCGGCGCTCCGGCGACGAGGACGATGTTCACGCGCCGGCCATCCAGGCCGGTTTGGCTGGTGACCAGCACGTTGCCGAGCATGTTTTTCGCATGCGAAACGGCTTCGTCCACCGATGCTGCGGCCTTCACGCCGCCTTGAAAACCGTTTTTGAAAATGCCCTTGCCGCGTCCACCCGCGTGGATTTGCGCTTTGACCACCACGCGTGAAAAACCGTCGGCGAGAATTATTTTCGTCGCCGCCCGAACCTCCTCAATGGTTCGGCAGGGAATTTCGACCGGCACATTGACGCCGTATTTGGCGAGCAGCGCCTCGGCTTGGTATTCGTGGATGTTCATTACAAAACCTTCGCAGCATTCAAAGGTGATCGCTCCCGGAAATCAAACTTTTAACACAAGCAGGGAGTTGAAAGGAGAACGCTAAAAGCTCAAGGCTAAACGCTAAATTTTGGTTTGGCCTTCAGCCTTTATCCTTCAGCCGATCCCTCCCTAGGGCCCGGCGTCTTTGGGTTTCGGTTCATATCGCTGCCGCAGTTCGCTGGGAAGTTCTTCAAAATAGAGTTTGGTCATCGCCATTCCGCCATTCCCGGACGTATAACTGATAATAATTCCGTCTGGCTCCACCTTTTCCACGTGCGCATTTTTGTAGGTATATCCAGAGACGGTCATAATTTGATTCGTCGGCACCAGTTGCGCCGGTGCCCTTGACGATTGGGTCGCAACGGGTGCCGGTATTGGGTTGGGCGTTGCTGGCGCCGCTGCTGGTTGAGTCGTGGCTGGCGCTACAACAGTAGGAGTGACAACGGCGGATGCTTTACGAGCAGGAGCAGCCACCGGGGCCGTTGGCGGAGTCACCGCATTTGTGGAAACCGTCCCGGTTATGTTGGTTGCGGATTTGCCGGGTGGCACCACCACGGCCCTGGAATTTGTGTCCGATGCCAATGGCGGTTGGGTTGGCTCCTTCAACTGTTGTTCCAAAGCCGCACTGGCGGCAGCCTGGGCCAGGGTGTCGTCGGCACGGACGGCTATGAAACTCGCGCCGAGGCCAACGCACAAACCAACCCAAATTATTGTTTTCATGAAATGCGCCTTCGAGGTGGAGCGTAAGGAAATAACCCACCCCCGCGCAAGCGGAAAGGCCAGGCGTTTAAGGTTAAATGCTAAAGGCTAAAAGCTAAATGTATTTTTAGCCTTAATCCGCAGATTGCCCGGATGGCCGCAGATTTTTCTGGTAGGGACGCACCGCCGGGGCGTCCGTATTCCATCAACCATCAGTCAACTCTCAACTCTCAACCCTCAACCTCTTCTAGTCAGTATTCTCTTTTCGAGGAAGCTGCGCCAGGCGGTTGGGCCACGTAAAGGGCTTTCAACTTCGCCGAGGCTTCGATGGACAGGTCGCCTCACGCGGGGAAGTTTAAGCAAGGCTGAAGGCTGAAGGCTGAAACTTGAATTTACCATTTAGCATTTAGCCTTTGTCCTTCAGCCTTGCTTTTTGGCATCCCGGGTCTTGAGGCGTGTCTGTTTTTGCTGCTTGACGTGGCTGCCTGATTCCCGGATGCTACGCTGACCGCGCCATAACCAATGCGGTCAAATAATCGAATGAAATCATATATTATCCCGGTCCTCGCTCTCGGATTGCTCGTGAGTTCCGCGTCAGCACAGGACAAACCCGATCTCACGAATCCAAAACAGAAGACCAGCTATGCGGTTGGCGTGGACCTCGCCACGAGGCTCAAGCGGCAGGACCTGGATCTGGATGTCAAGGCGCTCACCGCCGGCTTCGCCGACGGGCTGGCCGGCAAACCTGCGCTCACGGAGGAGGAACAGAAGGCCGTGTTGACGGACTTTGGAAAGAGCCTCCGGGCCAATGCGGAGGAAAAACAAAAGGTCGCCGCCGAAAAAAATCTCAAAGCCGGTGAAGATTTCCTCGCCGCGAATGCCAAGAAGGACGGCGTAAAAACCACGGCCAGCGGGCTGCAATACAAGGTCATCAAGACCGGCACCGGCGCAACCCCGAAACCGACCGATACGGTCAAGGTGCATTACCAGGGCACGTTGATTGACGGGACGGTCTTCGACAGCTCGGTGCAACGCGGCCAGCCGGTCACCTTCTCCGTCGGGGGCGTGATTCCGGGCTGGACGGAGGCGCTGCAACTGATGAAGGTGGGTGACAAGTGGCAGTTGTTCATTCCCGCCAAACTCGCCTATGGCGAACGGGGCGTTGGCCCCATCGGCCCGAACTGTGCGCTGATCTTCGAGGTCGAATTGCTCGGCATCGAGAAACCCGAGGCGGGCCAGTAATGGGAGATGGCAGTTGGATGTTCGGAGATGGGAATTGGGAGATGGCCGCGTAAAGCTACGCCACGCGGCCACGCCCCTTTACGGGGACTTTGTCTCACCGCGGGGGGCCGCGTAAAAGACTTCGTCTCACGCGGTGGAAAACATCGAACATTCAACATTGAACACTGAACACCGAATGAAGCAGTGACAGCGGACGCCCCGGCGGTGCGTCCCTACCTTTTGCGCGTTTTGTCCACCCTTCGCAGTACTGCTACGGAGGACGGGCGCCTTCTTGTGGCTGAATGTTCTGTCGCCCCTTCCGTCTTCACTGCGCTTCGCCGCGACAAGCGGGGCTTGGAAAATATTGAGCCTTTTACCCCAGGGTGGCGCTCGAAGACTCGCTTACCCCGGGCTATTCTCCTTCGGGCTTCCGGCCCGGTCTTAACTTTCGCGTTCATTCGTGAGATTAGCGGATTAAAATCTTGCGCCTTTTGCGCCTCTTCGTAGCCAGACAAATCCGTGTTCATCCGTGTCCATCCGTGGTTGAAAACCTTGCTTTCCCTGCCTCGTCTCCTACCAACGGCAACCATTTCCCTTGAATCTGTGGCGGCGCGCGGGCAATTTGCGCCGCCATGAACAGAAAGTTCATGTTGCTGACGGTTCTGGGCCTGGCATTTTGTGTGGCCCCGGCGACAGCGGCCGTCATCAACGGTTACAACTACGTGCCCCTGGCGGATTGGGCGCGCGCCAACGGCTTGAAATGTTTCCAGTTCGAACGCGGCGGCAAAATCGTGGCGAGCAATCGCACGACCCGGCTGGTTTTCGACGTGGACGCGCGCGACGCGGAAATCAACGGCGTCCAGGTCGCGTTGTCCTGTCCGGTCGCGAACGTGAAGGGCGCGCCGCTCCTTGCGCAACTGGACCTGGACACAGCGGTTCGTCCGTTGCTTTTTCCGGAACGATATGTTGTGCCCAGAGCCATCAAGACCATTTGCCTTGACCCCGGCCATGGCGGCAAAGACACCGGCAATCGCGTGGGCTGGCATTACGAAAAAGTCTATACGCTCGCGCTGGCAGCGGAAGTCCGCGATCAACTCAAAAAGGCCGGGTTCAACGTCATCCTGACGCGGACCCGGGACACCTACGTTGACCTGCCGCTCCGCCCGGCACTGGCGAACCGGCGTGGCGCGGATTTGTTTGTGAGCCTGCATTTCAACGCGACGGAAACGGGCAAGAGCCAGGTGGAGGGACCGGAGACTTATTGCATCACGCCCGTTGGCGCGAGTTCCACCAACGCGCGCGGCGAGGGGAGCGATCACGGCCCGACGACCGGCAATCGCAACGAGCAAAGAAGCCTGCTGCTCGCGTATCAAGTCCAGAAAACCCTCGTGCGGACCCTGGCGGTGGAAGATCGCGGCGTGCGGCGCGCGCGGTTTGCCGTGCTGTGCGACGCGGCGATGCCGGCCATTTTGATTGAAGGCGGTTACATGACGCATCCAGCCGAGGGCCGGAAAATTTTCAGCGACGCCTACCGCCACCAACTGGCGCAGGCGATTGTCAGGGGCATCCTGGCTTACCAAAAACTGACCTCGCCGCCGGGCCCGCCGTTGTTGCCGGCAACCAATCGTCAGGGGGCGAAATGATGCCGGCTCGGAGTTTTCCCGGGTTGTGGGAAGCATTAGCCCGGTCTGAAAACAGAGCGTTGCCGGATTAAACGAGGTACTGTGGCTGAACCGCGGACGGTCACCTGTGAATCCCGCCATCCGTGCCACGTTTTGAGACAGAGTTCATTCCCAAGGACCTGTTTTTGCGATTGCTGCCGGAACCGGAAATTTTCCCTTCACTGTGTAACAGCAACTTACGTCCAATGGCATCGTGGCTGCTGGAGCGTCGGCACCGGAAACAGGGCGGGAACCAGGGTTGGGTCGGATTGCGCTCGTTGTGGGCAGATGCTGCACCAGCGCATTTTTAATACGGTCCGGTGATGCACCAACTCGAAAATGAATCAACTTTTGATCAATGACGATCCGCCAATATCGGTTCGGCACATGTGGACGCATTGGGTTTGGCCTTCCGGGTGGATAGTCCGGCCGTTGCTTAAGACGGGATTTTGTGCGTTGGCCGGGTTGATGTGGTTCACCGCCACTGCTGCTTTTGGCCAGACGGCCTATGCGATGGAATTTTACCAAAGCAACAACCGTTTTGGCATTATCAGCCTGTTGACCGGCGGTTTCACGCAATTGGGCACCGAGGGTTCGACCGTTTTCAACGACATTGCCGCTTCGCCCGATGGCACGCTCTATGGCATCATCAATACGACTTCGCTGGTGACCTTGAACACAAACACTGGCGCGGTGCTGACCAGTGTTGGCTTCAACGTTTCCGGCATTGAATCTCTGGCGATTAGTTCCAATGGGACGCTTTACGGCGCAACTCAAGGTGCGCTCTACACGCTTAACCCGCTCAACGGACAGGCGTCCCTGGTGGGTTCCTTCAACAACAACGCCATCGGCAATTCGGGGCAAAACATACGCTTCGGTATCAACGGCAACCTTTATGACACCGATGGCGGGGTCAACGCCAACAATACGCAGTTGTTTCAGATAAGCACGGTCAACGGCCAGGCGACATTGATGGGTGTGGTCACCAATTTTCCGGGGTTATGTCTGGAAAACGCCGGCTCGCAAATGTACGGTGTGGGCATTCAACTGGGTTCGGCGTCGTCCCTGATGCAGGACCTGGTGGGAATTGATCTGAGCAGCCTCAAGCCCGGCGGTACCAACCTTGATGGTTCACCGGTGGATATCAGTTACAATTTGTTGACCCCCAACTTCCCCAACAATTTCAACATTTCATCTGCGGACTTGTTCATCGTTCCCACACCCGAGCCGGGTTCGGTTTCGCTCTCCGTAATGGGCGGCATCATATTGCTGCTGATCAGCCATCGCCGTTTGCGGTATTAACCCTGCGAAACCGCATTCCCCGACCTGGCTCCGTTGACATCAGGCCCGTTTCCCGCCGCTCGTGAGGCCCGCTTTGCCGGCCCGCGCTTTCCCGCCTTTCCCCTCAGCCGGAGTTGTGGACCGGCGAGGTGTTTTTTTGCGGGTTCTGCTTGGCAAACGGCGGTTTCACGGATTAGCTAATCGCCGTGAGCATTGTAACCAGGACCGGTGACGACGGGACGACCACGCTTATGTATGGCCGGCGCGTGCCGAAGCATCATCCGCGTGTCGAAGCGTACGGCGCGGTGGATGAACTCAACGCGGCGCTCGGCTTGGCGCGCGCGACGGCGGCGAACGGTGTTGTCCGCAACCATCTGCTCGCCATTCAAAAAGATCTCGTCGGGTTGATGGGCGAACTGGCGGTAGCCACGGAGGATTTGCCGCGTTATCGGAAGAACGGTTATCCGGTGGTCACGCCGGCAATGACCGCGAAGCTGGAAAAACTGATCCGCCGGATCGAAGCGGCCGGGGTTTCAGTCAGGCACTGGGCCACGCCTGGCGCAAACGCTCCTGCTGCCGCGCTCGATTTGGCGCGCGGCATCTGCCGCCGCGCGGAACGCCGCGTCTGCGCCCTGAAGGAGATCGGCGAACTGAAGAACGCGGAAATCATTGTTTATCTCAACCGCCTTTCGGATTTGCTGTGGCTCCTGGCGCGGCGCGCGGAGGCAAAAGTCAATTCGGCGAAATAGGCGGTGGCGGCAGTCTGCTTTTTTGGTGGGACGAGACTCCGTCGAGCCGGCGGTGATGACCGCCGCCATTGATTCAATCGACACTCTCAGAGCGCCACTACAATGTGCGAGCCTGAACTTTGGAGTGCGCGGACATGTCCGCGCTTTGAAGGCGGCGACATGTCGCCGCACTCCCAAAGTGTCTCATCAGCAGCCTTGCCCCGTCAAAGCGGCCCACTACCCCGCCCGCCTGGCCGGCTTGATGACCTGACACACCAGAAAAAGCTCGTCGCCACTCCGCTTGATGGATTTCAGCCGGAGCAGAGCCGCGCGGTTCAATTTCAGTGCTCCAATGCCATCGGCAATCGTCGGTGCCCCGCGCCCGCCAATGATTTTTGGACAAATGGTCAAATACAGCTCGTCCACCAGACCGGCTTGGAATAAAGCCGCGTTCAACTCCCCGCCACCTTCGCACAGCAGCCGTTTGACGCCCCATTTCTCCCGCAGCCAGCCCAGCGCGGCGCGAAAATTGATTTTACGTCGGCCACAGATTTTCACCTCATCGGCAACGGCCCGGAGTTGGCGCAGTTTTTTCCCCGATGCCCGGGCCGTTGTCAGAACGAGGATCGGCGAGAAACGATGCCTGAAAATTTCCGCCTGCGGATTGACCGATCCGCCGCCGCTGACAATCACGCGCAAGTTGTATTCGGCAAGGCCGCGCCGGAGCCGCAACCGCCGGAATTTCGCCGGTCCCGGCCCCATATTGATGGAAGCTGAATCCACCGTCCGTGCGCCGGCCATCACTGCGTCCACGGTCGTACGCAGTTCGAGCAAATGCTCGTGGTCACGCGCGCTGCCAAAGGACGAAACCGCGCGATTCGCCGTCGCAATTTTCCCGTCCGCCGTCATCGCCATGTTCACCAGAACAAACGGCCATGACGGGTGACGAGTGACGGGGGACGATTTCATAAAATAAGCATCGCGTCGCCGTAGCTGAAGAAACGGTACCGCTCGCGGATGGCTTCGGCGTAGGCGGACAAGATCGACTCGCGTCCATGTCCCGCGTCTGCGGGACCCGGTGACGCAAAGGCGCTCACCAGCATCAGCAGGGTGGAGCAGGGGAGATGAAAATTCGTCAGCAGCACGTCGGCAATTTTGAAATCATACGGCGGATAAATGAAAATCCGTGTCCGGCCTGTTTCAGGCGCCAGCTTGCCGCTGTGTTGCGCCGCCACGCTTTCGAGCACGCGCACGCTGGTGGTGCCCACGGCGATGACGCGCCGGCCCGCGGCCTTGGCTTCGTTCACAACGCGCGCGGTTGCTTCGCCGAGTTCATAGCGTTCTTCGTGCATTTTGTGCGCGGCGAGGGTTTCGGTCTTGACCGGCAGGAACGTGCCGGGTCCGACGTGTAATGTGACGAAGCAAATCTGGACGCCCCGCGTCCGGATTTCCGCAAGCAACTCTTCCGTGAAATGCAGTCCGGCGGTGGGCGCGGCCACCGAACCGTCGGTTTCGGCATAGACGGTCTGGTAACGCTCCCTGTCCTCCGGCAGTTCGTGATGGCGCTGAATATAAGGCGGCAGGGGAGTTTCCCCGAGCCGTTCGAGTTCCCGGCTGATGTCCGGCGTGCCGGAAAATTGCAGCCGGCGATTCCCTTCGTCGTTCACTTCAACAACCGTTGCCCGGACATTTGGCTCGCGTAAGACGATCTGCGTTCCTGTGCGGGCGCGTTTGCCGGGACACAACATCGCCCACCAGTCATTCGACGCGTTTTCTTCGAGCAAGAGGATTTCAAATTGGCCGCCGGTACGCGCGTTGACGCCGCGCAGCCGCGCCGGGATTACTCGCGAATTGTTCAGGACAAGCACGTCGCCGGCGCGAAAGAATCCCGGCAAATCGCGGAACCGGCGGTGCTCGACGTTTCCGCCGGAGCGCTGCAGGACCAGGAGCCGCGATTCATCGCGCCGGGGAACGGGATGTTGCGCAATCAATTCCGGCGGCAGGGAGTAGCTGAAATCGACCGTTCGCATTGCGGCCAGTTTCAAGTTTCAAGCCGTCAAACGCGACCATTTTTTATCGCCCCTCCCATACCACTCGCTGTTTTCACACCACCGACAGCGAAAAATAACGTTTGTGTCAATATCAGGAACTGCCCCGTTTACGTTTGCGCGCCTGTTTGCTTTTCTTGAATTTTGCCGCTTCCTCCGAGCCGCCGGTGGCGTTGCCGGCACTGTAGGAATGCGCGCCGGTCCCGGCCAGTTTGCCACCGTCCACAATGAGGTATTCGGGCCGGATAGGACGCTTTTCAAACCAGCATTCCAGAATTTCACGGGTGCCGGCGGCGTAACGCGCCTGCGCCGAGAGGCTCGTGCCCGAGGTGTGCGGCGTCATGCCGTGATGCGGCATCGTCCGCCACGGGTGGTCCTTCGGTGGCGGTTGCGGGAACCAGACATCGCCGGCGTACCCGGCCAGTTGTCCGCTCTTCAGCGCACGGGCGATGGCGTCGCGGTCGCAGATTTTGCCACGCGCGGTGTTTACGATATACGAGCCGCGTTTCATCTGGCTGATAAGCTTGTCGTTGAACATGTGTTCGGTTTCAGGATGCAACGGGCAATGGATGGAAATCACGTCACAAACCTTCACGAGCGATTCGACGTTGGGATGATAGGTCAGGCCCACCTCCTTCTCGACCTGCGGCGGCAGGCGATGCCGGTCGGTGTAATGCAATTTGACTTCAAACGGTTTCAGCCGTTTCAGCACGGCCAGGCCGATGCGGCCGGACGCCACGGTGCCGACGCTCATGCCTTCCAGATCATAAGAACGTTCCACACAGTCGGCGATGTTCCAGCCGCCTTTGACGACCCACTGGTAAGACGGAATATAATTGCGCACCAGCGCCAGAATCATCATCACGGCATGTTCGGAAACGCTGATGCTGTTGCACCAGGTGACCTCGGCCACGGTGATCTTGCGTTCCATTGCGGCCTGCAAATCAACGTGGTCGGAGCCGATGCCCGCGGTGATGGCCAGTTTCAACTTGGGCGCCTTGGCGATGCGCGCCGCCGTCAGATAGGCCGGCCAGAACGGTTGCGAAATGACAATTTCCGCGTCGGCCAGTTCCTTTTCGAAAACGGAACCCGCGCCGTCCTTGTCCGAGGTGACGACGAGTTTGTGTCCCAGTTTTTCCAGAAATTTGCGCAGACCGAGTTCGCCGGAAACACAGCCCAGGAGTTCTCCCGGACGAAAATCAATTTGCTTCGGCGTCGGCAGCGTCTGGCCGTCGGGATAACGCGTCAGCCTGGGAATCTCGTCGCGGGCGTAGGATTTGGGATACCCCGTCTCGGGGTCGTCGTATAAAACACAGAGAACTTTTGACATGGTTTTTTTTGGTTGATGTTCGTCACAAAATGTGGAGGAAACCGATGCATGTGTCCAGCTAATTCGCAGTGTGTGTACGGCTAATTCGCTAAGTCCGTCAATGACTGGCAGTTAAACTCTCGCGGAACGCATGAAAACAATCGTGTTCAACGTGAGGCCAAATCGGTTTCGACGTAATCAACGGGCGCCTTCTCGCCGTTGTCAGGCTTGAGCAGGCCGGAGATGATGGAAATGGTGGTGGTTTTGCCCGCGCCGTTCGGACCGGGCAGGCCGTAAATCTTGCCGGCGGCCAAAATCATTCGATCAATTTTTTTGTTCCTTTCCCTCATTATCCGGATACCCCGCCACATGGAGAATTACGGCCGTCACTTCTCCTTTGTCATTCTTAATGAAGGTCAATTGCGCACCAGAGTTCTTCTCGAAAAAATTCGTTTCCGATTCAGGATATACATCGAAAGCGCCCGCACCGCCGTTCTTGTCCGAGGCTTGCCCGACCAAATGGTCTCCTTCTCGCCGGATCGTGACTTTTCCTACAGTGGGAAACATGGCGTCCGGCGCACATTCGTAGTGGCCGACGACGGCATCAAGAAGTTTTGTGTCCAGCTTGATGGCGACACGCGGTTTGGGTGGTTCGAGGGCGTTTGGCGGCTCATCAAAGATTTTCTCATAAGAAAGCGCATTGCCGGGGAATTGTGCGTTACCTACTTCACAGGCTGGAAGTCCTTGTGCCCGGTCTGCCAAAGAAGGAAGGCATACTGGCCCGCGAAGTTTTTGAAGGTGACAATCTTCTCCTCCGTGAAGTGGCCATTGTCGTAGTTCACCTTCATCAAAACGGGATTTCCCGAGGCCGTTGCCGCCTGCAAGGCAGCCACGAACTTGCCCGGTTCCCAGGCTGCGACGCGGGGATCATTCCAGCCACCCACACCCATAACCGCAGGGTACTTCACACCCTTCTGGACGTGCTGGACTCCATCCATCTCAAACAGAGCCTGGCACTCAACGGGGTCTTTCACGGTGCCGAATTCCGGCGTGTTGACCGGACCATTGGGCGAGAACTCCTGTCGCATCGCGTTCGCGCACCCGACATCGCAAACTGCGGCAGCAAATAAATCCGGACGTTCCTCGATGGCACGGCTGATCAGGATTCCGCCAGCACTGCGGCCGGTGCCTGCGAGCTTCCGGGGACTGGTATATCCCTTCTTTACCAGGTATTCCGCGCAGGAAATGAAGTCCTTCCAGGTGTTGGGCTTGGTTGTCTTGTAACCGGCCTTGTACCAGGCCTCGCCCTTTTCGCCGCCGCCCCTGGGGTGCGCAATGGCAAACACCACACCATGGGTTGCCAGTGAATTAAAGCGAATGACGAATTCGGGGGTGGCACTGCTCCCATAAGCACCATAGCCCATAAGGATGCAGCAGTTTGACCCGTCCAGCGGAATACCCTTCTTGTAAATGATGGAGAGCGGAATCATCGTGCCGTCGTGCCCGGGCACTTCGACTTCTTCGGAGACCAGGTTCTCGAAACTTGGATACGACACGTCCGTGTTGAAAATGCTCTTCGCGAAGGTGTCCTTCTGCGCATCAAAATCATAGATCGTCAGGGGTGAAGTCCAGGAGGTGATATACACCAGGCAACGATCTGCTTTCCAATCCGGACAACTAACATCCACGGTCCCGGACGCCGGAAGTTTGATTTCTGCGGTCTTGCCGGTGGCCAGGTCGTATTTCACGAGGCGGCCGACAACCCCATCTGAATAAACGACGAGGAGATAGTGCTTGCTCTTCGTAATATACTGGATGGTGTCATCCCCTTCGGGAATCACGGTCTCGGCATGTTCCCAATCAGGATGCTTCACGCTCGTCCGGACAACCTTGTATTTTGGCGCACCGGCATGGGTGACGGCGTAAACGTAATCCCCGTGGAATGCAAGCCCTCGAACCAGGTTGTCTGAGCGTTTACACAGGACATCCCATTTGATTTTCTTGCGCTTCAGCTCGGAGATGGGAGCGTAGAAAATCCGCATCTCATTTTGCACGGTCTCCACGAATCCGATGATGTAGTCAGGGTAGGATTCCCTGATGAAAGCAACCGGAATCTCTTTTGCTATGATTCCCAGTTCAGGGTTGCTCTCATCGCTGAAGATGTCTCTGTCCGTAGCGGTCTCGGTGCCGAGCTTGTGCACTCTGGTTTTTTCGTTCAGTTCGATTTTGAGACTTTTGATGTCAGTGACCTTGGGGGCGTTATAGAAAAACGACTTACTGTCCTTCGCCCAACCATAGGGTGTCCAGGATGGATAGATGCTCTCTGGCAGCAACGTTCCCTTTTCCACATCCAAAACCCGGATCTCTGACCATTCCGCGCCGCCCGAAGTGAACGCAATGGCGACATATTTCCCGTCCCATGAAGGGACAATGCTTCGGATGGTTGTGGTCACCCCGGCTTTATAGGTGGCTGGATCGAAGAGCAGTTTCTCGGCACCATTCCATCCCTCGCGGAAGTAGAGCTTGCCCACGTTTTCGCCGCCTAAAGTCTTCTTGTAAAAGACCCGGCCATGTTCATACCTGATTGTCGAGTAAACCGCAGGTTTGCGCTTGTCCAACGCCATCCATTCCTGCGCCAGGGCATCCCTTCCCGGGATCTTCGCGAGCAGGCCATCCGTCAATTCCGCCTGCGCCTTGAACCAGGCTTCGACATCCTTATCCTTCAGGTCCTCCAGCCAGCGGTAAGGATCGTTGTAGGTTTTCCCGAAGTAGGTGTCCGAGGCAGCGACGGTTTTTGTCGGGGGATAGTTCAACTGGGCATGGCAAGGCATGGCGACCAGGACTGGAAGGACGAGGAAAAGGAATCTTTTCATGATGGGAAGCTCCAATGAATTATTGATCGGAATTTGTTTTTGATGTTCCGCGAACAGGGGTGATTCGGTTTGGTTAACAGTATGGTGAAACAGATGACTCGGACGATTTTCAGATGTTCATATTATCTTGATCACCAGGTATTGCCATATTCATCGCTTTGGTTCTTATGGCTCTTTTGACCGTGCTGTCAACCATTCATCACACTCGTTGTTGCGGTCATCTTACGACAGAGATCCGATTCGCTGCCAGGTCGAACTTAAACCCGTGACGCCCGTTCGTGCGTGATTTGTCCTGGTGGTGTCGGGTTTGAAGTCAGTTCGGCAGTTCTGGAAAGTTTCCCTGCGCAGAATGGCTTGCAGGGCGACTGCGCGAGCTTCAGACCGCTTTCGTTTTCCCGGCATCGCGCAGGCTCGCCACAAGCCCGGCCTTGCGCGCTGGTGGCGCCAGGACCGCTCGGCCTCGGAAGGGATGGGGAAAGGGGACTCCCCGGAAGTCTGCAATCGAAGCGAGCGCGCACATCTCGACTTGTGATTGAACCATAGTGAATAATAAACCCACCTTGCTTATATTGTGCTCAGAATCGCAGCTTTTAATCCGCAGTGAAAGGCGCTTAAATGCTTGGTTTTATTGCATTATTGCGAGGTTTTCTGGCGAATGAAAAAACTAAGTGATTAGAGGCTTTTTTGAAGCACGGATTCGGCCTGTTTTAAGCTGTGAATAATGTGTGAATAACTCGTAAAAAAAATGCAATTTTTTTGTTGACGTTGTGGGGCAAAATGGGAAAGAATGGGGCGTCGTGGGGAGAAAGGCCACTCGCAATTCCCACGGTGAACAGATGAGACGTACCACAAATATAGAGCCGACTTGCTACAACTCGCGCTTTCGGCATGGCGTGGATCAGAAGCGGCGTGTGCAAATCCCGGCCAAGTGGCGGCCGCAGAAGGCGGGCTTGGAGTTGACGCTGATTCTTTGGCCGCGGGAGGGCATAGGATCGTGTGTGCGGGTTCTGCCGCCGTCACAAATGGCCAAGCTGATGCGGTCCATTGATGAGATGCCGAACAGCGACCCGAAGAAAGTGGTTTTGAAGCGCATCATTGGCAGCGGCTCGGCCCAGGTGACCGTGGACAGGGCCGGCCGGATTTGTCTGCCGGACGAAATGGCCCATGAGGCCGGACTCAAGGACGAAGCGGTATTGGTCGGACTGCTCGACCGGTTTGAGATTTGGAATCCCGAACGTTATGAGGAGGTCCAGGTGGCCGACGCCGCGTTGGCGCCTGACGCCTTCAGACTGATGGAATAACCATGAAACTGGGAACCTTGCTGGCTGCCGGAAAAAGTTTGGCGCTGGGGCGCCGGGGAGAAAGCCCGTATCGCGCCAAGAAACAGTTTTATCTTCCCAAATTTGGTTCGCGGAAAAATACGTTTGCGTCTGCGAACCGACCCGGAGGGGCAATCCCTCCGGTGGACGCCGCCGCTGCGCCGGTCAAAACACCAATCACCGTCGTTGCAGCCAAAACCCAAAAGCTGCCGACGTTTTCTCCGGCGCCGCGCGCGGCCAACCACCAGGCGAGGGCCATTGAAAAACCGGCGCGGCCGATTCAAAAGCCGCGCCGTTCGTTGGGATGGATACACAAGTTGAACCCCTTTGGCTCAGAAACCGCGTTTTCGGCGCGGGGTCAGAAGAACCCGAAAACCCCCGTCCAGGCCGAGCTTTCCCTGGATGCGGTAAAAGTTTTGCGGAACGACCTCAGCGACGTGGACGTTGAGATTGTTCCGCTCAAATCCCGTCCGCGCGGCAACGCGGAGGAACCGGGCGGGGAACCGGTGAAAAAGTCCTGGGGGCTGTTGGGTGAACGTTTTTTAAAGATGAAAGCGAGTTGAACCGGCGAAAAACCGATGCGCAGTGCCCAATCTCGTTCACAAACCGGTGATGGTGGCGGAGGTGCTGAACGCGCTGAAGCCCCGACCGGGCGGGTGTTACGCCGACGGGACCATCGGTGGCGGTGGGCACGCGGCGATTATTTTGGCCGCGAGTTCGCCGACTGGATGGCTGTTTGGATGTGATCGCGATGGCGACGCGGTTGAAGCGGCGCGGGCGCGCCTGGCGGAGTTCGCCGGACGGTTTGAAATCCGCCGCGGGAATTTTGCGGATTTGGCCGATTGGGTCCCGGCGGCAAGTTGCGACGGTGGGTTGCTGGATTTGGGCGTGAGTTCGCTGCAACTGGGCCGCGCCGAACGCGGATTCAGTTTCCAGCACGACGGGCCGCTGGACATGCGAATGGACACGCGGCAATCGTTGACGGCGGCCGATTTGGTGAACGGCGCGAGCGCCGGTGAACTGGCGCGGATTTTTGCGGAACTGGGCGGCGAGCGGGACGCGCGGCGGCTGGCCGGGGCGGTTGTTCGCAGCCGGGAAAGGCAAAAGATTGAGACGACCCGGCGGTTGGCGGAATTGATTGAATCCATTTCGCCGCGCCGCGGGAAAAAGGCGCATCCGGCGACAAAGGTTTTTCAGTCGCTGCGGATTGCGGTGAACGATGAGCTTGGCTCTTTGAAACGGGGTTTGGAGGCGGCGATGAAAATATTGAAACCCGGCGGGCGGCTGGCGGTCATCACGTTTCATTCGCTGGAAGACCGGGTGATGAAGGATTTCGGGCGCGTGCGGTCGCGGGATTACACGTTCACCGGAGGAGTGGACGTTCCGGAGTTGCGCGAGCCGCGCGCGCCTGAGTTGAAATGGGTGACGCGCAAGGCCATCCGGCCGCGCGCGGCGGAAATCGCTGAAAACCCGCGCAGCCGCAGCGCACAATTGCGGGTGCTGGAGAAGATTTAGATGATGAAAAATCGGAAGAGTCAGTCAGCGGTGATCCGGTTTGGGCCGGCATTGAAGGCGTCCTTTTTATGCCTGTTGATTGGGGGTTCGGCGGCCGGTTATGTCTGGCAAAAGAGCCAGATTTACCAGCTCGGCCAGCAAATCCGGCTGCGGGAAATCCACCTGGCGCAACTGAAGGACACGAACCAAAAGCTGGCCGACCAGCTCGCCATGCTGCGTTCGCCGACCATGTTGGACAAGCGCGCGCGGGAGCTGAACCTCGGGCTTGGTCCCGCCCAGCCGTCGCAAATCTGGCGGCTGCCCGAACCGTCGCCGGTGTCGTCCGGAAATCAGAACGCGACGCCCCGGTTGGCCGTGCGGCAAACCGGCGTGACGACTCAATAACGTGTAAAATTTGGCCGCCGCCCGTGACGCCGTCGGGTGAGGAACCGATCGCCGCGGGCGGCCGGCCTTTTGGAAATGAGCCTCAAACTGCAATTTCGACGTGTGTTGCTGCTGCTGCTGCTGTTGGGCGCGGCGTTCGCCGGGCTGGGTTATCGGCTCGTGGACTTGCAGGTGTTGCGGCACGATGAACTGGCCAGAATCGCGCAGTTGAACACGGGGAGTGATTTCTTCAAGGCGCCGCGCCGGGGCAACATTTTGGATGTGAACGGCAACCTGCTGGCCACGAGCATCTCCGTGAAAACGGTTTGCGCCAATCCGTCGTTGATTGGCAACCAGCAGGTGGTGGTCGCGCGCGCGCTCGCGCCGTTGCTGGGCATGGGCGAAGGCGATCTTTTTCAACGGCTGATTCCCCGCGTCCGGAGAAATGAAAAGGGCGAGACTGTCACCAACGGCCTTTATTACGTTCGTCTTAAAAAAGACGTTCCGGATGAGACATGGCAGAAGATTCAAATGACGATGACCAATCTTTCGTTTGGTGTGGATGAGAGCAGATTGTCCAAAACCAACCGCGCGTTTTTCCGCAACCTGCGCCAGGGCGCAATTTTTGCCGAGGCGGACCAGTTGCGCGTTTATCCCAACGGCCCGCTGGCGGCACATGTGCTCGGTTTCGTGGGTTCGGATGATGTGACGTTGAACGGTGCTGGCGTTTCGCAGATTTCAGGACGCGACGGCATCGAATTGGTTTTGAACTCCGGGTTGAGCGGCGTGGCGGGCTGGCGCGTGACGGAAACGGACCGGCAGCGGCGCGAACTGGTTGCGTTGCGCGATGAAGACGTGCAGGCCCGCGATGGCCTCAATGTGGTGCTCACCATAGACTCGGTAATTCAGCACATTGTCGAGACCGCGCTGGCCGACGCCATGGAAAAACACACGCCCATCAGCATCACGGGCGTCGTCATGCGTCCGCGCACGGGCGAAATCCTGGCGATGGCGACCCTGCCGGATTTTGATCCAAATAATCCCGGCGCCTCACCTGCCGACGCGCGCCGCGACCGCGTCATCAGCGACGTGATGGAACCGGGTTCGACTTTCAAGATCGTGGTGGTGTCCGGCGCGCTGAACGATGGCGTGGTGCATTTTAACGACACGTTTAATTGCGAAGAAGGGCATTTCGCTTATGCGGGGCGGGTTTTGCATGACCACGAGCCGTTCGGGATGCTTACCACCAAAAGCATCATCACGAAATCGTCGAACATCGGCGCGGCCAAAATTGGCATCCGCCTCGGCGAAAACCGGCTTTACGATTATGCGACTGAATACGGTTTTGGCGAACACACGGGCGTCTCGTTGCCGGGTGAAGTCAACGGGATTTTGTATCCGGTAAAAAAATGGAGCAAGGTTTCCATCGCGCAAATCCCGATGGGGCAGGGCGTGGCGGTGACGCGGCTGCAAATGTTCATGGCCTTGGGCGCCATCGCGAACGGCGGCTGGCTCATGCGGCCGATGCTCGTGAACCGCCTTGAAGACCGCAGCGGAAACGTGGTGCAGCAGTACACGCCGCAACGCGTGCGGCAGGTCATCAACGACGCCACGGACAAATTGATGATTGAAGCGCTCAAAACGGTTGCCTCGCCGGAAGGCACGGCCCCGGGCGCAGCCATGAAGGATTATACGGTGGCCGGCAAGACCGGCACGGCCCAGAAAGTCGGGCCGGACGGTTATGAACGGGGCAAGTATTTTGCGACGTTCATCGGCTTTTTCCCGGCGGACGACCCGCAGCTTTGCATTTCGGTGGTGATGGACGAGCCGAAGGAAGGTTATTACGGCGGACAGGTTTGCGGGCCGGTGTTCCGGGAAATCGCCGAGCGCTGCGCCAGTTATTTGAACATCCCGCCGGACAAAGCTCCGGGGTTGATCAATTCGCCATCGTTCGTAACCGGGGGAGTTTCCCGGCGGCCGGCTGATTTACCGGTGCCATGAAACCGCCGGACATTTGACATGGAACCGCGCTCTTTGAAATTCATTGCCGAAGCCTGCGCCGCCGATGTTCGCCGCGGATCGGTGAAAACTTTGGTGAAAAATGTCTGTACTGATTCACGGCAGGCAAAACCAGGCGATTTGTTCTTTGCCATCAAAGGCGAAAAGTTCGACGGTCATGACTTCTTGAATGAAGTTGGGGCCAAAGGTGCTGCGGCGGTGGTTGTCCCGGAAAAGGGAAAAATACCAGCGCAATTGCCGGACTGCGCAGTGCTAGTTGTTAAAGATACGCGGGCAGCGCTCGGTCAGTTAGCGGCAGCGTATCGGAAAGAATTTGATTTGCCGGTCGTTTGCGTCGGCGGTTCCAACGGCAAAACGACCGTGAAGGATTTGATCGCCTCGGCGCTCCGGCAAACGCTGGCGACGTTGTGGAGCGAGGCGAGTTTCAACAACGACATTGGCGTGCCGCTGACGTTGTTGCGGCTGGAAAAGTCGCATCAGGCGGCCGTGCTCGAGGCGGGCACGAACCATCCGGGCGAACTCGCGCCGCTCGTGAAAATGATCCGGCCGAAATACGGCGTGATCACCAACATCGGCCGCGAGCATCTGGAATTTTTTGGCGACGTCGCGGGCGTGGCGCAGGAGGAAGGCTGGCTCGCGGAACTATTGCCGGTGGAGGGCAGGCTCTTTGTGAACGGCGACAACGAATGGACGGAAGAGGTTGTCCGGCGCGCGCGGGCGAAAGTCGTGCGCGTTGGACTGGGTGACCGGAACGACTGGCGGGCGAGGAAAATCCGCCCCGACAAAAATGGCGTGACGTTGCGCGTGGATGCTCCGAAGAATGAATGGAGCGGTGAGTACCGGATCAATTTGCTGGGGCGACATCAGGCGACGAATGCTTTACTCGCCATGGCGGTCAGTGAGGAACTAGGCTTGGGCCGTCCCGCCGTGCGGGACGGCCTGGCCGGGTGCCAGCCGGCAAAGATGCGGTTGCAATTCTGGGAAGCGGGCGGCGTACGCGTGCTGGACGACACTTACAATGCGAATGCGGATTCGACGCTGGCGGCGCTCGAAACGCTTTGCGACCTGCCGTTGCAGGGCCGGCGCGTGGCGGTGTTGGGGGACATGAACGAACTGGGCGCGCACAGTGAGGCGGCGCACGCGGAAGTGGGAAGGCGCGCCGCGGAACTGGGCATCGGCCAACTGTTTGCCGTGGGCAAAATGGCGGCCGTCACCGCCCGGGCGGCGCGGGACGCGGGATTGGCCCGCGTGATTGAATTTGCGGACGTCGAGACGGCGGTGAAGGCGGTGAAAAGTTTTTTGAAAACCGGCGACATGGTTTTGTTGAAGGCGTCGCGGGCGGTGCGCTTGGAGCGCATCACCGAGACGTTGCAGGCCGGAAAATCGTGAGGGAAAGCGAATGTTTTATTTATTGAGCCAGCAATTGCTTGATTGGGCGAAAGGGACGCCGTGGGCGGACCACCTTTCGGCGTTGCGGCTGTTTCGTTACATCACGGTGCGCAGCGCCGGTGCGGCCATCACGGCGCTGGTGTTGAGCTGGTGGCTGGGACCCAGGATCATCCACTGGCTCAAGGAACAAAAGTTCGGCCAGGATTACGCCGACCGGGCAGAGGAAGCGGGCGGTCTGGCGGCGCGGGTGTTGAGCAAGAAGGGCACGCCGACGATGGGCGGCATTTTGATTGTGGCGGTGCTGTTTTTTTCGACGACGCTCTGGGCGCAACTGGACAACAAATTGGTGTTGCTGACCCTGCTCTCGGTCATTGTGCTGGCGGGTTTGGGATTTTACGACGACTACGCGAAAATCGTCCAGCAAAGCGGGGGCGGCACTCCGCCGCGCGTGAAGTTGTGGGCGCAAATGGCGGTGAGCCTGTTCATCGGCCTGTATTTGTGGGAGACGCCTTCGACCAGCAGGCTGGTCACGGAAATCACGGTGCCGTTTTACAAACATTCGGTCGCGACCCATGCCGCCTGGCTCGGAATTTTGATCGTGGTGCTCGCGATTGTCGGCACCTCGAACGCCGTGAACCTGACGGACGGGCTGGACGGTCTGGCGATTGGCTGTTCGTTGATCGTGGCGTTTGTATTTCTGGTGTTCACCTATCTGGCGAGCAACATCAAGGCGGCAACCTATTTGCAGATTCCCTATGTGCACGAGGCAAGCGAATTGACGGTGTTTTTGGCGGCGCTCATCGGCGCGGGCCTCGGCTTTCTGTGGTTCAACTGTCACCCGGCGCAGGTGTTCATGGGTGACACGGGCTCGCTGGCTATCGGCGGCTCGCTCGGCATGGTCGCGGTGCTGGTCCACCAGCCGTTTGTGCTGGTGATTGCCGGCGGCGTGTTTGTGATGGAAGCCGTTTCGGTGATGCTGCAAGCCGGCTGGTTCCGCTTCACGCGGCTGCGTTACGGCACCGGCCGGCGGGTTTTTCTGATGGCACCGCTGCATCATCACTTCGAGAAAAAGGGCTGGTACGAATCGCAGGTGGTGATGCGCTTTTACATTTTGTGCGTGCTGTTCGCGGTCATCGCGTTGAGCACGTTGAAACTGAGATGACGACCGGCCCCATAACGATGTTCGCACCGATCAACCGACAAATCTTGCACCGGGCGCAAACGTGCTTTACCCCTTGCGCGGGCGCGGCCTTGCTGTTAAAACGGGCGGCAGCAACGGCTGAACGCGTGTCCGGCGGCAGGATGTTTTTATTTTCGCGCGTTGATTCGAGGTACGACCAATTTCAAAACCGCCGACGGCGGGCCGTGCAAGTCAGGCAGATGAAGAAAATGATTTTAACCAGTCGCGAAATTTTTAGAGGGAAAATCTCGCGGCCAGAACCCCAACCCAACCTCGATGAAAGGACGCGATCAGCGCCAAACCGATGAATAATCCCAATCCGTTCGTTCCCCAAGGCTCCCTCCTGGAGCAAAAAGACAAATCCCGCTCGCGCGTGAAACTCGCCGTGTTTTGCGTGCTGGCCATCAACGCCCTTGGTTTGACGGCCCTGCTCATGCAAGGCTGCAAACGCGAACAGACCGAAGCCGAAAACATCGGACCGACGGCGAACACCAATTTGCCGCCCATGGTAGAGTCGAACCTGCCGCCAGCAGGGGAGACAAATCTGCCCGCCCAGCCGCCGGTCGCCATGCCCCCAACACCAGCCGTTCCGGAAACCGCCGCGACTGAATACGTTGTCGTCAAGGGTGACACCTTCTCAGGCATCGCTAAGAAATTCGGCGTGTCCGTCAAGGCCATTGAGGCGGCAAACCCCAGCGTTGTGCCCACCAAACTGCAAGTCGGGCAAAAACTTTCTATTCCGGCAGCCTCCGGTGGCGCAACGGCCCCGGCACCAGCCCCCGGCGCCAGCAGCGGTGAGCAGATCTACACCGTCAAATCCGGCGACACTTTGACCAAAATCGCCAAGACCTGCGGCACCACCGTCAAGGCGATTGAGTCTGAAAACAATCTGACCTCGACGCAAATCAAAGTCGGGCAGAAGCTGAAGATTCCAGCGAAGACCGAAACGGCGGCTCCAGCTCCGGCCCCGGTGGCAACGCCGGCGCCCGTTGTGCCGGCACCCGCGCCGGCCAATCCGCCTGCGCAGTGACCGACCCGCTTGAACCGCGGCTGGTCCCGCACGGCGGGATTTTGAAGCGTTGCCATGAAAGTCGCCGTCACAACTCTGGCTTTTTGCGTCGCCGCCCTGCTGGCGCTGGGGCTGGTGATGCTTTACAGCTCGAGTATGACGCAAGTCGGTGCGCATTACCTGATGCTGCAACTCGTCTGGTGCGCTTTCGGCATTGTCCTCTGCGTGTCGGTGACTGCCCTCGACGATCAATGGCTCAAAAAATTCGCGTGGCTGATTTTCATTCTCGCGCTGGTTTTGCTCGTGCTGGTGTTCGTGCCGCACGTTGGCAGAAAGATTAATGGCGCGCGCCGCTGGCTCGATTTCCACGGCCTGCGTTTCCAGCCATCGGAACTCGCCAAACTCGCGCTCATCATCATGCTCGCGTGGTATGGCGACCGTTCCCAACGGCACATGCAAACCTGGAAACGCGGCGTGCTTTTGCCCGGCTGGCTCATGGCGTTGGTTCTGGGGTTGGTTTTTGTTGAACCCGACCGCGGCACGACGGTTCTGCTGGCCGCCGTCGGCGGCGCGATGCTGCTCATCGCGGGCGTCCGCTGGAAACACATCTTGATTCCGACTTTGGTTGGCGTGGCTGGGCTCGCGATCTCCCTTTTGCTTGACCCAATGCGCCTGAAACGCATTTTGGGTTGGTGGGATTTGGAGCAGCACAAGGAGGGCGTCGGTTATCAGGCATATCAGGCAATGGTTGCGCTTGGCTCCGGCGGTTGGTTCGGCCTCGGCCTCGG
>Ga0116112_1000319_pt1 | contig 39676 bp, 31 predicted proteins | sample June2015DPH_8_15_FD_89721 | JGI IMG/M metagenome (GOLD analysis project Ga0116112, IMG submission 89721) | Peatland microbial communities from SPRUCE experiment site at the Marcell Experimental Forest, Minnesota, USA - June2015DPH_8_150 | ecosystem: Environmental > Terrestrial > Soil > Wetlands... | reverse complement strand
TTGGTGGTTACGGCTAACACCTCCACCATGCGGATAGGCTCGCTCACCGCGAGTAACCCGCGCTTCCGGGGACCAGCACATTCTTTATCTGCGGCACGCCTCACGCAGCTATAGTGTCTCGGCGCGGAATATGGCGTTCCGCCAGCCCTCCGCTTACTTCGCGGCCTTCTGTGAAAAAGCTTCCTCCGTCTTCCGCCCGGCGCGGCCGGCCTTGCGGCGGTCGGTCTGACTGAGGATGCGCTTGCGCAGACGGAGCGACTTGGGCGTGTCCGGGATCGAGGGTCAAGTCGACTGCCAGTCCTCGCATTTCAGGCCGGGCACGCGGGAGAATTTCCGGGTGTTGTGGGTGACGACCGTGGCGCCGAGTCGCAGCGCCTGCGCGGCGATGAGGGTGTCCATCGGGCCGATCCCCTGCCGGCGTTTTTCCAGAAACGATCGGATGCGCGCATAATGGGCGGCGTCTTCCCGCATGAGTGGCTCCACGGGAACGAGGCTCAGCAGATTGTCGAAACGCTGCCGCTGGCGCAGGCTGGTGACGCCATGGACGAACCCAAATTCGCGTTCAGCCACGACAACGACCGACAGCCGCAGGTGGGGAAACTCCGTCTGCATTCTGTCCACCAAACCGGCATCCTGACCGCGAAGGTAGGCGGAAACCGCGTTCGTGTCGGGCAGGAAGATCACAAATCGCGCGGCAGGTCGGGGGTCGTGTGCCGGGGCACGTCGGGCAAATCCGGACATGAGCCGGCGAGCTTGATGAAGCGCCGGCGGCGTTCCTCGAGATCGTCGTGATCAGAAGTGACCAGGACGCCCCGCTTCGTGTGACGCAAGCGGACGGTCGGGCCGGGAAAACGAAATTCCTTCGGCAGACGGATGGCCTGCGAGCCGCCGGTGGTGAAAAGTTTCGCCGTCTTGGTCATGTAGCTACGTTGTAGCTATGCCAGGCGTTGTCAAGAATCCGTCTGCGGCGCCGTCTCGCCCTTGCGCCCGGCGCGGCCGGCCTTGCGCCGGGCGGTCTGGCTCAGAATGCGCTTGCGCAGGCGGAGCGACTTGGGCGTGGCCTCGACGAACTCGTCCGCGGCGATGTACTCGATGGCCTTCTCGATCGAAAGCCGGATCGGCGGGGAAAGCTGGGTGGCGACGCCCTCGCCCTGGGAGCGTACATTGGTGAGCCGCTTGGCGCGGGCGGCATTGACCGGAATGTCCTCCTGCCGCGGGCTTTCGCCGACCAGCATGCCCTCGTAAACCTGCTCGCCCGCGCCGATGAAGAGCTTGCCGCGCTCCTGGATGCTGACGAGGGCGTAGGCCTTGGACTCGCCGCTTTCGGTGGCGACCAGCGTGCCGGTCAGCCGCGTGAGCACGTCGCCGGCCCAGGGCGCGTATTCCTTGAACAGGTGCGACATCACGCCCCGGCCGCTGGTGGTGTTCATCAGGTCGGTTTCCAGGCCGATGAGTCCCCGCGTCGGGGCAACGGCCTCGATGGTCGTGCCCAGCGGGTGCTTGTGCATGCCGGTGATCTGGGCCTTGCGGTTCGCCAGGAGTTGCATGACCACGCCAAGGCAGTCCTCGGGAATCTCGACCCACAGCGACTCGAAGGGCTCCAGGGTTTTCCCGCCCTCGGTCTTGGTGATGACCATCGGCCGCGAAACGAGCATCTCGAAGCCCTCGCGCCGCATCTGCTCGACGAGGATGGCGATCTGCATCGAGCCGCGCGCCTTCAGGTCGAAAACGCCCGCGGTGTCGGTGTCCGAGACCTTGATGGAGATGTTTGATTTCATCTCCCGGAAGAGGCGCTCGCGGAGCTGCCGCGAGGTGACGTACTTTCCCTCGCGGCCGGCGAGCGGTCCGTCGTTGATGCAGAACTGCATCTCGATCGTCGGGGGGTCGATCGCGGCGAAGGGCAGGGCATGGGCATTCTCGTCGGCCGCGATGGTGTCGCCGATGTCGATGTCCTCGAAACCGGAGAGGCCGACGATGTTGCCCGCCACGCCGGCGGCCGACTCGCTGGTCTGGATGCCGGAGAACTCGACCACCTTGGTGATTTTGCTGCGCACGCGATCGCCGCCCTTGGGGCGGATGACGTAAACGGTGTCACCGGTCGAAATCTGGCCGGAGAGGATCTTGCCGACGGCGATGCGGCCCACGTAGTCGCTCCAGTCGATGTTGGAGACCAGCATCCGGAAGGGGGCGTCGGGCTTGGCAAAAGGCGGGGGGATGTGCTCGAGGATCGTCTCGAAAAGCGGCGTCATGTCGCTGCTCTTTTCGCCGGGTTTGCGCACCATGTAGCCCTCGCGGCCGCTGCCATAGACGACCGGGGCGTTGAACTGCTCCTCGTTGGCGTTCAATTCAAGCAGAAGCTCGAGGACTTTCTCGTACGTGCCGGCCGGATCGGAGTTCTCCCGGTCGATTTTGTTGACGACAATGATGACCTTCAGACCGTGCTGCAGGGCCTTGCGCAGCACAAAACGGGTCTGCGCCTGCGGCCCGTCGTAGGCGTCGACCAACAGCAGCACGCCGTCGACCATCTTGAGCGAGCGCTCCACTTCGCCGCCGAAGTCGGCGTGGCCGGGGGTGTCGACGAGGTTGATGGTCTTGCCGCGCCAGTGGATGGAGGCGTTCTTGGCCCGGATGGTGATGCCTTTCTCGCGCTCGAGATCCATGGTGTCCATCGCGCGCTCCTCCACCTGCTGGTTGGCGCGGTAGACGCCGCCCTCCTTGAGGAGCTCGTCGACGAGCGTGGTCTTCCCGTGGTCGACGTGGGCGATGATGGCGATGTTGCGGATGTTGTAGTTCATGCCTGGCGCTGCGAAAAAAGGAATAACGGTGCGGCCGGCTGACGCCCGACGCAAGACCGAAGCCCGAATGGTAGCGGGTCAGTTCATGTAGGTTGGGCTTTAGGCCCAACACCGGAACCATCGTGGTCCCTTTGTCGGGGATTCCGCCTTCGCCGGGGCTTCCGCCGTCGCTGAAGCTATGGCGGACAGGTTGGCGGACAAGAAACCCCGACCTACAGTTACCGCACAATTCAGGCAAACTGACCCATTACCGCCTGAATGATGCCATGGGAAGGTCACTCCTAGCCGCGCTCGATGAACGGATGCCAGGGCTGCCCCGTGGCTCCAAAAACAAGAAGGCCCCGGAACCTTGCGGTTCCGGGGCCAAACTTGGGGGTGGGAGCTCGCCACGCTCTCTTCCCGTTCGCACACATTTGGCGCTCTCGCTTTCGCGGGCCGTGTGCTCCCCGACGCCACTCTTCGCGGCATGCGAAGGTTTCAGTCTCATGGCGGGACCGTCCCGGCCGTTGCCAGCCGGAATCTATCGAGTGAGGCCTCTACGCCCGGTTCGGCCACCGCTTGCCAGCGGCAGTCACGCCGGACGGGGTGCAGACACGCCTGCAACTTACGTCGCTCGCGTCGGCACCGTTACCACAGGGTCGGCCCCAGCTTTTGGCCGGGCGTTAGCCCCATGTTACGGGTCTGACCTCTTAACTCTCAGGTTGCATTTCGCTTTGCAGTTGGGTGACGTGGTTTTTCGCGCCGCCCCACGGAAGGAAGTTTTCCGAGCTTTGCCAGGCCCGGTTTTTCCCCGAAACTTCATGCCCTTTACGCGCCCTGTCCCTTGCGAGTCAGGGCCTTTTTGGCGAGGTGGTCTCGCCAGAACACGCTGTTTCGCGCTGGTCTGCGCAGTAGCAACCGTATCCCTCTGGGGAAACTGCGTGGGCGGACGGATCGAAACTCCCCGTACGCCTCACTCGGCTCGGGCGCGGTTTCTCATCGCGCCTTGCCGCACAGCTCCTAAGTCGTATCACTGAGCGGTTACGACACCGCCCAGAGGAGCTGGTGACATATGCCTGCCGGACCGCGATTGCTCGCAGTCGAAGGGGAAGCCTGAACCAGCTTCAGACTTCCTTTCCCCGGTCGCCCGGGATTATCCCAGCCGCGCTCTCCGCGGTTTTTTCATGCCCGCGGCACTGCGACTGTTCCATCAAAGAACAGAGGCAACGTGTGGCGGCATCGCTGCATTGTCACGAATTTGTTTTGCACAAGTTATTAACAAACGGCGCCGTGAAAGGTAGTGGGTCAGTTTGCGAGGACGGGACCGTCACTGTAGGTCGGGGTTTCTTGTCCGCCATAGTCCCGCGCCTGCGGGACGAAGGCGGAATCCCCGACAGAGGGATGTCGATGCGCATTGGCGTCGGGCATGAAGCCCGACCTGCATAAACTGACCCACCACCCCGTAAAAATTCGGCGGCAGGCTTGGGCATCGGATATTCACGCGTGCTAAGAAACGGATTTGACACGACTTGCGAAAGCAGGCGAGTTGACCGTTCCCTCGACCAGCCGCCGCTGCACTCCTCCCTCCGCATGTCTCCGCGTGATCTGCCGATCTACGAACTTGAAGCCGCCATCGTCGCCGGCGTGCGGACGCGGGGCCGGCTCATCGTCCAGGCGCCGACCGGCTCAGGCAAATCCACGCAGCTGCCGCAGATGCTTCTCCGGCACGGACTGCTGGGCGAAGGGCAGGTGATCGTACTGCAGCCGCGGCGGCTCGCGGCCCGGCTGCTGGCGAAACGCGTGGCCGAGGAGGTCGGCGCGCCGCTGGGGCAGACGGTCGGTTACCAGATCCGGCTCGACTCGCGCGTGTCGGAGGCCACGCGCATCCGCTTCATCACCGAGGGCATCCTGCTGCGGCAGATGTCGTACGAGCCAATGTTGCGCGGAGTGAGCGCGATTGTCTTCGACGAGTTTCATGAGCGGCACCTCTACGGCGACATCAGCCTCGCGCGGGCGCTGCAGATCCAGCAAACGATCCGGCCCGACCTGAAGCTCATTGTCATGTCGGCCACCCTCGATGCCGGCGAACTCCGGGATTACCTCGCGCCGTGCGAGGTGCTCGCGTCGCAGGGTCGCATGTTCCCGGTCGGCATCGAGTACCTGTCCAAGGGCGTCGACTTCGACCGCGAGCCGGTGTGGGAGGTGGCGGCGCGCGCGTGCGCGCGGGTGGCGGCGCAGACGCCGGGCGACCTGCTGGTTTTCATGCCCGGCGCCTACGAGATCGGCCGGACGGTGCAGGCGGTGCAGAACGAAAAGGCGCTGCGCGATTGCCTGGTGCTGCCGTTGCACGGCGAGCTGCCGCCGGATGCGCAGGACCGGGCCGTGGCGCGCTACGACACGCGCAAGATCATCGTCTCGACCAATGTCGCGGAAACCTCCCTCACCATCGACGGCGTGACGGCCGTCGTCGACAGCGGCCTCGCCCGCATGGCGCGCTACGACCCGCACCGCGGCATCAACACGCTGCTGATCGAAAAGATCAGCGCGGCGTCCGCCGACCAGCGGGCCGGCCGGGCCGGTCGCACCGCGCCGGGCCGGTGCGTGCGGTTGTGGACCGAACGGGAGCAGGCGCGGCGCCCGGCCCAGGAGCTGCCCGAAGTGAAGCGGCTCGATCTCGCCGAAGTCGTGTTGACACTCAAGGCGGCGGGCATCGATGACATTCACGGGTTTCCCTGGCTGGAGCCACCCGACCCGAAGTCACTCGAGCGCGCGGAGGCGCTGCTGTTGGATCTGGGAGCGGTGGGGCAGGTGATCCCTGACGCGCCGTCATCGATCACCGCTCTTGGCCGCAAGATGCTGCGGTTTCCGGTGCATCCGCGTTATGCGCGCATGTTTCTCGCGGCGCAGGATTGCGGCTGTGTGCGGCCGGTGGCGCTCATGGCCGCGCTGACGCAGGGACGCAACTTTCTGCTGCGCGGCGGCGGGCGCGAGGTCGAGGAACGGCGCGGGGAGATGCTCGGCGAGGAGCATGAATCGGACTTTTTCCTGCTCATGCGCGCGTGGCGCTACGCCGACCGCGCCAACTACTCGCTGGATGCCTGCCGCGGCCTCGGCATCCATGCGCAGGCCGCCCGGCAGGTGGGGCCGCTCTTCGCGCAGTTTCTGGCCATCGCCGAAGGCGAGGGGCTCGACGTGGGCGAGAAGCGCGTGGAGGGCACGGCCGTGCGCAAGTGCGTGCTGGCGGGCTTTTCCGACCACGTGGCGCGGCGGCTCGATGCCGGGACGCTGCGCTGCGAGCTGGTGCACGGCCGGCGCGGACAGCTCGCCCGCGAGAGCGGCATCCAGCAGGCGCCGCTGTTCGTGGCGGTGGAGATCAACGAGATCGAGGCGCGCGGAGAAGTGACGGTGCTGCTGAGCCTGGCGACCGCGATCGAGGAGGCGTGGCTGCGGGAACTTTTTCCCGGCGATTACCGCGATGCGACCGGGGTGGTGTACGATGAGTCGGCGCGACGGGTCGTGGTCCGCAAGGAACGGCGATTCCGCGATCTCGTGCTGGCGTCCAAACCCACGGCGGATCCGCCCCCGGCGGGCGAGGCCGCGGCCTTGCTCGCCAGGGAGGTGCTGGCCGGTCGCATCGTGCTCACCGGGTGGACGGAGGCGGTGGAACAGTGGATCGTGCGCGTGAACTGTCTCGCGAAGTGGTTTCCCGAGCTGGAGGTTGCTCCAATCACTGATGCCGATCGCCTGATCTTGATCGAACAGATCTGCCACGGCGCCTACGGTGCGCGCGAATTGAAAGACCGGCCGGTGCTGCCGGTGCTGAAAGGCTGGCTGAGGCCGGAACAACTGGCCGTGTTCGACGATTACCTGCCTGAGCGCATCGTCATGGCCAACGGCCGGCGTTCACGGGTGACTTATTCCAAGGACGGTCCGCCGGTGCTCTCCGCGCGCATTCAGGAACTTTATGGCGTGGAAGGGAAATTTGCGCTCGGCGGCGGGCGCGTGCCGGTGCAGATCGAGGTGCTGGCCCCGAACCACCGGCCCATCCAGGTGACCGACGACCTCACCGCCTTCTGGCGCGACATGTATCCCAAGGTAAAAGCCGAGCTCGCGCGCAAGTATCCACGCCACGAGTGGCGCTGAAGCCGCGCTTGCGCGCGGCTTCAGCGATTCAAGATCGAAGAAGGAAGACTTAAGAGTTGACGGAAATATTCGCAATAATGAAATATTATACTTGCGCAAACCTAATCGAGGAGCAGAGTCGCCATGTTATGGGACAGACCAAACAGTTTGAAGACATGGAAGTCTGGCAGGCGGCCAAGCAAGTTGTGATCGAGGTTTACCGGCTAACCCGAGACGGGGCGCTGGCCAAGGACTACGGGTTCAAGGATCAACTCCAACGGGCCGCGGTCTCGATCATGGCGAATATTGCCGAAGGGTACGAACGAGGAGGAAACCGCGAGTTGATGCAGTTTCTTCACATAGCCAAGGGATCAGCGGCGGAAACACGTTCCCTGGTGCACGTGGCCAAAGACCTTGGCTATCTATCGGAACAGCAGCGGTCCGCCATGCTGGAGTGCCTGATCTCCATCGGTCGCCAACTCGGAGGGTTCATTCGCTATTTGGAGAAAGGGCCCACGCCAACGTCTCCAACGAGCGCCTCTTGAATCTTTCTTCTTCGCTCTTGAATCGGAAGCGGCGTCTCAACGCCGCTTCCGGCCGTTCTTCGGCTCGATGTTGAGGTAGGTCTTGGCGAGCATCTGCGACTCGTAGAACTCAAGCCAGCGCACGCCCTCGCGGGGCTTCACGAGGTCCTTGCGCGTGGCGTGGTCGATCTGCTGTTTCATGCGGCGGCAAAGTTCCTCCTGCTGGTATTGCACGCCCTCGATGACGTCGGCCACGCGGCTGCCGGCCAGGGCCTCCTCGATGTAGAAGCCGTTGGGCTCGTCCTCCTCGAGGAAGACGTGGATCTCGTTCACGCGGCCGAAGAGATTGTGCAGGTCGCCCATGATATCCTGGTAGGCACCGGTGAAGAAGATGCCGAGGTAATAGGGCTGGTTGTTGAGGGGGTGGAGGGTGACGTACTCCTTGACGTCCTGGAGGTCGATGAAGCTGCCGATCTTGCCGTCGGAATCGCAGGTGATGTCGACGAGGATGGCGTTGACGGAGGGCTTTTCCTTGAGGCGATGCAGCGGGGTGATGGGGAAGAGCTGCTTGAGCGCCCAGTGATCGAGCAGCGACTGGAAGACGGAGAAATTGCAGACGTACTGGTCGGCGAGGTGCTTCTTCAGGTCGTGCAACTCCTCGGGCTGGTAGCCTTTCGTGGTGCCCTCCCGGTCGATCTGCTCGCAAATCTGCCAGAAGATCGCCTCGGCGGCAGCCCGGTTCTCAATGTCGAGGTAGCCGAGGTTGAAGAGCGAGATGGCCTCCTCCTTCTTCTGGATCGCGTCGTGATAGCGCTCGAGGCGGCCGAGCCGGGCCTTGTTTTTCAGCAGGATTTCCAGGTCGGTGACGACCTTGTGCTTGACCTTCGGCTGGTGCTGCTGGCCGAGCGACTCGCGCTTGTTGATGCGCTCGAACACCTCGACGACGAGCATCGAATGCTGCGCAACGACGGCCCGCCCGCTCTCGCTGATGATGTCGGGCTCGGACACGCCGGCGCCGCGGCAGATCTCGCGGATGTTGAAGACGACGTCGCGCGCATACTCCTCGAGCGAGTAGTTCATCGACGACTCGAAGTTGGTGCGCGAGCCGTCGTAGTCGATGCCGAGGCCGCCGCCGACGTCGAGATAGCCCATGGGGAAGCCCATCTTGGTGAGCTGGCAGTAGAAACGGGTGGCCTCGATGACCGCGCTCTTGATGGTGATGATGTTCGGCACCTGCGAGCCGATGTGGAAGTGCACCAGGCGGAGGCACTGGGTGAGCTTGGCCTGCCGGAGCTTTTCGATGGCGAAGAGGATTTCCGCCGTGTTGAGGCCGAACTTGGCGTTGTCGCCCGAGGAGGTCGCCCACTTGCCCTCGCCGCGGGTCAGGAGTTTCGCGCGGAGGCCGATCATGGGCTTCACGCCCGTGTCGGCGGAGATGCGGATGATCTCGTCAAGTTCGGACAGCTGCTCGACGACGATGATGACCCGCTTGCCCAGCTTGCGGCCGAGGAGCGCGAGGCGGATATAGTCGTCGTCCTTGTAGCCGTTGCAGATGATGATGCGCTGGTTGCCTTCGTGCATCGCCAGCGCGATCATCAGCTCGGGTTTGGAGCCGGCCTCAAGGCCGTAGTTGTAATCCTTGCCGGCGCCGAGGATCTCCTCGATGACCTCGCGGAGCTGGTTGACCTTGATGGGGAACACGCCGCGGTAGGTGCCCTTGTAGCCCTCCTCCTTGATGGCGCGGGCGAAAACCTCGTTGAGCTGGATGACGCGATGGCGCAGCAAATCCTGGAAGCGGATGACCATCGGCGCCTTCAGGCCCATGCCCAGCGCCTCGTGGACGACATCCATGATGCGGATGCTGCGGCCTTCGGCGAGTGGCTGCACCTGCACATAGCCCTCGCTGTCGACGGTAAAATGGCCGGAACCCCAGCGCTTGAACCCGAAATGCTCTTCGGACTGCGCGGCGGACCAGGCGGATGACGACTTGCTTTTCAACGCGATTGAGAGAGGCGGAAACTATCCAGCTCTTGGCTTGCTTTTTGGAAGTGGGCTGGAGTTAATCCGCGTTTCTTTTCCGAAAAACCCACACAAGCAATGATTAAAATACCCACGCCCGCCGTTCTCCTGCCTTTCGCCCAGCAGACCGCCCCCGCCCCGTCCGGTCCGAGCCAGGGCGGCACGATGATGATTCTCTTTTGGGGCCTGTTCCTCGCGGCCATGTGGTTTCTGCTGATCGCGCCGCAGCGCAAGAAGCAGAAGGCGCAGCAGAAAATGATCAGTGCACTGTCCGCCGGCGACGAGGTGCTGCTGGCCGGCGGCATCTACGGCGAAATCACGAGCGTGCGCCCCGACCGGCTCATCGTGCGCATCGGCGACAACACGAAGGTCGAGGTCGAGAAGTCATTCATTCATACGGTCGTGCGGAAATCCGGCTCCGCGGCGGCCGAGAGGAAATAACCCCCGTCCCGGCGTGTCGCGCGCAGGTGCGGGGTGAGGCGGCTGCGTGTACCCGGTCCGAACCGAATTTAACCAAATCACCCAATGTTTAGACAAAACCTCTGGAAGCTGCTGCTCAGCATCGCGATTGTCATCTGGGCGGTGGCGGAGTTGATCCCGCTCAAAGACCGTCCATTTGACGAGTACATCAGGTCCGTGGCGAGGGCGTCCCCATCCGAATTCGCCGCGGTGATGAAGCAAGCCGACGAGCGCGTGGCTTCGAAGCAGGCCCCCTCCGTCTTCGTGGCGCTCAAGGAGATCGGCCGGGAACAGAAACTGGATCTCTCCAAGTTCTTCCCCCAGATCCGACTCGAGGCATCGCTCAAGAACGTCGAGCGGCGCAACAACATCCTGCTCGACGAGCTGCTCAAGCGCTCCAAGGGCCGCCTGCAACTCGGCCTCGACCTCAAGGGCGGCGTGGCCTTCACGCTGGAGGTGGCCGAGAGGGCGGCGGGCACCTCGCAACGCGATAGCGAGCAGAAGCTCAGCAAGGCGATCGAGATTATTTCCGCGCGCATCAACAGCCTGGGCGTGGCCGAGCCGATCGTCCGGCCCGTCGGCAACAACCGCATCGAGGTGCAGCTCCCCGGCGTCACCACCAAGGATAATCCGGAGATCGTCTCCAGCCTCAAGAAACCCGCCCGCCTTGATTTCCGCCTCGTCTACCCCAACGGCACGCCCGAAACCATTCCGCTCAGCGAGGCCCCGCCGGGCTACGAGCCGATGACCCTGGAACAGGAGGGGCGCAACGGCGAGATCCGCACCAGCGAACTCTACGTGAAGCGCATCCCCGAGATGACCGGCGAGGCCCTGAGCGACGCCTATGCGACGATGGATGAGTTTGGCCGCTTCAAGATCCTGCTCCGCTTCACCAAGGAGGGCGCCAAGCGTTTCGCCGACGTCACGCGCGCCATCGCGGATGAAGGCAAGCGCACCGGCCGCCTGGGCCAGCTGGCCATCATCCTCGACGGCAAACTCTACTCGGCTCCCTCCGTCCACGAGGAAATCCCCAGCGGCAGCGCGGAGATCACCGGCTCGTTCACCCAACGCGAGGCCATCGAACTCGCCAACGTCCTGAACAACCCCCTCGACCTGCCGCTCGAGATCAAGGAGCAGTACGAGGTCGGCCCCTCGCTGGCGCAGGACGCCATTGACAGTGCCGTCCGGGCCTCGGTCATCGGCACGGTGCTGGTCGCCGCCTTCATGATCACCTATTACTCGGTGGGCGGCATCATTGCCGTGGCCACGCTCGCGGTGAACGTGACCATCATCCTCGGCGTGCTCTCCAGCATCGGCGCGACCATGACCCTGCCCGGCCTCGCCGGCATCGTCCTGACCATCGGCATGGCCGTCGACGCCAACATCCTGATTTTCGAGCGCATGCGCGAGGAGCTGCATCTCGGCAAGACCCTCAAGACGGCGGTGGTGGCCGGCTACGACAAGGCGTTCTTCACCATCGTCGACGCGCACGTGACGCAGCTCGGCATCTGCGCCATCATGATCTGGCTTGGCACCGGGCCGGTCAAAGGCTTCGGCGTGACGCTCGCCATCGGCGTGTTCTCCACGATGTTCTCGGTGCTGGTCACGAGCCACCTCGTCCTCGAGTACCTGGTGAACGCCGAGATCATCAAGAAGTTGCCGATGCTGCACCTGCTCGGCACGGTGACGACCGACTTCGTCAAGTATTTCAAGCCCGCCTTCATTGGCTCCTTGGCGATCGTCCTGGTCGGCATTTCCGTCGTGATCGTCAAGGGCAAGAACGCCTACGGCATCGACTTCGCGGGGGGCGACGTCATCAGCATCGAGTACAACAAACTGCACCAGCCGGATCTGGCCTCGGTGCGGCATGTCGCCGGCCAGAATCAGATCGGCGAGGTCAACCCATCCTATGTCACCGCCCTGGCGGGGGGGCGCGACCTGCTCAAAATCGAGACGCCGTACAACAAATCCGCGGGGTTGTTCGACGCGCTGCAGAAGGCCTTCCCGCTGGCCGACCTCAAGAACGTCGGCGAGAGCCGGATCGGCGCGACCATCGGCCAGGAGGTCGAGTGGAACGCCCTGCTGTCGGTGGCCCTCTCCATGGTGGTCATTCTGCTCTACGTCGCCTTCCGCTTCGAGTTCGGCTTGGGCATCGGCGCGGTCGTGGCGTCGGTGCACGACATTCTGATGACCATCGGCATCTTCGTGCTGTTCGGGCACCAGTTTTCCGCGCCCATGGTCGCGGCCATCCTCAGCATCGCGGGCTACTCGATCAACGACACCATCGTCGTGTTCGACCGCATCCGCGAGGAGCTCCGGATCAACCCGAACGCCACGCTGCGCGACATCATCAACGGCGCCATCCGCAAGGTGTTTGCCCGCTCGATCATGACCAGCTTGACCACCTTTCTCGCGGCGCTGTCCCTGTTCCTGTTCGGCAGCGGCGTGATGCGCGACCTGTCCTTCACCTTCCTCGTCGGCATCATCACCGGCACGTTCTCGTCGATCTACATCGCCGCCCCGGTCTTCTACTGGTGGCACAAGGGCGACCGGAAGCATGTCGAGGCCCATCACGACATCGCGCCGAAATACGAATGGACGGGTTCGAGCAAGGCCTCGCAATAAACCCGTTGGGCTGATCGGCGTGCGCCCGGCGCGCGCCCGGAAACGCCGCCTGTCGGCCGCCGATCCCCCCGAGCCGCCATGCGCTGGATCTACACGCCATTGGCCACCGCCGAAGTGGAGGAGTTCAGCCGCCGGCTGGGCGTGAGCCCTATGCTCGCCGAGCTGCTGCTCCGCAACGGCTTCCGCGACACCGACGCCGCCACGCGGTTCCTGCGGCCCGCGCTCGCCGAACTGCAGGACCCGTTCCTGATCGTCAATCTCGACGCCGCCGTCGCCCGCCTCAAGCAGGCCATCGCCCGGCGCGAAACCCTGGTCGTGCTGGGCGATTACGATGTCGACGGCGTGGGCAGCACGGCGTTGCTCGTGAGCGTGCTGCGGCGCTTCGGCCTCGATCCGCGTTTCGTGGTGCCGCGGCGCCTTGAGGAGGGCTACGGCCTGAGCCGCGGGGCCATCGACCGGGCGCTGGAGGCCGGCCGGCCGGATCTCTTCATCGCGTTGGACTGCGGCACCAACTCGCATGATGAGCTCGCCTATCTGCAGGCGCAGGGAGTGGATGCGATCGTCATCGACCACCACCGCTCGAAGGAAAAACCGCTCGGCGGCGGCATCCTGATCAATCCGCACGTGCACGACGGCGCGGAGGATGCTCCCTGGCGCAACCTCTGCACGGTCGGTCTGGTGTTCAAACTCGTCCACGGCCTGCTCAAACAGCTGCGCGCCGAGAACCATCCGATGGCGTTCCGCATCAAGCTGAAGGAGTATCTCGACTTGGTGGCGATGGGCACGGTGGCCGATCTCGTGCCGCTGGTTGGCGAAAACCGCATCCTCTCCTACCACGGCCTGCGCATCCTCCAGCAGACGCAGCGCCGCGGCCTGCGCGCCCTCATGGACGTAGCGGGCCTCAAGCTCGGGCAGGAGATCCAGCCGGTCGACATTTCCTTCCGTCTCGGACCGCGCATCAACGCCAGCGGCCGGCTGGCCGACGCCGCCCTGTCCGTCGAACTGATGCTGAGCGACGATGCGGCGTTTTGCGTCGACGCCGCCCGCCAGCTCGACGGCTTCAACCGCGAGCGCCAGGAGATCGAGCGGCAGATCACCGAGGCCGCCGAACGCATGGTCGAGGAGCTTTATGGCGGGGCGCACGGCCTGGTGCTGTTCGGCGAGGACTGGCATCCGGGCGTGGTCGGCATCGTGGCCAGCCGCGTGACACGCAAATACCACCGGCCGTGCATCGTGCTCGGCCAAGAGAACGGCCTCGCCAAGGGCTCCGGCCGCAGCATCTACGGCCTCAACCTCGTGGAGATGCTGGGCACGTGCGCCGACCTCCTGTCGAGCTGGGGCGGCCATCCGATGGCAGTCGGCATCTCGCTGCCCCGGGCCAATCTCGAGGTCTTTCGCGAGCGTTTTTCCGGGGCGGTGCGCACCTGGCAGCGCGGCCAGATGGCCGAGCCGGGCCTGGAAATCTCGTGCTGGCTCGCGCTCGAACAGGTGCGCGACCCGCTCATGGAGGAACTCGACACCCTGCACCCGTTCGGCCAGGGCAATCCCGAACCGGTCTTTGGTATTCGCGGCGCGCGGTTTCTCCAGCGGCCGGAGGTGTTCAAGGAGCAGCATTTTCGCTTCCATCTCGGGGACGCGCTCGGCCGGCGCGTCTACGGTGTGGCGTGGAAACTGGCGCACCGGCTGCCGCCGGTCGGCGTCCCCGTCGACCTCGCCGTGCAGCTGGCCTGGAACTTTTACAACGACCGCAAGCTGCTGCAGATCGAGCTGCTCGACTGGCGCCCGGGCGGAATAGATGTGCAGGGGGCGGCGTAATTTTTTGCGAGGAACCGGCGGATCGGCAACAACCTGGTGGGCGAGTGAAAACGAGGCGCCCAATCCGTTATCCCTGTAGGAAGCCCGCTGGCGGGCGATTATCGGTCTTTCCAGCACTGGCCGCGCACCACTTCGCGCTTGCAGTCACTGGCCAAAGCTTGCTTCGTTTTCCCTCCTTCGCGCGCCCATAGCTCAACTGGATAGAGCATCAGACTACGGATCTGAGGGTTGGGGGTTCGACTCCTCCTGGGCGCGCCATTTTCTTGGCAGAAAGCGTCGATCTAGTGTCGACATTTCGCTGAGGAGATCCTCTCAGGCTGGCAAAGCGTAGAGTGGCCGTGGTCGATTTCGGATTCTGCCGAAGCGCATTACAGTCTGGGCAACGCCTGGTCGAAGACGCCGGGACGGCTGAAAGACGCGATCGCCCGATATTAAGGGCGCTGCGCCTGTCGCCCAATGATCCCGCGACCCAGCAAACGCTGGCGCGGCGCTCCGGCCAGTCCAAGACCATTGAAAAAAACCTGCGCTTGCGTCATAACTGGTCATGGTTCGCGTAGAGCGTGACTAGCGGCGTGGATCCCGGTTCCTCTTTCCCCTGTTTGGGCGGAAGCGGGTCCGAGGGGGAAATGGCCGAGGGCTGGGCCCCCGTACCGGCGAATCCGCCGCGAGAATCGCCTTCCTCGATTAGGCGGTTGCGGCGCGCAGCCGGATTTGTTCGTCTTTTCCAGTGGTGAAGGCATCCCCCTCCGGAGCGGCAAGCTCCCCGTCATTTATCTTCGGGACCATCGGGCTTGGGGCGCTGATTTTCTGCGCGACGGTCCTTGCCTATCTGCCGGCGCTCTCGGGCGACTTCATCTGGAACGACCGCGACTATGTGACCGCGCCGGCGTTGCGCTCTCTCGGCGGGCTGGCCCGCATCTGGACCAAGCTGGGAGCGACCCAGCAATACTACCCGCTCCTGCATAGCGCTTTTTGGGTGGAGCACCGGCTGTGGGGGGACCACCCGCTCGGCTACCATCTGGTCACCCTGCTGTTGCACGCCGGCTCCGCGGTGCTGTTCGCGCTGACCATGCGCCGGCTGTTCGCCAGCGAGCGAGCGCGGCCCGACACTGGAGGCGCATGGCTGGCCGCGCTGCTGTTCGCGCTGCACCCGGTGCATGTCCAGTCAGTCGCTTGGATCACGGAACAGAAAAACACCCTCTCGCTGGCCTTCTACCTTGCTGCGGCTCTGGTTTATCTGCAATTCGACGAAACGCGGCGGCCCCGGACCTATGTTGCGGCGCTGGCGCTGTTCGTGGCATCGCTGGGGTGCAAGACCGTCACAGCGACCCTGCCTGCGGCCCTGCTGGTGGTATTCTGGTGGAAGCGCGGGCGACTCGACTGGCGACGCGATGTTCTGCCGTTGCTCCCTTGGCTCGCCTTGGGTACAGTCATGGGGCTGTTCAGCAGTTGGATCGAACGGACCTACATCGGCGCGCAGGGTGCGGATTTCAACCTGCCGGTCATTGGGCGCGCGCTCGTCGCCGGCCGGGCCGTCTGGTTCTACGCCGGCAAACTCGTCTGGCCGTTCGGCCTCAACTTCGTTTACCCGCGCTGGACGGTGGACGCTGCGGTCTGGTGGCAATGGCTTTTCCCGCTCGGCCTGCTCGTGGTCGGCGCCGCGCTGTGGGCGCTGCGACGGCGCTCCCGCGGACCGCTGGCGGCGTTTCTGTTTTTCGTGGGTTCGCTCTTTCCGGTCTTGGGTTTTGTCAACCTCTACGGGGCGCGCTATTCGTGGGTCTGGGACCACTGGCAATACCTGCCCGATCTCGGCCTGCTCGCGCTGGCCGCCGCCGGTATGACCGCGGGTTGGCGGTGCGCGGCGCCGCGCCTGCGCTGGCTGGGCTCGGGGCTGGTGGCGGCGCTCGCCGCGTTGTTCGGCGCGCTCACGTGGGCCCATTGTGGAATGTTCCATGACGATCAAACGCTTTATCGCACCACCCTCGCGCACAATCCCGGCTGTTGGATGGCGCATAACAATCTGGGCGTCGCCTGGTCGCAGCTGCCCGGGCGGCTGAATGACGCGATCGCCCAGTATGAAGAGGCGCTGCGCCTGCAGCCGGATTATGCCGAACCGCACAACAATCTGGGCAACGCTTGGTCGAAGCTGCCCGGGCGGCTAAATGATGCGATCGCCCAGTATGAAGAGGCGCTGCGCCTGAAGCCGGATTACGTCGAAGCGCACAACAATCTGGGCAACGCTTGGTCGCAGATACCCGGGCGGCTGCATGACGCGATCGCCCAATATGAAGAGGCGCTGCGCCTGAGGCCGGATGATGTCGAAGCGCACAACAACCTGGGCGCCGCTTGGTCGCAGGTGCCCGGGCGGCTAAATGATGCGATCGCCCAGTATGAAGAGGCGCTGCGCCTGCAGCCGGATCTTGCCGGAGCTCACAACAACCTGGGTGTCGCCTGGTCGCAGGTGCCCGGGCGGCTGCATGACGCGATCGCCCAGTATGAAGAGGCGCTGCGCCTGAAGCCGGATTATGCCGAAGCGCATTACAATCTGGGCGTCGCCTGGTCGCAGGTGCCCGGGCGGCTGCACGACGCGATCGCCCAGTATGAAGAGGCGCTGCGCCTGAAGCCGGATTATGCCGAAGCGCATTACAACCTGGGCCTCGCCTGGTCGCAGGTGCCCGGGCGGCTGCATGAGGCGATCGTCCAGTATGAAGAGGCGCTGCGCCTGCAGCCGGATTATGTCGAAGCGCATTACAATCTTGGCAACGCCTGGTCGCAGGTGCCCGGGCGGCTGCATGACGCGATCGTCCAGTATGAAGAGGCGCTGCGCCTGAAGCCGGATTTTGCACCGGGATGGCACAATCTCGGGGCGAGCTGGTTTCAACTGGGAAATCTGCCGGCAGCGGCCGCAGCCTTCCGAGAGGAGCTGCGCCTGTCGCCCAATGATCCCGCTGCCCAGCAAGCGCTGGCCGCGGCGCTCCGGCAAGCCAAAGACCAGTGAAAAAAAGCCCAGGCACTTGTCACATGACCGGTCACAGGTTGCGCAGCGCGTGGCTGGCGGCTGGAACCTCGGTTCCGGGCGGTCCAAACACGCGGGAGCCGCAGCGCTGCATCCCAGGCGCAGCCGCGTCGGCGATTTCAGCCCTCGCGAAAGCACCGTCCGCCGGGCCTCACGTGCCTACCCCGTTGGTGTCACTTGGGGCGGGAAAGCGAAGGCCCGCCGATGCCGGCGGGCCTTGATCGGTGGAAAATCCGGAGGCGGCCGCTACGCGGTCTTGGGCAGGAGCACGCCGAGTTCGACGGCGTGCGGATGCTTGCGCTTGACCTTGTAGAGGCGGGCGCGCCGGCGCAGCATGCGGTCGAGTTTGTCCACGAGCAGATCGACCGATTTGTGGCACTCGTCGGAAGCCACGCTGCAATTCATGTCGGGGCCGTGGATGGCGATGTGCCCCTTCGCAGTGAAGGGATGGGTCACATCATTTTTCCCGTCGTACTCGAGCTCGACCCTAATCCGAACGATGCGTTCCTCATGGCGAAACAGCCGCCCGACCTTCTCGTTCACGCAGGATTTGAGCGAGGGGGTCAGGTCGAGATGAATGCCAGAGACGATCACTTCGTGATTATTGGCTGCACGGTTCATGATTGTGGTTCCTTTGTGGTTGACTGACAAAAGACGGCCAGCCGCCTGGACCCCTGCCATGCCGATCTCCTGCCACTTCCTCCCAACGTTCGGCACCGTCATCGCGGCGGGCGGATCTTCCGATATTGGGAAATCGTTCATCGAACTGGGCGGAAATCTGCATCCGAAGTCTGCCTTTTTCAATCTTAGCCGGCGCAATCCGGGTCAGCCTTTAGCGCAGCTTAAGCTGCGCCGGACGGCTGGCGGCCCCGCCCGTCCCGCCCACCTCGTACAACCGCCGGAGCAGGTATTAGGTTTAATACGGAACAAGGTTCAGCCGGGCCGGCGGCCGCCCGACCGCAGCAACGGCAACGGGAGCGGCGGACGATTTGGCGCGCACAACCCCGATCGCGCCGGCTTGCCATGAGCGTGCAGATCGGCGCCTCGGCGCCCCTGATCAATCCGGACGATTTTCGTTCGTGGATCCTGTTCGAGGACGAGCGCCTGCTCGTCGTCAACAAGCCCGGGCTCATCGTCTGCCATCCGTCCAAGCACGGACCCTGGTCGAGTCTCATCGGCGCGGCGCGCGAATATCTCGGATTGCCGACCCTGCACCTCGTGTTCCGGCTCGACCGCGAAACCAGCGGGGTGGTGGTGCTGGCCAAGGACAGCGCCACCGCCGGCCGGTTGCAGAAGGCGATGCAGCAGCGGCGGGTGGGCAAAATGTATCTGGCCATCCTCGCGGGGCAGATGGCTGGAGCGGTGACCGTGGACCAGCCGCTCGGCCCCGATCTTGAGAGCTGCGTTACCGTGCGTTCGAAGGTCGTGGCGGCGGGCTCGCCCGGTGCGCAGACCGCCGTGACGCATTTTGAACCGCTGGCCAGCGGCGGCGGCTTCACGCTGGTCCGCGTGCGGACCGAAACCGGCCGCAAGCACCAGATACGCGCGCACGCCCTCTGGCTCGGACACACGGTGGTGGGCGACAAGCTCTACGGTCCCGACGAGAGGCTCTATCTTGAATTTGCGCAGCACGGCTGGACCGAGCGCCACGCCGCGCTGCTGCCGCTGCCCCGCCAGGCGCTGCACTGCGCCGAGATCGACCTGCGCCCGGCGCACGAGCCGCAGGTCTTCCGCGCGCCGCTGGCGGAGGAGTTGAAGAATTTCTGCCGCGAGCGGCTGGGGGTGAACCCGGAAGACCTTTAGGTGGAGCAATCCTGTCGGAAGGTCGCTTGCGACCGATAATCGCCCGCAAGCGGGCTTCCTACGAGAGATAATCGCCGCATCCGTCTTCGCCAGCGCTCCGGCGAGACAAGGGCGGGCTTCCTACGAGAGTTGCGCTACCGCATGATCAGCTTCAGGAACTCGTCGTTGGTCTTCGTCTTCGAGAGGCGGCCGATCATGGTCTCGGCGGCTTCCTCGATCTTGAGGGGCACCAGCGCGCGACGGAAAAAGTGAATGCCTTCGAGGCGCTTGGCGTCGAGCAGGAGCTCCTCCTTGCGGGTGCCGGAGGAGTTGATGTTGATCGCCGGCCAGATGCGCATTTCGGCACACTTGCGGTCGAGCACCATCTCCATGTTGCCGGTGCCCTTGAACTCCTGGAAGATCACTTCATCCATGCGGCTGCCGGTGTCGACGAGGATCGAGGCGATGATGGTGAGCGAGCCGGCCTCCTCGGTTTTGCGGGCCGCGGCGAACAACTGGCGCGGCTTCTCCAGCGCCCGCACGTCGAGGCCGCCGGAGCCGGTGCGGCCGGAGTTGCGCTGGGTGTTGTGCGCCCGGGCGAGGCGGGTGAGCGAGTCGAGCAGCAGCACGACGTCCCGGCCGACTTCGACCAGGCGCTTGGCGCGCTCGATGCAGAGATCGGCGATGCGCAGGTGGTTTTCGACGTTTTCGTCGTTCGACGAGGCCCAGACCTCGGCGGGCACACTGCGTTTGAAGTCGGTGACTTCCTCGGGGCGCTCGTCGACGAGCAGGATCATCACATGGCACTCGGGGTGGTTTTCCAGCACGCCGAGCGCGATGTCGCGGAGCAGGATGGTCTTGCCGGCGCGGGGCGGGGAGACGATCAGACCGCGCGTGCCTTTGCCGATCGGGCAGAAGAGGTCCATCGCGCGCGTCGTCATGCGATGATCCTTCATCTCGAGCTTGAGCTGCTGGTTGGGTGTGATGGTGGTCACCTGCGTGAAGTCGGGCAGGCGGCGGCGCGCATCGATGTCGAGCCCGTCCACCTTCTCGATGAAACGGACCTTCGGATTGGGGAAGCGGTCGTCCGGCGTGGCCGTGGCGGTGATGACGCTGCCGGATTTCAGCTTGAAGCGGCGGATCAGCTCGCGCGGCACGAACGGATCGGCGGGGCGGCGTTTGCCGCTGCGGGTGACGTCGATCAGGGTGCCGGCCTTGTTGCTGTCGAGGTCGAGAATGCCCTCCACGCGCAGCACATTGTCGGGAAGCGTGCCGCCAAGGGCGGGCACCTCCGGGGCGGCCGCGGCGGGCGGCGGGGGATTGTTTTCCATACAGACAGGTGTTCTGAAAAAAACCTCCGTCTACTTGAGACCAAGCTAACCTTGGGTTGCGTAAGGAACATGCCGACGTTCCGAACCCTCAACTCAGGTTACTTGTGACCGATTCAACGATTACCTCAGTTTCTCGTGAGAGCAGGATCTTCAAGCCCTCGGCCGAGTTCAAAGGCCAAGCAAACCTAGGAAGTTTCGCCACTTACCGTAGGCTCTATGCGGAGTCTGTCAACGCTCCAGAAAAATTCTGGGCCCGGCAGGCGAAGGAACACCTGCTGTGGCGGAAGCCCTTCAAATCGGTCCTGCAATGGAAACTGCCGCATTCCAAGTGGTTCTCCGGAGGTTACTTAAATCTCTCCGAGAACTGCCTCGACCGGCACCTCGGCACGCATCGCGAGAACAAGGCCGCCATTATTTTCGAAGGCGAACCCGGTGACATCCGCACTCTCACGTACCGGCAGCTGCATCGCGAGGTCTGCAAGTTTGCCAATGTGCTCGAATCGCTCGGCCTGAAGAAAGGCGACCGTGCCGCCATTTACATGCCGATGGTGCCCGAGGCGGCCGTGGCGATGCTGGCGTCTACGTGCCGTGGCGGAGACGGATGGATCGCTCCGGCTCTTATGTTTCGGGCGGCAGGCTTCAGGATCGCGCTCACCTGAGCGCCGGTGTCTGCAGGCAGTCGATCGACGGCACGAAGCCGGGGTTATGCCATGAAGAGAATATTTCCTGATTTTTAATTTGAAGTGCGCACATCTTTGTCGCTTCATCCCGGCATCCCCCTATGCATCCGTCTCCCCGCCGGTCCGCGGCAGGCGGCGCCGCCTGCGTCCACCCGGCCTTCACGCTCGTCGAGCTGCTCGCGGTTGTCGCCGTTATTGCCATCCTCACCGGCATCCTGGTTCCGACGCTGGGTGCGGCGCGGACGTCCGCGCTCAAAGCGAGGACCCGGGTGCAGTTCAGCCAATGGGCCGCGGCCTTTGAGCAGTTCCGGCAGGAATACGGCTACTATCCCGTGGTCGGCACCGATGGAAAACTCGCGACCGCGGCGGATACGCTGAAATTCATCCGCACGCTGAGTGGCCGCAACCCTGATGGCTTCGCGGTTGCCGATCCCGCCGACCTCAACGGCAATCTCAAGCGGATTTCCTTCTGCGCCTTTGCCGGGACGGATTTCCTCGATCCCGACCGGCCGGGGGACGGCGTGGACTACCGTGGCAACGAACTGCTGTGTGACGCCTTCGGCAGCACCGAAATTGGCGTACTCGTGGACCGCAATGGCGACGGATTCATCAAGCCGGCCGACGATGGTCCCGTGGCGGCGGTGCGCGGCGCAGCAGGTGCCGCAAGGTTCGCTCCCGATGCAGCCGATCTGCCCGCTGCAGGGGTCCGCGCCGGCGCGCTGTTCTACTCCGCCGGCCGTGGGGCGAATCCGACCGACATGATCCTTAGTTGGAAGTGAACAATTACCTCACGCCATGAGCGCAAAGGACGCGAAGGTTTTGGTTGGGACCGGCAACAACAAGAAAGACGCGAACGACGATGAATGAGAACGATCTCTCCAAGGTAATATTGGATGCAGCGTTCCGCATCCACACCAAGCTGGGGCCAGGACTGCTGGAATCGTTCTACGAGGCGGTGCTGGCCTATGAACTGAACAAACGAGGTGTTGCGGTGCGACGGCAGGTGCCGATTCCCATCCGCTATGAAGAACTGGTGTTTGAGGAGGGTTTCCGTGCGGACTTGTTAGTCGAGGACAAGGTGATCGTGGAGCTGAAGTCAGTGGAGCAGTTCGCGCCGGTTCACGGTAAGCAGGTGCTCACTCAACTGCGCTTGAGCGGCCGTCGACTCGGCCTGCTGATCAATTTTGGCGAAATCCATCTCAAAAACGGCATCGAGAGGGTTGCCAATGGCATGCCCGACGAGGAGTGCGGCCGACAAGCTCACACAAAGGACGCCACGGAGAACCGTGGGGCACAAGGAAGAACAAAGCAGCCGTAGATTTCTTGGCGACCTCTGCGCCCGTGGCGTGAGGCAAAAAAATGATGCCGCATGACCAGTTCATATCCTCGGAACAGAAAACCGTGCCTGCGTTCACGCTGATCGAGCTGCTCGCCGTCGTCGCGCTCATCGCGGTTCTTGCGAGCGTGATGGGACTGGCCCTGCGTCATCCCGGGGAGGCGGTGGTGCTGCAAGCCGCGCAAGGCACCCTCGCCAGTCTGTGCAATGCCACGCGCGGCCGGGCGGCGCTCACGCGGCAGAATGCCCGCCTCGTGATCGCCGCCGACCCGGCCGACTCCGAATGTCATCTCCGATATCTGCAGATCGTGCATGAGGAGGCGAACGGTTCCGGTCAGTGGCGGGCGGAGGGAGGCGGGGTGTATCTGCCCCGTGGCGTTTACGTCGTGCCGTCGACGGCAGCGGCCGTGCCGGGTAATCCGACCTGGCCCGCCTCGCGCCGGTCCACCGCGCTCTCGTCCGCTGCGCAAGTCATGACGATCAACGGCGTCGCGGCCGGCTCGTTCTATTACGTGCAATTCACTTCCCGTGGCACCACGGGCGGCGGCAACCTCGTGCTGACCATGGGGCGCACCACCTCCAGCGCTTCCGGCGTGGCGCTCGAGTTCGACAATCCCGACAACTTGCGCGGCGTGCTCCTGCGCTCCTCCGGGGTGCTCACGCTCCTCAACGATGCCGGGGCGTTTGCACCATGAAAATCATAGGGATTAATGTAGGAAGGTCGCTTGCGACCGATTCGAGCGATATCGCCCGCAAGCGGGCTTCCTACACGGCTACTCCAGGGCCCTTTGGCGACGGATCAACCGGCACCGGGGCGTTCACACTGATCGAGGTGATCGCCGCCATCGGCATTCTGGCGGTGACGTTGGTCGCGATGTTCGGACTGCTGGCAGCGACCGCGCGCCCGGCGGGCGAGAGCATCGACATCCGCGTGGCCGCACGTCTCGGCGAAAATATCCAGGACGAGCTGGAGCGCCTCAAGGCCGGCTTGGGATTGGCCGGGCTGGCGGCGATGGTTCCGACGGGAGGCTCCACCACACCGCTGCAGCTCGTTGCCATGCGTGACGGCCGGCGCGTCCTGCGCGCCGACGGCGCAGCCCCGGCCGCCGGTCATGCCCTCAACGATCCGGTGCAGCCGGGCATCGCAAACCGCGACCGCTATTACCTTGCCGAGGTGACGCAACAGCTCGATCTGCCGTATGCGTCCGGCGCCGGATTCCTCGCGGTCAGCGTGCGGGTGACGTGGCCATACCGGCTGCCCATGGGACCTCCGACGCCGGAAGTCACGGCCGTCGATGCCGATCCGGCCCGCGAGGTCCCCGCGAACGAACGATACTGGTCCGTCTTCAATTTCGCCCTCCGACCTTGAACCTTCCTCAATCCCTCACGCCACGGCGCGAAGACGCAGGTTTCACGCTCTTGGAGCTTTTGGTTGCCGCGGTCCTCACCGCTCTGCTGGCGGCGGTCGTGCTGGCGGTAGTGTCTGCAGTAATGAATCACTGGAACCGATCGGCGGGCCGGCTCGGTGCAATGGCGCAGGCCCAGCTTGCGCTTGACCAGCTCGCGCAGGACCTCGAGGGCGCAATCTTTCGTGCCGATGGCAACGTGTGGCTCGCCGTCACCGTGTTGCCTGACACCGGTCTTTCAGGCCAGTGGAAGACCGCCGCTGTCACCGCGCAGGGCAAGCCCGGCAACACGCATCCGCGCACGCTCAATCTGGCCGCGCCGTCGCTGGAGGAGGCGCGCTTTGGGGTGGCGGGTGTCTGGCTGCGGTTCTTCACCACGAAGCCGGATACCAACACGAGTGCAGCCGACCTCTCAGCGCCCGTGGCCGTCGGCTACCAGATCATCCGGCAGAACGTGACTTCGAGTCCGACGTCCGAGCAGCGCTACCTGCTCTTCCGCGCGGAAGTGCGCCGCATGCGCACCACCGGCGGCTCGCCCGGCACGTTTGAGGCGGGCTACAACCTTGATCCGGCGGCGACACCCGCGACACCGTACATGACACCCAGTGGTACGGCCGGCGATCCGGGCAATCTGCTCCGTCCGCCATTGGGTGCAGCGCTGGCCGACAATGTCATTGATTTCGGCGTGCGACTTTATCGGCGCGAAGGCGGGGACCTGCGGCTTATCTTTCCGGCCCGGCCGGCGGCCCGTGACACTTCGCCGGTGAACGGTGTGCTCTCGAATGCCGCGCCGCCCGCCATGGAGACACAACACCTTGCGAGCGGTACCACGCCCAACGCCAGCGACTACTATCGCCACGCGTTTCCCGACGTCGCCGAGGTCATGATTCGCGTGCTTACCGATGAAGGCGCCCGATTAATTGCCGCCTTCGAAGCTGGCCGCCTGCAACCGCCCGCCGGCGTGACCACTGCCGATTACTGGTGGACCTTGGCCGAGGCCCACTCGCAGGTTGTCATCCGGCGCATTGCCATCCTGGCCCGGCCGATATGAGGAGACGCGCTACCGTCCTTGGCGGATGGCCGTCGCTTTCTGGAAATGAATCAGGTCGGAGCCGCTTATCGATGGCGGGCCGTCCATCGTGCCGCTCCCATGAGAACCAGCGTAACGACAAACCACGCCTCCATCATTCCGCCGCCGCCGCCACCGCCGCCACCGCTGCTGGGAGGCGGGGTGACCGCGGTGACGGTCAACGTCGCCTGATTGCTCGTCACGCTGCCAACCACATTGGTGACGGTGACCGTGTAATTGCCGGCGTTGGTCGTCTGCGCGCTTGACAGGCTGTACATGCTGCTGGTGGCGCCACCGATAGCTGTGCCGTTGAAATACCATTGGTAGGTCGGCGCCGGCACGCCTGTGGCCGTTACCGTGAATGAGACACTCGCTCCGGCCGCCACCGTCTGGCTCTGCGGCTGGGTCGTGATTTGCGGCAGGGTGACCACCATTCCCTTGCGGATGGTGTGGTTGTTGGTATCGGCCACGTAGACATTGCCCGATCCGTCAATGGCCACGCCGGTGGGATAGAACAACCGCGCCGCGCTGCCGACGCCGTCGGTGCTGCCACTGGATCCGGCCAGACCCGCCACCGTGCCGACCAGACCGGCTGGGGTGACCTTCCGGATCGTGTGGTTGTCGGTGTCGGCCACGTAGAGGTTGCCCGCACTGTCGACGGCCAGATCGGAGGGATATTGGAATTGCGCCACGCTGCCGGCCCCGTCGCCGCCGCCGCTGGTTCCAGCCAGGCCGGCCAGGGTGGTGACCATGCCGGCCGGCGTGATCTTGCGGATGGTGTGATTGTCCGTGTCCGCGACATACAGATTGCCGGATCCATCGACCGTCACGCCTTCCGGGGAGGAGAATCGCGCGGCACTGCCGGCGCCATCGTTGGTGCCGCTGGATCCGGCCACGCCGGCCACGGTGGTGACCGCGCCGGCCGGAGTGATTTTGCGGATCGTATAGTTGTTGGTGTCGGCGACATAAAGGTTGCCGGCACTGTCCACGGTCACATCGGAGGGATAGTTGAAGAGCGCGTTGCCGCCGTTGCCGTCGGTGCTCCCGCTGGTTCCCGCCAGGCCGGCCACCGTGGTGGCCGCGCCGGCCGAGGTGACTTTCCGGATGGTGTGATTGAAGGTGTCGGCGACATAGATGTTGCCGGATGCATCCACGGTCAGGCCGGCGGGTAAGTTGAATCGCGCGGCGCTGCCGGTGCCGTCCGTGCTGCCGCTGGTTCCGGCCAGCCCGGCGAGCGTGGTGACGACGCCGGTGGACGTGATCTTGCGGATCGTGTCGTTGTTGGTATCGGCGACATAGACATTGCCCGCGCTGTCCGCGCCCACGTCGGAGGGATCATTGAAGCGGGCGGAACTGCCAGTGCCGTCCACGCTACCGCTGCTGCCGGCCTGTCCGGCCAGCGTGCTGAGTGACAGGGGGTAGGTCACAATCAAGGCGGCAGGCGGTGCCGTGGTGGCCGTGCCGTTGACGTTGCTGATCACGCATTGGAACAAATCCCCGCTCATCGCATCCGTGACCGAGTTCACCGTGAGCGTGGCGGTGGCGGTGCCGCTGTAGGTGGTGGTGTTGCTCAGATTGCTCCATGTGGTGCTGCCCACTGGCTGGCGCTGCCATTGATAGGCCGGCAGGGGGCTTCCGCTTGCCGTCACGGAGAAGGTCGCGTTCTGGCCCGAAATCACCGTCTGGCTTACGGGCTGCGTCAAAATCGCCGGGGCGGATGACACGGGCGCGAGGGCTTGAGCCAGTGCCGGCATAATGGGCGTACCGACACCGGTGACCATGTCGTAGCCGACGCCTGCGTTGTACGCGCCGTTGTTCCCACTGGTCATATCCCGGAGACTCGTAGTGCCGATGAGCGGATAAAGTTTCGGCCCAAACAACCCGAGGGGTCCAAGGCCGGCGCTGGATCGCGCCTGGTTGAGCAAGGCGCCAAAGCCGGACCAGATCGGGGCGCTGATACTGGTCCCTCCCCAAGTATGGCCACCGGGGTCATCGCTGCCCAAGCCAACGTTTACGATGTAGGCGCCGGTGTGCGGGTCGCCCACCACCGCGACATCGGGCACGAGCCGCATCGTGCCGCCGGGCACCCCCATGCCGGTCTGCCAGTCCGGCCGGCTGAAGAACGTGCTGATGCCGCCGCCGCTGGCGGCGAGGCCCTTGGAGGTCTGGTTAAGCGACCAACCGGTCTCGCTGCTCTCCACGCCGCTGCTGAGGTCGAGCGTCAGGGTCGTGGCACCGACGCCGGTCACGTTCGGATCGCTGGCCGGATGCGAGGGTTGCAGCGCTGCCGAGGCGCTGTAGCCTCCGGTGCTGCTGTCGGGATTGGAACCGCCATCACCCGAGGAAGCGAACACCGTTACTCCGCCGCCGGCTAGCGCCGCGAAATGCTGGGCATCGCTCTGCATCTGGGGACCCGTCGCATCGCTCTCGCCGATGCCGTAGGAAAGATTGAGCACATGGAGCGACGGCTGTGAGGCCAGATCGTTATAGACCTGCGAGTAGGCCCGGCTGAGATACGTGTACGAAAGCTCGCTTGTCGTATAAACCCGGATGTTGGCGCCGGGGGCGATGGAACTGGTCAATTCTGCATCGATAACAGCCTCGGTGCCAATGGGCACTCCACTTGAGTCCAGGCTCGCAGGATTGGGCGGCGTGGGTGTGCCGGACACTTGGAAATGCTGAACGCTGCTGTTCGGCAACCGGTTGACGCCGCACCGGCTCCAAAACGTTGTCAGGTCGCTGTCCAGTGGGTACGTATCGATCACGATGGCGATGGTCTGCCCCGCGCCGGTCAGGTTCGTGGTGTCGGCGCTGTAACCCTTGAGGATCTCGCGAGGCAGATAAGGTGGCGCATTGGGGGATGCCAGCGAAGCTTTCTGCGCTACGAGTCCGGTGGCCATCTTGCGCGGCCGCAGGTGGGGTTGCAGGCCGTTGACGCCCACGAGCGACGGCGCCAAGGCGGCGGGCAGACTGGGCGCCGTGACGGCCGAGGTGTATTCGGCGCCCTCGTAGGTTATCCGGGAGAACTCCACTTGGAAGGCCTGCTTGAGCTGGCTGACCGTGCCGCGGGCGAAGAGGGAGAGCCGTGTGGTGTCGTCGCGCGTAACCGTCAAACCCTGCGCGGTGAGCCAGGCGGCCATGGCTTCGTAATCGGCGGCCAAGGGGAAATACTTGGCGGCCATTTCCTCGCGGGGAATGATCTCGCCGCGGGCCACTCGTGCCTCGAGTTCGGCGAAGTTCCGCATCTTGAGCGCCACCTCGACTTCCATCGGCGCGGCCGTTTCGTCCGCCGACAAGGCCATGCGCAGGATCCGGGCCGGATGTTGATCCGCCGTCGCGGCCTGCTCGGCGGGAATTTCCTTGATGCTCTCGGGGCTCAGCACCCGCGGAGGAGGGCTCACGGCGGCGCGCAGGTTGATTGGCAAGCCGAGCAGCAGCAACGCACTCAGGGCCAGTCCGGCCCGCGGCCACCACGGCCGCCAGGCAAGGGTGCCATGCGTGGGCTGCGGCGCCGGGTTGAACTGATTCCTTCTGGTTGGGAGAGTATCGCGCAACATGGCGATGGAGGTTCTACTCAGTTAAGACGCCGCTCGTTACATTCCTTGGACAGCACTGGTAGCAAAAGATTCCTTGATTTTCGGACGATGGGGCGCATTCCCCGGCATTTTATTGAAGATCCAGCATCAGATGTTTGATGAGGTCGGGTGGATTTTGGGTTTCGCGGGGTGGTCAGCAATGCCCGAGAGAAGGAATGCCGTTTCAGATGGTCGTTATTTGGCGGGGAGATTTTGAAGAAGCAAAGGCAAAATCGTAATTTTCCAGGCTCATTGGTTTTCTTCTCGCAGGCTTAAGCAGCCTTGCTTCCCTGGTTCCGGCCGCCTGGTCAGACTATCAAGCATGGGACATTATCGCAAATCGATCGGATCCACGGAGGAAGCACGAAGGATGGGCGCCTGCTTGACGCCTCCCGGCGACCGCCGGCAGGGTCAGCCGGTCTCGACATACGCCTCCTTGACTTTATTTTGTTCACTTCTCCCTTTAGAAGATCGGCGCATGGCCATGCACGGTATTTTTCCGCGGCGGTTCCGGCCAGCCCATGACCCCGGCCACTGCCGACAACCCACCCGCAACACCTTTTCAATCGCATCCAACCGCACAAACCGGCTCATCCGGTAGGAGATATCATGCACAAACTCAGACTCACGCATATGATCGCGGCAGCCGCCCTTCTCGGCGCCCTGCCTCTGTCGGCCCAGCAAAACCAGCAAAAGCGCGCGGCCTCTACTGGCGGCATCAGTCCGCACGAGACGATCAGCACGGTCATCGGCGATCGGCACACGGGAAACCGCATCACCATCACCTACGGTCGTCCCTACACCAAGGATCCCAAAACCGGCGAACCCCGGAAGATCTGGGGAGGACTGGTGAAGTGGGACAAGGCTGACCGCCTGGGTGCTGACGAAGCCACCCTGCTCATCACGCAGCAGCCGCTCTCGATCGGCGAGACGACGATTCCCGCCGGCGCCTATACCCTCTACACCATCCCATCGGAAAAGGGACCCACGCAACTGGCGTTCAGCACGAACATCGGCAAATGGGGCGTACCGGTGGATGAGACTCACGATCTCGCCCGGGTGGATTTGACCAAGTCCACACTGGATAAGGATGTCGATCAACTCACCATCGCCATCGAGAACGACAAGGCCACCGGCGGTGGCGTGATCAAGATCATGTGGGAGACCACGCAGTTCTCCCTGCCCTTTACCGTCAAAAAGTAACTCCAACCCATTCCTTCCATGATGACTCCTCTGTTCCGCCCCGGACTCGTGCTCCTCTCCGCGCTGGTCGTCGCCGGCAGTCTCGCCGCCCAGACGCCGCCGGCCCCGAAGCTTCAGTTCCCCGCCCCCAGCCCGGCCGCCACGCTCAAGCAGCGTGTCGGCTTCACCGACATTGAGATCAATTATTCCCGCCCCGGCCTCAAAGGCCGCGTGGTCGTCGGCAATCTCGATCCCTACGGCATCGTCTGGCGCACGGGCGCCAACAGCGCGACCCGGATCAGCTTCAGCACGCCGGTCAAGCTGCAGGGAAGCAACCTCGACGCGGGCACCTATGAGCTCTTCACCATTCCCGGTCTGGACGAGTGGACCATCATTCTGCAAAAGGCCGGCAAACAGTGGGGCGCCTATCAATACAAGGCGGAAAACGACACCCTGCGCGTTAAAGCCAAGCCCGTTGCTCTCGCGGATCCGGTCGAGACCTTCACGATCGATATCAACGACATTCGCGACGAGTCGGCCACGCTCAACCTGATCTGGGCCGATTGGCGGGTGCCCGTGAAGCTCGAGGTCGAAGTCGTCTCCACCCTCGTGCCGCAGATCGAAGCCGTGATGGCCTCGGACGCCGCCAAAAAACCTTACGCGCAGGCCGCAATGTTTTATCGCGATCACGACCTCGACCTGAAAAAGGCGGCCGGCTGGATCGACGCCGCGATCGCGGAGCAGCCTGACGCGTACTACCTGCTTTACCACAAGGCCAGAATTCTGGCCAAGATGGGCGACAAGGACGGCGCAATTGCCACCGCCCGGCAGTCGATTGCCATGGCAGCCAAGGACACCGGCCCGGCCAAGGACGAATACACCCGCTTGAACGAGGCGCTCATCGCCAGCCTGCGCTGATGAATTCCGGCCGTCTGCTGCTTGGGCTGGCGCGGTGCCTGTGCCGGCGATTCCCGCTCGTGGTCGGTTTCGTCGGCCTCGCCGCCGTCCCTGCGACCGCCGCACCCGAACCGCCGGCCGCCGCGGCGATCCTGCAGGACCTGCGCAGCTTTCGCGAGATGGGCGGCGTGCTCTACATCGCGGCGCATCCCGACGATGAGAACACCCAGTTGATCGCCTATCTGGCGCGCGGACGTCATTACCGCACGGCCTATCTCTCGCTGACCCGTGGCGATGGCGGGCAAAACGTGCTCGGCCCTGAACTGGGCGAGACGCTGGGAGTCATCCGCACCCAGGAGCTGCTTGCCGCCCGGCGCATCGACGGCGGGCGCCAGTTTTTCTCCCGCGCCATCGACTTCGGGTTTTCGAAGGATTACCGCGAAACCCTCAGCATCTGGGACCGCCAGCAGGTGCTGTCCGACATCGTGCGCGTCATCCGTGAGTTCCGGCCGGACGTGCTCATTACGCGCTTTCCCCCCGAGCCAAGCCAAACCCACGGCCATCACACGGCGTCGGCCGTGCTCGCCGTCGAGGCCTTCAAGCAGGCTGGTGATCCCCAGGCGTTTCCCGAGCAGCTCGGCGAACTGACGCCGTGGCAACCCCGGCGCATTTTCCTCAACGGCTTCGGGGCCAACTTCGGGCGCACCCCCGAGGGCACGGACAAGCCCGGCCTCCTGCGGCTGGACGTCGGCGGCGATGACCCGGTGTCCGGCGAGGCGTTCGCCGCCATCGCAGCGCGCAGCCGCGCGATGCACAAGACCCAGGGTTTGGGCAATTTCACCGCCTCCGCCAACCGCGGGCCCAGACTCGAGTTGTTCCAGTTGCTGGGCGGCGAACCGGCTGCCACGGACATCATGGACGGCATCGACACCACGTGGGGCCGTGTGCCCGGCGGCGCGGAGATTGGCCGCCTGGCGGACGAAGCCATCGTGCAGTTCAATCTGCAGGCGCCCGCCGCCAGCGTGCCGGCGTTGCTGGCGCTGCGCCGCCGCCTCGCGGCGCTGCCGGCCGATCCGGTGGTGGAGGAAAAGCGCCGCCAACTCGACCACATCGTGCAAGCGTGCCTCGGTCTCGTCGTCAGAACCGTCGTGCCCGACGCCGAAGTCGCCCCGGGTGAAACCCTCCACCTGCGCCACACCGCGCTGGTGCGGTCGGACGTTGTTCCGGTCCGCTGGGTGGGGGTGCGCTACCCGGGGATCGCCCGCCCGCTCAGTCACGCGCTGGACCTGCCGCCCGGCGAGGTGACCGCCCGCGAGATGACGGAGATTCTCCCCGCCGATGCTCCGCTGAGCCAGCCGTATTGGCTCCGCGCCGAGGGCACGGTCGGGATGTTCCGGGTCGACGATCCTTCGCTGATCGGCCAGCCCGAGAATCCACCCACGTTCCCTGTCGAGGATGAGTTCGACATCGGTGGCCAGACCTTGGTCGTCCACGATGAGCCGGTGCAAGTGACCGACGATCCCGCGACCGGAGAAACTCTTCGCCGGCTGGTGGTGGTGGCGCCGGTGTCCCTGCGCTTCGGATCCGAGGTCGAGCTGTTCGCTCCAGGGGCGGTGCGCCCGGTGGAGCTGGAGATCACCGCCTACCGCGCCGGCGCGGCGGGCGCGGCGCACCTGCTGATGCCCGCCGGCTGGACGGTCATCCCCGCGATCCAGCCGTTCCACCTGGCCGCGGTCGGGGAGCACGTGCGTCTCAAGTTCACCGTCACCGCCCCGGCGCAGCCGGCCGCGGCGGACATCGGGGCGGAAGTGGAGATCGGCGGCCGGCGCTACGCCGCGCAGCGGGTGGAGATTCGCTACGCCCATGTGCCCGTGCAATTGCTCCAGTCACCCGCCCGCTTGAAAGTGGTGGATCTTGAGCTGGCCATCCGCGGCCGCCGCATCGGCTATCTGCCCGGCGCCGGTGACAACGTGGCCGAGAGCTTGGAGGAGATGGGTTACACGGTTGCGCGGCTGACGGGGGCGGACCTCGTCCCGCAGCGGTTAAACGACCTGGACGCCGTCGTGATCGGCATTCGCGCATTCAACGTCCGAACCGACCTGGCGCCGCAGTTGCCCGCGCTCTTTGCCTACGCCGAGGCGGGCGGCACCGTCATCGTGCAGTACAACAACCCGAACGGCCTGTCGGCGACGAAGCTCGCGCCCTACGACCTGAAGATTTCGGGCGAACGGGTGACCGACGAGCGGGCACCGATGACCTTGCTCGCCCCGGATCATCCGGCCCTGAACATCCCGAACAAGATCACGAGCGCAGATTTCGAGGGCTGGGTGCAGGAACGCGGACTTTATTTCGCCAGCCAGTGGGACGCGCACTTCACACCGATCCTGGCCTGCAATGACCCGGGAGAGCAGCCGAAACAAGGCAGCCTGCTCGTCGCGCGGTACGGTCGCGGCTATTTCGTCTATACCGGCCTGGCGTTCTTCCGGCAACTGCCCGCCGGGGTGCCCGGCGCGTACCGGCTCTTCGCCAACCTGGTCTCGTTGGGAAAATGATACCGTTGAGCTTGACGAGGATCTCCGGGGCAGGGCGGGTTACGGGGCCCGCCGTAGCCTCGCGCGAAGGCCGGGTCCTTGACCCGGCGCGTCCCTTGCGCCGGAATCGAACCGGCGCGTCGGGATGACGCGCCTTCCTCCTTTCCAATGAAACCGCCCGCTGCGCCCGAGTCCACCCCGCCGCCGGGCGGCGGCGGAGACGCGCCTGATTCCGGAGATCCAAGGCTGCCCGGGTTCCGCACGTGGCGCGCGGTATACCTTTTCGTCCTCGGCTGCTTTGTCGTCTACGTGGGGCTGCTGGCGTGGTTCACGCGGCTGTTTTCGCGATGAACCTGCTCGATTACCTCGTGCTGTTCGGCACGCTCGTGGGCATCGCCGGCTACGGCATGTGGCAGACGCGCGGGCGCCGCGACCTGGCCGCCTATGTCAAGGGCACCGGCGACGCGCGCTGGTTGACCGTCGGCCTTTCCGTCATGGCCACGCAGGCGAGCGCGGTCACCTTTCTCTCGATCCCGGGCCAGGGCTATGAGGACGGGGTCGGGTTCGTCCAAAACTATTTTGGCGCGCCGCTGGCGCTGATCATCATCGCGGTCTTTTTTCTGCCGATTTACCGGCGGCTCAACGTCTACACCTCCTACGAATACCTCGGACGGCGCTTCGACGGGAAAACGCGGCTGCTCGGCGCGGGCTTGTTTCTGGTGCAACGCGGACTGGGCGCGGGCATCACCATCTACGCGCCCGCCATCGTGCTTTCCACCATGATGGGCTGGCGGCTCGACCTGACCATCGTGGCCAGCGGGCTGCTCGTGGTGATCTACACCGCGGCCGGCGGCAGCGACGCGGTGAATTTGACCCAGAAATACCAGATCGGGGTCATCTTTGCCGGGATGATCACGGCGTTCGTCGTCCTGCTCGCCCGGCTGCCCGCCGGCCTCGGCTTCACCGACGCGCTCGCGCTGGCCGGCGGCCTGCACAAGCTCGAGGCAGTCGACTTCTCGCTCAACCTCGACCGGCGCTACACGTTCTGGTCCGGCGTGCTGGGCGGGATGTTTCTCGCGCTGTCCTATTTCGGCACCGACCAGTCCCAGGTCCAGCGTTACCTCACCGGCGCGTCGCTGCGCGAGAGCCGGCTCGGCCTGATGTTCAACGGCGTCTGCAAGATTCCCATGCAGTTCTTCATCCTGCTGCTGGGCGTGCTGATCTTCGTTTTCTATCAATTCGAGCGGCCGCCGGTGTTCTTCAACCAGGTGGCCTGGAAACAGCAGGCGGAGCACGGCGCGGGTGAGCGGCTGCGTGCCCTGGAGACCGATTATGCCGCCGCCCACGCCCGGGAACGGCAGCACCTTCTCGCCTGGCTCGACGCCCGGCACGCGGGCGACCGGCCCGCCGAGGCAGCCGCGCGCGCGGCGGCGCTGGCCGAACTTGAGCGCGGCGCGGCGGCCCGCGCGGAGACGCAGACCGTGTTGCACGCCGCCGATCCCCGGACCCAGACGAACGACGGCGACTACGTGTTCATCACCTTCATCCTCGACCATCTGCCCCATGGCATCATCGGCCTGCTGGTCACAGTGTTTTTCGCCGCGACCCTCTCGTCGAAGGCCGGCGAGCTCAACGCGCTGGGCGCGACCACCACGGTCGATCTCTACCGGCACGTCCGGCGCGGTGCCTCCGACGCGCACTACGTGGCCGCTTCGCGATGGTTCACCGTCTTCTGGGGGCTGATGGCGATTGCGTTCGCCCTGTTCGCGAATCTCGTGGAGAATCTCATCCAGGCGGTGAACATCCTCGGCTCAATCTTCTACGGCGTGGTGCTGGGGATCTTCCTCGTGGCGTTTTTCCTGCGCCGGGTCGGCGGCACGGCGGTGTTCTGGGCGGCGATGGCGGCCCAGGCGCTGGTGTTCGTCCTCTACTTCTCGCTCAGCATTTCCTATCTCTGGTACAACTTCATCGGCTGCGCGGCGTGCATGGGGTTCAGCCTGATCCTCCAGGCCGTGCGGGGCGACGGCCGCCGCCCGGACGCGGCGCAGGCGGCATGACGAGCGGCCCGGTCATCTGTTTCGGCCAGCAGCCGTGCGGCATTTTCCCGCGCCGGTTTCTCTACGCCAAGCTCGCCACGGCGCGGCGGCTGCAGGCGGAGCTCGGCGGCCGAATCGTGTTCTTCTACCACGACAGCGACCACGACCCGCGCGAAACCCAGACCTGCCTGCGCCATCGCCAGACCGGCGCGCCGCTGCGGGTCAATTTCGCGTTCGCGAACCGGCTGCAGCGCAAATACTCGCCGCTCTACCTGAAGCGCGTGCCCGCCGGCTGGTGCGACAACCTGGCCCGGCAGCTTCCCGCGTTCGTCGGCGCGCCTTGGGTGGAGGCCTTCAAACAGGTCGCCGCCACCACGGTCGCCGATTTCTGCCTCGAAATGTACCGCCGCATGGGCCTGCTCGACGGCGTCGAGGTGGTCCGCTCGAGTGATGCGGCCGTGCGGCGCGCGGCGTGCGCCGTGCCGGATTTCTTCGTGGACGTGCCGTACGAGGGCGAAATCGTGCGCGCCCGGTTCCTTGACGGCCGGCTCAAGCTGCATGAAGGTGGGGATTCCTACGTGACCCTCCCCATGCGCAACTTCACCCCGGAACAGGTCAGCCCCACGCGCGATACTCGCCTCCGCTGGATGCAGTCCGTCGTGCATTGCACGCATTATGTGGCGGGCGCCAGCGAGCAGGACTATCTGCGCAAGGAGGACGCGCCGGAGATCACCTATGTGAGGCGGGATCCGATCGATCGTTCCGATGAAGCGTACACCGAAATTCCAGCCTGACCTCACGACCATTCTGGCGTTTGGCGCCCATCCCGACGATATTGAGTTCGGCTGCGGCGGTGTGATCGCGCGCGAGACGCAGGCCGGCTGCGCGGCGTATTTTGTCGTCTGCTCGCGCGGCGAAGCCGGCACGAACGGCACGCCGGCGCAGCGCACGGCCGAAGCCAGGAAAAGCGCGGCGCTGCTCGGGGCCACGCTCGAGTTCGTCGGTTTCGGCGGCGATGCGCACCTCGAGGTGAGCGTCGTGCGCACGTTGAAGCTGGCGGCGATCATCCGGCGGGTGCGGCCGGCGGTGGTGCTCGCTCCGACTCCGGTCGGGAACCAGCACCCCGACCACATCGCGGTCGGCCGGATGGTGCGCGACGCCGCGCGCCTGGCGCGCTACGGCGGCGTCAAGGAACTCAGGCAATGGCCCGCCCATGCGATCCAGCAGTTGCTTTTCTACGCCGTCACCGTCGAGGCCGAGCCGGCGGACCGGTCGGCGGTGCTGATCGACGTGACGAGCGTGGCCGCCACCTGGTGGGAGGCGATGCAGGCGCATCAATCGCAGGCCAAAACCAAGGAATACGCCGCGCTGCAAATGGCCCGCGCCTCCATGCACGGCCAGCGGGCGGGCGTCAGTTTCGCCATCCCGTTGTTTCCGAACGACACGCTGATCTTCGAGTCGCTGCAACAGCTCGGCCGCTCGGCGCGGCAATTTTGACATGGACGGCGGGCGGCCACTCAAGATCGGCATCACCTGCTATCCGACCGTGGGCGGCAGCGGCATCCTCGCCTCGGAGCTGGGCGAGGAGCTGGCGAAACGCGGGCACGAGGTGCACTTCATCAGTTATGAGCAGCCGTTCCGCATGCCGGTCAACGAGCCGCGCGTGTCGTTTCACCCCGTCCAGATCAACACCTACGACCTCTTCAAATATCCCGACTACACCCTGCCCCTGTCGGTGAAGATGGCGGAGGTCAGCCGCGACCACGGACTCGACGTATTGCATGCGCACTACGCGGTGCCGCACGCGACCGCCGCGCTGCTGGCGTGCTCCATGCTCCCGGCCGACCGGCGCCCCAAGGTGATCACCACGCTGCACGGCACCGACACCACGCTCCTGGGGCGCGACCCCGGCTACGGCCCGGCCATCCGCCACGCCCTGATGCGCTCGGATGCGGTCACCGCCGTCTCCGCCTGGCTGGAGCGGGAAACCCGCCGGGTGCTGGCGGTCGACCGGCCGATCGAGGTGATCCACAATTTCTTTGAGCCGCAGCCGCCGCGACGCACGCGGGAGGAGGTGAGGCGCGAACTCGGCGTGGACCGCGAGGTGGTGGTGCTGCACGCGTCGAATCTCCGCGCGCTCAAGCGCATCGACCTGCTGCTCGCCACCGCCGCCCGCCTCCGTCCGCGCGAAGCGTTCAAGCTCGTGATTCTCGCCGGCGGAGATTTCGCGCCCTATGTCGAAGATGTCCGCCGGCTGGGTCTGACGGACCGCGTGATCGTGCGCGAGCGGGTCAGTGCGATCGAGGATTACCTCCAGGCCGCCGATTTGGGCCTGTTCACGTCGGACCTGGAAAGCTTCTGCCTGAGCCTCCTCGAGGCGATGTGCTTTGCGTGCCCGTGTGTCGCGACGGCGGTGGGCGGAATTTCCGAGGTCGTGACGTCAGGCACGACCGGCCTGCTGGTGCCGGCCGGCGATGTTGACGCGCTCGTTTACGCGGTCGAATCGCTGATCCGGGATCCGGCGCGCCGGCTGGCGCTGGGACAGGCCGCCCGGCAGCGCGCGCGGGAGTTCTTTTCCGCCGGGGTCATCGTGCCGCGTTACGAGGAACTGTATCGACGGGTTTGCGCGGCGGCCTGAGCCCCGGTGTCAATCTGCCGCCGCGGGAGGTAGTGGGTCAGTTTCACATGTCATCGCGAGCCCCGTTCTGCTGGCCAGCAGAACGGGGCGGCCTGTCCTCCGTAGCCTCGGCGAAGGAGGATGGCGATCCATATGGCATTCAGCTGGATGTCAAGCTGTCGGCCTTCGGCCTCGGTAGCTTCGTCGCTCTGCTGGCCAGCAAAGCTCCTCGCAATGACCACCAAGAACCAAACTGACCCACTACCACGCGGGATGCGGTTCCGCCGGCGTGGCCGGCGGCGGCGGAAGGGACTGGAGATTCTCGGCCTTCCAACGCATCGACGCGAGAATCCGGGTGTGTCCGCTGGGATGGTCGTAAAAGATCCATTCCTCGACCGGTCCGGGGCGCATCTTGCGATATTCGGAGAGCTGGAGGAGGATCTGCGCAAAGCCGTCCGGCTGGCGGCTGGCGTTGAGCCCGAAGACGTCGGCTTCCGTCTCTATGGTGCGGGAGAGGGTGTTCGTCACCGGGGTGAGGACGAAGAAGAAAATGGACACGAGCAGCATCACCAGCGGCAGGACGGCGAGATCGCCCACGCCCCGGATCCGCCACCGCTCCCCCCACCGCCGCAGGCACCGGTCCAGTCCCCATTTCAGCAGGGAGAATCCCGTGACGTATACGATCAGATAAAACATCAGGATCTTGTAAACATGGTTGAGCACGTAATGCCCCATCTCGTGCCCCATGACGGCCTGGATCCCTTCCGGCGTGCCGCGCCGGAGCAGGTTGTCGTTCAGCGTGATTCGCATGGTGTGGCCGAGGCCGCTCACATTGGCGCTGATGCGCGTGGTCTGGCGCGAGGCGTCGACCACATACACGTCGTGCGCCGGGATGCCGTTCGCCCGCGCCAGGCTCAGGATGGGCTCCGTGATCTTGGGATCATCCAGCCGGGTCACCTTGTTGAAGATCGGGACCAGGTAGACCGGCGCGATCATGACCCCCACCGCCATGAAGGCCATGGCCACCACGGCGCCCCAGATCCACCACGTCCGCGGCAGGCGGCGCACCACGGCGAACAGTCCCATGGTGACGAGTCCGCCGATCACCAGCCCGACCAGCAGTCCCTTGAACTGGTCGAACATCCAAGGACCGAAGGTCTGGGTCGCCAGGCCGTATTGGTGTTCGCGGAAATAACCCTCGTACACGACCAGCGGGAAGCCGAGCACCGTGGTCGCCAGCAGGTACTCCGCCCAGTAGATCAGGGACTGCAGCGCCTTGAACCGCGTGATCCGCTCGGCCAGGTTACGCATGCCGGCCGACCAGCGCAGAGACAGCAAGAGCAGGGAAATCGCCGCGCCGTACAAAAAATCCCACAGGATCAGCCAGTATCCGCCCTCGAAGTAGGCGTCGGAGCGCGTCTTCGCCTCCGCCGGGAGCTGCGCCAGATAGGCGTTCGTCGCGGCTTCCGCGTCGAAATGTGCCGACGCTTGGGCCGCGGGGGGAATGGTTAGCACGGGCGGGAGCTGGTCCGGGGTCGCGGGCGGCGCGGCCAGGGCGCCGGCGACGGCGAGGACGGTGCAGGCGAGGCACAGGGCGGCGAGCCGCCAGCGGGGGGCAGGGATTGTTTTCATGGGATGCATCTGAAAGCAGTACGCCGCCCATGATGCGACCGGACTCACGCTCTGCAATCCCGGGCTCGAATTGGTAGTGGGTCAGTTTGCCTGAATTGTGCGGTAACATGTAGGTCGGGGTTTATCGGCCAAGTGACAGTAAACGGGGAACACTCAAGTGACAGTAAACGGGGAACAGCTGATCGGCTTGACGGGCGCCACAACGCTGGGGAGGCAAGGAGGGGCGGAGCCCCTCCTTCTGGTGGATT
>Ga0116112_1000292_pt1 | contig 41564 bp, 42 predicted proteins | sample June2015DPH_8_15_FD_89721 | JGI IMG/M metagenome (GOLD analysis project Ga0116112, IMG submission 89721) | Peatland microbial communities from SPRUCE experiment site at the Marcell Experimental Forest, Minnesota, USA - June2015DPH_8_150 | ecosystem: Environmental > Terrestrial > Soil > Wetlands... | reverse complement strand
CGTCAGCGCCCCATTCGTGCTGATGTTCCGATATATCCAGACGGTCCCATCGTATGCATTCGCCACAACCAAATCCGCCTTGCCATCCCTATCCAAGTCGCCAATGGCTACGGCGAAAGGACCGCTGCCCGCGCCCAAGTTCACACGCGGGGCCAGCGAAGACAAATCCAGCGTACCGCCACTCAAGAATGTCACCACAAAGGGAGCGTCAGCCCAGGCCGTCAGTCCGTCCACCGTCTCGGTGATCGGTGCATAGGTCGCCCCTACCGGCACCGTCACCGTCAGGTTCGTCTCACTGGCGGCGGTGACCGTGGCCTGCACCGCCCCAAAATAGATAATGTTGTTCGTCACCACTGGACTGAAGTTAGCTCCGTTGATTGCCACCGAGGTCCCGGCCGAACCGGTTACAGGAGCAAAGGACGTGATGATGGGCACATTAACCACCGTCAGTATGGCGTTGGAACTAAGGGTTGACCCATAGGCATTGCTTACTACCACGGCATAAACGCCCGCTTGGGTCAGTTGCACATTGGCAAGCGCTAAAGTCGCATTAGTTGCATCGGTAATATTTGTGCCGTCAAATGTCCATTGATAAAAGAACGGTTTATTGCCCCAGGCAGCCACACTAAATTGAGCAATGGTTCCCGCCACGACCGTCTGGCTGACCGGTTGCGAAACGATGACCGGTGGGGACGGTGTGATCGTTAGCTGCGCATTGGAACTGTTGGCCGAGCCGGCGATATTGCTCACGATGACACTGTAAGTCCCGACATCGGCCACAGACACGTTGCTGATGGTTAGGTTGGTGGTCGTGGAACCGGAAATACTGCCGCCGTCGGTCAGGTTCGTTCCATTGGCCTGCCACTGGTAATACATCGGCATACCGCCGGTAGCTTCCACCGTAAACGTCGCCGTCGCCCCATCCAACACCGCCTGGTCGGCCGGTTGGGCCGTAATCGTTGGCGGACTGATCACCGACAGACTGTACTGCCGGCCTTGCCCGACACCGCTGTTCAAATTGGTAAACCACAGCGTTGCACTATAGGTCCCCACCACCAGGTTGCTGGCTACCGAGTTCAAACTCACCGTCACGATGTCCGCCGGTCCGCCGGGCGTCAGCGTGCCGCCAGCGGGCGAAGCATCGAGCCATAGGGAGGTATTGACCAGGGTCCAGGTCAGCGAATTTGTCCCCACATTGGTCAACGACAAGCTCTGCGCAGTAATCGTGAACGGTCCGCCTGCCCCGCCGATGGAACTGAAGCCGTTTGCCGGAGTAATCACCAAGGATTCAGGGTTTGCCAGGGCGTTTACCAGCTTTTGCCCGGCCGGTGTGCCCCAGCCCGTGCACAGGTCATAGCCGGTGACCGCGTAGAACTTGGTTGGGCTGCCGCTCCACGTGTTGTTGCCGGTCGTGATGTCGTGGAAAGCCGAGGTGTAATTCGCCCCACTCCCAATCGTATCCACCGCCGCGTTGATCAATCCCACCGTGGGCTTGCCGGTGGCCGCCGCCTGCTGATTGACCAGTGCGGCAAAACCCGCCCATAACGGCGCTGAGCAACTCGTGCCGCCGACATCATAATTCCCACCATCCGCCCGGACGTAAACGTTGTCCGCTATCAGCGCCACATCCGGCGTGTTGCGCATCGTCGTCGAGCCTTGGTTGGCTGTCATGTCGATGTTCGTTTGCCAGCTCGGAATGGGATACTGGGTGCTGATCCCGCCACCGCTGCCGATGCCATTACCCCAGTTCCAAACCGTTTCGGATACCCACGAGCCTCCCGGTCCGCTCGTCGTCAAGGTTGTCCCCCCGACTTGCGTGATGTCGGGTCTGTCACCCGGAAAATCAATCAGACCGGTATAGGCGTCATAATCGCCGGAGGCATTGAAGAACGATTGACCTTGTGCCGCCATCGTCTGGAAATACTGGTCGCAAGTCGGCTTGGCTCCCGCACCTGGTTCATACCACGAACAACTGAGTTGTCTGACGTTGGGTAGCCCCAGGCTGTTCGTGTCGTAGGTCATGCGGCTCAGAATGTCCTCCCAAGGACTGGGATTGGGCGCGATGTAAACCACTACCTTGGACAAATTCGTCGCCATCGATATCGCCATTTCGATGTCCAAGCAAACCTCCACCTCGCCACCACTGCCACTGGGAGTTCCGGTCGCTCCATCTATCAACACGTTCGATAACGTAACGCTCGGCAAGCCTGCCTGGCTTTCGTAATAGGTAATGTCGCTGGGGTTATAACCATCAAACTGCAGCAACCCGACCATCTGCCCTGAACCATTCAAGGATGAATCCGGAACGTAAGCCGCCCGGAAATCTTTCCCCATGTAAGTGCCGCTGGGACCCGAACCGGCATTCGGCGACACCTTTTGCGTATTGGCCAGCGGCGCCACCTGCAGCCGCGGACGCGGCAGCGAATAATCATCCAATCCACTGATGCTCAAAATCGGAACCGCCAAATCCAGCGACGGCTCAACATCCGGCGCATGAAACAAGCGTTTCTCCGTCGGATGCTGATAGACCCGCATTGCCACATGCAAGGCTTTCTCGATGTCCGCCACCGACCCGTTCACATCCAGCAACACGCGATCGGGATGCGTGGCGGTCACCCGCAAGCCCTGCGCCTTCGCAAATGCGATGACCGTCTGGTAATCCTTCTTCGTCGGCCCAAATCGCTCCGTGAATTCCTTCGGCGTCAGATAGTGATGATAATTGGGACTGGCCGGGTCGTAGATTTGCCGGAGCAGATTGGTGAGTGCCTCCCGGTTGCGCAGTGGCAGCCCAATCGCCAAATTCAACCGGTTCGTGCCCGGAAGACTGCCGACGGGTGACAGTCGTGCGGCGATTGCCGGCACATGACCATGCAACATCTGCCTCCCTCTGGCTTGGGCACGCATCGGGAACGGGAGCAACAGTGCCGCGCACGCGACGATAAGGAGCCTTTGGGTGTATAACTGCCTGACCATCTGTGTAAATGCTCTTTTTTTCATATGCTTTCTTCTTAAATCACCAGCTACACTGGTATAGAGTGCGGTTCGGTTGTAACTCGTCAGACATGGAGCGTTTCTTTCAAATAACTTTCAAAAAGTTCTGATTATTTGTAACCATCTGGAAGCTAAACTATTAGGAACTGATTGGGAAACCTGGGCCGGAATTAGCCGTGCCATCCCGTATGGGTTGCGGACTTTCCCATTCACACTGGTCAATCTAACCAAGCAACCGGTAAAATGTCAATGAGAAAGCAAACAGACGCGCACAACTGTATTAACATTTCTTGTCTAGTTAAAAACAAATCCGCAAATGGAATTTGCATTGGGTCGGGATCTGTAGGGTGTAACCAACCTGCTTATGAGCGAATCCACCGTACCGGGAAAGCCTGCTGATTAAAAAGGATGAACGTTCGTGGTTATTCAAGGCTATTCCCGAGGCCAAACATGCCAATTTATTGCGGGATCAAAACTCTGTTCGACAAGAAGCGGTTGGTTGAACTAGGCGTAAAGTTTTTGCCAGTAAGATATGGTTGTCTTGCAGGATGCCAGGGTTAACGGGTGCTTTCCCATTTGGTTTGCGCGACCTTGAGCTTGGGATGCGACACGAGCAAATGCCAGACGACCGCCTGAAACGCTTCAGTGTGCGGCGTCACGTGCGCTGGATTTACCGTGGGCACAACAACGCACGCTGTCGCCTCCTTCGCCGTGTACCCGCCATCACGGCCGACGACGCCGACGATGGCAGCGCCAGCTTTTTTGGCGAGTTGAATGGCGCTGACCAGGTTCGGGCTGACATTTTTTTCCAGATTGCCGCCACCGACGGAAAAAATCAGCAGCCCGTCTTTGGCATTCAGCCGGCTGCCTTTGAGCCATTCAGCAAAAATCGTCGCCCAGCCTTCGTCGTTGGTTCGCGCGGTGAGTTCGGAAACGTTGTCGGTGGGCGCGTAGGCTTCGAAGCCGCAGATTTTGCGGAAATCGTTGACGGCGTGGCTGGCGTTGGCCGCGCTGCCGCCCACGCCGAGGATGAACAGCCGCCCGCCGCGTTCGCGTACGCGCGCCAGCTCATCCGCGGCTTTTTCGATGGCGTCGGTGTTTAGCTGCGAAACCAGTTTCTGGACTTCACCGAGGAATTCTCTGGCAAAACTCATAGTGCTTGGGATTGTAGCAGCGATTCCAATTCCGCCAAGTCTGGAGGAAGTCAGCACGGCGATCGTTCTGTCGGTCTCATAAACAGGTAGTCGGTGGCCCCAACCTGTTTGTCAAGCCACTCCGCTCCCAAAGTGTTTCTAATCCGCTCCGAGGCAGCCTTCGTGAGGGCCTCAATAATCAGGAAACGCGTGCGCTCTATTGTTCGCCTTCCACCCGCCAGGACTTCGCACTCGGAACCCTCAACATCAATTTTCATTACCAGGATCGGGCGGTCAGGAATAATGGAATCCAAGGTAACGACTGCAAGTTCGCGCCTTAAATGTTTGCCGGGTTCCGGTTTCAGAGAAGCCGTTGTGTCATTCTCCGACGAAGCAAAGAAGGTCGCCGTTCCACAATAATCCGACACCGCCTTATTATGCAGGGTACACGCAGCCCCGGTGGTCGCCTCCCATTTTGCTATTTTTTCAGCCATCCGGGGCAGCGGCTCGAAGAGAATAAATTTTGCGCCGGGTTTTAACGTCCAGATCCGATAAGAGAACAAGCCTGCATTTGCTCCAACGTCCACCACGACCGGCTCGGCTTCTGAAAGCAAAACGTTTACCCACTCCGACGCCAAACATTCGCGTTCAACAAAAAAGCTCCAATACGAAACCAGTTCTTCGGTTGTTTCTATGAGAAATCCCTTCGGGGTGGCAATTGGTTGGGCGAGGCGGCGAGTAAAAAAGTACTCCATCCTTGCTTTAAGCAACTTTAGCGCAAACAGCGGATGCGCGAACCAAAACCGCGGAAACCCCGTCAGATTACGGGAAAAATGACGGCTGGCTTGCGCCCACTTGTTGGAATGCATGGTGTCAGTGCTGACTGCGATAAGCTTTCAATTCTCGAGAGTAATGAACGCCATGTCAAGCGGTCATTTTAGATTGGCGTTTCAAACAGGATTCCAATTCCGCTAGGCCCGCAGGCGAGCCGATTTCGTAAAATCGTTCGCGCACTTCAAACCCGGCGAGTTGTTTTTCCCGAACCAGTTTGCCCATGACTTCAGCCAGATCAAAAGGCTTGTCGGCCGGATACGCATTGAACACGGTCGCCTGGAACAGGCTCAGGCCGTAGTCAATGTGCCGCATTTCCGGCAGGCGGTTCTTTTTGTCATAAACCACAATGCTGCCGTCGCGGAAGACGACGTTGCTGGTGTCATACCGGCCCTCGTTGCGATATACGGTCATGCAGCCGAGCTTGCCGCTGCGCCGGAAAAATTCCGCGATGGGCCGATACTCAACCGGCAAATACGAATCGCCGTAGAGCACGAAAAATTCCTTGCCGAGCAACGGCAACGCGCGCCTGAGCGCCCCGCCGGTGCCGAGCAGTTTGGGGCCGTCGAAAGCGTAATCGAGCCGGAGACCGAAGGCCGAACCATCGCCAAATTCGCGTTGAATCATTTCGCCGAGATAACCGACGCAGAGCACGGCGCGGCCAATGCCGCGCGCGCGGAGCAGTTCGAGTTGATGCGCCAGAAACGGTTTGCCGGCGACGGGGATGAGTGATTTGGGGATTTTTTCCGTGATGGGGCGCAGCCGCGTGGCGAGGCCGCCAGCGAGGACGGCAACGGGAATTTCCAGCAGCGCGCTCACGAAATCACCAGTTTCGTGCCCTCGAAGTCAAACCGGAAGCGGACTTCGCTGAGACCGGCCTGCCACATGGCGTGGCGGAGTTTGGCCTTGTCCTCGGTGTAAAACATGAGAAAGCCGCCACCGCCCGCCCCGATGAGTTTGCCTCCGAGCGCGCCGTTGGCCATCGCCAGGTCGTACCATTCGTTGATTTTCGGGTTGCTCATGCCGCCGGAACGCTGTTTCTTGCTTTGCCAATGCACGTCCATGAGCCGGGCGAACTCGTGCAGATTTCCGTTTTCGAGCGCGCGCCGGCTCTGCAGGCCGAGGTCTTTGACGAAGTGCAGATTTTCCATCATTGCCGCGTCGGACGATTTTGATTTCTGGTCCTGTTCCTTCAAAATCGCGGACGCGGAACGCGAATAACCGGTGAAAAACAGCAACAAATTGTCTTCGAGATTGTCGCGGGTTTCCTCAGAGGCTTTCAGCGGCCAGGCTTCGACTTTTCCGTTCTCCAAAAATTTGAAACAGGTGATGCCGCCGTAGGCGGCGATGTATTGGTCCTGTTTGCCGATGGGTTCCCGGAGGCGCCCCAGTTCAATTTCACACGCTTGCGCGGCGAGTTCAGCGGGATGGATGAGGTCTTTTTTGTGGGCGTGCAACGCTTTGAGCAACGCGGTCGTGAAACTGCCAGACGAACCGAGCCCCGTGCCCGCCGGAATGTCGGCCATGGAGGCCAATTCCAGCCCGCAACCGTTCATGCCGAGCAGGGCGAAGGCTTCACGGATGATCGGGTGTTCGAGTTTGGCGGCTTCACTCACCCGCTCCAGGCGCGAGTATTTTACTATCAAATCGGGCGTGAAATTCTCGTGCAGCGTAATGTAGACATACCGGTCAATTGCCGCGGCGATGAGAAATCCGCCGAACTTTTCATAATACGACGGCAAATCCGTGCCGCCGCCGCCGAGCGTGACGCGCAAAGGTGAACGGGCAATGATCATTTCGGTTTCCGGATTTAGAGTTTTGGCCGCTCGGAGTCAAAGTGAAATCCGCGCTTTCGGTAAATTTTTTCCACGACCCGTAGCGCAACGCGGGCTTCCGCGAGACCAGCATCAGGTTTCCGTTTCAATTGAAGGTCCTTTTCAAACTCAATCATTTCCCTTCGCCATGATTCATCCGGGCCGGGGAATTCATACAATTTCGTGTCCGGCGGGCCCATCTCCGGTTTCATCTGGTAATGATAAAGCTTCTCAACGCCATAACTACCGCCCAGACCTTCGATGTGCAGCTTGGCCTGGCGTCCGTAAAGCTCGAACGAGAACAGATTTTTCCACTCGGTGCAACTGACGTGCAGCCACGCGGTCTGGCCTTTGGCGGTCCGCAAATCCAAAAAGGCATTGTCGTCCACCGGCATTTTCCAGAAATACGTCGCCACGTGGCCGTCAATTTTCTTGAACCGGCCGAGAAACCAGCCCGCCAAGTCAATCAAATGGATTCCCTGGTCAATCAACTCACCGCCGCCGGCGAGTTTCGGGTCGGCGCGCCATTCCTGGTCGTATCCCACCCGGCCACCGTGGCCGTAGCGCGCGCGAATGAACATCAACTCGCCCATCACGCCGGATTCAAAAATCTCCCGCGCCTTGAGAAATGCCGGATGATAACGATGATTGAAACCGACGCGCACACAGACGCCGTGCTTTTTGGCGAGCGCGATCAATTCATCAATTTGCCTTGCTGAAATGCCCGCCGGTTTTTCGACGAGAATATGTTTGCCAGAGCGAATGGCGGCGGTGGAAACTTCAGCAAGCGCAGAATTAATTGTCGCCACAATCACCGCCTCCACTTGCGGGTCGGCGAACGCTGCTTGGAAATCGGCGACGGCCCGTCCGGTTTGGGCCAATTTCACGAGTTCCTCGGCACGCGACAAATTAGTGTCGCAGGCGACAACCAGTTTCGAACCGGCGGGCAAACCCGCCAGCCGCTTTCTCCCAATCAGTCCGCAACCAACAATGGCGTAGTTCATTTGTCTCCCCACGTTTTGCCGCGGTCTTTCGGCACAATCCGGCGCAAGGTGTAAATGTCGCTTTGCAAATCCGCTTTGAACCCGGGCAATTTCTCCCACGGATCCCATTGCGCGCTGATGAGTTTGCCGCTGATGCCGTCGCTTTTTCCCGAGAGCAGAAATTCCACCAGGCTGAGAACCTTTTCCAGCCTGCCGGAGTTGTCGTGGGACAGTTTGCTGGCGGACTCGAATTCCTGCTGTCCGGCCAGCCCGGCGCCGCGGGCGAGTACTTCCTCGGTCATCCTGGTGAAAATCGCGCCGGGCGCGACGGCGTTGATGTCGAGCGGCTGGCCCTGCCATTCCGCGGCCAGGGTTTCGACGAGGCGGACGACGCCGGTTTTGGCGACACCGTAGGCGGCGAAATGCGGACGCGGGCTGGTCGAGCCGCCGCCGGAGAAGCAAACCACTTTTGCGCGGTGCAACGATTTTTTCAGCAGCGGATAGAACGCGCGGACGGCAAAAAAAGTTCCGTCGAGATTCACCGCCAGATTTTTCCGCCACGCGAGCGGGTCCAATCCCATCGCCGGGCCAATCGGCTCTTGAATTCCGGCGCAGCAAACCAAGCCGTCCAGCGCGTCCCATTTTTTTGCCACCGCTTGGGCGCAGTTTTGCAGCGCCGGCCAATCGGAAACATCGCATTGGAAACTGAATCCATCCTGTGGTGAGCGCGCAAGGCGGCAGATCGCATGGCCTTGGGCTGCCAGCGAATCCGCAAGGAACTTGCCGATGCCGCTGCTGCTGCCCGTGATGACGAGGTTCATCGGCGTTCGAGAATCCACTGGTTTTTCTGGAGCCATTGGAGCGTCCGGAGGATGGATTGCTCGATGGTGAGCGTCGCTTTCCAACCCGTGGCGCGAATTTTTTTGGTGTCGAGAAAAATGAACGGATTGTCGCCCACCCAGCCCTTGTTGCCGCCGGAATACTCCAACTTCGGTCTGAGACCGAGCGCGTTGCATATAAATTCCACCGAATCGTTGACTTCAACGTATTCATCGGTGCCGAGGTTGTAGGTTTCGACGTTGTGTGGGGCGTGCTTCGCCGTGGCGCGATTTGCGACGTGCAGCATCGCCTCGAGACAATCGCGGATGTAGAGGTAGGACTTCTTCTGCGTGCCGTCGCCGAGCACTTTCAGACTGTCGGGATGGGCGAGCAGTTGTTTGTAAAAATCAAACACATGGCCGTGCGTGTAGCGTTCGCCGAGAATCGAAACAAATCGGAAAATGTAACCTTCAAATCCGTAACCTTCGCAATAAGCATGAATGAATCCCTCAGCGGCGAGTTTCGAGGCGGCATACAACGAAGTCTGTACCGGGAACGGATGATTTTCGGGCGTCGGGATGATTTCCGCCTCGCCGTAGACGCTGCCGGTGGAACTGAACGCAATATGTTTGATGCCGTTGGCGCGCATGGCCTCCAGCACGTTGAACGTGGCCACGGCGTTTTGCTGGAAATCCTTGTGCGGATGCTCGAGGCCAAAGCGCACATCCGCGTTGGCCGCCAGATGAAAAACGAAATCGCAACCGGCCACCGCACGGGTCATTGCCAGCAGTTCAAGACAGTCGCCTTCCACGAGTTTGAATCTCGGATTGGCCATCGCTGATTGAAGAAATTCCCGCTGGCCGGTGGAAAAATTGTCCCAGCCAACAACGTGCTTGCCGCCGGCGAGCAGCCGGTCCACGAGGTTGCTGCCGATGAATCCGGCTGCGCCGGTCACGAAGATGGTGTTCATTTGTGGGGGTATAGTGTAGCCACCATTGCCCGTCATTGCCAGCAATTACTCCCTCACAAGTTCCACCCATGCAACGGCACGTCTCGCTTCAGCGCACTGAAAAGTGAATTGACCGCGGCGGGGGTTCGCTGTCAGCGTTGTGGTTGTCTGGCCGATGAACGCATACCCGCCCAATACATGATGGCTGATGATCCCGACGCGGAACTGGTAAGACGCGCCCAAGCGGGCGAGTTGGACGCTTTCGAGGCGCTGACCACCCGCTATGAGCAACGGGTTTTTTCGCTGGCCATGCGCATGTTGCGGCAGGAACAGGACGCCGAGGACGTGACCCAGCAAACCTTTTTAAGCGCCCTGGAAAACCTGAACGGTTTTCGCGGCGAAGCCAGCTTTGCCACGTGGTTGCTGCGCATTGCCACCCACGCAGCCCTCAAGGTCATCCGCAAACACAAGGGACTGAAAACGGTTTCCCTGGAAGAGGCAACTGAAGGAACGGACCGGGTTGATTCCGTTCCGCATCCGGAATTCATCGCAGATTGGCGGCAGTCTCCCGAACAACTGGCGCAAAAACACGAAATCCAACGGTTATTGGACGAGGCGCTGGCCAAACTGGATGAAAAACACCGGCTCGTTTTCCTGTTGCGCGACGTGGAGGGATTGTCGGTGAAGGAGACGGCGGAAGCCCTGGGTCCTTGGCGAGGCCAATACCAAGGTGCGGCTGCTCCGGGCACGCCTGCAACTGCGCGAATACCTGACGCGCGCCCTGGGTGACCCGGACAAACGAGTGATACGGAACCCTGACCATGCGCATTGAACCGCAACAGTCTTTTAACTGGAGCGCCGGCATCTTGCCGGCGATTTCCCCAATTCATCACGCCGCGACGGAGGGTGTTACGAATTACAGAGGAAGTGCCTGTGTCTTCAAGGGAGGTCTGCGAAAAAGGTGAGTCCAGCTATGCTCCGAAACTGGTAGGATTTAAACGATGGATACAAATCGCACAAAAAGCCTGTCAGACGCGATGGGTTTTGCATTTTCGGCGCGTGAAATCCAGTTACTTTTCCAGGGTATCACAAATTCTGCCGACATGCGTTTCGATCAATAAAATCGAGGACTGTCATTTTCTAATTCGTAACACCCTCCGACGGGCCGGCAGGATGCCGGCGCTCCCGGAGAGTTTATGGATCGCCCGACAAACCATGTAACTTTTTCTCCCGTGACGGCTCAGGAAAACCGGAATCAAACACCATGAAGTGCGAAGAACTGTTGGCGATGCTGAACGAATACGTGGACGGCACGATTGACCCCGCCGTCTGTGAAGATTTTGAAAAGCACATGGCCGGTTGCAACCCCTGCCAGGTGGTGGTGGATAACATCCGCAAGACCATCACACTTTACAAGGAAGGCAAACCTTACGAATTGCCGGTGCAGTTCCGCAAACGCCTGCACGCAACCCTCAGGCAGCGTTGGAAGGAAACGTCCGGCGCACCGGAGAGCAACAAACGACGGACATGAGTTGGAATTCCATGGTGATCATCGGCCTGGTTCCGACCGCGATCTTCGGGTTGAAACGGTTCGGCCTGGTGTCGGCGGAAATGATTACGAACACAGAAAGTCTTTGGCCTGACTGAAACCACAGGTTGAGTCAAATTTGCTGGCGCAAAGACACGATTGCGTTAGAAATGGTTTGTGCCCTGCCTGTGGCGCATAATCGCCCCGGCACCTGGATATGAAACGAATTCGGCTCCTCATCGGAATACTGGTTGTCGGCGGAATCGTGGCCGGTCTCTGGTTCTGGCATCATCGGACCCAAACGGCATCCGCCAATCACCTGACGCTGTACGGCAACGTGGACATCCGCCAGGTGCAACTCGCCTTCAACGACAGCGAGCGCATCATCGCCTTGCTCGTGCAGGAAGGCGACCGCGTCCAGCCGGGGCAACTGCTGGCCACGCTGGACACACGGCGGTTCGCGGCCAGTGTCGCCAATTACGAAGCCAAAGTGACGGCTCAACGACAGGTCGTCGCCCGGCTGGAGGCCGGCAATCGCCCGCAGGAAATCCGCAAGGCCAAAGCCGACATGGAAGCCGCCCTGGCGGATCTGGAAAACGTTCAACTCACCTACAGTCGTGTCACCAATCTCGTCACCCAAAACGTGGACACCCAACAACGCGCTGATGACGCCCGCGCCGCGCTAGACATGGCTCGCGCCCGGCTGGCCGCTGCGGAGGAAACCTACGATTTGATGGTGCTCGGTCCGCGTCAGGAGGACATTGCCGCCGCCAAGGCCACCTTGCAGGCCAATGAGGCGGAGCTGGTTCTGGCGCAGCAAAACCTGGCCGACGCCAAACTCTACGCACCCACCAATGGCGTCATCGAAGATCACCTTCTGGAGCCGGGCGACATGGCTTCGCCGCAGAAACCGGTCTTCACGCTGGCGCTCAACGACCCGGTGTGGGTTCGTGCCTACGTGGCGGAAACCGACCTCGGAAAGCTCCACCTCGGTATGAAGGCGACCGTTACCACCGACAGCTTTCCCGGCAAACATTACGACGGGTGGATCGGATTCATTTCACCCGCTGCGGAGTTCACGCCGAAAACGGTCGAAACCTCCGAGGTGCGCACCAAGCTCGTCTATCAAGTCCGCGTTTTCGCACATAATCCGCAAGACGAGCTGCGCCTCGGCATGCCCGCGGTGGTGACCATTCCGCTTGTTCAAACCAACACGTCTGCCGTTGGCGAATCGCGCCCATGAATCGCGAGACCGAAAACGTAGGGCAGGCGTCTCGCCTGCCCGGCTCGCGCACCAGCGCGGGCAGTGTAATTTCGTCGGCTTTGCCGACCGGGGCAGGCTAGACGCCTGCCCTACGTTCGAGTCCACCCCAATGATTTCGGAATCACCAGATCATACAAGTGACGCCGTGCTGGAATTGTGTGGCGTGACCAAGCAATTCGTCATCGGCCGGCGCACCATTCAAGCGCTCCGCAAGGTCAGCCTCCGGGTGCCACGCGGCCAGGTGACCGGGTTGATCGGGCCTGACGGCGCGGGCAAAACAACGTTGATGCGGCTGGCGGTCGGATTGCTGACGCCCGACGAGGGCCGGATCAACGCGCTCGGTTTCGACGCGACGCACGAATCACTGGCGGTGCAGGCCAGGGTCGGTTACATGCCGCAACGCTTCGGTCTCTACGAAGACCTCTCGGTCCAGGAAAATCTCGATCTCTACGCGGATTTGCAAGGTGTGCCGCACGAGGCGCGCGCGGCCCGTTACGAGGAACTGATGCGCATGACCGGGCTGGCGCGCTTTACTGCGCGGTTGGCCGGGCGCTTGTCTGGCGGCATGAAACAAAAACTTGGACTCGCCTGCACCCTGGTCCGGCCGCCGCAACTGTTGTTGCTGGACGAACCCACGGTGGGCGTGGATCCGGTGTCACGGCGCGAACTCTGGCAGATTGTCTATCGCCTCGTGCAACAGGAAGGAATGACCGTGCTGCTCAGCACCGCCTATCTGGACGAAGCCGAACGTTGTCACGAGGTGATTCTGATGCACGAAGGCGAGGTGCTGGGTTGCGGCCCGCCGCAGCAATTCCGCGACAAATCGCGCGGCCGGACCTACATGGTAAGCGCGCCCGGCGAACGCAAACGCGTGGTGCAGGAAAAGCTCGCCGGTGCAGCGTCCGTGGTTGACGCCTTGATTCAGGGTGAACGGGTGCGGTTGGTGATGGCGGACGAAATGGCACCTGACGCGGCCACGCTTTTACCCGAGGTTGCCGGCGTTTCCATCCAAACGGTGCCGCCGCGGCTGGAAGACAGTTTTGTCGCGATGCTGAAACAACGGCATAAATCCGGTAGGGACGCACCCCGCCCCGAAAGCTTTCGGGGTGAACCGCGTGTCCAGGCCGACCAGCAGGTCGGCCCTACCAGCTTCTTGAGCGATAACGGCCACGGCCCGGTGATTGAGATCAAGGACGTGAAACGGCGTTTTGGCGATTTCTATGCCGTCAAGGGCGTGACGTTTGAAGTGAAACGCGGCGAAGTGTTCGGATTGCTGGGCGCCAATGGCGCGGGCAAATCCACGACCTTTCGGATGTTGTGCGGTTTGTTGCCGGCCACCGAAGGCAGCCTGCGCGTGGCGGGGCTGGACCTCCGGCACGCGGCGGCGGCGGCGCGGGCGCGCATTGGTTACATGTCCCAGAAATTCTCGCTCTACGGCAACCTCACCGTATGCGAGAACCTCCGCTTTTTCAGCAGCGCCTACGGCTTGACCGGGCAACGCCAGCAGCAACGGCTGGAGTGGGCGCTGGAACAATTTGAACTCGGGCCGATGGCGGATACGGTCAGCCTGGATTTGCCGCTCGGTTACAAACAACGGCTGGCCATGGCCTGCGCGTTGATGCATGAACCGGAAATCCTGTTCCTCGACGAGCCGACTTCGGGCGTGGACCCGCTGGCGCGGCGCGAATTCTGGAGCCGCATCAATGCGCTGGCGGAACAACACGTTACCATAATGGTCACCACGCATTTCATGGAGGAGGCGGAGTATTGCGACCGGCTGGCGATCATGGCCGACGGGGAAATCCTCGCGCTCGGCGCGCCGGAGGAAATCAAGCAGCGCCAGCGTTCCGCCGCCCATCCGGAGCCGACGATGGAGGACGCGTTCATCGCGTTGATCGAAGGCCAGGGGAAACAAATGGGGGTTGTGAAATGAACGAAGCCGCGTTTTCGGAAGGAGTTTGTGCGGGTGCGCCAGCGTCTTGGAGTGCGGTGGCCGTGACACCGCTTTGGAATGACCGTGCCGGTCGTCAATTTGGCGCATACCAAAGCGGCGTCGCGCTCAGCTTGCCGCCGCAGTCCAAAACCTGGCTGGGGTTCGGCCGGTTCATACCGAGAAGGCAAGTCTCATGGAGATGAATACCAAATCCCCTCCGCAAAAATCAGAAAACCCACCTGCCCGTGGCGGCGGTGCGATGCGGCTGCGGGGATTGATTCGCAAGGAATTTTACCAAATCCTGCGCGATCCGAGCAGCATTGCCATTGCCTTCCTGTTGCCGGTCGTGCTGCTGCTGGTCTTCGGTTACGGCGTTTCGCTGGATGCGGAGCACGTGCCGGTGGCACTGGTCGTGGAACAACCCAGCGCCGACACGGCCAGCTTCACCAGTGGATTCGAACAATCGCGTTATTTCAAACCGGTCTTCATGCGCGACATGCACGAAGCGCAACAGGCGCTGATGAGCCGCCAGGTGTCCGCCATCGTGCATCTGCGGGCGAATTTTGCGCGGCAGTTGCGTCAGCCGGACGGCGCGCCGATCCAGGTGATTGTGAACGGGGTGGATGCCAACACGGGCCGGCTCATTCTCGGTTACGTCCAAGGCGTCTGGCAGAAATGGCTCCAGCGTCATGCCCGGGCCGAAGGCCAAACACTCAATACGCCGGTTCAACTTGAGACGCGGGTCTGGTTCAACAGTGAATTGCGCAGCCGCAATTTCCTCGTGCCCGGATTGATTGCCATCATCATGACCCTGATTGGCGCGCTGCTGACGGCGCTGGTGATGGCGCGGGAATGGGAACGCGGCACGATGGAGGCGTTGATGGTGACGCCGGTCACGATGCGCGAGGTGCTGGTGGGCAAGCTGGTGCCCTACTTCATCCTGGGCATGGGCGGCATGGCGCTGTCGGTGGCGATGGGCGTGTGGCTGTTCGGCGTGCCGCTGCGCGGCTCGCTCTGGGTGTTGTTCGGAACCGCGGCGTTGTTTCTGCTGGCGGCGCTGGGCATGGGGCTGCTGATTTCGACGGTGGCCAAAAATCAGTTCGTGGCCGGACAGGTCGCCATCATCGCCACCTTCCTGCCGGCCTTCATCCTTTCGGGTTTCATCTTCGACATCGGCAGCATGCCGACGGTCGTCCAATGGATTACGCGCATCCTCGCCGCGCGTTATTTCGTGGCGATTCTGCAAACGGTTTTTCTCGCGGGCGACGTGTGGTCGGTGATTTTGCCCAACGCGCTGGCATTGGTCGTGATGGCGGCCTTTTTCCTGGGCGTCAGCCGGCGCAAACTGCGGAAACGCCTGGAATAGGACAACGATGCTGCAACGAATCCTGGCCTTGATGGTTAAAGAGTTTCTGGCCCTGCTGAAGGACAAGCGGAGCCGGACGGTAGTCTTCATTCCACCGATTCTACAACTGCTGGTGTTCGGTTACGCAGCCACGTTCGATTTGAACCGCATTCCGTTCGCCGTCTATAACGAAGACACCGGCCCGGCATCGCGCGAGCTGGTGGCGCACTTTGCCGGGGCGCCAAACTTCCGTGAGGTGGCCGTGCTCGACCACGAGGAACAGATTGCCTCGCAGGTGGACGGTCGAAAGGTGCTGCTGGTGTTGCACATCGGGCCGCAGTTCAGCCGGGATTTGCTCGGCGGACGCCCGGCTCCGGTGCAGGTGATTGTGGACGGCCGCAACTCCAACACGGCGGCAATCCTGCTCAACTACGTCAACACCATCCTGGCCGCATTCAACACCGCCTGGCAGCAACATACCGGCGGCGCGGCGGCGCAGGCGCATCTGGAAACGCGGGCGTGGTTCAATTCCAACCTGTTGAGCCGCTGGTTCATTGTGCCCGGCATCGTGGGCTTGCTGACGATGGTGGTGACCACGCTGGTGACGGCGCTTTCCGTCGCCCGCGAACGCGAGCAGGGCACGTTCGATCAATTGCTGGTGACGCCGTTCCGGCCGGGAGAGATTCTGCTTGGCAAAGCACTGCCCGGATTCATCATCGGCCTTTTCGAGGCCACGCTGATCATCCTGCTCGCGGTGCTCTGGTTCCAAATCCCGTTGCGCGGCAATTTGCTGACGCTGTATGTAGGGCTGCTCTGTTTCCTGCTCTCCACCGTCGGCATGGGTTTGATGATTTCGTCCCTAGCGGTCACACAGCAGCAAGGACTGCTCGGCGCCTTCCTCTTTCTGGTGCCGAGCATCATCCTGTCGGGCTTTGCTACGCCCATCGCCAACATGCCGCATTGGGTGCAGCAAATTACTTACATTGACCCGCTGCGCTATTTCCTGATCATTCTGCGCGGCGTTTTCCTGCAAGGCATGCCGTTCCATCTACTGCTGGGCCAGTTTTGGCCCATGGCCGTCCTCGGCGTGGTGAATCTTTTCCTGGCCGGTTACCTGTTCCGTCACCGGCTGTATTGAATGCGTTTTGTAACTTTTCTGCCTCTTCCGGCTCAGTAACAAGCAGCAACAACAAATAGTTTGTAGCCATGAAAAGCATCATTGAACTGAATGAAACAAACTTTAGGCCGGAAGTGCTGAAGGCCGCCGGTCCCATGCTGGTGGATTTTTACGCGTCGTGGTGCGGGCCGTGCAAAATGCTCGCGCCCTTTGGTTTCATGGCCGGCGCGGGTATTGTGGTGCGCAATTCCATCATCCTCGTGGACTTCATCGAACTGCGGCTGGCGGAAGGCAGACCGTTGAAGGAAGCTGTCGTCGAGGCGGGCATGATCCGGTTCCGACCCATCATGCTGACGGCGCTGGCGGTGGTGGTGGGCGCGACGGTGATTCTGTTCGACCCGATTTTCCAGGGGCTGGCAATTTCGCTGATGGCCGGCAGCTTGGTTTCGATGATTATCGCCCCGGTGGCCGTGCCGTTGCTCTATTTCATGGCTTACGGGCGGAAATCGCGCGCAGAAAAACACTGACGTGTCAAACACCGGAAGTTTCCACCAGCGCCACAGCTTTGCGCATGACCATGGATTTGTTCACACAGCGGCAACCGTAAATAAATTTAAGGTAACCGATAGATCGTACCGTTGGTGATGGTGAATCCTTCATACCAGCCACGCCTGCGGATTCTCCAGTCCTTATCAAGGATCGCATAAGGAGGTTTGTTTATCGGATTCAGCACATAGCGAACGGGCCAGCCGCCTACGATATTAAAAAAGTTGGTGCCGTGAAGAAGATAAGGAGCCAGTTCTGCCTCTGTAGGAACATAATCGGGTGAAACTTTTTTCTCCAAAGCAAACTGGTTTTTGGCGGCGTCCATTTGTCTCAGGTTGTTGATGACTGCATTGTTAATCCCACTTGGGGAGAGGTGGCGGCCAGAAACGGACTCTGGCCTTGTAATTGGATTAAAGAAAAAGAAAATTGCGGCTAAAACGAGGGCAGTTATTTCAATTGTCCAACGGATCCGTTTCGCAAGTGATACTCCTTGTTTTTTGTCGGCATTCCAACGAAGGCTTCCTGCAATTAATCCAAGGCAAACCCAATATGCAATTATCAGCGAGCAAGACAAAATTAAAACCTGTTTGTCTGTGATGTCGAAGCGAATTACAAGAGTCGGAACAGGCCCCGACAACATACTCACAGCCAAGACAACTGCTAGCCTGCCAAGAACACGAAGGATATCAACAATGTTACTGCCGTTTCTCCAGTCAAACCGGGTCTCCAAAGTCCAAAGAAAAAACCAGGCAAATAAACCCATCAACAATATTCCACCAAAAACCAAACCAGATTGCTTCAATCCTTCAATAACATGTTTCCGGCGTGGGTCCATGTTGACATTAAACACCGAGAATTATTCCATGTTGCACGTCTTTAGATGTTTATTCCAAACCCTTCCGCCATGGCCACGGCTTTGCGCATGGCCATGGATTTGTTCACCGTCTCCTGAAATTCGCCTTCGGGCGTCGAGTCGTTCACCCAGCCGCCGCCGGCCTGCACGTAAACGTTGCCGTCCTTGATGAGCGCGGTGCGGATGGTGATGCAGGTGTCCAAATTCCCGTTGAAGGAAAAATAGCCGACGCAACCCGCATACGGTCCGCGCGTGGTCTGCTCAAGTTCGGAAATAATCTGCATCGCGCGGATTTTCGGCGCGCCGCTCACAGTGCCCGCTGGAAACGTCGCCCGCATCAAATCATAAAGCGTTTTGTCCGCCGAGAGTTTGCCTTCCACCTGTGTCACGATGTGCATGACGTGGCTGTAACGCTCGATGGTCATCAATTCCTTCACCTGCACGCTGCCGAAGTCGCACACGCGCCCGATGTCATTGCGCGCCAGGTCCACGAGCATCACGTGCTCGGCGCGTTCCTTTGGGTCGGCCAACAACTCCTTTTCGAGCACCGCATCCTCCTCGGCGGTCTTGCCGCGATGCCGCGTGCCGGCGATGGGGCGGATTTCCACCTGGCCCTCTTCACAACGCACATGTATCTCTGGCGACGCACCGACGAGCGAGAAGCCGTCCAGTTCCAGCAAAAACATGTAGGGCGAAGGGTTGATATGGCGCGTGGCGCGGTAGATGTCCAGCGGCGCCCCCGCACTGGCACGCAAGAGCGGGGCGGCAAATCGCTGCGAGCCGACCACCTGGATGATGTCGCCGGCGATGATGTGTTCCTTTGCCTTCAAAACGTTCGCGGAGAATTTATCCTTCGCCTGGTTCGACGTGAACGCGACCGGCGGGATTTCGTTGGGTACGGTCACGGCGCTGTGCTCGCTCGGCTGTTCGAGCAGCGAGACGAGACGTTCGATTTCGCTCGTCGCGTTTTCGTAGGCTTCGGTCGGACTTCCGGCGTCATCGAGGATTGCGTTGACCAGAATGGTAATGGTTTGCGCGACCCGGTCGAAAATGAGCAGTTGGTCGGCGACGAGGAAATACATAACGGGCGTGTTCAATTCGTCCTGCGGCGGGCGCGGCACGACTGGTTCAACGTCGTGGATGAACTCGTAGCCGATGAAGCCGACTGCGCCGCCGGTGAACCGCGGCAAACCCGGCACGGACACCACGCGGTATTTCTTCATCACGCGCTCGACGACTTCGAGGCCGTCACGAACAGTAGGACAGGCATCCTGCCTGTCCCCATTTTTAAATTCAGAGACAAGCTGGAAACCTGTCCTACCAACTAAAAAGCTTTCGACAACCTTGCCGTTTTCGACAACCTCGACGCGGTTGCCGGTTTGTTTGATGACGGCACGCGGGTTGCAGCCGACGAACGAATAGCGGCCGATATGTTCGCCGCCTTCGACGGATTCAAACAGGAACGATTCGCCCTGTCCGCGGATTTTGCGGTAGGCCGAGAGCGGCGTCTCAAAATCGGCGAGGATGCGGCGCGTGACGGGAATCAGATTTCCCTGCACCGCCAGTTTGATGAATTCTTCCAGCGTCGGCGAATACATGCGCCGAGCTTAGACGATTTGGCCGGGCGGGCGCGAGCAAGTTTCGACCATCAAGGCGCGGCCGCTGGCCGGCGGGTTTTGCGCGGCTTTCAACCCTCTAGCCTCGCGCTTGGCCGCACGATGGATCCGCCAGATGGCCAGCAGGGTGTAAAACGCCACGGCGATGGCGTAGACCACCAGCCCCATGCCAATGGCAAAAGGGACGAGCTGCATTTGACTGAAATAAATCAGCACGGCGCCGACGCCGGCGATCAGCAGGGTATTGCCGGCGAGGCAAAACAGATGGAGCGTCACGCGCGTTTCCCGCACCCGCTCGACGTGCCACGCGCGGTAAACGTCTTCGCCCAGTGAATGCATGAGCCACGCGGACTGGAAATTGCGCGCGGCGACCAGCACGCTGGCCGTGGCCACAACAATCGCCGACAGCGGCCACAGCGCCAGCGCGACAACCATCATCGCGTTCAGCAGCAGGCCCCATTTCCAGCCGAGCTTTTTGGCGAGCGGATTGCCTTCGAGCACAAGGTTCGGCGTGGCAATCCACGTGCTGAGAAAATCCACGCCGCGCGAAAAAACCAGCAGCGCGAACATCAAAAAATACTCGCGGCTGCCAAATGAAACCGGGTCATCCATTATTTTTGGCCGTAAATCTGTTCCGGCGTTTTGAGTTGCGCCTCCGTTAGCTTAAACGATTTACCGTCTTTCTCCACCGAACGGAAGAAGCAGGACTGGTAGCCTTCATGGCAGGCCGCGCCGGTTTGCTCAACCTGAATCAACAGCGTGTCACCGTCGCAATCGAAGGCGATGTCCCTGACCCGCTGCACGTGGCCGCTGGTTTCGCCCTTCATCCAGAGTTTCCGGCGCGAGCGGCTCCAGAAATGCGGCCGGCCGGTGGCGATGGTCTCCGCCAGCGACTCGCGGTTCATCCACGCCATCATCAGCACGCGACCGCTTTTTTGTTCCTGGATGATCGCGGGAATCAGACCGTGGGCGTCAAATTTCAGTTGGTCGTAAAAGCTCACAACTTTGGCGAATGGCTCGTTCAAGATAACAGAATTCGCGCACCGAACCACGAAAATTTTTCAAGGCGCCCGGGGCCGGACGGGGGTGGAGATGCCCGCGCGATTGGTGGGAGCAGTTACGACATTGGTAAAAACGCTGACGGTATTGGCTGGCGAAGCATTCGGGTTGGCTGCCAGGCCCGCAGCCTTCGGGTTGGTCGCTGCACTTTTACGTTCGGCGAGATTGCGCTCAAGCCGGTCTCTGAGACCGGCATAAATCGAATTGGTCACGGCGTCGAGATGCGCTTGCGCTTCGTCAAAACGCCCGGCGGCGATTTTGACCCGCGCCAGATGGATGTAAATCCCTTCGCGCTCGGCTTCGTTGTGGGCGGTCTGAAGGGCGTTCGTCCACGCCGCGAGCGCGTCATTGGTGCGCAGCGGACGGATGCCGTAGTAGCATTCCGCGTAATCGGTCGCGAAGGGAAGGTTGTCCGAGTCAAGCCGGACGGCCTTTTGGTAAAGCCCAAGCGCTTTGTCAAAAACCTGCGGCTCGGTTATGCCGTAAAAACTCATTGCGTCCCTGCGATAAAGATAAACCGTCATGGCGAAATTGTGGTAATACACCGGCTCGGTGGGATCCAGTTCGATGGCCTTGGCGTAGTCTGCAAAGGCGTTTGTCATCGGGCCGTGCTCGCCGTAATAGTTGGCGAGGTTGTTCCAGGCCGCCGGATTTTTGGGATCGAGTCGCCGGGCCTTCTCGTTTTCGAGCATCCCGGCTTTCTCGTCGTTAATGTTATTCAAAAAACTGGCGTAGGCCAGGTGCCCGCGCGCGAAATTCGGGTAACGCTGCAAAAAATTCTCGTAGTTCGTGCGGACAAGGTTCAGTCGGGCCATAATGCGCGCGTTTAATTCCGCCTGCGATTCACCCGCGCCTTGTGCCGCAAAGGCGTTGTTGTCACGAATCCATTTGTCCACCTCGTCCAGCGCCGCGTCGTCCTCGATCATCAACTCGTGCAACTCCTTCTCCGCCGGATCGTTTGGGTTCGGGATGGAAATCGAAACACCGGCGTTTTGCTGGATCAAATTGCTGACGGCCAGCGGCTGATTTGTCGCCACCAGCGCGCCCACCAAACCAATGAGAAGTTCGTTCACGCGACCAGAGTATCACCTGCGCGTGACGGGTGCGAGACGCGAACCGCACGCTTGAAAACAGCATTCGGGTTCGCCGGCGTTGCAACCAAAACCCGGTCACCGCACACGACCAGCCGGATCATGTTTTCATCATGGTAAGGATTCGACGCGGCCATCGCGCGCGAGAAACTTTCAGCCGGGTTCGCGCTTTTCACACAAACTCCGCTTCCGGCAACCCGCTGCGCTTGATCCGGCCCTCCAGCACCCGCTGCAACGAACGGCCCGCCTCAAACAGCGCGAACTTGATGCTCGACGAGCCCCCATTGACGGTCAGGATGACGGGTGTGGCTGATTTCATTGTGGTTCCTCCACTTATCGCTGCCAAGAGATGCGGCCCGTTTCCAAGGGAACGGAGATGCCCGGGTGGTGGGGTATGATTCTTGGAGTGTAGGCCGTGGCTGGGCGGGTGGCCGGCACGCCCGCACGATAGACGCAACCGTTGGCCGGGCCGGTCAGTTGCCGGATACGCGTCATCTCCTTTCGTACCGGATCATGATCCTTGGTTCCGTCGGCATAAAGCTCCACCCGCACGGCGTTCGGATTGAGTTCATTCAGATGGAGTTCCACTTCGAATACGTGTTGTTGGCCGGCAGTCTCAACCTTTACCTGACCGAAACGCAGACCTGGCCATTTTTGTTCCAGCGTCTGGCGCCAATTGACGATCTGCGCCCCCAGCGCGCCTTTGTCGGCGGCTCGTGCCCGGTAGGCTGCAGCCGCGGGGAGATAGTGTTGCTCGGTGTAGTCGCGCACGGCACGGTTGGCGGAAAAGCGTGGGGCCAACCGGGCCATGCTTTCACGCATGCGCGCGACCCACGCGGTGGGGATGCCATTCCGGTCGCGGGAATAAAACTCGCGGACCACTTCGCGTTCCAGCAGGTCATAAAGCGCGTTGGCCTCGGCGGCGTCCCAGGCTGGGTCGTCGCCATGTTCCTGGCCGTCGCCCAAGGCCCATCCCACCTCTGGCGCGTAGGCTTCCGCCCACCAGCCGTCCAATTCCGAAAGGTTGATGCCGCCATTGACGAGCACCTTCATGCCGCTGGTGCCGCACGCCTCCCAGGGTCGCCGCGGTGTGTTGAGCCAGACATCCACGCCCCGCACCAGGTGCTCCGTCAACAGCATGTCGTAGTCGCTGAGGAAAATCGCGCGATCGCGCGCTTCCGTTCGCCGGATGAACTGGATCCATTGCTGAATCATCGCCTGGCCCGCGCCATCCGCCGGATGCGCTTTGCCGGCAATGATGAGTTGCACCGGGCGCTGCGGGTTCGTCAGCAGTCGCAGCAGACGCTCGGGGTCGTGCAACAGCAGGTTGGGCCGCTTGTAGGGGGCGAACCGGCGGGCAAAGCCCAGGGTCAATACGTCGGGATCAAAGAGCTGTTTCGCCTGCTCAATCGCCTCAGTCGCTGCCCCGGAAGCCGCCAGTTGCAGCGACAATCGTTCGCGCGCGAACGCGATGAGCGACCGGCGCGCTTCGGTGCGCAGTTGCCAGAGTCGCGCGTCGGACACGCGGCGAACGTCGCATTCCAGGTTTTCCTGTTTGCCCAGCCAACGATCTTTACCGCAGGTTTGCGTCCACAGCGCATCCGCCATCGCCGAGTCCCAACTGGGCATGTGAACCCCGTTGGTGATGTGTCCGACGGGCACTTCGTCTTCCGGCCAGTGCGGAAACAAGGGACGGAAAATGCGCCGGCTCACCTTTCCGTGCAAACGACTCACACCGTTGATCGCGCCGCTCCCGCGGATGGCCAGATACGCCATGTTGAAACTCTCGGATGGATCGTTCGGGTTGAGACGGCCGAGGGCCAGCATATCGTGCAGTGTTATGCCGAGCTTCTGCTCAGCATAACCAGCGAGGTATTGCTCGATGAGGGCCGGTGCGAAACGGTCAAAGCCGGCGGCCACCGCTGTGTGGGTCGTGAAGAGGTTGCCCATCCTCGTGACGGCCAGTGCAACTTCGAAGGACTGGCCGGTTTCCTCCATGAAAGTCCGGGCCCGCTCCAGCGCGGCAAAGGCCGCGTGCCCTTCATTCAGGTGACAGACTTCCGGGCAGAGCTCCAGCGCGCGGAGCAGCCGCCAGCCGCCAATGCCGAGCAGCAGTTCCTGCGTGAGACGCAACTCCGGCCCGCCACCGTAAAGCTCGCTCGTGATGCCCCGATGCGCCGGGAAATTCACCGCGTCGTTGCTGTCGAGCAGGTAAAGTTTCACCCGGCCGACCTGCACCTGCCAGGCGCGCAGCCAGACCGAGTAACCCGGCAACTTGATTTCGAACCGCAACCATTCCCCGTTGGCTTCGCGCAAAGGTGTAATCGGCAGTTGGCCGGGATCGTTGTAGGGGAACAGCGCCTGTTGTGTCCCATCCCGATCAATCACCTGGCGGAAATAACCCTGCTGGTAGAGCAATCCCACGCCCACCACCGGCACGCCCAGGTCGCTGGCGGCCTTGAGCTGGTCTCCCGCCACGTTGCCCAGCCCGCCGGAGTAGATGGGCAGCGCCTCGCTCAACATGAATTCCATGCTGAAATAAGCGACGCAGGTTAGCGGGGTCTTTGCATACTGCTGCTGAAACCACGCGGGCGTCTCCGCCGCCCGGCGTCTGGCTCCGACGAGGCCCTCGACTTTTTTGCAGAAGTCCGGGTCGGCCAGCGCGCGTTCGAGCCGGTCTCGTGAGACCGTTTGCAGGACGAGCCAGGGATTATGCGTTAGGTTCCACAGCGTGGGATCAAGCTGCCGCCAGAGGTCATCCGCGGCATGGTTCCACGACCACCGCATGTCCAAGGCCAGCTCGGCGAGGGGCTCGAATCCCCGGACTTCCACCGGCAGACAACTGTAAATGGGATGACTGGCACGTATTTGCCCGCTCATGATCTGTCCTGTTTGAGTTTCACTTCTCCATCCGGTCGGACACGGAATTTGTCGGTGTCAATTTTCATTGGCTGACGCGATTGGCCTCCGCGCGGAGGTTACGGCAGGTATTCCGTCCCGACCGGCGTTTCCGTGGCTGCCAGTGGTGGAGACGCCACAAATCATCCCCAAGTCCGCGCCGACAAATCTTCCCGGCGCGCTGCGCACATCTGGTTTCGAATGGCCTGCCGGACGAAGGTGGCGGCGCTTACGCCACCTGCCGCATCATATTTTCACCGCCGTATGGATTCGGCGCGCGAAGAACGCATTCGGGATCGTCGCGCCACTCACCGTCCACGAGGAACCGGTAGTGATGTGTGCCCGGCGTCAAATCCACCGTCGTCCGCCACACCCCGTCCATGCCCTTGTGCAAATTAATGGGATGCTCCTGCCACTGCGTGAAGTCGCCCACCAACTGCACACTCATCGCGTCCGGCGCGCTGAACGCAAAGGTTTGTTTCCGGGTATTGCCGCCAATTTTTGAGTCTGTTTTCTTTGCCATACTTTTTCCTTTCCAACGCCCCATGCGAAGGCGCTTTGGTGCTCCATTGTTTTACGCTCTGAAAACTTCCTTCGACCGGCCAGCCTGCTTCAGCCGGAACGGTGGCCGGGAGCGGGCGCAACCGTTTCGCAGGTCTTTTGCCCGCTTCCGGCCGTTGCGACGGAAATCGCCGCCGTTTAAATCTTTCGCCCGTGCAAAACCGGCTTTCAGACTGTTTGCAAACTAAGCCCGCAACGGCGACAACGTCAAACCGTTTTTATTCGTTGATGCCCCAATGCCGCGGCGGGCGCGGCGGGGCGGCGGGCAATTCAAACGCCAGTGCTGCCGGCAGCCTCCGTTGCCACAACCGATGGATGAATTGTATCGAATCCCCGTTTTCCCGCACATTTTGGCTGCTCAAAAAGGCCAGCCCGTATCGCTCGGCGAATTGTTCAAGCTCGCGCCAAAGTGGCGTCACCCCGGCAAGTTCATCCGGGAACAACGCCAAAACCGCGGCGTCCTCGATTTGCCGGTGCGCCGCCCAACGCTCCAGCCACACCGTCAATTCCAACGGCGGCGATTGGGTTTTGCTCAAGGCGACCACGAGCAAATCCGCATCGGCGGCCTCGACCTCGGCAACTTCGGCCAGCGATGATTGTTTCAGCACGTCGAGCCGCCACGGCTTGACGTCCCACGTAACGGCTTCGTGCACGCGAATGGCCACGCGCTCCAACAGCGCCGCCGCCCGGGTGGCAAAATCGAAGTCATCGTAAATGACGGTCGCTTTCAGCGTCATTTCAAAAAGACCCTCGCCTCGGATAGTGATGGCATTCATACGACTTCGCCTTTCCTTACTTTTCCCCCGTTTGTTTCTGACACGATGGCGCGGAATCGGTTCAACCAAGTGAAAAACTTTTTTGGAAATATTTTTTGCCACAGGTCAGGGCGCCGCGAAGCTCGGAATGGACATGCGTTACGTGAATTTCTGCACGATTACCCCTCTTTCAACCTACTCAATCAACGTCGCGGCGTTTGCCAAGACAGGGTTTCGCGGCCTTGATGGGCACATTGGCTCCGGTGTTGCCGGCGTTGCGCCGAAGTGCCGGGCGTGGGTCCTGCAACGTCGTAGCCGGAAAAGAGTGCCGGAGGCGCGAACGAAAGTAGCCCATGGCTTCAGCCGCGGGGAAAGTGCGTTGAATGATATAAGCCCCGCATGGGACGAAAGAAAACAAACCGGGGAATTCTCTCTGCCGCCTCCGACGGGGCTTGGTGGGTTTTGGCTCCGCAAACCCACGGTTGAAACCGTGGGCTACTTTCTGCCGTCCCGCGTTGCGGGACTGAAAATGTTTCCAGCCAGAGGCCGGAAACGGCAGGCGGGACGCCCGCGCCACCCTCTCATCCAAGCGCCGTTTTCAACGCCGCCAGGCACCGCTCGTTTTCCGGCGGCGTGCCGATGGAAATGCGAATCCATTCCGGCAATTGATACCCGCTCATCGGGCGCACAATCACGCCCTGCCGCTGCAACGCCTCAAACACGCGCTGGCCGTCGCCCACACGGACCAGAATGAAATTGGCGGCCGACGGAATGAATTCGAGCTTCAAGCCGTGAAACGCACGCTCAAAAAATTTCAGCCCGGCAAAGTTGTTCTGCCGCGTCTTGCGGACGTGTTCGACGTCGTCCAACGCGGCGAGCGCGGCGGTTTGCGCCAGCAGATTGAGGTTGAACGGCTGCCGGATTTTCTCCAGCGCGGCCACGAATTCAGGATGCCCGATGCCGTAACCGATGCGCAGACCGGCCAAACCGTAAATTTTCGAGAACGTCCGCATCAAAATCAGGTTCGGCCGCGTGCCCTGCCGCACCAGCGGCAACAAGTCCAGCGGGTCATCCAGAAAATCAATGTAAGCCTCGTCCATTACCAGCAGCACGTCGCCGGGCACTTCGTTGATAAACCGGATGACGTCCTCGCGCGGGGCGCGCGTGCCGGTGGGGTTGTTCGGGTTCGCCACGAAAACGATGCGCGTGCGCGGCGTGAAGGCGCGGAGCATCGCAGTCAAATCATGTCCGTAATTTTTCGCCGGCACGGTGATGAGGTTCGCGCCGAACAACTTCGTGACGATGGGATAAACCGCGAAACAGTATTGTGAGACGACCACTTCTAGTGGGACAGGCTTCCAGCCTGTCTGCTCTGTCTGGACAGGCAAGATGCCTGTCCCACCCAGCAGCGCGTGCCCGACAAATTCGATGATTTCGTTTGAGCCGTTGCCAAGGATTAGGTTCGCCGGTTCGACGCCGAGTTTGGCGGCGAGCTTTTGTTTGAGATAAAACGCGTTGCCGTCGGGATAAAGATTCACGCTGGCGAGCGCCTTTTGCATGGCGGTGATGGCGAGCGGCGACGGTCCGAACGGATTTTCGTTCGACGCGAGCTTGATAATGCCGTCGGCGGGCAAACCGAGTTCGCGCGCGACTTCTTCAATCGGACGGCCGGGCTGATAGACCGGCAAATTTTTCAAAGACGGATTGATCTGCATTCGTGCCTAATCTGGAATCAAATTCTCCCTGACGAAATAAAAAAATGGTTGGAACTTTTTTTGCGCGAGCTGCATGAACAAAATAAATTCCGTCTTCGTTGCCATCTCAATCTTGGTCCGGTTATGTTCGGGATTTCATTAACACCCGGCTGAAGCGGTGTGTTGATGAAATGGCTGCCAACCGGGTGGGTTCCAGTTTTGCAGCGCGATTTCCCCAAAAGACTGGCTTCGTTTACGCGGGCAACAGCGGATGCCACCCGCCGCGCCGGTCAAGAATACTCCGGACCACTTCCTCAATATGGCGGCAAATATAAACCGACAGACCGCGCAGTTCATTTTCGCGCGGAGGCCAGACATCCGAATCAACCTTAAACTCCGCCCCGACGCCTTCTCCGGTTCTTTCCTGTTCGATGCGCACAGTGAGTTCAATCATGGTTATGCTCCGTTGTTGGTTCGACAACCCGCTTTTATACCCCCGATTGAAAATGGCAAGCGGCAAATTAATAAAACCAAAATGCCTGCCCGCCGCCGGTCACGTATTGCCATTGCGTATCCGCTCGGGGGTGAGTGTCCACGTGGCCATCGCCAAAACCGAGGTTGCATGATGAGAAAGTGCTGCGAAAAAAATGTCCTGTGTTTCGGGAGATGTTATTGACATTCGTGGAGGCAACGGACTTCGCCGAGAAAAGAGGACCGGCACCGCACTTGTCTGTGATAAAAGGTTGTTTGGTGATTATTGCGTCGGAAGTTTTGCGCGGCCAGCCGACGTTGATGGCCGGGGACACACTGCCTTGCCAAGTGCAATGGTTAGTGTCTGCGACCGGATAATACGAAGTGGCCGATGACTGACGCGGCACCCAATAGGCGTGCGCCAAGGCAACCCCGCCGCTGGTTCGACGGTATCGCAACAAGAATTGCTGGAAAACATCCATACTGGTGAATGGTCCGAGTTTGCTTTCGATACTTTTTTTCTCGTCCGCTTCAAATTCCTTGTGCCGTACAGGACAATAAAACATGGGCACCGTCAGGCCGAAAGGTATCATCGCGGGAATGAAGTTGGTGCTGATGTCCCAAGGGTTGCCATCGGAGCCAATCGCACCAAAAGCAGGTAGCCAGTCGTTATTGTCGGAGGCATACACGTTCGCCATGGTGCTCCATTGCTTAAAATTGCCGACACAGCGGGCTGGACCACGGGGAGGCCCGTCTTTGACCAATGCCGGCAGAAGTAATGCCGCTACAATCGCGAGTATGGTGATAACGAGAAACAACTCAACCAAGGTGAATGCCCGACGCGCACTCAACCGCCGGGCGCCGCGCGACTTAAATCCAATGAAGTGGTTTCTCACAGAATCTGATTTTGTAGTCTTTCACGCATTAGGATGTAAGTCAACGGCGGGTTCGAAACGGTAAAATTTGCTGTCGCGTCGAGCCTGTGGCTCGAAACCGGCGCTCAGCGCCGACACTACAACAATCAGATCAGGACGCTACCACCCGCTCGCCTGAATTGACTTGGTGTGTTCCGGCGGCTGCAAACGCAAGCAAGACGGAAAAGGTTTCAGGGACGTGCGGCCCGCACGTCCGTGACTCAAACAAATTCGTTTTTTGGCAGGGACGCACCGTGCGGCGTCCGGTCATCACGGCGCGATGATCCTACCTGAAAAAAGACAAGCGCTTCGGTTGGAAATTGCGGCTGGCGTGTCAAAACCGAAAAATCTCTGGACAAAATTTGGTGACAGGCGTATTCAGCGGACAGTCGGAAAAATCCGGGCTTCAACGTGGCATGTTGTTTCGGTTGTCTCTTTTGATTAAATGGCTGAAACAAAATATATCCTGGTATTGGCAAATTCCGTTCGCGCAAAGGACTATTGTGTGGCAGGAAAAGTTGCAACACGCCTCGACCGCGACAAATTTGACATTCAACCACAGTGGGTTCGTCTAACCGATCCACGAAATCCTGAAGGAGCAATTCCCTATGCGAACACAATCTGTTCGGGACACGGGCAAATCCACCCGCTGGATATAATAAAATTGGATTTGCGAGATTCGTGCAACAACCCCAATCACCCTGAAGATTGGTATTTTGAACCGTCCCGCCTTTGGGAGTTCATCCGTCGGGAAGACAAAAGTTGCCTTCCAAAAATTGCGGATAATCCTGCCATGCTGTGGTTCGACGAGGGGCAGCCTGATTCGGTTCATGCGGGCTATGTCAGCCGAATGAAACCAAAACCATCCAGCATATGCCTCATTCAAGCGCCTGGGAATTTGGATTTCTGCTTCCAGAAGAAGGCAGTTCCTGACGATGACAAACCAGGCCAGACGAAGCTCAAATATATTCGTGACCTCATATTCACCCACTCAGGTCGTTACCATGAATTTTCGGTCACAGATCCTGATTTTATGAAGCGCCATAACATTTGGAATCGAATGCAAGATGTCACACAACAGTTACGTTTGACAGATTCCGCGAACTGTTTCCTTTGCCTAAGCCTCGGCTTGGAATTTCGTGGCCGTCATTACAAGATTTGTGCGACAATCTTTGAGCCGTGATGCCTGAACTTTTTACCATAGGCCACTCGACGCACTCATGGGAAAAATTCCTTGAGTTGCTCCGGCAGCACCGCATTGAAGCGGTGGCGGACGTGCGCTCTTCGCCTTACAGCCAATACAATCCGCAGTTCAACCGGGAACCCTTCCAGCGCGCGTTGCGCGAACAGGGCATCGCCTATGTGTTTCTCGGAGAGGAGTTGGGGGCACGAAGGTCAGAGCCGGAATGTTACGTAAACGGCCGGGTGGATTACTCGCTGATTGCGCGAACGCCAGCATTCATTCGCGGCCTCGATCGCATCAGCCAAGCCGCGGCGAAGAAGCGCATCGCCATGATGTGCGCTGAAAAGGACCCGCTGGATTGCCATCGTTGCATTTTGGTGTCGCCGCAATTGCAAAAGAAAGGAATCAACGTTCAGCACATTCACAGTGATGGCACTCTGGAAAGCCAGGAACAGGCGGAACGTCGCCTCGCGCAGATGTTCGATCTTACAGAACGCGAGTTGTTTCGTTCAGCCGACGAAATCGTTGCCGAGGCCTATCGCTTGCAAGGAGAGAAAATCGCGTACGAAGAGGATGCATTGGCACTGCGAGAAGAGCCACGTAAGTATGGAGATTAAACTGTTTACCATCGGTTTCACGCAGAAGTCTGCCCGGGAATTCTTCACCGCGCTGAAGAACGCGGGCGTGAAGCGGGTCGTTGATGTCCGGCTGAACAACAATTCGCAACTGGCCGGGTTTTCAAAAAAGGATGACCTCGCATATTTTTTGAAGGAGATTGGTGGAATTGATTACGTGCATCTGCCGGAGCTGGCGCCAACCCAAGACATTCTGGACGCATACAAGAAGCACAAAGGAGACTGGAGCGTTTACGAGGAACAATTTCTCGATTTGATGGCGCGGCGTGAAATCGAAAAGAAAATTAAGCCGGAACTGCTCCAACAAGGGTGCCTGCTTTGCAGCGAACACTTGCCGCATCATTGCCATCGCCGGCTTGTGGCTGAATATCTCAATGCAAAATGGGGCGGGATCGAGACCAAACACTTGACCTGATGGTAGGAACACACCGCTGGGGCGTCCATGACTGAAGTGAAGCTGGTATAAATGATCCTGCGCAATGTCACCTGCCACTTGCCTGCCGGGCCGAAGCCTTGGCGAAGGCCGGTCACATTTCCGTTTTGCTTTCCCACGTCACCTGTCACTCGTCACTTGTCACATCTTCAAGTGGATCGCCGCGAGCAGGGAATGTTGCGCGCCCGTCGGCAACAGGTCGCTGCGAATCAATTCAACCTCATTCGCCGTCCATTCGCCGAACAGACGGTCTTTGATGGCCTGTGCGTGCGCCGCCAAGTTCTCAATGTCAGGCTGCTTCAGAAATTTGACTCGCCCTATTGTCACATGCCCTGCGAATTTTTCCGAACTTGGCTTCTCCGCGAACGGCCCAACAGCACCCTCAATCTTTTTTTGCAAATCCGCCAGACGCCCTTCGCCGTCGTTGACACCGGCCCAAACGACGCGCGGCGACCGGGCATTCGGGAAAAAGCCGACGCCTTGCGCGCGCAGATGCAGAGCCGAACTGCCACGGCAAACCGCATTGACGGCTTCCTGCAAAGCCGACACACGCTCAACCGGAACATCGCCGAGGAAGCGAAGCGTGAGATGGAATTGTTCCGGTTTCGTCCAGCGAACGGCGTCGCGTGACACCAATCGTTGCAATTCCTGCTGGACGCCGATGATTTCATTCCGGACCGTTTCCGGCATCGGAATCGCCACAAACAGCCGGAGTTTCTCCGTTGAACTGTCGTCAGCCATTGCCCTGCAATTTGTTGCCCGGACCGTTGGAGTTCAAGCTTTAGCTGTAACTATGCAGTAGGACAGGCGTCCCGCCTGTCTCTGAAATCCAAGAAGCCTCTGTTTCAGAAACAATGGTCGTTGCCATGACCCATCACCATTGGTGAGCAAAATTCGTGAAGATGGAGACAGGCGGGACGCCTGTCCTACGTGCCAGACCGCACGCGCTGCACAACCTTTGACTGCATGGAGACGGCTTTAGCTGGCATCGGGGGAGCAAGCTGAAGCATGGACTCTAACGCGGGGCGGACGCGCCGTTTTTTTATTCGACACTCAACTCTCAACTCCCAACACTCAACGCCATGAAGTGGCCTGCCGATTATCACCTGCATACGCCGCTCTGCCGTCATGCGACCGGCGAACCCGGCGAATACGCTGCCCGCGCCGTTGCCCTGGGCCTCACGGAAATCGGCTTCTCCGACCATGCGCCGATGCCGCGCGACGATTTCGACGATTGGCGAATGCGCGCAGAGCAGCTCGATGAATACGTCGCCAAAGTCCGCCAGGCGCAAAAGGATTTTCCGCAGCTCACCATTCGCCTGGCGCTCGAAGTGGATTATCTGCCCGGCTGCGAGGATTGGATTCGCGGACTCGCCGCGCGACATCCCTGGGATTATCTCATCGGCTCGGTGCATTACGTATCTGACTCGTGGGCCATTGACGACCCGCGCAAACTTTCCGAGTGGAAGCACCGTGACGCCTGGGAGGTTTGGTCGGTTTATTTCGACTGGCTCACGAAAGCGGCGGAAACCGGCTTTTTTGAAATCATCGGCCACGTCGATTTGCCGAAGAAGTTCGGCCACCGCCCGTCGCGCGACTGCGCGCCGCTTTACGAAAAGTTTTTGAATGCTGTCAAAAAGCACAACTGCGCCATCGAACTCAACACCGCCGGTTTGCGGAAGGATTGCCGCGAGATTTATCCAAGCCGCGAAATCCTCCAGCTTGCATTTCAAAAAGGCGTGCCCATTAGCTTCGGCTCAGACGCCCATGCCCCGGGAGAGGTTGGAATGAACTTTGCCGAAGCCGTCCAGCTCGCGCGCGAAGCCGGTTATCGGGAATGTTGCCGGTTTGCGCAACGGAGACGGGAATTGGTCTTGTTCTAACGCTGGACTTTGGGGCGCAATCTGAAAAACTTTCCGCCCGTGAAACAGTCAGTTGTCAGTCCAGACGAGGAAGGCCGGTTGACGACTGAAATCCGGGTTGCCGGAGCTGAAAAGGCCCGGATACCGGAACTGCGTCGCACGGGCAAATCTTGAATTTTTAATGGCACAATTCTTCAATTCTCATCGTGCAAGAATTTGTTTTGGACTTGTGTTGGCGACGACTGCGTTATACTGGCCGGTCATCGGCCATGATTTCATCAACATTGATGATCCGCGTTTTGTCACCCACAACCAGCATACGCAATCCGGCCTGACATGGCCGGGAATTTGTTGGGCGTTCCAGACCGTTCAAACGGAGAATTGGCATCCATTGACGTGGCTCTCACACATGGCAGACTGCCAGTTTTTCGGGACAAACGCCGGTGGACATCATGTGACCAGCCTGCTGCTTCACGTGGCAAATACGGTGCTGGTTTTTCTGCTGCTCGAACAGATGACCGGCGCAATCTGGCGCAGCACCTTTGTGGCAGCGTTGTTCGCGTGGCATCCACTACATGTCGAATCCGTCGCCTGGGTGGCTGAACGCAAGGATGTGCTGTGCGCCTTTTTCTGGCTGTCATCAATGATGGCCTACGCACGTTACTCAAAAAAAGCAGACAAGTTTTCATACATTCTATCGTGGCTGCTCTTCGCCGCCGCGCTGATGTCCAAGCCGATGGCGGTGACATTGCCGTTCGTGTTGCTGTTGCTCGATTTCTGGCCGCTGAAGCGATTTCAAAAATTCCCGGCCCAAAACCGGATGTGGACAGTTGCGACTTTGGCCGTCGAAAAAATTCCGTTTTTTGCGCTGACGCTGGTGCTCAGCATCGTCACCGTTTTCACGCAAAATGCGGGAGGAGAATTAATGCCTCTGGCCAAGCTGCCGCTCCAGACCCGGCTGGCAAGTTCACTGTTCGGGTATGTGGTTTATTTGTCGAAAACATTCTGGCCGTCAAAGCTCGCTGTTTTTTATCCATATTTCTCACAGCTTACAACCGTTCAAATCATTGGCGCGGTATTGTTGCTGGCTGCATTGACGACCTTATGTGTCCTGTCGGCGCGTCAACGGCCATGGCTGCTGGTCGGCTGGTTTTGGTTTTTAGGAACATTGATGCCGGTCATCGGCCTGGTGCAAGTCGGGTTGCAATCCGTTGCCGACCGTTATACGTATTTTCCCAGCCTCGGACTTTTTATTGGCGTGGTTTGGGAACTGGCAAAACTTTTTTCATCAGGTCCGCGCAAAGAAAAACTTCTATTGTCCTTTGGTGGCGCAGCACTTGCCGGTTATTTTTGTGCCACCGCGATCCAACTGGTCTATTGGCAGAACAGTATGACGCTGGCTGCGCGGGCCATGAAGGTAACCAGCAATAATTATGTCGCCTATGACAGCATGGGCCGCGCGCTGGCCGCACTCGGGCAATTCCACCGCGCCGTACCCTTTTGCGCCGAGGCCGTGAGAATCGAACCTGATTGGCCGCAGGGACAATTCAGCCTGGGCATTGCTTTAGGTGACATCGGCCGGACGAACGAAGCCATTGAACATCTTCAAATCGGTGTGAAGCTTGCGCCAAACTTTCCCGACGGGCGGGTTTGTCTTGGCCAAATGCTGATGCAATATGGAAAACCAGATGCAGCCATTGACCAATTCGCCGAAGTCTTGCGCTTGAATCCAACTTACGTTGATGCGCAAATGAGTTGGGGTGTTGTGCTGGCCACGCAAGGTAAGATTGTCGAAGCCATTCCGCATTTTACCGCCGCCGTGCGGCTAAAGCCCAACGACCCGGATATGCGATTCAATCTTGGACTCGCCCTGCTCGACAATCATCAACCCGCCGAAGCTGCCGCGCAATTTATCGAGGAACTTCGCCTCACACCAAATGAAACCAAGGCGCATTACCGCCTCGCACAAGCCTTGCAACAGCAAGGCAAATCCGCCGAAGCCTCGCTGCACTATTGCGAAGCATTGCGACTCACACCAAATTTCCCCGACGCAAGAAATCAATTGGCCAAACTTCTGGTTGAACATCCTGAATTGACCAATTCCGCCGCGCTCGACATTCCAAAATAATTTTGAAAAACTCCGCGCCGGTGAAACAATCTATCGTCACTTTGGACATGGAAGGCGTTTTGACGCCGGAAATCTGGATTGCCGTCGCCGAGAAGACCGGTATTCCGGAATTGCGCCGCACCACCCGCGACGAGCCGGATTACGACAAGCTCATGCGCGGACGACTCGCCCTTTTGGACAAGCACGGGCTGAAATTGTCCGGCATCCAACAGGTCATCGGCACGCTCCGTCCGCTGCCCGGCGCGAAGGAATTTATGGATGAACTGCGGTCGTTCGTCCAGGTCATCGTTCTTTCCGACACGTTCGAGCAATTCGCTTCTCCCCTCCTTCGCCAGCTCGGCTGGCCGGTGCTGCTGTGTCACCGGCTGGTGGTGGAGAATGACCGCATTGTGAATTACCAGTTGCGCATCCGGGAACAAAAACGCGAGGCAGCAGCCGCGTTCAAGCGGATGAATTATCACGTCATTTCCGCCGGCGATTCGTTCAACGACACCGCCATGCTGCTCGAGGCGAATGTGGGTTTTCTGTTCCGCGCGCCGGACGCGGTTAAAAAACAATTTCCGCAATTCAAAGCCGTCGAGACTTACGCGGATTTGATGGCGCTCATCAAAGGAGCGATGTGATGCCGACGCGCCAAGGCTCCTTTCATCTGTTCCGGCTGTTTGGGATTGACGTATATTTGCACTGGGCCTGGTTTCTCGCCGCCGTGTATTTCATCTACTATGCAAAAGGCTATGCTTCCCCGATTTGGAGCGTGCTGGAGTGTCTGGCGTTGTTTGCCATCGTGCTGACGCATGAATTCGGCCATCAACTGGCCTGCCGGCAGGTGGGCGGGCAAACCCATGACATCATCCTCTGGCCGTTCGGTGGTGTGGCATACGTCTCGCCCCCGCAACGTCCCGGTGCGCAACTCTGGAGCATCGCCGCCGGACCGTTGGTCAACGTACTCCTGTTCCCGGTTCTGGGTACACTGGCTTTGTTGAGCGGGCACTTGGGATGGGACGATACCCAGCCCGACTTGTACAAGTTCCTGAACAACCTCTGGTTCATCAATCTCGTTCTGCTCATCTTCAATATGCTCCCAATCTATCCGCTGGATGGGGGGCAAATTCTGCGTTCGCTGTTGTGGTTTGTGTTTGGCCGCATCAACAGTTTGCTGGCAGCCAGTGTCATTGGCTTCATCGGTGTGACGGCTTTGATCGGACTGGCTGTTTTGGAGTTAAACCCCATTCTGGGCGGAATCTGCGTGCTCATTCTGTTCTGTTGCTGGGGCGGCTTGAGGCAGGCGCGCGCGCTGGCCCACATCGCCAAAATGCCGCGGCGCGGCGGTTTCGTCTGCCCGGTGTGCAAAACCGCGCCACCGCTGGGCGCGGTCTGGCGTTGCGGCAAATGCCGTCAACCGTTCGATACGTTCGCAACTTTGGGTGTCTGTCCGCATTGCGGAACGCAATTCAATGCGACGCAATGCATGGATTGTGGGAGTCTGCGCCCGATCAATGAATGGACGACTTCGCCCCCGCCGCCACCAATCACCAACGGGTAGAAAAGTTGGTTGCAGAAACAGCGGTTTAAATAGTCGTCCTCATCCTCCTGCTCGTCCTCGTTCTCGAACTTCGGGTTGAAGATTTCAATTGCGAGGACGAGAACGAGGAGAATATCAATCAGTCTTCCGCCTTGAACGCCCGCGAAATCAAATCGCGCACCGCCTTTTTCGACTCCTTGCCTTCGTAAAGCAGCTCGTAAACCTCGTCAATGATCGGCGTGGGAACGTTCTTCCGGTGTGCCAGTTGATGCGCCGATCGCGCCGTTGGGTAACCCTCGGCCAGCTTCGGATGCGATGCCTGGATGGCTGCCATCGTTTCGCCGCGTCCCAGGCGCTCGCCCAAATCGCGGTTGCGGCTTTGCTTCGAAAAACACGTCAGCATCAAATCGCCCAAGCCGCTCAGGCCGGCAAACGTTTCCGGTTGCGCGCCGCACGCGACTCCGAGCCGGCGCATTTCGGCCAATGCCCGCGTGACGAGGCCGGCCTTGGTGTTATCACCGTAGCCGAGGCCGTCGCTCACCCCGGCCGCGATGGCGATGATGTTTTTCAACGCGCCGCCGTATTCCACACCGAGAATGTCCGTGCTGCGGTAGATACGGAATTCGGGACGGTGGAAAAGGCCCTGCACGGTGCGTGCTGTGCCGTCGCTTTCGCTGGCACAAACCACTGCGGTGGGAATGCCCAGCGCCACTTCATGCGCAAAGCTCGGTCCGGAAAGCGCAGCCACATGGTTGGCCGGGGCATGCTCGCGCAAAATCCGGCTCATGGTTTCGCCCGTAGCAAATTCAATGCCCTTGGTCACGCTCACCAAAATCGCCGGATGCGTTTTTAATTTCATCGCCACCTGCCGGAATGCCTGCGACGGAATAGCCATAACGACGCACTCGGCCCCGCCAACCGCTTTTTCAAAATCCACCTCAATTTTCCAATCCGTTGGCAATTTCACGCCGGGCAAATACCGCTCGCTGTGCCCGTGCCGGAGTTCGTCCAGCGTCGGGGGGTCAATGTCCCACAACGCCACGGCATTGCCGTTTTCGTGAAGCACCTTGGCCAGCGCGGTTCCCCACGCACCCGCTCCGAGCACGGTGATTTTCATTTCGTTGCCTCCGGGGTTGCGGATTTTTTGCCGAACTGCCGCTCCGTGCCGTTGAACAGTCGTTCGACGTTGCCCTTGTGTTTGGCGATGGCCAGCAACCCGAGCGCCGTCGTCACGAGGCGCAACGTCAGGCTGTTCGGTGTCAGCCAAACCGTCGCCGGCAACGCCACCGCCGCGGCAATGGAAGCGAGTGAAACGTATCGGCTCAGGGCAAACACGACTATCCACGCGCCCAGCGCGACGCCCACGGCCAGCGGCGCGAGCGCAAAGAAAATTCCGGCGCTGGTGGCAATACCCTTGCCGCCTTTGAACCTGAGCCAGCAGGTGAAGTTGTGGCCGAGCACCGCTGCGATGCCCGCGATGATCCGGTAAAGTTCGGCGTCGGCGGCGGGAACATTCAGCAAATGGAGCGCCCCGTCGCACAGCCAGGTGCAGGCGGCGTAGCCTTTCAAGCCATCCACGACGAGCACCACCACACCGGCGGTTTTGCCCAGCGTGCGGAAGACGTTGGCCGCCCCCATGTTGCCGCTGCCGACCGTGCGGATATCAATACCCTTCGCACGTCCGGCCAGATAACCCGTCGGTATCGAGCCGAGCAGATATGCGGCCATGGCAATGACAGCATAACTCATAATTGGCACGGCAGCAGATTATGAGTTCAAAGCTCAAAGTTCAAAGTCCAAAGTTATCGCGGTAATGTAAAATTGTCGGCGAACTTTGAACTTTGAACCCTGAACGTTGAACTTTAAGCTGACCGCATGGCATCGAAGGTCAGAGTGGCAGTCCTGGGCACCGGTTCGCTCGGCAAGGAACACGCCCGCATTTATGCCGAACTGGCCGCCGCCGGTCTGGTGGAATTCGCCGGAATTTTTGACACCAACGCCGATATCGCCCGCAAAATCGCCGCCCGGCACAAGGCGCGCATTTTTAATTCCGTCGCCGAGGCCGCCGCCAACGCCGACGCGCTGAACATTGTCACGCCTACCGTCACCCATTTTGAACTCGCCAAAACGTTGCTCGCGCAGGGCAAACACGTCCTCGTCGAAAAACCGATGACCGATGATACCGCGCAAGCCGCCGAACTCGTCCAGCTCGCGCAGAAAAACAATTGCGTCCTGCAGGTCGGCCACGTGGAGCGGTTCAATCCCATTTTCAAATATCTCGAATCCGCCGCGCCCGAGCCGCGCTTCATCGAGTGCCACCGGCTCTCACCCTATCCGGCCCGTTCAACCGACATCGGCGTCGTGCTCGATTTGATGATTCACGATCTCGACGTTGTGCTCGCGTTTGTGAAGTCGCCCGTGACGAGCGTGGATGCCGTGGGCATTCCCGTGTTGAGCAAGAGCGAGGATATCGCCAACGCGCGGCTGCACTTCGCCAACCGCTGCGTCGCCAACCTCACCGCCAGCCGCGTCAGCCAGGAGCGGATGCGGAAAATCCGCGTTTTCAGCGGCCCGACCAATCCGTGCTACATCTCCCTCGATTACCGCGCGCAGGAAGGGTTCATCTACCGCATCGCCCGCGAAGGCGAAAAGGAAAGCTCGAAGCTGAAAAAGGTTCTCGCCGCGAAATTTGGCGTCGGCAAGGACTTGGCCATCGTCAGTGAATTTGCCGGGAAGAAAATCGTGCGCGAGCCGGTGCCGATTGCGAAAGACGAGCCGCTCAAGCTCGAGTTGCAGGATTTTGTGAACTGTGTCCGCGAAAAGCACACCCCCATTGTCAGCGGCGAATCCGCCAAACGCGCTTTGGATCTGGCCTTTGAAATCACGCGACAGATTCAAGACCAAAAAAATTAACGCAGAGACTTAGAGAAATAACCATGAGGATGGCGCGAAGAGAAGCTGCGGAGCAGCAGACGATAGTAGCCCATAGCGCCAGCTATGGGTTTAGTCGCCCACAAATTTCCCAAGCCCCGGCAGGGGCGACAGAAAACCGCCGTTCAAAATCCCGTTTCTTCCGCCCCGTCCGGGGCTTGAATTATTTTAATCATTCTGTTCCCACAGTTTTCACCGTGGGCTATTGCCGCCCGCTGCTCCGCAGCTTGACTTGAATTTATGGCCCACACATTCACCCATTTGCTGACGCACGTTATTTTCAGCACGAAAGAACGCCGGCCATTGCTCGACGCGGATTTGAAACCGCGTCTTTTCCCGTATCTCGGTGGCATCATTCGCGCGCACGACGGCAAGGCGCTCATCATTAACGGCCCGGCGGATCACGTTCATATTCTGGCATCGCTCGCGGCAAAACATTCGTTGTCGGATTTGATGCGCGAGTTGAAGGCGGATTCGACTGGTTGGATCCATAAAAATTTTCCGGACAAGAAATCTTTTTCCTGGCAAACCGGTTATGGCGCGTTCAGCGTAAGCCATTCAAATCTGGTCGAGGTTGAGAAATATATCGCGAACCAGGAGGAACATTACCGGCGAGTTTCGTTTCAGGAAGAATTTGTCGCATTTCTGAAAAAACACGAAATCCAATACGACGAACGGTTTATATGGGAATGAATTTTCTTTCGCCCCTGCCGGGGCTTGAATTTGTTTTGGGACCCGTGCTCCCACGGCTGACGCCGTGGGCTACTATCGCACGCGCCTCCGGCGCTTAAATATGCCCACGAAACCAAAAACTTTCATGCTCATCGCCGGCGAGGCGAGTGGTGACACACTCGCGGCGGAACTGGTTTCCGCGCTGCTTGCCGCGTCGAAGCGGAGCGAAGACGGGCGCGCGTCGCAATTCTTCGGCGCGGGTGGCGCGAAGATGGCCGAAGCCGGGGTCGAACTGGCGTTTGACCTGACGCAGTACTCGGTCATCGGCCTTGAAGACGTGCTGAAACACTATTTCAAGTTCCGACGACTGTTTAACCAATTGCTTACGCTGGCCATCGAACGCAAGCCGGATGCCATCATCGGCGTGGATTTCGGCGGGTTCAACCTGCGCTTCGGCCACGCCATCAAACAATACGTCCGAAACAATCCCTTTTTGAAATGGAACCCGAAAATCATCCAGTTCGTTTCGCCGCAGGTCTGGGCGTCACGTCCGGGCCGCGCGAACCGGCTGGCGGCGGATTACGACCTGGTTTTGAGCATTTTCCCGTTCGAGAAGGACTGGTATGCGCAGCGCGTGCCGAAGTTGCGCGTGGAATTTGTCGGACACCCCATGATTGGAAGATTCGGAGTTCGGAGTTCGGAGTTCGGAATTCGGAATTCGGAAAAATCGGTTCTCCTGTTACCGGGCAGCCGCGTGGATGAATTGCGCCGCCATTTGCCGGTGATGCTCGGCGCGTTGGAACTGATTCGTGAAAAATTGCCGTCAGCGAGGGCGAAAATGATTTTGCCGAACGAAGGCTTGAAAGAACTCGCGGACAAGCTGTCCGCACCCCAACCAGTTGTTGAAATCCAAATCGGCGATCTGCCCCAAGCGCTCACGCAAGCCGACCTCGCCATTGCCTCGACCGGCACGGTGACAATGGAGTGCGCGTTCTTCGGCGTGCCGACGGTGACGCTCTACAAAACGTCGTGG
>Ga0116112_1000276_pt1 | contig 42957 bp, 42 predicted proteins | sample June2015DPH_8_15_FD_89721 | JGI IMG/M metagenome (GOLD analysis project Ga0116112, IMG submission 89721) | Peatland microbial communities from SPRUCE experiment site at the Marcell Experimental Forest, Minnesota, USA - June2015DPH_8_150 | ecosystem: Environmental > Terrestrial > Soil > Wetlands... | reverse complement strand
GTGTCAGGGAAATCTGCTTTCAATTCTTCCGCAGTTTTGAAATCAACCGTGATGTCATATCCGTTGTTCAAATCCGTAATGTCACCGTAATCAGGTTCATTGATGGCTGCCATCAATTGTTCACAGACACGTGCGCCGAATCCCCAAAACTTGACACCCTCTTCCTCTTTGCCTCGAACGACAATGGGAACATAGGTTCTTAGTTTGGGTTGCATTTTTCTACCCTTGAGCCAAGTTTCCTTGACTTTTTCAAGTCGGTTTGCCAACTCCACAATTGGGTCGGGTTGGTTAACGCTGGCAGGGCTTAGATAACTTATTTTATCGCCATTGAAATCATAGTGCCATTTCAATTCAATAAATGGGAAATCAGGCGTATATTGATAAGGAACAATTCGAACTACTTGTTTGCCCGGTTCAGGCTTCCAAATGTATTTTTTGATTTTTTCGACTCGTTCTTGTTGTTCTTCGGTGAGTTTTTTGCCGCCCTTTTTCGTCTTGTCGAATGACGCTAGTTTATTGCGAACTTTATCCATGTTAAGTGCCATAATTATATCTTTCGTTTAATTAGTTTAATTAGCTAAAAGTCAATCGTTAACTATATTTGTTAAGTCTTGTCTTGTTACTAATAAGTATGAAAGATACGCTAGAAAAACTTAAAAATCAACATATAAAAAGCGCAAAAAGTTTTTATTTTTTTGCGTTTTTATCAATTCACTATTTCCAAAAGTTTGATGGGAATTATTCTGATTGCAGGCGTGCCTGTAATAATTAAAGCATTTGTATAAAGATTCCAATTTACCGAAAAGTTTTTATCAAAGACACCGCCATTTTCATCCTTGATAATTTGATTCATAGCATTCAGAGTATAGAGCGTATTGGTTTGCTTTTTTCGATGAATGGAAATAGTATTTGGAAATTTTGGAAACTCCTTGTCTTGACTTAATATGTTGTATGTGACGAAAACTTCTTTAGGAACATTAACATTGGAGAAAACAAAAAAACAGTTATTGTAAACCGTGTAAAATTTTTTGATTTCTTCTATGGTTGATTTGAATGATGTCGCTAAAGAGAAAGTACATAACAACTGTCTCTTGTCGTTCATAATAATTTCTTAATCTTATTCAACATATAAGGTGGCGCGTTAAACATAATATATTGGACAACTTCATCCAACATATAATCATCACCTTTCAACATTGTTTTGATGGCATTTTTGTCTGCTTCTTTTTCTGCCGGAGATTTTGGAGGCGGTAAAGGTAATTCATCGGGTTCCTTGATAGGTTCAGCCGCTGACGTAGCTGCGGGTGTCTGTTGAGGGGCAGCGGTGGTTTTAGCTTGAACTGGTTTTTCCGTTGCAGTTGCATCGGCTGAAGGCGGCGCGGCTTGGGAAACAGGAAGATTGGTTTTTGGCTCGGTCTTTGATTTTTGTTCCGGTTCCGCAGCGGGTTTCTTATCCGGTGCTGGTGAAGGTGCGGTTGGTTCGGAAAAAATATTTGAAGCTTTTTTCGTCGGGTCTTCCTCAAAATGAGTGCCTCGTTTTATAGCATCAGCTTTATACTCCGGAGTGGGAAACGTAACCAAAATACCCTTTGTATTATAAGCTTGGCGTTCAGGATATTTTCCTTCCAATACCTTGTTGGAAAACCTTCTAACTTCTTCTTCATCAATACCCTTTTTGGTGAGATAATCACGCAAAGCCTCCATATGGTCATTTTCTTCAATATTGAACATGCCATCTTTCACCCGATGGTCTAATGAAACCTCAGTGAGAATTTTTTCAAGGAATTTTTTGTTCATAAATTTTTATTGACTTTTAGAGTTATCCTCTTTTCCATTTATCTGCATCATCGTCATCATCATCTTCATATCCTAATAAAAAATCCATGTTAGAATATTGTCTATCATCCTTATGATAAGCACCACCCAAATAATTATACGCTGGTCCTATTGACCATTGAACCGTTGGCCATGATCCACCATAACTGTTGAAAATTCTTCTAAATAAGTCTTTTGCTCTTATAGCATCATCCTCAGAAGGAAAAATAAAATATTTAAATTTTCCTTTTAAAAAAATAGAAAAATGTACGCTTCTTTTATTTAAGATAGGCGAATATAAATAAAGTTTTCCTGCACCTTCCATTTGCGGATACCATCCATGACCCATATCATGCAATACGACCCAACTTTTGCGTAAGTCTATATTTTCTTGCAAGACTTCATTTATTACTTCTTTAATAAGATGCCGTAAATCATTCTTTGTCACAACTATAAATATTATTAAAAATCCCAAAATTAAGGGTAGATTTGAACCATCGAATTATACGACTCACCTTTATACACTTTAATCGGAAACCTCTTACACATGGTCATTATTTCCATGATGTCGGTTAGAACGGTTTGTCCATCACCTTTATAAAAATCAAACAACAAGGAATCGTAAGTGTATAATACTGCTTTTGTTTTTTTGGTTTCAAGATATTCATTTACCACCTTGACCGCCGACAAAGCAATTTCAGTTTCCGTAGCTTGAAGAAGATAATTGAATAATTTTGCAGGATTAGCTTCCTTCAAATGTTTATCAGTGATAATTCTTCTAAACAATGGTGTAAATGTAAATCCATCCTTTTTGAACTTTTCCCAATGAATATTTATAAATTCTTTCAAATTACTGAAATACTTGATGGTCTCATACTTTTGTTCAACCCCGCCATACAATTGTCGCATGGTTATACTTTTGATCTCAGCCATGTCATATTCCGTAACCTTTCTCTGAAAATACATTTCTCCCAAATATTTGTAGATATCCTCATTGATATCCATAGGGAAATGCGTGATGTGGCAAATAATTCTCGGATGAAAAGCCGAATAATCAATCAATACCATCATACCGTCATCACCATAACGAGAAACAAAACACGACCGCGAACCATCCTCTTTATTCAAAGCCGCATAATTTACACCATCAAAGTGATTACTTGGCCTGCCTGTACTGGTATAAACATTATATTTACTGTAAACTAATCCATTGGGTTGTATTTTTGCATTGAAATGCTTTGCAAAATCATTTTCGTTGACATAAATACCGTTTGCCTCCAACTTTGCCAAGGTCTCTATAATGATTTCATTTTCTTTTTCATAACCTTCTTCCAAAATATTTGTATCCGCGTCAAAGACTTCGGCACACATTTTTTCAAACACTTCCTTGTGTTTCAATAAAGGAACAACCTTGTTTAAATCACCACATTCCCGTTTAGTTCTATAAATAAACTGATGTGCTGGGGTTTCAAGGGATTGTTTGTCTATTATTCGTCCCTTTTGAAGATGGATTAACAAATCAAAATCCAACAGTCTTTCAACCGGCAAAAGTTGCATGAAAGATTTTTTATCAAATACCCATTTTCTTCCACCATCATGAACTTCATTCAAATCGTTAATAAATGTTTTTTTATCTACAATGGGCGGCAAATCAGGATGATTAAACGATACACAATAGGTGTCACCATCAACCAACTCTTTTATAAAGACCGCAGAAACATCGGTAGCACATGGATGAAGGAATTCATCGGAAGGAATTGCCCATAAAACAATTGGAATGTGACGAAGTTTTTTTATTAAATCTTTATAATTATTAACCATGTTGGACATGATAAGAGTTCAACAGCAAAATGTCAATCCGTTTTTAATTTGGCGGGTCAGGCAACCACCCATTGGTGGTATTGGTATAAGGGCCTTTAAGCCTGCTCTTGATAAAGCTACGCAAGGGAGAAGGCTGGGCTCTGATGGTGGTTTCCCAATTGCCTGCTTCAAGGGTATGAATAACATCGGTTATGCGAAAAATGATATTTCGGTCACTATATGGCTCCGGAAGATTTCTTACGGTAAAATATTGAAATGTTCTCAAGCCGCCTATACCTTGCAACGTAAGTTCGATAATAATACCCGGCTGAACTGCACAATATCTAGGATTATTGTCAAAATCACCATCGTTTATCAACAATCTAAGAAGTTGTGGGTCCGGTAGCACCAATTTAACGACCTCAGGCATGTCACTAGGCGTATTTGGTGGTGGAATGGAATTTTGTCTGAATGGACTTAATGACATTTGCAGCGACCCATCATCATTTTGATAATTGATTTTCTGAACATTACTTAACAAATCCATTTGTTGTCCTTGTGCCGTTTGCCTTTTATCCAAATCTCCCTGTTTGTCTCCTTGGGTTTTATCTTCCACAGTGCCAATTACTGCATCACGAAACCTGTAATCCAAAACATCATTCTTATCCAAGTATTTATATTTGGAATTTTTATTATTGACTTCCCCATAAATGGTTCTTGTGGCTTGTGCGTCAGACAATACCGGTCTGAATTTTATAGCTTTGATAATACTGTCTGCGTCATAATAATCAAAAGAATATACACGGTCATTTATTGTGTCACGGCTTCCTACAAATTTTTTGTCCGTTATTGTAAGAACTCCATCAACATCAACTAATATTAAATCCCAAAAGCCATCTGATGCACTCATTAAAACCTGTAAAATATGATTATATATGTCCGTGTATGACGCGTTGGATTCGTTTTCAATGGCTTCTTTAAACATACCAAAGGAAATATAGACGTTGGAAAGTAATCCTGATGTGTCTTTCTCCAATACGTTGCCGTTCAACCCTCTAAGACTTACAGGCAACGTTATTGAATTCTCTTTAGATGGAAAACTATAGTAAGCTACGGGCGACTTTTGAAATACATTATTGGCTATTTTAGCCCAACGATACCTATTGTAATTAATAATAGGGTCCAAATTGTCACGATAACAATTTTTACCGGGTTGCATACATACTTCGGCTAATTTTTGGTCTTGAATGGAACTAGCATTTGTCAAAGGAGTGGGGTTTACCACTTGATAAGAATATGGATTCTTGGGATTGGGATTATAGGCTAGACCACCCACATTATCCACCAATCCCGGAATACCATACAAAAATTTTGGCGCTTTATAATTTGGAATTAATACTCTTGGGTCACAAGAAACCAAGTTTGGATGCCCGCCTATTACACAATTTTGAATATCAACTTCAAACATGTTGTTACCATTTTTACCGCCACTATCCAAAGCAGAAAAATAATTTAAAATTGAAGTCACCAAGCCCATATTAATCCAAAAGTTACTAGCATCGTCCTTGTCCTTTATACCAAAATCAAAATCCCCATTTTTAGGACTACCAAACATTTCGGTACCTTTTTGGTCATAAGCATCGGATGGCCTGCCTGAAAAAACACCAAAAATATATGGCGCTCTCATGGCCTGTTGTTCCACCGTTCCTTTTTTTAACAAAGGATTCAAAATATCATACCATATGCCATTATTCGGGTCTTTGTTGTTTCTTGATAGAAGGTCTGTACTTACAACGGGAGCCACGGTTGCAAGGGATCTCAAATTTTTTAAAGTATCTCTGTAATCTATAAAATCTTTAAGTGATTGAAAGATACCGTTTTTGGTTTTATCCGTGGAACTTTCCACAGACAGGCCATAATCCTTGGCTATACCCGAATACAATCGGTCTTTGGAAGTGATTTCCGTTGTGCAAAGTATTTTATTACCTTCAATACTCCAATTGAAATTGGTAATCATACCATAAACCACATCGTAATTACCGTTGGATTTAAGAATGTTATTGGTATAAAGAGGATAGGCGTTATCCCATAATTGTCTCATTAATTGTTTGTCCCCAAGATTTACCAAAGACTGAATATTATAAAGATTCCATCCCCATTCCACCATGCAGGTTATGCCCGGAACAAGAAAATAGGGCGTCATATAAACGAGTTGTTTCCAAGAAAAGCAAACCCATTCAATCTGCGCGCGACGAAAAAGTTCCTTTTGAACGGTGACTTCCATTCTTGAAATTTCAGGTGGTGGTACATGAATCGGATAATTTACGGGTTCATCAGACGGTTGTATCAAAGAATTTTCAATGGTGTGGGGTTCACCAAAATCAGCATTTTCATAATCGCCGGGAGTATATCCAATCACCTGATACTTGGAACCGGGTGCGGATGTTGGGGGTTGAAAACCATAACTTTGATAAAATCCTTTGCCACTATATAATACAAATCGTTCCTTGTTTTCTCCATAAGAACCTGTTACAAGCGGATGACCCGCACCATTGGAACAAAAACGTATCCAAGAAACCATCGGGCCGCGATATTCTTTCCAATCGCCGGTTTCCGCATCCCAACTTGCTTGTTGGTTTTGAACATATTTGAAACTTCGATTGATTTTTCTTCTGTTTAATTCAGTTTGAAGCTCAATCGGTATGTTCGAAGGTTGCCACGGTATTATAGGAGCTGGCATAACTTATTGTGAATTGTAATTCAAGGTATTAAATTGTACTAAAATATCATTGATATTTGTTGGAATACGCAATTGGCGACCGGGTGGAACACTCATTCTTCCCTTGCCAAGATTGTTAACCAAGGCTATAACCCACCACAACGTAGGGTCATTATAGTATTTGTAAGCAAGATTATCCAAATAATCTGCATCATTGGATATGACTATTGCATCACTATCCTGTGGCTCGACAATAGGGTATTGGGTTGTAACATATACTTTTTTACCATCCCATCTTGGTATTGTTGCGGTTGAATCATATCTTTTCATAAATTAAGCCTTTAAAGAACTTCCGGGATTATTCCATACCACGAAATTCTTATGCAATGTTGTTGGAACAGGCAAATATGGAATATTTGCACTGCCGGTCGAGAATCGACTATCAACATTCAAATTTTCCCAATTATCAACTCTTGGTCCATGACCAAAATGAGAACCGCCAACAATCGCACGTTCCTTTTCAAGTAAGTTGCAAGTGACAGCAACTTCAACTTCCCTCGGAAGTTGACCATAATTTTTGCCCAAATTTGGAGAAGTAACCAAGCCATTCAAATAACTCCAACCTAATATTGAATTATTTTCATTCAATGTTTCCCACGAAGCATCATCAGGAATATTAACATTTATTGATGTAATGACCATCGGCTGAAATTTATACAAATCGCCTATGGTTATCATAAACATAGGCGGAACAATAAATCTATTGAAAGCTTGATTTATAACCTGACCTGATGTATAGTTCGATGGTTTGACCGCACTTGCAATATAATTGATTTTCTCCCACGATGGTAACAATTCACTAACACTATTAATTACAACATTAAAAGTAAAAGAAAGTGTTCTACTAAATCCATTATATGAATATAATTGGTCTGCTCTTCCTATGAAACGAAGCTCATCCCAAAACGCAGTGTTACCTTCCGAGATACCTTTTACGGTGGCACGAAATGGAATATACTTGTCATTTACCACATCATAAAAAAAGAACGCGATCAAATCATCATTGTATGGCTTCCATTCAACCCAATTAGGATAAACAGCATTGAACAAATCATTGTCAGGCGTATTCCGAGACGAATCCAATACCGTCAACATATTAATACCGTCAGACATAAATGTTGTAGCCATTCTTAAATTGTTTGTCTTTGAACCATATACATCAATTGTTTTTGGTATAGTGGTATCATTGTTTGTGGGGCCAGATGCAGCAGCATTGTACTCTTCTCCAGTACCTATTTTTCCAATTATCGCTTTTCCAAAATCTGCGGCTGCTTTTCTACTTGTCCAATTATCATACCCAACATATCTAGCATCACTTCCATAGGGCAACAGATAAGACCAATTGTTTGTAAACACTTTATATGTGGGTGCCGCATTTATATCATTAATAACACTCTGTAGTTGTTTTTCAATTTCTGCCACACCGGACGATTGCGGGTCTGAAAGTTTAGTGGGGTAATTATTAGATTCTTGTATGTAATAACTATACTGTAATGTTACGTCAGAATTAGTCAACCCATCCACATTACTTTGAGGTTGTCTGCCTATAACATCCGTATATTTATCACCAGCACCATAGCCTGTTGTTTTAGTACCAATAACATAGCCAGCGATTCCATCCGTAGTCGGAACATATACAAATCTATCAGGAAGCGATATAAGTTTTTGTTTTATAAATACGGTCTGTGCATTGCCCGTGCCGAGTGGGGAACCAACGATTCCAAACGTGGTTTTGTTTGGGGTGGGTGGCATACCATAAGTATTTATTTTATCCACTTGGTCGGTGGCGGATGCAAACCAAGGTTGATACAGATTTGCAAAACCCAACGACATGATTTTATAGCCTTCTTCATCCGACCTGAAAATACCTTTTGCTTTTGGGGCACTTCCAAAAAATGCCTTAAATGAACTTTGAACGGAACTTGCAAAATTATTCAATGCTGAACTTAATATCGACCCGTTTGTTGACTTTGCCGGTTGCCATTTTGATTGGAATGATGCCGCACCCTTAGCGGCATCAGAGCCACGAATCAACCCTTTACCTTGACCTGTATTAATTGTCGGCAACGCTGCACTGCCGACAGTACTGGCAGGTGTTTGAAATCCACTTTCCAAATTAATACCAACAATTGAAGTTACTGAATTCGCAAGACCCAAAAGACCGCCTTCAATATGTCTAATCGGCATGTCTCCCAACCCCAAAGTCAACGGATAAACCGTGGCAAGAACAGGCGACAGTGGATTGTAAATCCTTGTTTCATCAAATGGAGCCAACCGTTGAATAGCCGCTTGAGTTACTAAAAATTGAACGCCCCACGTTGATATGATAAAATTGGAAACTCTAACAACATCATTTACTGTGTCGGGAGTTATTCCTACAATTGAACCCAACGATTGAACAGATTGAGGTAATTTATTAAATAAACCGTTTTGATATTGGTCGATGTAAGTGTATAAAAATGGTTGTCTATCGGAAAGCACGCTCGCCAAAACACTATCCTTGTAATTGGTGTATGGACTAAACTCATGATACAAATAGGTGCTGTTCGCATTTAAAATCAATTCCAATTTTCCGGGAGCCGGGCCGGAAGGATAATTCAACGGTATGTGCGGAAGCGTTGGCGGAAAATTTGAAAGTTTAATCACTGATGTTGTTGCAATTGGCATATGTTAATAAGTATGTTATGTTAGTTGACCTGTATAGGCTAATCTTCTGCCCATCAATGCATCCAACTTTTGTGAATCGATGTAAACATTTGCTGTTAATTTCCCATTTTTCATATCATCTCTCAAACCATTGATTGCATCAACAATGGCTGAAATTCTCTTTGCAAGTTCATCATGCATGTTATCGACTGTGTTGGATAGTGCGTCAGATGATTTTTTGACATCTACTTCCGGCTTATTCTTTGTCACATTCATGGTAGCCTTGGCCTCCGGAGTAATCGCTCCAGCTATATTTTTACCCCCAAACAAATGTGATATGAAAGGAATCTTTTTAATCAACTTCCATGCGGATATGTATGGAGCCAGCAACATATGGATTAACATTGACCCGACAGCTTGTATTCCTTTAACAATCAACAATCCCAATTGGGATGGAGAACTGCCAAAAAACGTTTTCTTCAACCATTTCCATACTTCGACAAACGGAGAAATGAGTGTGTCATAAAGGGCAAGACCAATGGCTTTTATCCCAAACCATATTCCCTGTAAAATACCTTTATGAAAGGCCGCTCCTATGCCCGACAAGCGTTTGAATAAATTTACAAGAAACATAACCGCAGTTATAATCCAACCAATGGGAGTTATCCATTTTCCCAAAGCTGCACCAAAACCCAAAAACGGTTTTAAAAATCCGAAAACCTTACCAAATATGGAAAACGATGAACTTACTGTTTTAAATAAGGCTGGTATTTTAGTTAATCCTCCAAATAATTTTGCAAACATTCCCCCGCCTTTGCCAAGACCCTCAAACAATTGAAGAAATTCTCTAGCCTTGGGCACGGTTTCTTCAATTAGCTTTAAAGGTACCCCAAATACGTTCTGCATCAAGTTTCCAAGTCCTATTAAAAGTTGTGGTTTCTTTATGGTAAAGAACCATATGGCGATATCATCCAAGATGTCTATGATTGGTCCCAACCAACCTGCCCACATTCCCATTCCATTATTTATAAAATCTAATGTCCATCCTATGCCCTTTAAAATTCCAGCAATAACCGGTAAAAGAGGATACAATCCTTTTTGAACAATAGCATGAATAGCAAGAGTAATGGTTTTTAATGATTCCGCGTTGGACAAAGCCATTAATTTTGCTTTGTAGTCCTTTGCAGTGGCATCAGCCATAGACCTGTTGGAATTGACCAATTTATCGTAGGCGGCAACTTCAGCTTTTATTGATTTGTCCTTACTGTTTCGCATGGCATTCATTTCCCTATCTGCTTGAGCCATTTTTGCCAATTCATCTGCCGATTTTCCCAACGCCCTTGCTACTGCGTCTTGCTGGAACGGGTCGAGATTTTCAAAATTTGTCTGCTTCATTACATTCAAAATTTCAGCATTCAACCCTCTTATGTCTCGGTGATAAGCTAATTCACGAGCCTTTTGAAGATTTATGGATTTTCCAACAAGAACGCTGGCCTCCATTTCATTCTTTACACTTTCGGTAAAGTTTAACAAAGAAGATGCAGTGTGGGTGGCCGATTCCAAATTCGTGCCCATTTTTTTCGCCTCGACTGCAGCCTTGGCAAGAGCCAGTGGGTCCCTACTCAAAAATTGATATCCAGTTTTAGATGCAGAAGCAATATCTCCCATGACTTCATTCAAATTTGTTCCTGCTGCTGCCGACAATTTAGCAGTAAATAAAGCCATGTTGGTTTGGGAATCCATCGTATTCCTTGATACTTGGCCCATAACTCTTAAAAATTCAGCGGACGTGGATTCAGCTACTCCAAGCTGAGCCGATAACAACGTCATTGTTTCCAACATCTTAGTTGTGACTGCATTGGAACTTCCTAATGTCGCCGTCACAGCCAAAACCGACTTATAAACATCTTCTGCGGTGGCCCCGATGTGAGCAAAATTGTAATTAACATCTCTGACTATTTTTTCCAATCTTCCGGAATCAGCCCTTATTATACCCATCGTTTTTCTGAATCCTCCAGCCGCTTTATCTATTTGTTGAAAATTATAAGCCAACCTAGCAATGTAAATAAGCGTTCCGATGAAGGCTACTTTAGCCAACGCTTCAGCTGTACCCATTCCTTTTAATAACCCAACAAATCTGTTCAATCTACCAAGACCCAACGTGTCCAATATTTCTTCCAATTCTATAGATTTTTTCTGAGATTTTAAAAATTTATCCTGACTCTTGCTAAGACTTTCATGTTCTTGAAGCAATTTAACCACATTTTCCCTTTTTGCTTTGCCTCGGCCTAAAATTTTCTCTTCGGTATTAAGAATATTCAATTTAATCTCATATTCTTTGGCATCCATCCCCTCCTTTTTTGCCTCCAATCGGGCCTTCTGCATAGCTAAAAGGCTTTTTTCCGCTTGTAACTCCTTACCTTGAAGTTTAAGCATTTCCCTGTATCGACTATCAAGACTTTCAAGAAATTGTGCTTCCTCTTTTAATTCTTGTTTTGATTTTCTTGGTTCAGGCATATGAATACACGTTGGGCGTTATTACATATAAATAGTGGAAAACTAAAAGAATTATGTAGGTTTCTTGATATTTGGTCGAGCCACCGTTTTTGGTTTTGGCGTCATATCAGATTCTTGATTTTTCGCTTCATTTGCCTCTTTTTCTTTTTGGTCAATCAACATTTTCAAATAGAAATATCTAAGGAATATGGGCATGGTATAAACCTCATCGTGGGTAAAACCACCATGACTGTTATACACCAATTGAAAAATTTCTTGATGAATCCTTACTTTATCTTCAGGAGTTAGAGTCAGGGAATAGAAAGGAGGAACCCATTAACGGGCGCATATCTAATCTCCTTTCACAGTCACATTCAGAACATTTAAAATCAAAAGTCATATCCACATCGGGATTATATTCTCGCATGTGCTTTCTAAGTGCCAAACTGTCTTTGGCAACCATTCTTTCCTCCACAAATTTTCTAATATTAACCCTGTCAGTATTACCGTCGATGGAAGTGAGTGTGTATTTTAAACGGGTGGTAAGTTCTCCGGTATTATCTTTGGAAATTTTTCTTAGTTGAGCTAATTCAACGTCTATCGATTGTTCATCGGTCTTACTCATCAACTTATAGGTCACTGTGATGCCCGAACTAGGCAATTTAAATGTAAAATTATTCTGACCTTTGGGGTGTTCATCAAAATTAAAAGATTTGTATGAAAGTTCTGAAAGGTTGATATTTACCTTGTTTTGCACTGAACATTTGGGGCAATCAACCAAGACTTCATATTCGTCACCATATGCAAGCCTTCGCATAGCAATAAAAATAGCATTGGAATCAGGAATCAAAATATCATCAATTTTTATTGCTTTATTGACAATCACAGATTCTATTAATTTATCCAAAACCTTGCCTTTTCTAATAAGTTCTTGATTTGCCAAAAGGTCTTCTTCCTTGGCGGACATTTGTTTGATTTCTATTTCTCCGGTTGACAACGGATGTCCTTCCGGATAAAACCAGCCTTTGGTTGGAAGAGGAATGATTTCTGTAGGATATTTACTCTCTTTTGGCTGTGGAATATCGGTAGCAGCCTTTGTAACAAAGTCGGGAACATTGATTGTTTGACGCCTTATTGGGATGGTTTGATTATTATCTGACATAACTAAATTTTGCCTTTCAAAAGAATATATAGGCGAATATCGATTTTTTCAGACTTTTTTAATCGTTATTGTAAAACATTTTCAGCGTGGTCTTTTCTTTTTCTGTCAAATTATATGGAATTAAATCGCCATCGGATTGAACAGGTTCATCGTGCTGCAAAGTGCTATATATGTAACTTGGAATTCCTGTCTTTTTTTCGTGTGGGGATTTTTCATAAACAATTTCTTGAACCGCCGACTTGATACCATCACGTATGGTATCTGATGTCAGATTATTATTAGAAGTAATTGGTTTTATTTTAGAAAAATATTTTAGAATAAAACAGACACCCACCATTAGAATTATTAATTCTAACAAAATGCCAACTATGATTAAAAGGAGCAATAACATTATTTTAGACCACCGCAGTATTATTAGCCGACGAAGATGCAGCTATTTGCTTGTTTAAAGTGTCAAGTTCTTTTCTCTTACCCGGAAGTTCATCTTTTCTTTTTCTTAAAACATCCGATTGTTTCCATTTCAAATCGGTTTGTAATCCTTTTAAATCTCTTTCCGCTTTTTGTTTCTTTTGAACTAAAGACTGTTTTGTTTTCGCTGCATTGGCTTTCTGCTGTGCAGGACTTTCTTGGGATTTACCATCCATACCTCCTGTCAGATTGCCATCGGTGGAAGACGAAGATGGGTCGTTGATGGTGGTAGAATAATCTTCATCCATTATTTCTCCAAGAATTTCGTAAACCAATTCCTCCAATTTTCTTTGGGGATTGTAAACACGGGAATTAGAAACCGACTGTGGATATGCGGTGGCTGGACCGGAATTATTATTATCAACATTTGTTGCAATCGGTGGTAGTGGGGTATTTTCCGGCGATGCAACTTGATGAGCCATTTTAAACTTAGCTGACACCAATTGGTACAAACCGATGTCAAACCAGCCAAACACCCACCTAAAAAATTTCTTTTTCGATTTATCTCCGTATTTTGAAGAACCCAGCACACTACGAATATTGGCTGTTGAGATTGGTTTACCGTCAATTCTTGAATCATCCAATATCACAACGTAAGCATGTTCTTTGAAAGGTCTCAAATTATATTCATTTCCTCGATATGGTTGAAAATATTGAGGAGTACCATCGGGCTTTATCCACATTACTTTGTCGGCTTCCGGCTTTACCGATTGACGGTCTTTTTCTGAATCAGCCAATTCTCTAAAAATGTTCTGAACTTCTTTAAGTGTGCCGGCTGTCATTCCACTTTGGGGTTGAACGTATCCTTTTCTTTTAGAAAATAACCCTGCTTCCTGCTCATTCAAAACACAAATCTCCACCGTATGTTCACCTGAAAAATTGTTAAAAACTTCGGTGGGCCTCCATTCCGACGCTTTTTCCACATGGTCTATTGGAAGGGTTGCTACTTTTACTATATAACTGCCCGGTACTCCATGTCTGACCCAAATTTGTTCCTTGTCACCGAAATTCAATGGTGCATCCGGGGTGGGTTCCCTGTCAGTGATGGCTACAAAACTATCAGGGCCCACGATGGCTCTTAATTGTTTATAAACTCTTAAATGTGCTTGTGTTGCCGGCTGAAAATTTCCCGGATAGATACCTATTTTCTTCATATATCAATAAATATTAACCTTGAGCATCATGTCTTAATAATTTCCATGTTTGATGTAAAACCTTGGCTGCATCGTTTTTTGTCTTAAAATGATTTTGCTTCGAGGGTTTTATGGGTGTAGTTCCTTTCGGTCCCTGAACAGAAATAACTACATAGCCATCCCCTCTTGGAGTTGATTCAATGGTTCCAATTAACACCGTTCCGTAATATACGTCGGTGGGTTTGTGAAATCCAGCCATGTTAGCTAACCAATGAAAATCATCGAACCTATATTTTTCTTCATCTATTTTGCCTGTCATTTCAGGGTCGTTTAATGGGTCACGGGTCAAGAATGTGGGGTCATCAATAACTATACCGTGGCTGTAACCCAAGGTAAAATCTTCATCGACAGAGGGGGCGTATGTAAAAATTCTATAAGTGTGCGACCCTAAAGCGGGAATGTAATGCGAATGTTCCTTTCCTGCAAAATCCCTTTTCCACGAGCATTTATCACAATAAGCTAAAACCGGTCCCAAATGAGTTGTGTTAAGAGATTGTACATTTCCACATACGGAACATTTATATGGTCGGTATTCCATTTTCAATGGTTTGAAACCAGAATGACCGGTCACATTTGGGTCGGTGGTTTCATCACCCATTTCCAACAAAATTTCCTTTATCAACCGTTTCAGGTCGGATTTCTTCATAATCATAAATATTGATAAATTTCTTGTAACAAACAAAAACCCCAATCTCTCTCGATTGGGGTTGAAGTTAAATAAGAATGATTCGAGGTAATTCGATAAGTATGATTAATACTGTAAAATCGCGTAATCGTAGCTAACTGTGATATTAACTGCTAATGGGTCACCCGTATTAGTCCAATCAACTGCGTTAAATGTTCCGTCTGATACCCAAGCTCCCACAAGTGTCCATTCTTCTACTTTGTCACCCACAGGACCAAGAACATTGACGGTGATGTTTTTCTTGTAAAAATCTTGATAACCATCACGACCTGTCACAGATTCGTGTGACAGACGAATCCATTCCATTACTGCTTGAGCGCCTGATGGAACGATAGCATCATACAATTCCATTGTGACTTCCTGCCAAATGGACTTGCCCTTGTAGTATCTTTGAAGGTTGATGTGGTCTAATGCTTTTCGTTCTTGTACTATGTGTGGTCTATCCGTCTTTCTTAACAAGAAGGAAGGAATACCATCAATATACAAAATGAAACGGTTTTGAGTTTTTGGTTCATATGCCGTCCAAAAAATTTCGTTGCTGTTTAATAGGTCTGCCATAAAAAATCATCCTTATTTTGTGATGTTGAATATAAATAGTGTCAATTTGTGCTTTTTTACACTTTTTTGGCAAAAAAGAACAAATTAGAAATACCGCCACAATCGTCAACTATTTCATTTATAAATTCATCTATAGTATGAGCATCAAAAGCATATTTACCTGCATCAAACGTTTCTCTCGGATTTATAACTTTGTATTTACTACGAAGATGGGCTATGACTTCCTCTCTTTGGCTTGTCGTTGGTTCCGATTCGTGAGGCATCCAATATATCGTGTTAGTTTTAGATTTATATCTCCATCTAATATCTTTTAAAACATCCCACGTATTCGTCATCTTTACATGGTCCATCGAATTTCCTGTATAATCTACCGCACTTTTTACATTCAAATCGTCAGTAATTACACCGACAACAAGAAATGGTTTTCCTAATTGTTCATTTAATGGTTTTGTTTTCTTGTAGGCAAGAACATGGCCTTCCTCAGGCAAACTCAATTTTCTATCATAAATATTGTTGATGGTATCCTTCATTTTTTTAAGGTCGCCACTATGTCGCAAAGCCTTGAACACAATGTTCTCAACACTGAATTCTCCACCTTTAGCCAATCCTGTATTGCGATAGTTTCTTATAGATTTCATCAACGATTTTAACCGTTCGACATCTTCGGTTTTAATCAAGGTGTCAATTTTTCTCTTTATGAGTTGAAATTTTTTTCGAATTTTATCAGAATCCAATTTAATATTTTGTGGGTTGGGTGCTAACAGCCATTTGCCCTCATACAATGAATAAATTGAGGCTCCCGGCCTTGCTTGTTGTGGGGTGCTGTTTGGCTCCCGTATGTCTTGAAGATAGACTTCAACAGGATGACCTTTTACCTCAATATCATGTTCGGTATTCCATTTGAACGCCAAGCCATCCATAAATTTTCTAGCATATTCCTCATTGATTTTTTCTGCAGCAATGTCTATAACGATATGCACATCTATGTCGCTTGTGGGAGTCCAATTGTAATTGGCGGATGAACCCAAAAACAAAACATTATGAATATCACCATTCAAATCGGTGGAATTATAGAAATCCTCAGCCACTTTTAACAAGGCTTCCCTAACTTCGGGCTTTAAGGTCTTTTTGTTCCAAAGGCTGGGGTCCAAAGTTTTATTGTAAATGCGAAGTTTTGTTACAATGTTACTCATTTATAGGCTAACTGATGGTTTGTATGCCTGAATCAATTTATTAATTTCTTTGAAAATTCTTTGAAATATTGCAACAATTTCATTTGGCTGCTTTTGAGGATTATTATTTCCCCAATGAGCATATGCTTCCATCACTTTTAATGACCTCAATCCATTTTTGTCCAATGAAAACATTCCCCTTGCGTGTGCTTGCATCAAATTATTTATATCCAAAATAAGACCTTTGAAGGCCGAGTCAATTTTAGCCTTGCTTTTTGGCTTGTTATCACGAGCATTAGTTACTCCCCACTGAGCATAAGACTGAATTTTCTTCATTAGGTTTATTATTTTTGGGTTTTGATATCCAGCGACATCATTCACAACCCTTTCATGAACATTTGATGGAGAAACTTCTTTTCCCTTCTCATGGGCTTGTACCAATCCATCTACTTCCTGTGCAATTTTTTCAAATAAACCCACAACTTCGTTGGGATGCTTTAATGCATGGATCTTTCCCCAATGAGCATATGATTGTATTCTCCTCATGGCCAATAATTCTTGTTGTTCTCTATATGCTGGATCTTCGTATCTTACTTCTTGAATTACTTCATGAATAAGGTTTATCAATGTTTCTTTCTTCATAGTTTTTCCTTCATTCCGTCTTTCAGACATGGCCCCACCAACCGATGGAAGAGCCTCTATGGATGTCTTGCCTCCGCCATTTCTATACAAATTTACCAAATTTTCATCTGCACCCGGCTCTGTCACTCTACCCGTGGGTTTCAATGTTTTTTCATCATCCGGCAAAGTTTCATCACCACCCGATACAACAGTTCCTATGTCGGCCCACATTTCATCAACAAGTTCTTTTATAACACCTTTTATATCTTTTTTGGAAACCGAGGCTTCATCCACTTTTGATTTTTCCGTATGACCGTGCTTTTTTAAGTCACTAGAGCTTTGAAATTTAATGCGCCAATGTTCGCCGGGGATGGATTTGGGGTCTTTTTCTCTGTCTTTTGCGTAAACATAACCCACGCCTTCATCCTGTTGCTTTTGAACATTCAAATCGTTTTCAGTTCCAATCGGTTCGTCGGTACCTGTGTCCGGATTAAGATAATAATAGACACCTGTGACTTTATGTTTATTAGCCATTACAGTTTGACCGGCTAACCTGCCTTTCTTGACATGAACAGTATATGGTCCCTGCAACTCAGATGTTTTAAACATTTCTTCCTTGACGACTTCATCCACTATTTGTTGGAGTAGGGCAACATTCATCTTAATCCTCACCGGTCAGGCCGAGTTTTTTTGCCATGGCAAAATTCCAACTTCGCATTTGATCTTCCAATTCCGTCACAAACAAATATGGATATTTAACCTTTTCCCAAGGCTTTATTTTTTGATAGCCACTTAACATAAATCCATACTTGGTTAAATCGGGACCAACATAAATGTTCCCCTCAAAATTAGCATCCAGCCACTTTCTTGTATTGGTGAAGAACGGCGGTTTTGAAAAATCAGAAAGGTATTTTTTCCGTTTTTCTTTAAATGTTAACCCCGGTATCATCGGTTGTATTTTTTTCTGACTAACATCCGAGGGCAAATCCAATTTTAGTTGGTTTGGATCTTCAATCTCACCCTCTTTCCCCTTCTTTACTTTTTGCCACACTTTTTTAACAAGGTCTTTTAATTTCTCTTGTTCTATTAATCTATTCTTTTCCATACCATTCAATAATGTTTATACATATTGCTTCAATTGAGCAATGGTGTCAGAAGCAGTCTTATGAAGGATGCCGATGCCACCCTTCTTAATCCATCCCTGTATCACTATCTCTGTATCATCTATAATTATGTCTCCGGGTTTGGAATAGTGACGTTTTTTATGTTTATTATCAACCAAAATTATATCCTCCAATTGTAAGGAAGGAATATTATGGCGCAACCACATCAATTTTCCTTGCGTAGTTTGTTTATCTATTTTATCCGATTTCCCCAAAGCACTTAAAATTTTTGCGTTGAGAAAATTGTTAGCGACGAATTGCCATATTTCTTTCCCGCCATCCATCCACTCCAATTCTGCAAAAAATTTGGCCTTTCCATAGGCTTCAATTTTTGCCCACATCTCCGGGTCCGAGACGTTTCTCACGTCAATTCCTGAAAGTTTATAGAATCCACCTTCAAAATCAGCCAACACTCCATCCATATCCACATATACCGTTCTATTATAATTTTCCATATTAATATAAATATAAGTTAAACATTAAAACAACTTGACACTCATCAAATCGTTGATACACTTGTACTGCTTTATAAGTTATACAGTGTTATTGGGTACTTTTTAGAAGTACTATAAATGTACATTGTACGGAAAATTCGTCAAGGATAAAATTATCGCCATTTGCCCCAAAAGTCCCTGAAGGTGGGAACGTTTGTAACCTGCTTGATTTGATGCCCTTCAGGCCAATAAATCAATTCATCCCTTTCCGGTTCCATTTTGTAAACTCTTAAATCTTTTGATGGTAAAACTTCCTGATGAACCGTACCGTATCTACTTTTGGTGTAGGTTCTTGCATAATCCTTGTCAAAGGAAACAAAATCGCCCGGTCGTATTTTGGCCAAGGGAGAATTTGTACCACGATGTACTTTAACTTTATCAGGGAATTTTTGTGCAGAATGACCTGCAAGATGTTGAATAAACACGGTTTCAGTTGGGTTGTTGTGGTCCACGGACAAAGTTGACAATTGAGGCGAATATTTTAAATATCTTTCATCATACATGGTTTGGCCCAATGCGATTTTGTAAAGCCGGTCAAACATGTTTTCAGCCTCTTCATTGGTGATTCTGCCACCTTTGTATGCCCACGTTGCAGCCGGCGATATGCTCATCAATGATTGTTTTGCCCCTTCCCAAGTTTTGTTTTTAACAGCTAATTTTAACAAAAATAATGGGTCATCGCCTATTTTTTTACCAATCCTTTTAGTCCTGACCGCTTCCAATTTTTCCAATGTGGGAATGATGTCTTTGTTAAAAAAGGTGTAAAACGCATCGGGGTCGTTGGGATAAAGAATTTGAGCAAGTCTTAATACAAATTTTTGTGTGGGTTCGTCGTTACTCATCCACAGGGAAAAATCATATTCGTAAAATCTTTCCGCTCTAGGCATTAAACGCCACACATATCGGATGGCGGCCAACGCAGCCTTTTCGTGAGCTTTGTCAATTGCCTCGACCAACCTTCCGCCCTCGGAATTTTTATCAATAATCTTTCTTATTTTTTTGCCTGAACGTTGAAGTAAAATCTGTAAACCAAAATGTAATGGGGAAGGCCATTGGCCATATTTCACCCAGCGAAAACCGCTGATTTCCCATTCGTTGGTTGGGCTTGGTCGTGGTATGAATTCATCATCAACCGTCACCAAAAAATTATAATATCTAAATCCGCTTGGGTGCCTGAAAATATAAAGCGGTATGATTTCCCTTATCTGACTGCTTTTCAATCCTGTTTCCTGTTCAATTTCCTTTTGCATTGCCGACTCAGGTGAAAGACCGGCATCAATTGCACCGCCCCAACCTCCCCATGTATTGGGTTGTTCAACGTAGTCGCCCCTTAATTGAAGCAGAAGCCTGCCCGTGGTTCTTGCCATGATTAACGCCCCAGCTCCTGCTTTTCCCCAAAATCCCGTTTTTCTCAATGCATCCGCATGTTCTTCGTCTGATTCATTTTCTGTCAAATTTATGTTTTCCCAAGGCCCCCAATTTTCCGCCCTATCCACTATTTTTACAACCTCTATAAAAGAATATTTTTTGTTTGGTTTAGCATGAAAAAAATCTTCATAGACATTTTTTGGCCAAATTATATCCATTACGGGGTCAAAAATTTCATCGCCCACTTCAACCCATGCATGGTCGAGTTCTGTAAGTCCCCGTTTAAAAGGATTGATTAATCTGCCATGAACAAGAATGGCTTTGGGGTGCTCCAAAACATATCTGCCTGAAAGTTCATAACATTTACCAACTCTTGGGTTTTTTGGTTTGGATTCTCCTATAAGATTTTTCAGTTTAATCATATATCCTCAATCTTTACGACGTTTTTCCACGGTATGGGTTCCAATGTTCTAAATTCGTAACCCACATCAGATGGATATATTTTTAGTCCTGCAGCATTTATGGTAAGGCAAACCAAGGGTTCGGTTTCATCAAATTTATCACCCAACCAATTCATCAAAGCATCTTCCATCGTGGTTTTATTGTCAAACAGACAAATTTCTTTACTGCAAAACGGAGCAGGTTTGTCGGGTTTGGGAACTATACCATGTATCTTCATACTCGGAATATTTTTCTTTGGAGTAATATGATAAAAATACTTCTTGGGTATCATGTCTTTTAATTTAATCATATCCTACGGTTCTTATTACCACAAGTCTTTTATTAGGTTTTTTAATTTAATTGAATGAGGGGTGCCGTCTGCAAGACTTTCTTTAAGAAAAATTTTATCGATTATATTTTTTATTTTGTGACCTGCTCTGTCAAGTAACGTTTTAACGGCGGGATGAAGGGGCGATGGAAAATCTCCATATTCCACCCACTGATAATGGTCTATCAATTTTCTATCTATGGTTGGTGTAAATTCATTTTCCACCGTCAACAAATAAGTATAATATCTAAAATTTGTATAAAGGCTTATAAATGAATACAGTTGTGTTACGTCTTCAAAATTTCCTTTATAACCTGTTTGTTCTTTTGCATTTCTAATTACACCCATTTCAGGGCTTTCATGAAGATACAATCTTCCACCCCATAAATTCCATTCACGCGGTCTTTCAGGACCAACGTATCGGCTAGCCCGAAGAGCAAATAATAATTGGCCTGTGTCTTTTGCCAATATTAAAGCGCCTGACCCTCTGATGTTCCTTCTCACATTTAGTCGTCTTGGCGGACTAGAACTTGGCAAATTTGAACGCGGTTTGGTATCAAGAAAATCCATATTAATAAATCACTTTCTCACTCAAAATCATATTTTTTATAATATCTTTTAGTTTAATTATGTTACCCTTTAATAAGAGACTTTCCCTGATGGCATTCTTTTCAATTATTTTTATAATTTCAGGCCCTTTTTCACGAAGTAAGGCACTGACTGTTGGATAAAGGGGGTCCGGCCACTTTCCATATTCGACCCATTTATAGTCTTCCGTTAACTTTCTGTCTAAACTTGGCCAAAATTCATTTTCTACAATTAACAAATAATTATGGTATCTAAAATTTGTTTGGTTATTGAAAAATGTGTATAATGGTATTACATCAGCAAATTGCCCTTTATAACCTGTTTGAATTTTTGACCATCGCACTACACTCGTTTCGGGATTTTCATTCGATTCTACTGGTCCACCCCACAAATTCCATACAAGATGTGGTCGTGTATGGCGGTCAGCAATACGAAAAGCAAATAGCAATCTACCTGTGTCCTTGGCTAAAATTAATGCTCCCGCCCCTCTAACGTTTAATCTCACACCGCCCCTTTTTGGTGGTGTCGAGTGGGGCAAATTGGTATCAGGGTTCATATTAATAATAAATAGACATTTGTTAAGTAAAAAATCCCCAAACCTTGCGGATTGGGGATTTTCTGTTTTTAATGATTAACGTTATGCGTTAGGGAAACTTGCACCCGTTGGCAGAATATTGAAATCAAGGATGATAAATTCCGCCGTCTTGGTTGGCTGCAAATAAATCTGCCCATAAAGTATATTCTGATCGATAATATCAGGTGTGTTATTCGTATCGTCCATCTTGACAAAGAAGGCGTATAGACCCGACCTTTGTTGCACTGATTCCAAATATGGATTTACAATGCTCAAGAACTTGTTGCGGGTAGAAGCCACATTCTGTTCAAAATCCAAATAAAGTGAAGTTGAAGCAAAAAATTTCTTGATGTTAATCAACAATCTGCGAACGTTGATTCTGTTTGTAGCATTGTTGGCATTTTGCAATGTCTTTTGTCCCCACACCACTATGCCGGAACCCGGAAATGATGCAATAGGATTGACTTTACCTTCATACAACGCGTCACGGTCTTCGTGTGTAGTTCTGTCCGTTACCTGAGTAGCGATTGGAATACCACCACGGTTTAGACCGGCTGGCGCGAACCACTCGGCCGCCACCTTGTCGTTATTGGCATAAACTGCCGGCAACACCACAGATGGTGGAACGGTGACAATCAAATTGTTGTAAGTATCAAGGATTTTAACCCAAGGATAATAGGTTGCAGCATAACTTGTATCAAATTCAGCTGCATAACCAACAACCTGAGTAATCTGACTGTTAGATGGATTGCCTTCATCCACATAAAAATCTGTAATATAAAAACAATCCCCACGAGCCTCACACATGTCAACAACCAAGTTGGTGACATATGGGTGTTCTTCGTAGATAATACCCGGAGTCACAATAAGATTAATGTCATATTGGTCAGCGTTACTGAGGGCTGTAATAGCTTGATTATATCCAATTGAACCTGCAGAATTGACGGTTGTGCAATCCAAACCTTGAGTGTTACCGGCAATGATATCACCACCGACATTGATTGGAATGGCTGGACTTTGACCATCAAAACCACCTTGGAAACCGAATACAAAGTTTCTCATTTTGACATAGGTTGGTTCATTTACAGGGTCATATATTACAGGAATAGCATTGCTACCGCTTGGAAGGAAGGAACCGGTGCTTACACCATATACTTCATAATCCAAATCCAAAGCAAATATGGTGTTTCTTCCCGTACTCAAGTAAGTTACACCACTCGTATTAAATGATGGAATTGGAGCCATGTATTGTGCATTATTCTCCGCCGCGCCAACTCCTGTTACGGTTGGATAACCTGTTTGTGGATACAAACTGAACAATTCAGCATCTGCACCTGTAGGAGCATCGTTAAAGGTGATGCCTGATGGATACTTGCCCGGATTCAACCCATAAACTGATGCCTTGGTGTATTTCATTGTTGGCGTCCAATAACTCATGGCACCGTTTGTTGGTGTGACATACGCTTCAAATCCATAAGGAAGAGCCGACACAGGATAAGTGTTAGTCGTCATTTCCACCCTGATATTTTTACTATTATTCTGATAGGTTCCGAACTCTATAACTTTGCCATTAAAATTGATGTAACTATACATGTCACCAATTATACGAGCAATATAGTTCGGGTCGTCAGGATTAAGGTTCAAATTATTGTATTGTTCAACAATGACAGGACGCTTATCAGTATCACTGTATTTGCGAAGTGTAAGGGTAAATGAACCCCAATCACTACCTGCAACCGTACCCGCCAACTTCACATTACTAATTTGAACTTTAAATTGAGTATTTGTATAAGTTCCATCAGCAATGGTGTGGATTTTGAACAATTCAAATCTGTGTGGAGCTGAACCACTATTGTAGGAAGCAATGGCTTGGGAAAGTACCCAAGGAGTGACCGCCTCTTGAATTGAAAATGCACTATCACCCGTTGATGGAGCAAATGAATATTGGTCGGTGAAATTCATCGGCGCGCCTGCCAACGAACCTGATGGAAGGGCTGCGCCGACAATCATCCAAAGATCGCGTTCATCAACAACTTCAGCAATAGTATCCTCATAAATTGAATATAGATATGCTGCCTCAATCTTTTGACCAGCAACTTGTTTGGCTGGATTACCCACTGTAGGAACATGACCAAAAACATTGGTAATGTAACTTGGGTCTTCACTATTTAATGAAAATTGATAAATTCCGTAAGGTGTCGAACTATTACTGTTCTTTAATGTCAGACTGTAATTAAGTGGAATAACATTGACACCACTACCGGTAATCGGGTTCGTCATACTTAATGTGGAACCATAGAAACCCGGAGCGACAAGATTTTGAATGCCGCCTGCTTCGGTGTCTGCTAATACAGCAAGTAATCTCATGTCACCACTTCCCGTCCATGCGCCGTTTGGCAGGATACACGGATTAAAGGTTGAAGCTTGACTTGTGAATGTGCCATTGAAATTACCAAAAGTACCTGTAATGACACCACTTAAATTGATAGTTGGAAAACCACAAGTTCCCAAGTTTACCGTCAAAGAGGAACTGATAAATTCCAAAGTGGTTGCAACACCTGCTTCATAACCACCCCAAGGATAACTTCCCAACGGGAAAAATACCGATGAAGGATTGATAATCGAAGCGGAAAATGTTCCATTAGCTATTGATGATGAAAATGATGATGTATTGACACCATAATTGATATAAACTGTCGAAGACGACGGTGAAGTAACTATCGTCGAAGAAGTCAAAACTGTGGATAAACTTGCACTTGCGTAAATTACATTGGCTGTTCCCAATGAAATTGTTTGTCCATAATACAAAATACTACCGCTGGTCGAATTCGGATTCAAAGCCGTATCATCGGCTGCGCCGGCAGCAAAAGTAATTGTGACGGTTGGATTATTAATGGTTAATACACTTTGGGTAAATGAGCTTGATATTGATTGTGTAGCCGAAGTACCACCACCAATATTGAATACTTTTGTCGCGGAAGAACTGTAATTGGTGTTTACGAAAGTGATGGATTCAGCATAAGAATACGTTGGATTGGTAACACTACCTGAAAAATATACAAATGATTCGGCACTATTCAAAGCGCCTTCGGATTCATTTTCATTCCATTCACCTTTTACTGCCCATAGGGCAAATGGGTAATTTTGCTGATAACCTGTCAACCCACCGACTCTGCAAATCGTTACGATTCCCTGTTCTTGTAAATATTGAGCTGCGGTGTAGGGACCATAATAAACACCGTCGGGATTACCAAACATGTTCGCTAATGTATTCACGTCTGTCAGAATTATTGGTGAATAGGCTGGACCTTGGGCAAATGGAGCCACAACTGCACCACCGATGTTAGCAACGCCCGCTGCTATACCTGACAGATTATTTTCTCTTGTGAAAACGCCGGGCGACACAACGTTTCTGTCCGGGCTAAATGTACCACCTTCTTGTATTGGCATATTCTCTTATTTCTTTTGGTTTGTAGTCATCTTAAATGACCTAAATATAAATATTGTCAATTTTTTGAAACGTGTATTATTTGTGTTTTTGAAAACGCAATTTTTCTTAAGAAGTCACCGAAGGCTTTTTCTCGGAAATAAACGTGCCTTCTCTCATATCCAACGAGCCTTCACCGTATTTTGACAACAGTTTTTCTATCAGTTCGTTCTCCATTTTTTTAAGCGTATTCCATTCATCTTCCAATTTTATTTCCTGTTCAGAAAGATGTTTCATAGTGGATGCGGTTTCCATTTTTTGAATGGTCAGTTGCCCAATTTGAAAAATCTTGTGCTGAAACTTTTCTTGTAACATTTTAACTTCTGCGAGTTCACCGTCTGTCATTTTGATTTTTTCACTCATAACTTTTTACCTTATACTTAATACATATTTTTTTATAAAATTAAAAATTTAATATATACAATTACTTGCACCAAAAGCATAAAATGTCATTGGTTTTGTATTTGCATCGGTTCCGCCGGGATTAGTTGCCCAATTAAACGTAGCTGTATCCAAAAGGCCAAAAGATTCTGAAATAGTAGTAGTATAAACGCCCGGCTGGACAGCTCTTGAAAATGGCTTATTCATTCTACCTGTTTCCAACCATATTCTTAAATCTTCATATGTATAATCAAAATCAGTATATCCTTGATATGCTATTATTGACCAAAGACTACCCGTTGTCTTGTTAAATTGCATACCTATAAATCCTGCTCTTGGTGAAACAAATATAGGCATACCCATATAAGACGGCGTTACAACTCCACCCAATGTTTTAGGTGTACTATCTGAAAACGACCCATTAACATTTCTACCACCATTATATCCCGTTGATGTATTAGGAACATAACACGCATCAGGTGCAGGAGCATTGTAAAATGTAAAGTTTTGTATGTATATTATGTATTGATTGGTACTACTTGTCCACGGTTGTAAACCAAGAAACATAGAAGAATTTACTCCACCTGTTGTTGTTCCTCCCGGCATAGCACCTAATGCCCCAATTCTAACCACATTGTAATTATTTCCATTTAACATTTTACCAAAGTAAACATTGGAACTTGTAAATTGAACATAATTTATGGATTGTGAAGTTGCCAATTTATTAGAACTGAGATGAAATCCTGACCCGCTACCAACAAAAAATGAGCCTGTAATACACGATGATTGCCATAATGAGGCAGTTGTAAAAATTAATCCTGACCCCGTATTAGTGTAGTTGCCGGGAGTTAATGATGAAAAATCTTCCCATCCAACTAACTGTGCGTTAAAGTCACCCAAATCTCCCTCTAGGATATATTCTCCGCTTTTACCTATATAAAGATTAACGGTTGAGTGCTGCCCGGCGGATGAAAATACGTTGTTTACGCTTCTTATGTTTACTCCTAATGACCCTGTGAAAACTATTCTTCCTGAACCACTTTGATAAAATTTACAGTTAAATGAAGAAGATAATCCTGATGGAATTGTTATTATGGAAAATGAAGAAGAATTTACCACAACATTTGTTCCTAAATCTCCATTTTGTAACGTATATGAACCTGTTTGATAATTGTAAGAACTTGATGTTGTCCCCGGTGCCCACGAGGCACTTCTAGCATAACTTGAACTAATTGATTGATTTGCAAAAGAAGCAGAATTCGCATACGAAGATGAGATTGATGCAAATGTCCAAGATGAAGTGGTAGAATATGATGATGTAATTAACATCATTGATGCAGTAACGGCATTTATTCCTGAACCCGTTCCAAAATAAAATACTGTACTGGGATTATTATTCAAAATAATTTGTTCAAACCCCGGATTAGCCGTGTTTCTTGCTCCCAAAAAATTTCCTGCTGGATAATAAAGTATTGCCATAACGTATAATTATACCCAACCTCCACCAATTTGTTGACGATATGCTTGAATAAAACTGAAAAATTGACCTGATTCATTTGATGTTAAACCATCATGAATTGCCGCAAATGATAGTCTGGATGGAGAGGCACCGAATGTAACCAAACCACCAGCATTCCAGTGATATACAGCATGAACAAATATATTATGTGCGGCTCTTGCTCCTGTATTTAGACCAGTATTTATTGCCACTTGTGAGTGTGCAATGGATGCATTGGCGAAATACATTCTCATATCCGTTGAAGAAATACGATTTCCTGACAAATAACCACTACCCGTAGAACTAAATAAACAACCCCCATTATTAAGATTAAATGCCCAAAAACGAAAAATATTAGCATTATTATCATGAAATGATATAGAAGCTCCATCACTTCCATCATCGTTTGTATAACCAGCTTCATATGTTCCAGCGTCGGCACTTAGGCCCGTGGTGTAAGCATATACAGTAAGACCAGCAGTATTATCATTCGAATAATTTGACCCCGAAACTCCCGTATCTAAAAATTTCACAACTGATGTATTAAATTGGTCACTACCATTCCCTTTCAATCCATTAATAGTTAAATCTGCTGCAACAAATTGATTATTGTTATTTAACCAAGGGTCGCGTCCAACGGTATTGATTAACGGTGTTATAGCCGCAATCACATTATCTGGAACATAACAATTTAATGACTTTACTTTTCCCAAAATGGTAGTTGAAGCTATGTTATGATAAAAATCATTAACCGCCACAATGGTATTTTGACTTGGTTTTGCTCCACCGTTTTTCTGAACTCTATTCACCCAATCAACTACTACAGGACTAACATTACCTGCTACAATTTGTTGTGAAAACATTGGATTCATAAATTATAACTGAATATTACAAGTGCCTATAATTGTATTATTATCAAATCCCTTCAACCATACCACTGCATTTTTACTAGCAGATATATATGTTGGCCAAGTTGAAGCAACATTAATCCAAGACGAAGGAAATACCAAGGAAGATGTTTGTGTAGCGGTATTATTGATATAAACAAGAACATCAGCACTTTGACTGTTTCCTGCTGGTGGAATGTTGGATGCGGTAAAATTGTAACTTCCTGATTGGGTTATGTTAACCCATTGAGTTTGTGACCCTGAAAAACTTGCCGTAATCCAATTTGTTGAACTTGTAAAAATTGTTGAATAAGAAGATGAATTACCTGCGGAAGCAGCATTTAAGGCGTTTAACGCAACACTAGATGTTGATGCATAACTTGATGACACACCGATTATTAAGACTGATGCAGAAAGAACACTTGATACAGATGACGTGTCAAAATATAATACAACATCCGGAGAGCAATTCAATACTAATTCTTCATAAAGACCGTTGGTATTTTGTGTATCTCTGCGATACATTATTGAGCTTTTTGGGTAATAAACTAAAGCCATAATATTTATGTAAATGTTAAGTCCGATGCATACTTTATCTTAAAGTAATTATCATGTAATTGGGTTAGTTGTGAAAATGTTAAATTAGTACTCCATATTAGTACCTCAGCAATAGCGCCGTTAAACCAAGTGCCGGTATCACTACCAAAAGGGTGGCAAAGATAAAACCATGACATCGAACGACACCCACCCCCACCGATAGAAGTTGTACTATCATACCAATTTATGGTGGTTATCGTGGGTTTTACAGCAGTAATCATTTTTGAACTATTTGTCATTGGTGAATTAAGATTATTAGTTGAAAAAGTAGAATTTGAAGTATCATACGTCCACATATTATTTCCAATTCTTACTTGATAATTAGCTGCTGTAGATGCATATAGTTGTAGTGAAGCCGTAGTTGGTTGAGTTATAAAAAACATCATGGTAAAAGTATTACCAGCACTAAATGTAGAACTGAAATTAAAATATTGTTGTGAACCATCAAATTTTACAGATGGAAGCCCGCCAAAATAAGTAAAATCTAATTGTGGTTGTGCAGAGACCAAGCTTTGTGTTAGTATTGTGGTACCATAGGCAGCAGGCCAATTACTAATATGAGTACCTTGGCTTCCTGAAATGTCATTTCCTTTAAACCAATAAACCAATCCGTTTATATCAGATGGAAGCAAAGAGGTCCCTGTAGAATAATCATTCAAAGAATATCTTCTTCCGCCTTTATGTAACGTGTGGATACTCATATTAAGGTCCAATGTTATTTACAAATCCATCGAACATTATAACATTTGCAACCGACGCGTAAGCCGATACTGTAAGTGAATTTTGAAGTAATTTTCCATCAACAACCAATGTTCTTCCAACTTTGGATGGTAAGGTAAATCGAACTACAGCATCAGGTTCAGTCGTAGAACCCCACAGGATACTTGTTAATACACTTGCGGTAGCATCATTATAAGCATATAACCATATTTCATCCAAAGACCCGGTTCCACTCACAGCCGTATGCAGGGGCGTATATCCTGAACCCGATGCGGTGGTTATTTTTATTTGTTGTCCATTAACAGACCCACTTAAAAGTAATTTAGAATATGTAGCCATATGTGATATATAGGTATTTAACTGAAAATTTGAACGGCCAATATACTTGATGCCCCACCTGCGGCGTTTTGAGCAAAACTAGCTGTAACTGTATAGCTTGAACTCACAGCAAATACAGATAGTTCCGATATATCTGCGGCTAATGAAGACGAAGCAAATGTTGACGAAGAAGCGTATGATGTTGATATAAATGATGATGTTATAAATAACGTGTATGATGCTGTCATAGCTGTGGCAGCTAAAACCGCAAAATCTGCTCCCATTGAACTTGATGCCCAAGATGCACTTATGGAGGCTTGAGAACCCGGTGACCAAGAGGAAGTCAGAGCGTAACTTGAACTAATGGATGCGCTTGCCCAAGATGAACTCACAGATGCGTTAGACCCCGGCGACCAAGATGAAGTCAGAGCATATGATGCAGAAATTATGTATAACGATAAACTAGCTGCTGATGCGCTGATTGCATATGATGCACTTGGTGCATAACTTGAACTTAATACATACGAAGCTGTTCCACTATAATATGACGCAGTGATGGCCCAACTTGCTGTGGGTGCGTAGGATGCAGTTACCACATATGATGCAGTTCCATTGTAATACGATGCGGTAAGCACTAAACTTGATGTTATAGCGTATGATGAAGTGTTAGCATATGATGCTGTCATTGCCCAACTTGCTGTTGGAACATATGATGAAGTGATGGCCCAACTCGATGTTATGCTATAACTTGCTGATAAAGCATATGATGATGTTGGTGCATATGATGCCGTCATTGCCCAACTTGCAGTTGGAACGTAGGAGGCAGTGATTGCATAGGAGGAAGTGAAAATATATGATGCACTTATAGCCATACTTGCTGTCGGTGCGTAACTTGAACTTAATACATATGACGCGGTTCCGTTATAAAATGAGGCAGTGATTGCCCAACTTGCAGTAGGAACATAAGAAGCCGTAACTGCGGTACTTGCTGTTGGAACATACGATGCAGTGATTGCCCAACTAGCTGTAGGGACATACGATGCAGTCAACGCCCAGCTTGCAGTTGGAACATACGATGCAGTAGAAACATAGGACGCGGTGCCGTTATAATATGATGCAGTGATTGCAAAACTTGAAGTCGGAACATACGATGCAGTAATAGCTATGGATGATGTTCCTGAACAATAGGCAGACGTTACCGCATAACTTGCAGTAATGGCGTGTGATGAACTGATAGAATATGACGAAGAAATGGCCCAACTCGACGTAGGTGCAAACGATGCAGTAATTGCAAAACTTGTAGTCGGTGCAAAAGATGTACTAACTGCTAAACTTGCTGTTGGTGCGTAACTTGCACTAATTACATAAGATGCTGTGCCATTGTAAAAAGATGCAGTCATTGCCCAACTTGCGGTTGGAACGAATGATGCACTGACCACATAAGATGCGGTTGGGACATATGAAGCAGTCACGGCAACACTTGCAGTAGGTGCATAAGATGCACTTAATACATAAGAAGCTGTTCCATTGTAATACGATGCGGTAATGGCCCAACTTGAAGTCGGAACATACGATGCACTTATAGCCCAACTGGATGATACAACATATGACGCGGTTACAGACAAACTAGCTGTTGGCGCATATGATGCACTTAATACATAAGAAGCTGTTCCATTATAATATGAAGCAGTAATTGCCCAACTAGATGACATAGCATACGATGAACTATTGGCATACGATGAACTTACTGTAAAACTAGCTGTTTGGGCAACCGATGCACTTATTGCTCTACTTGCGGTTATAGCATATGATGCACTTATAGCATATGATGCCGTTGGAGTATATGATGAAGTTACAGCTACACTCGAAGATGGCGCGTAACTTGCACTTATTACATATGACGCAGTTCCGTTATAAAATGAGGCAGTCATTGCCCAACTAGCCGATAAAACATATGATGCACTAAGTGCATAAGAAGCAGTTCCATTGTAAAATGATGTGGTAATTGCATAAGAAGCAGTTGGAACATAAGACGCGCTTATTGCATAAGAAGCAGTTATGGCATAACTCGCTGTTAAAGCAGATATCGAATTTGATATATTAAGTAAATAACTTGCACTTACTGATGAACTTGCCCATGAAGCTGATGTTGCATAAATTGCACTAAAAATTGACCCCAATAATAGACTTGCTGTTCCTGCATAGGAAGCAGAAGTTGCAAAAAACGACGAACTTGCCCATGAAGCAGACCCGTTAGCTCCACCGCCACCATTCATTGCAAACGAAGCTGTAATGGAGTAACTTGCTGTAATTGGATACGTTGAAGCTGTGATCAAGTTTGTACCACCATTTATTGCATAGGAAGACGTGATGGTGTAACTTGAAGTTCCTGAATAACTCGCGGTTGGTACAGGATAGATTGCAAAAAACGACGCAGAAGTATCTGCATCAAGACTGCCACTAGGATTGATATGAATGATTAAACCCGAACCTGAAATGTGTGCCTCTTGATAAACACTATTCGTGGGGTCACGTTGTATCATTACAACTTCATTTGAACTTGGATTAGTGTTTGAAATCGGCATGTATTTACCTTATCATTGTTACCCAATAAATATACGAAAACCTAAATTATGTTTATTGTGAATAGGTTGGAAATGCAGACAAACTCATGGTAACTAAACTGCTGGTACTTCCCAACGCTATTATAGTGGAATTTATTTGGGATGTAAAACTTGAAATACCCGGTAAATTAGCAGGCGTAAATAATGCACCTATGGCTATCAATTCATTATTAATAATAAAAAATAGGGGCGCACCACTGTCTCCACCGATAGGTGTAACATACCACGGAAAAAACGGACTACTGCCTGATGGCGGTGAAAAATAGACGAATGATGTAGGAAGTTGCATCGTGTTTATACAGGCAATCCTTATTTTTCTATATTGGTCAAACCACACACACGGAACTTGGGTTGCTAGTTGTGCCTGCGTTGATAAATTAACTAAGTGCCCTTGATAGGATGAACTTGGAAGTATTCTTGCTGGTTTTATACTACTAGATAAACTCGAACTAAATCTTGCCACTAATATATCTGATCCAACAATGTTTGAAGTTCCAATAATGGATTTACTTATTGTGGTATTATTGTTGTCAAGAAAATATAGTATATCACCGGTACTATGTGGTGCGTGATTGGCACATATCAATATATCAGGCGTTACCAACATACCATTATATACTTGGCCTGAAGTATTGGAATAAACCGGAACACACGTTTGATTAATACCACTGACCCACGAAGCAGTATTCCTTACATAAGTAAAAGTAGTATCGTTTGTTGATGAGTAAATGTTTTGTGTGGTTGGATTTAGTGCCAATCCTGATATACTTGCACTCCCTGAAAAATAAATGTTATATGCCAAAGAATTGGTCACATACGAAGAAAACAATGCAACGGTTGTGTTTAATTTTTGTGATATTAGTGACTGAATGTTTTTGGTTCTATTTCCCACCATCACATTTATACTTGCTGTGCCATCAGTGATATAACCATACGTTTGCGTTGATGCGGTGAAATTAGCGATAGATGGTGTTAAATTATTGTAAGATGCCGTATATGTGGCACCGAATGGAACATTAATATTCAGTGTTGCGGTGGTGGTGCTTTTGGGTGTATTGACAACATTATAAATAACATCCAAACTTTTGGATAATGAACTGGATGTTGACCCCGATAAAGTTGTTACTGGCGTTGCGGCAAGACCAAAATCTTCTTTAACCGATTCAGCAATCAAAGACGAAGATAATTGTGGAGAAATTATTTTTATGCTCATAATTTATGGACTTGTATTATTACTTATATCCACTTCCAGCTTTATTATTGCTGGAGATGCCCAACTTGTTGCATTATTATAATTTATAAGTAATTGACGGGTTAACGTATTAAATGAAGCCGTGTAATTATACGTATTGTTTGCAGCTGAAGATGATATATGCCTTGACGAACTGGAATATATCCAAGTGCCTGCCCAATATGCTCCAATAGTATCAATATGTAATTCGTCATAAGCATCTTCACCTTCCCATACAAATGTAGTAATTTTTGCTAACATAGTTTTAATAGTTGCATCGTTTGGAAGTTGATATAATACAAACGACCCTACACCATTTTGAAACATAACAGGCCAAGAATAGCTGAACGAAGAAGCAATGCCTACCTTTCCTAATCCGTCAACACCACTTCCGCTTAAAGGACTAAATCGTGTCAACGGGGCTAAATTAGTTATTGATTGACTTACAAAAGTTGGAGCAATGGAACTTGTTCCGTCGCCTATAAAAGAAGCTTTAGTATCAATAGCATAAACAAATTGGCCACTTGCTGGCACTATACCACCAAGGTTTTGTTGTGTGTCTTGTAATGGAATAACAACACCTGATAGATTATCATTTGAGTCCAATCCAGCAACCCCATTTGGAACATTAATAAATGATGGAGATAAAACGCTTGCACTTACTGCATAACTTGCGGTAGTATAAGCATTGGAACAACTTATATTTCCATTAATATCAATTCTGGATAATACATTTGAATTATTATCTTGAATCTGTAATGCATCAGATGATTGATCAAAGTTTTCTTGTACAACAACAGCACCATACATGTTTATTATTGGACTTCCTAATGCTATATTGTTTGGGCTGCTGAACGATGCGCTGCCTGCAAATACACTTACTATATTAGTTGAATTTATGTTTACCGCTGCATCTCCACCTATCGAAATAAGAGAATCATTATCCAAATATATTCCGTTTCCGCCATTATTATTCAGTCGAATAACTCCACTACCGGAACCGTCGCCCACAGTAATAGTTAAATCGGTTCCATCGTCAGTAATCCTAGAATTTACCAAAGAACTTGTTTCCCATTTTGGAATATAATGTGATGTAAGACTTTTTAAACTATTTGCTAAAAAACTTTGAGTTGATAAAGATATCAAATGTGCGGTTGAATCAAATAATACCACAGAGTTTGCCGAAGAGGAAAGAACCTGTTCAACAAATGAGGAACTTGTGGAATTTCTTTGAGTTATTAATACGTCATTAGGATTGTAAATCATAAAATAAATAATTATCCGAACAAATCCAAGGGCATTCTTTTCCACACACCTTTTGTATAAACATACAAATAATTATTATCATATGCCATGTTTCCTTCTACACCGGGACTATTGGGAGAGGATGGAACGGCTTCATATTGAATTCCCGGCGAAGGTATAACTTTATTGGAGGAAACATTTACAACCAATTTAAGATTACTCAATAATTCAATGGATACATCGCCTTCCCAATCAGTAGGCGGAGAATTTATAACAACGTCTTTCTGTAAATTTGGATACTTTTGATTTCTCCATTTATTTTTATCTTTGTTTAAAGACCGCATCTTGAAATCTGTTCCAACAACTTCCATTCCCATGACAACTTTCTTTGGAGTAAACCATTTTTGTGTGGTGTCTCTTCTGCCTTGAAATCTGTCAATAACATCAGGCAATAGATAACCATTGACCAATAAATCAAATTCCGTTTTTACTATTCGGTCTTGGTCCACTTGCAGTTCTGATGTGTGAGAAAATGAATCTATCTTTGTTCTGAATCTTAATCCTCTTAAGTCTCCCCAATAATCCTCAGTTTCAAAGTTGATGCGTTCAATGATGGTATTCATTTGTTCAATGTATTCTGTCCAAACAATAAAATGATAAGTGAATACCATGTGGTCAGGCATTATAATGTCATAAACTTCATGAACAGGAACATTTTGACCTACAAGAGCTGCAAATGGAGTATAACGATTTTTTTCAGAATAGATTCTCATTACAGGATAAGTCAAATAACGATTAAACATCATCATGGCTGTGTCTTTTTCAGAGGTAGTCCTTTGAAATACCAAAGCAGGTAAAATCATTTTACCATTGTAATCACGAATGACACCATCATACTGTATTGATTTCCATTTTTCAGGACTTGCGTAATAAATGGGAACCTTAATTTCTGATGTACCTTTGACGGTCAGTTGAAACTTTTGTAATTGGGCCAATACAGCATTATCAATATCAATCAAAGTAACCGTATTGTCTTTTTGTTTGTCCGTATCACGACGCACCTGTTTAGCACGGTTAATATCATGAAGTTTCTCACTGAGAACATCTGAATCCTGCGCAAGTTTTTGGCTGACATCGGATTTTGCATTTCCAATGTTTGGTACTGGATTATTTGGGTCGCCTGTCCATGCCATATTATCGTCCTATAGAAAGTTTTCTCCAATTTTTAATACAATATTCTAGTTGTTTCTGATTCAATTTTCCTAACGGTCCACTTCCTCCCAATCCACCCCCTTCTCCCATATACCAACCTGTAAATTCTTCGTCAGGTTCTTCATCGTAATACATCAATGCCATTCTATTTTCTACTGGTATTTTTGACCATTTAGGGTTTGTGTATATCCACCACCTGTTTCCGTCCTCGCCTGTAAACATTACCTTAATCAATGCTCTTGGATTTCCTATACCGCTTTTTTTTAATTCTTCGTAAATAGCATATAGAACTTTTCTTACTTCATCCGGCATTTGCGGAAGATGTTCGTTATCTCCGAACATTACCCATCCCGGAGGGTATTCAATGTTGTCAACTTCAGCTAATAATTGTTTTAATTTAATCACATTACGTTTTTGGTTCGAATCCACTGCCTTCAAATGGAAACCATTTCTTTTCTCTTACACTATATACTAAACCACCTTTGGGGTCATTTATTTGTTCTATAACCCAACAAAGTCCAATAACAGGATGTGTTTCTTTATAAATAGTAAAATAACCATCCGGATTTATTTTCTTTTTCCTCAATTGTTCAATAATGATATGTATTACTTTAATTACTTCAGCAGGAGCGTCTTTTGGGGATTTCCAATAAAACGTTTCCGGTTTACTTTCCAATAATTTTTTATGAAGTTCATCAGCACTCAGTTTTGGATTATTATATATTAATACACCTTTCTGATTGGACACATCTATGAATCCGTTTTTTCTATAAAAATTAAGTTGTCGTTGTTCATTACTTCCATAAGTTCCACTCGGTTCAACAACTATTCTAGCCCTTGGTTCATGTTTTAACACTTCTTGAACAGCCCTTTTTAATAAAGTTGAACCGATGCCTTGTCCTCTCAATTTTTCATTGCCAACCAACGACCTTGATACCCACCAAAATCCTCTGCCCGTATTATCTATGCTAACGGTAGAAGCCCTAAATTCTCCGACAGGTTTATAACTTACGGACACATTTTGATTCGTGGAAATTATCAGAAGGTCGTCTTCATCAATTTCTTCACAAAGCAATAATTGTTTTAATTTAATCATGATATCCAACGTTTTATTATTTGATTGAGCTGTCTTGAATTTATTCTTTTTCCTTTGACTACTTCACCTGTTTTCTTCATAAGGGCATCGGGGCCATATATCCACCATACATTCTTTTTTTCTGTGTATGACAATACAATATATTTCTTTTTTAAATTTTCTATTATCCAATTATCTCCTGATAAATTGTGTACTCGGACATAATCATCAAGATTAATTTCTTTATTTCTTCTAAGAATTACAGCTATAACTTTATGCAACACATTGATTACGGCAGAAGGTATATTTCCCGGTGTTTTCCATATACTGCTATACATTATCTCATTTAACAATGACTTTAATTTAATCATTATATCCACTTTTTAATAATTGTTTCCAATTGTTGTGGTGACAAAGGTGTATTTCCTGTCGGGCCTGCATACCACTTGGATGTCCATTCATGATATACCAAACTATCGGCTGGCCTGAGTTTGTTCGATACAATCCACACTCTTCCTATTTTCTTGTTCTTGTATATATGCTGTAATGATACGTGATTGGTAAATTCCTTACTGTTTGCAATAATTTCTGCAATGATAGCATGCAACACATTTATAACATCATCAGGAGTTCCTCTCGGAACTTTCCAACTTTGTTGCGGTGTCTCTTCTTCCAACAGTAATGGTTTTAATTTAATCATTTATTATACCTGTCTCTTGACCAATGACAACTTACTTAGACGAGCATAATGAGTATTGGTAATTATGCTAAAACTTTTATCCGGCACGCCACCAAGGAATTGTTCCTGAACCACATTATCAATTTCATGATAGCGGTTGTTAAATTGAATTATATCACCGACTTCAGGATACAAATTGACAAGTTTAAGGTTATCTTCCCTAAATTTGAATACCACTGTTTGACTTCTATCCGAACCAAATTGGTCATAGGTCGTATCAATATCTGCGCGGTCAATGAGACAAGTGCATTCAACTCCCGGATAAAATATTTTACCCGATTGTGGGTCGGATTCACCATACACATTGACTTTGGTTTGTTCCGCACACAGTTTATAGATGAACACTTCGGTTTGAATGATGTCCCCCATCAATTCACCGTTTACCGAAGCGATGAACTTCAAGTCTCTTTCCGAAAAAAATCTGCCTAGTAATCCCATATTATTGTTTGCTATGCATTTTGACCAACTCAATAGCTAATTCAAGAATCTTATTAAGATTATCATTTTCCACCGTTTTGTCAGGAACATTAATTGCTCTTACTAATCTTTCAATTTCCTTGCCGATTTGAACTTCCCGTTTTTCTTCTGGCTTATTCATATCAGTCTCATCACCGTCTTCGGACAGTTTGAATTGATTGCCATTTATATTTTCGAATAGTTTTGTTTTCATATTATTGGATGTTTTCCTTGTTGATTGTAAAATCCATACCAACTAAATCTTTATACGCATACATTCGCATTTCACTACGATATGTTCCAGCAAAACTTAAAAGTTTTCTTATTTCACGGCTTTTTAGTAATTTAAAATATACTTGAAGCCTGATTGTTTTTGCGTCGTGCTCGTGAATATTCCATTTTTCTATGGTGGTCACACCGATGGCCGTCAAATACTTTATCATACGTGTGCCAGCAAATCTTAATGAACGGCTTTCAACATATTTCGGACTAACAACTTCACCGACACGTTCATCAACATCATTAAAATCAGGCTCATAACTTCCCGAATCAAAATCAAGTGTATCAAGAATCATATCAGTGATTTTTTCATCATTCTGACTCACATGGTCGTCTATGGCTTTTTTAATAATGATTTGTTGTTCTTTAGTCAATTTATTAGGGTCATATTCAGTTTCCTTGCCTGATTTATCCTGTATTCTCACACTTGTCGGCCAAGAATCAACGATTTCCACAGAAGGTCCCTCGCCGGGCGAAGAATATTCGGGTGGCCCAAACATGCCTCGGGCGGGTTCTCCGGCGTCCGCGTTGTAACCAATACTTATAGACACTTTTACCGTGTCATTTTCCGTGGAAAGGCCGGGTATGACCAACGCTTCAAATTCGGTTTCATAATCATCATAAGTACTAGAAGCACGACTTCTTTGACGATACAATTCTTTCAGAACTTCTTTTATAACTGGTTTTAGTTGTGATTTTTTTACCATTTCATTTTTTGAATGAGGATTATTAATAACATTAGCATCATATACACCGGAAGGAATATCGCCAACATGTGTCGTTGGATCCCAATGATATAAAATTACACCATTTTTATTTATACTAATTTCTCCTCTTTTTTTAGCATCTTTTAATGTTTGTGTGAAATCAATATTTTTATACATCGGGCGTTCTAGTAATGATTTTATACCTATCAAAAAACCATCTTTTATAGTTTTTAAAAATTGTCGTTCTTCTTGTTTTGTAGGTTTTCTTTTCATATTAATTATCCAACATAGATGAATAACGGTACCCGTTTCAAAGATTCCTGCATCTGTTCAGCTTGCAAAGCTTGATTTTCTATCAATTGTTTTTGACTTGTGGCTGTCAAAGTTTCCCTAAGTTGCGTAATCAAATCGGTTTTTTCCTGTTGAGCTTCATTTCTTAATTCTGCACCATCCATAGTGACATCCCCACCCGGAATGGGAACGGTCTGATATTTCTGTCTTACAGCCCCCAAGGATTCTTTACACAAAGCTAAAAAGTATTTTCTGATCCATTGTTTACCAACTGAATTGACCGTGCTATAAACAATGTTATTATAGGGAATATTAGCATAATCGGCTACACTACCCGATGGAGCTAATTCTCCCTTGGTTCTATCTTTACGAAGCATGTAATGAAAATAGACCTTGAAGCCATAGGTTGGAATTGGAAATAATCTTAGTTTATTGTTCACCAACTCAAATGAATACGCTGATTTACGAACCATGTCGTTGAATTGAATTGCTTGACCACGAAGTAAATCTTCAAAAATCGGCGTCATTAAAAATTGAACAGCAGGGGAATATGCACCAAATCCAAGTTCGTTCAACACGTTGGAATAACTCATTCCTGTCATTGAGAACGGGTCGTAAATACGAGCAAAGGCTGGTGGGAAATCATGAAAAATCCGCATGACTTCCATTCTATTACAATTTTCAACCTTATCGGCCCACAACTCCTGTAAATCGTATTCCTGTTTCATTGGTTGGGTAACAATGAATCCCTTTTTCCAATCAGCATAACCGCCCACACCCACTTCTCTACCATATTCTTTGGCTAATTCTATTACATAAGGCAGGGAAGTACCCATGACTGCTTGACCCGTCAAATTTCCCAATTCGGAAACATTTTGACCTTGAAAAGTCAACAAATAATTTTGAATGTTTATCTGATTGACTTGTGCGGCATATTCATTAACCGCTTCTTCAAAACGAGCATAAAATATGACATCAAGCAACTCAATATCCACTACGGGATAACCAAGTGCTTTTGCAGCCCAACTAGCCGCAGAATAGGCCTCGGTTTGAAACACAGAGTCGTTATCATAAAAAGCAAAAGGGGTAACTACAGGTAATGAGCCTGAACCGGGCCATCTGATTCGCTTTTGGTCAACAAGCGTTGTTGAATTTGTTATAGGTTGTGTTATGGCATCATTCATATAAAATCATCACATACACCTATAAATATGAATATTTCATCCAAAGAATTGATTTTCACATAATACATTTATAGGACTTTTTCACCTATTTATTATGTGTGATTAAGCTAAAGAACATAATATCGGAAATAGAGCATTTTAAAAAATTTGACCAATCCAAAATACGATGGGATGTTAAAGAAGATACAGACAGATTTTTTGTAAGAATGTACGTAGAAGGATATAACAATCCGCTGAGCGGTGTGTTTGCGGGGATGGGTTATGGGTTGTTCGATGGCAATAAAGAATTTTTTGGAGGCATGGTATTATCAAAGAAAAACATAGGCCAACTTGAAGGTTATTTGATTACATATTATGCTGATGTTGCTGAACCCAAGTTGGGATTTGGAAGAGCAATATTTCAAAAAACATTGGAAGAATTGAAAAAAAGAGGATATAAGGGAGTAGCTGTGTATAAACGTGATGCAAGAAGCAGAGATGCTACGCACCTTTTGAACAAAATCATCAACTTTTCTGATAGACATTTTGACTATGTGAATGTATGATCAAACTAAACAACATTCTTGAGGAACTTATGATAGAAGCACTACCGCCACAAACGCCGGCATTGCCACCGCCAGCCGCCAGCATTCAACAGCAGGAATTTTCTCCTGACTTTGTGGAATATATGCGAATGGTTGAAAATTCAATTGGTGCAGGATTTGATAAACAGAAACATTTATGGTTTCCCTATAAAGATGAATCGGGGTGGCACATAGCTTACGGCCACAAACTAGACCCTGCTGAAATTATCAACTTTAGACATGGTATTCACCAAAATACAGCTGAAAAACTACTCAATCATGACCTGTATATAGCAAAACATCGAGTCCACGATTATATTAAAACAACCTATAAAGTGGATATAATGTTATCTAAAAAACAAGAAGAAATGTTGATAGATTTTTCCTTCAATTTGGGTGGCCTTGACAAATTTCCAAAATTTGTAGATGCGGTATTGAGAAATAATTGGGATGTGGTTAAAAGAGAATACGTTAGAAATTTTGCTGGAAAGGAATTGATTGGTAGAAATAAAGCATTTTTTAACAGATTTCTATCATAAATTATGATTACATACAAAGAGGGAAATTTATCATTTGTAGATATTGATACCCGACGACAACTTTTTCAGTTGACATTGGGTATTCATGGTGGAATGATCGAACCTCTCGTTAAGCATCTTCCAAAGACTATCGTTATCGCTTATGATGGAGAAATTCCTGTGGGTTGGTCCGTTCATATGGATTCACGCAACCTTTCCAAAGCTAATAAACGAAGATGGTTAGCTTATATTGCCGTTTTCGTTAATCCCGTTTATAGACGAATGGGAATAGGAAAAGAACTTATAGACAGACTTGGCAAAATATTAAAACCACGTTTTGACTTTTTGGTAATGATGCCTCGTGACCCAAATGGTTATGTTTTTTTCAAAAAAATAGGAGCAAAACAATGGAATGAATATCCTGAAGATGATTGGGATGATGAATTTGGAAGGCAGGTAAAACCTATAGAAGAAGTGAACCAACCAATTCATAACTCCAAAAAAGCCATTTTAACCAATAATCCTACAGAATTATATTTTGACGACCAATCACATTCACCTATATTATTAGGATTGTTTGCAGATGAACTGTAT